>Ga0114921_10000158_pt1 | contig 27400 bp, 36 predicted proteins | sample BentaG_FD_87016 | JGI IMG/M metagenome (GOLD analysis project Ga0114921, IMG submission 87016) | Deep subsurface microbial communities from South Atlantic Ocean to uncover new lineages of life (NeLLi) - Benguela_00093 metaG | ecosystem: Environmental > Aquatic > Marine > Oceanic > Sediment ... | reverse complement strand
TTTTATTCATCCTTTTCAAATACTTCTTTGCCCGCACCACAAACGGAGCATATCCAGTCATCGGGTAAATCTTCAAAGGGTATTCCGCTTTCTTCTGGATCGTAGATATATTCACACACAGTACATTTCCATTTTGTCATTTTCCATTCGCCCTTTTTATCTCATCCGATCCGCAATCTTCTTGCCGAAATCCTTGCACTCTTCCAAGCCCTTTTCAGTCGGTCTTCGTTTTATCTTCAATCCAGGTTCTATTACGTTCATTTCGAAGATATGTTTCATTGTATCGGTCATCATCCCGACGGATTCGCCGCTCCAGCCGTAAGACCCAAATGCAGCTCCAATCTTCCCTTTCAAGTCCACTTTCTCCATTTCGAAAAGAAATGTCTTCATCGTGCTGACCAGGTCATGATGATACGTCGGTGAACCAAGAATTACAGCATCGGCCCCTTGGAAGTCATCAGACTTTGCACTTACAACCCTTTTTAATTCGACCTCAACGTTCATATCTTTCATTCCCTCTGCGATTGCTTTCGCCATTTTTTCTGTATTGCCACTCCTGGTTTCATAAACTATCATTGTTTTGGACATTTTGCCTTCCTTATGTTACAACTGAGTAAATATTTAATTAATTTCAGTTCTCTATGTTTCATGATAATCAACCCTCCAACATTTTTTCCAAATCGTCTTCTGGATTGCCTATAAGCCTTATATCATAGTTGTCTTTGAGCACTTTCAGTATCTCTTCATTTACCCAAGCTGGAAGCGTGGGACCAAGGTATATGCCTTTTACACCAAGTGCAAGAAGACTCCAAAGGATGGCCACAGCTTTTTGCTCCATCCAACTAAGAACTAAAGTAAGTGGGAGTTCATTTATACCTACACCAAATAGTTCGGCAAGAGCCTCGGCAATTTCTATGGCAACAATCGAGTCATTGCACTGTCCAAGGTCAATCAGCCTGGGAATACCTTCAATCTCGCCCAGGTTAAGGTCGTTGATCCTGAACTTACCACAAGCAAGAGTTAAGACAACAGTATCTTGTGGCAACCGTTGGACAAACTCCCGATAGTACATCGCTTTCCTGAGTGGTGAATCACAGCCACCAACGAGGAAAAAATGGCGTATTTTACCTTTTTCTACTAATTGTTTGATCTTATCCTTCAAAGATAGAACCACGGATTTTGAGAATCCTGTGGTTAATACAACATCTCCGGGCTCCTCCTCGAGTTCTGGCAACGATTTCGCTTTCTCTATCACTGGGGTATAGTCGTATCCAGCGATGTGTTGCCCCCCAGGCAGCCGTGCAGGCCCGGTGGTAAACATTCTGTCTTTATACTCTTCCTTGGGGATCAGGACACAGTTTGAGGTTCCAAGGATCGCCATAGGGTATTTTGAGAACAATTGTTTCTGATCAAACCACGCTTTTCCCAGATTGCCAACTAGGTGTTTATACCTGTTCAAGCCGGGATAGCCATGGGCAGGTAGCATTTCCGAATGGGTATAAACATTTATCCCCGTTCCCTCTGTTTGCTTGAGCAATTCCTCAAGTGCCTTCAATCCATGACCTGTAACAATAATCCCATGACCTTTTGTCGTTACTGTCTGCACCTTGGTGGGTTCAGGCTCACCGTACGTTTTAATATGAGCTTCCTTCAGGAGCCTCATCGTCCTTATGTTCATTTCCCCAGCTTTTACTGCTAACTCGACGAGTCTTTCTGCGTCGAAGTTCACATTCGTAAACGTGGAATAAAATGATTCTGCAATAAATGCATCTATCCCAGAATCGGCAAATCCGAGTTCTCTCGCATGATACAAATATGCGGCGATTCCTTTTAACGCAAATATCAGATTGTCCTGTAGTCGTGCCACCGTAGGCTCCTTGCCGCATACACCTTTAACGGTGCACCCGGTTCCTCTTGCGGTCTGGGAGCACTGATAACAAAACATTTCCAATCTTTCCATCTTTATGCCTCCTTCTCGCCGAAGTCCCTTTCGGCACTCTCAACTTGTTTTCTTTAACTAACTCCATTTTATATCACTTCATTCCCATCCCAGTTACTTCACCTTTTATTCCAATTATAACAGCCTCAAATGGAATATCTTTCCCACTTTTGCTTAAAGCCTCTTTGACAATATGAACAAGACCATAACAGCAAGGAACTTCCATGTGAACAACTTTCAAACTTTTTATGTCTGAACTTTCTATTATCTGCTCAATTTTGCTTATATAGGCATTCACGTCATCAAGTTTAGGGCAACCAATAGCGATCGCCTTCCCCTTCAGAAAATCATTGTGAAAATTAGCGTAAGCGAAAGGGACGCAATCGGCAACTAAGATTAAATCTGCATTCTGGAAATATGGCGCATTCACTGGAACAAGCTTGAGTTGTACAGGCCATTGACGGAGTTCAGAACTAATCCCTATTTTTTCCTCTACTTCCTCCTCCTTCTTTTCCCAGTGTAGCATCTGGGCGGAAGGGCAGGAGGTTATTTCCGGATGAGAATGGTATTGAGGAAGTTCATGGGCATGTTCCTTTAGATGGGCTAAGTGTTTTGCTAAAAGTTCAGGTGATTTCTCCTTGATATGGGCAATTACTCCTTCTTCGTCATAGTCTTCAACTTCTTTTTCTTCAGTAGTCAACGCACCCTGTGGGCACTCGCCAAGACATGCTCCAAGCCCATCACAGAAATTCTCTTTTACAAGTTTTGCTTTTCCGTCAACAATCTGGAGGGCTCCTTCAGGGCAAGCAGGAATGCAAAGACCGCATCCGTCACATTTTTCTTCATCGATCTTGATAATTTTTCTTTTTATCTTTGCCATTTACTCATCACTTCTTTTTCTTCTTTAACTTTTTGTAGAGTTCTTCTCCAACACATTCTTTCGCATATTTGCACCATTGCACACAGGACTGTAAATCATTATAAACTGTAAATCCACAATTACTGCATTTTACCTGCATCTCATTAGAAAAAATTTCAACTTCTTCGCCACACTCGGGGCACTTCTTTATTTTAATTGTAGGTGTTCGTACATTAGCCGCCCCGGGACATTTATCAAACATTGCTATCAACCTCCTTTCATCTTCGCGTTGTTCGTAATATCGCCTAATATTTCCAGCATATCTGAAGTTTACCGAAGGCAAATTTGGGTAAGCACCAAATGTATGAACCAGATATATCGTGTTAGTCAGAATGCGCTTTTCTTCATCTGAGAATATTGCCTCTCCTATTATTTTCACCTATCTCATTTATCCTTTAATATCTGCCTGAATTCTTTGTAAACCGCTTTTATTTCTCCTACTGAGGCTTCATCCTCTAAAGTTGTAACATCACCAACGGGCTTATCTTGTATGAGTGCCTTCAATATTCGCCTCATTATCTTGCCGGATCTTGTCTTTGGAAGTTTTGTCACAAAATGAACTTCCTTAGGTGTAGCTATAGGCCCTATTTGTTCACGAAGGCTACTGATTATCTTCTTCTTTAGATCATCTTCAGGTTTATAACCCTCTTTTAATATCACAAATAGGACGATATTCTCTCCCTTTATAGGGTCAGGTGTACTCACCACAGCCGCTTCTGCAACAAACGCGTTTTCTAAAACAGCACTTTCTAATTCTGCTGTACCTATTCTATGACCTGCTACTTTCAGGACTTCATCTGCTCTTCCCAACAACCAAAAATACCCCTCTTCGTCTTTTGTCGCATAATCTCCAGTGTAATACATTCCCTTAATTTTTGACCAGTATACCTCCTTATATCTCTCTGGGTCTTTGTAAAGCTCCATTAACATACCAGGCCAAGGTTTCCTTATTACTAAATAACCTTTTGTCCCCGTAGGCAAAGGTTCGCCTTTTTCATCAACTACCTCTGCATCGATACCAGGCAAAGGCAAAGTTGCGGAGCCAGGCTTAAGCGGCACAAGTTCTAAACCAGGTGCGGGGGACATCATTATCCCCCCTGTTTCTGTCTGCCACCAGGTATCAACTATTGGGCATCTCTCACCACCGATTACCTTATAATACCATTCCCACACCTCAGGATTAATTACTTCACCAACAGACCCCAAAGTTTTTAAGCTAGTTAAATCATACTTCTTGATCCAATCTTCACCATAACGTATAAACATCCGGAGGGCTGTTGGGGAGGTATAAAAGATAGTAACTCCATATCTTTCTATAATTTCCCACCATCTACCCGGATCTGGATAGTCGGGGGCTCCTTCATACATAAGAATCGTTGCGCCATGAAGTAATGGTGCATAGACTATTGATGAATGCCCCGTTACCCAACCCACATCTGCAGTACACCAATAGATAGATTCATCTGATATATCAAAAACCCATTTATATGTAGAATAATTGAAAACTAAATATCCGCCTGTGGAATGGATAATACCTTTAGGGCGACCAGTGGTGCCAGACGTGAAAAGTATATACAATGGATGAGTGGATTCTATCGGTTCAGGTTCGACATAATTTTCAGCATTTTCTCTCAATTCATGATATAGGAGGTCTCGCCCCTCTTCCATTTTTACTCCTTCTTGGGTTCTTTTTATTAAAATTACTTTTTCTATAGCTGGAGTGTTCTTTAACGCTTCATCGGCTATTCCCTTAAGAGGTATAAGTTTTCCTCTTCTTAAACCGAAGTCTGCGGTTATCAAAACTTTTGCGCCAGTATCATTTATTCTATCTGCTAACGCTTGACTGCTGAATCCTGAGAATATAACCGAATGGATAGCACCTATTCTAGCAGCTGCAAGCATTGCAATTGGAAGTTCTGGGATCATTGGTAAATATAAAATTACTCTATCTCCTTTCTCAACCCCGATATTCTTCAGGACGGATGCGAATTTATTCACTTCTCTATACAGTCGAGCGTAACTAAAACCTTTTGTATTTCCATTCTCATCTTCCCAGTATAATGCTACTTTATTCTTGCGCCAAGTATGCAAATGTGTATCTACACACGCATAAGATGCATTGAGTTTGCCACCGACAAACCATCTTGCAAATGGTTCATCCCAAACGAGAACTTTGTCCCAACGTTTAAACCAAGGAATCCTCTCAGCCTCTTTATCCCAAAAAGTTTCTAAGTCGGAAATTGCTTCCTTTTGAAGTTCTAGATACCTTCTTATAGGATAAAATTTTGTCTTTTCCATGTGCCTTCATCTCCTTATTGATTAAGCATCTCACTTAACTCGTTTATATCCGAACCTGTTCGGATATCCTTCCAATTTTTAGCATCCGCGCAGGAAGGATTCTTGCTTTTTACAACCCTTTTTACTTCTATTATTAGACAAAATTGATACTTTTGTTTAATTCTCATCTCAGGTTAATAGCAAATCCTTAGGAAATATTTAATTAGTCAGCAAAATTCTGCAGAATTTAAGGGAGGTTCCCCCATTGCGTTATCCCACGTATCTACGTATCACTTAGCCCAAGTCTATGAATCACATAGTCGTATTTGCGAGATACATAAGTACATTAGTGTTTAGACCTGTAGAGGTTTTGCCAAAAAATCAGACAAAAGGTATGTTAGTAGATTATAGAGCGCTAATGCACAGAACAGGAAATGCACGGATCGTAAGCTCTAACTAACATCTCACATTTTAGAGTTAGGTCGTCTATGGGCAAATCATTAAAGGTTTCTACTAATTGCTTTAAATCATTCTCAATGTTTTTAGCATTATGAGCCGTGGGTGGAACGATATCTGCACTTTCTATCAAACCATCCTCATTGATTTTGTAGCTGTGATATAACATTCCTCTTGGTGCTTCGGTTATGGCAAATCCCTCACCCGGTTGAAAACTGTGTGAGGTGTCCTCTTTTTTCAGAGGAATTCTACCTATAAGTTCTATACACTCATCAATCGCGTGCACCACCTCAATTGCCCTAGTAATAATCAGATCAAATGGATTATTCAATTGAGGGGGATTGAAACCGATTTCTTTAGCAACGGCGCGGGCATTTTCTGAGAGTTGCTTAAAATTAATGTTTACCCGTGCCAAAGGTCCAACCAGAAAGCTCCCACGACCTTTAACAGTTGAAGCTTTGGTGTGTGAATATAATACCTGTTTGTCTGCAATGAACTTTCTATAATCCTTCTCCTCTGCAACTAAACCTTTGGTTGATTTCATCAGCCCTTCGTTGACCGCGTACTGGTCATCATCTGAAATGGCGATTTGTTCGCTCGGGCTGTCGAGAGCTGGATATTTTAAACTGTCAAAAAACCTTACGGTTTCCAAGGCATCGTTTGTCGCATCAATTAAGCGTTTCAGGATACTGTCCAATTGTTTTCTTGGCGGAATATGGGTAAAGCCGTTAACCACAGCATAAACCGGATGAATAGCCCTGCCTCCGATAACATCCCCAAGGTCATTGCCTAATTTCTTTAATTTTAATCCTATCTTAAGCAAATCAGGATGTTCCTGCCCCAGAGAAATTACGCTTTCATGATTAAAATAATCCGGTGTGGTTAAGAAATATAAGCTCAATACATGACTGCTGATAAACGCACTCAGGGCAAGAATCTTACGCAGATCTTTGGTTTGCTGGCTGACTTCAACTCCAATAGCATTCTCTACAGCGCGCAGCGCTGTAACCTGATGGGCAACAGGACAAATGCCGCAAATCCTGGAGGTTAATTCATGAACCTCATCGTATTTTCGCCCCACCAAAAACGACTCAAAGAATCTCGGTGGCTCGAATATTTTGAATTTTACGTCCCGGGCATCCGGATCTAACTTGATAGCCAGAGCCCCCTGCCCTTCAACCCGTGCTATATAATCAACGTTTATGGTTTTTATTGATTTCAAAGCTTGCTCGCTTCCTTGAAAAATTCTTTGGTTAATCCGGCATATTTTCTGAACTTGCGCGAAATGTCATCGTCATTCAAACCACATTCTTTGAAAGACTCGGCCAAAAATTCTGGATTAGCATCATTCATCGGCCCATAACACCCTTCACAGACCCGTCCTCCGGATGGACATATCGCGTCGCAGCCGGCTCGCGTGACAGGCCCCATACAGGGCTGCATTAAACTGGTGAGCAGACACACGTTTTCCTTTAATTTACATTCCACACAAACCGAATGAGGGCGGTGGTAGACTCGTAACTCCTGCAGTGATTTTATAAGAAATCCTAAAATCAGGTTTTTATCAGGGGGGCAACCTGGAATATCATAGTCAACCTTGAGATATTCTCCAATACCCAGGGGTCTGAATGATCCAATAACTAAAGTATCCTCATAAACTAATTCTTCGCTCTCGTGCTGGGGGATCCAGTTTCTAATTGATGGCACACAACCTGTAACAGCGCAATCACCCATAGCAACAACCATTTTTGAGTTTTTTCTAATTTCTTTGATTTCCTTTAATTCCCGGGGTGTGGAAACAGAACCTTCGATAAGGCTTATGTCATAAGGCCCTAATAAATTATCGCGCTTGGCCATCTTAAAATAAGATATCTCGACTCTGTCTAATAGCTCTGGAAATTCATCTACCATACGTAATAATTCCATCTGGCATCCGGCGCAGCCGGTGAATTTAAATACAGCTATTTTAGGTTTATTGGCCACCTCCAACCTCCTATATATTTAAATCAGGCAAACCTTTGATATCCGCGTATTTGAATACTGGTCCGTCTTTGCAGACAAATTTCGAACCGATCTGACAATGACCGCACTGACCGAATCCACATCTCATACGGCGTTCTAATGACACAAAAGTATGTTCTGTGCTAAAGCCTATTTTTAACAGGTCTTGCACAGCAAAACGCATCATAATTTCCGGACCACACATCAGGACTACCGTATTATCGGGTTTGGATTCCATCTGGTTAAATAAAGAAGTAACCAGACCGATATTGTATGACCACTCAGTGCCTGCTGGAAATTTACTCACAGTAAAGGCTGCACAGGTATTTTTAATGTCTGCTAAATGTCGGTATTCTTCAATAAACACGCAATCCTGGGGAGAACGTGCGCCGTATAGGATTTCCAGGTTTTTATAATCCGAGCGACGAGCTTCAATGACATGTATCACAGGCCAGAGTGGAGACAGTCCCAAGCCTCCGCCGATAATCAGAACATTTTTACCCTTCATCGGGTTAACTGGCCAGCCGTTCCCAAAAGGACCACCTACCTGGACCTTGTCTCCGGGTTTTAACTTATCCAAGGTGGCGGTTAAACTGCCTATTTTACGAATAGTCGTTGAAAATGACTTTTTCTCCAAAGGACTTGAACTCAGCGAAAATGGAGCCTGCCCCACTCCCAGGACCGATATTAAGATGAATTGGCCTGGTAAGAAGTTGAACTCCTCCTGAATTGACGGATGAACAAAAGCAAGCGTATAGGTTTTGGTATCCCTGGTCTCAGGTTTAATATCCAAAATACGCGCGTCGGGTATTAAGTAGGGGTCTTTCATTTGGATTCACCTCTGAGTTCTCGAATGGTCTCTGTAATATCTATGTGCACCGGGCAAACTCTGATACATCTTCCACAGCCCACACATTTGGGCATTCCGAACTGTTCCTTACTCCAGACCAAGTTGTGACACTGAAATTGTCGTAATCGGTCTTTTCTTCTGGAACGAAAATTTTCACCCAGCGCCACTTCAGAAAATTCCAGAAGCAAACATACATCCCAGGTGCGGTAGCGCTCGCCTGTCTGCAAAGACAGGTCTACCTTATCTCTAACGTCAAAACAAAAACAGGTGGGACACACCAAGGCGCATTGACCGCACGCCAAGCATCTCTCTCCAATTTTATCCCATACTGGATGATCTAAATTCTCTTTAATTAGCCGAGTTAAATTTTTAGTGTTAATCCGCTTCCTAAATTTCCTCTCAATTTCTGAAAATAGTTTTGACCGTTGTCCAACGTCTTTAGGAGTTGCTCTTACAATCTCAACATTTTTGATAAGTTGACTGCCTGCTTCCGAACCGATCTCCACCAGATATTCCTCTCCCAAATCCGTTAACAGTAAATCAAAGCCAGCTCTGGGATATGGTCCTGCGCCCATTGAAACACAAAAACCAACATCACACGGTTCAACACAACTGCAGGCGATTATTAATAAATTCTGCCGCCTGATTGAATAACGTGGGTCTACTCTATGGCTTGAATAAATCTCGTCGAGATACAAGAAGGAGCTCAAATCACAGGAATGAATTCCCAACAGAACCTTTTTCTTTTTGGGAGTGGGGTCTATTGGAATAACTTCTCCATTCTTAAAATTAAATAAGGTCTCCTTAGGTAGTAGTAAAAACTTCTTAGGCGGTAGAATGGTCATATCGTAATCGAGCACCAGATCATTGACGGAGTGAATCTCGCCAAAACAATAATCGGGACCTTCCTTCGTGGGACCGAAAACGTCATACTTTTCCCGTAAGATATCAACAAGAACCCCCAATCTTGATTTTCCAAGTATTACGAATCCCATAGGATACTTCTTCTTGGCAATACTTGTCATGGAGATGTCTCCTTTTTAGCGCTCTATAAACGCTGCTCGTCGGCAGATCGTCAGATCATTGCTCGACCTGGCATTTCAGATAACTTGTTTATATCCGAAGTATTCCGGATTATACAGCCATCTGGCCAAAGATCCGTCTCCGGCAGAAAACTCCGGTGCTGATAGAAGATATTCAGCCCCCCTGTAATTTTACCATACTTTTCACAAAACGACAAATAAAACCCCGTTAGAACCATAAAATACTCACCGTAACTGTACGGTTCTAACGGGGTAAAAAACACCCCAAACCTTATCGGTCAGGGTGCCTCTTAAAATAAATTAGTCCTCTATTTTTAACAGACATTTGATGTCCAAATAGTATCCATTAAGTATCAATTTTCAGTCATCCTTTGTAAAAATCAGTAACTGCCAGGATTAAATGAAAATCCAAGCAGGACAAAGGGTTCAGCGGATTCTTCAATAAAATCAAGGGATTTAGAAAAAGCTGAAATGCATTCAACATCACGAAATCTGGATCTTAAGCCATTAACTACAGAGCTTCTGATCGTTTTCTCTCACCACTAGAAAATCCTAAGTTAACATCCCTTTCTAAAAATCCCTTGGGGAATTCAACTTTTTTGCCAGTTCTATTGTCTCAGGTGTTATCTCATCGCTTTTACTTTTGCTTTGCACGCAGATGTTTACTATATCGCCTAATTTCGGAATTCCAACGACTGAGAGCAACAAAGAAGTCTCCACAGTTACATTTGGCCCTAACAAGACGTGAAATTCTCCTTTTTCAATGCTCAAGTTCACCTCCTTTAGCACTCGTTTACTATTTACATCGAGCGTTAGTTCTTTTATCTCTAACATTGCAACTCCCTATTTTTCAAACACAATCTTTCCGTCCTTTGAATCAACCACCACTTTGGAAGAATCTTTCACATCTCCTCTTACGATCAACCTGCTCAGAGGCGTCTCTATCTCATTCTGGATTGCTCTTTTAAGCGGTCTTGCTCCGTAGACAGGACTGTATCCAACTTCTGCTAAATATTCACTCGCACCTTCGGTAACCTCAATCTCTATTCTTCTATCCATCAGCCTGCGCTTCAAACGCTCTATCTGAATCCCAACGATCTTTTCGAGCTCATCTTTTGTCAATGCATGAAAAACCACGATTTCATCGACCCTGTTTAGAAATTCTGGTCTGAAGTGCTGACGAAGAGCATCTAATACCTTCTCTTTCATCGTCTGATAGTCTTTCTCCTGGTAATCCATGATATAACTGCCACCTATATTGGACGTCATTATGACCACCGTGTTTTTGAAATCAACCGTTCTTCCGTGCGAATCCGTTAATCTTCCATCGTCCGAGATCTGGAGCAGGATGTTGAAGACATCATGGTGTGCTTTTTCTATCTCGTCGAAGAGAATTACAGAATATGGTTTTCGCCTTATCGCTTCTGTAAGCTGTCCACCCTCCTCATAGCCGACATACCCTGGTGGTGCACCTATAAGCCTTGCTACTGTGTGCTTCTCCATGTACTCTGACATATCGACCCTAACAATGTTACTCTCATCATCAAATAATGCCTCAGCAAGTGCCCTCCCCAGTTCTGTCTTTCCAACGCCTGTGGGACCCAAAAATATGAAACTTCCTATGGGGCGGTTTGGATCCTTTATTCCAGCACGTGCCCTGACTACAGCATCTGACACTGCCTTTACCCCCTCGTCCTGACCTACAACCCTTTTGTGTAGTTTATCTTCCAGGTGTAAGAGTTTTTCTACCTCACCCTCCATCAATTTGCTTACAGGAATTCCAGTCCACCTACTCACGACCTGTGCGATGTCTTCCTCATCAACTTCCTCTTTAAGGAGTGTCGAGCCCTCCTGTTTCTCTTTTAATCTTTCCTCCTCCGCGCTTAACTTTCTCTCCAAATCGACAAGCGTCCCGTATTTCAACTCCGATGCCCTGTTTAGATCGTAATCCCTTTCAGCACGATCTATCTGCATTTTTACATCTTCTATCTCTTTTTTCAATGTCCTCAATCTTGAAATAGCCTGTTTTTCCGCCTGCCATTGGGCTTTGAGTGCATCAGTCTCTGCTTTGAGGTCTGCAAGCTCTTTTTCAAGCTGTTTCAATCGCTCCTTCGAAGCAGCATCTTTCTCCTTACGCAATGCCTCTCTTTCGACCTCAAGTTGCATTATCCTTCGGGTCTTTTCATCAAGTTCCGATGGCATGCTGTCTATCTCCGTACGAATCTTTGCAGCTGATTCATCCATGAGATCGATTGCCTTATCAGGAAGGAATCGATCGGATATATACCTGTTGCTTAGGACGGCAGCATTGACTAATGCAGCATCTTTTATCCTTACACCATGGTGTACCTCATACCTCTCTTTCAGACCCCTTAAAATCGAAACCGTATCTTCTATCGTTGGTTGATCGATCAATACGGGTTGAAATCTTCTCTCCAGTGCAGCATCTTTTTCTATGTTCTTCCGGTACTCATCCAACGTCGTTGCACCGATGCAATGGAGCTCACCCCTTGCCAGCATCGGCTTAAGGAGATTACTCGCATCCATTGCCCCTGCTGCCGCACCGGCTCCTACCACGGTGTGCATCTCATCTATGAACAAAATAATCTCCCCCTCAGATCCCTGTATCTCATTCAGAACAGCCTTCAGACGTTCTTCAAACTCACCTCGGTACTTTGCTCCCGCTATCAATGCACCCATGTCGAGTGCGACGATCCTCTTCTCCTTCAACCCCTCTGGAACATCCCCATTTACGATTCTCTGAGCGAGTCCTTCCACTATCGCCGTTTTTCCAACTCCTGGATCTCCTATGAGGGCTGGGTTGTTCTTTGTTCTCCTCGAAAGAACCTGGATAACTCTCCTTATCTCCTCATCCCTCCCTATAACAGGGTCGAGCTTTCTTCCTCTTGCCAATTTCGTGAAATCTCTGCCATACCTCTCCAGCGCTTCATAGGTTTCCTCAGGTGTTTGCGAGGTAACACGCTGGCTTCCTCTTACATCGAACAAAACCTGCATTATTCGGTCTTTTGTCACTCCATATCCGCTCAGGATTCTTCCACACACACCTTCTGTATCCCCAGCCATCGCAATGAAAATGTGCTCTACACTCACATATTCATCCTTGAGCCGTTTTGCCTCGTTTTCAGCGGATTCAAGCAGGCGACTCAGTCGTTGGGTAATATATGCCTGTCCTCCAACTCCAGATACACTCGGTAAAGAGGAGAGGGCTTTGTCCACTTCTTCCCTTATGCTATCCAAGGGCACATCCATCCGCTGCAAGATTCTTGGAATTAACCCATCGTGCTGCTCTAAAAGCGCAAGCAATAAATGCTCAACATCCATCTGTTGATGGTTATGCCTTGAGGCAATCGACTGTGTGCTCTGCAATGCCTCCTGGGCCTTTTGTGTAAAACGCTCGATGCTCACCTCTATCACCTCATATTCCTAAGATAGGTCACCTCTTTTTTGAGCTCATCTACCTCCTCTAAAAGATCGAGTATTATCCCTGCAGAGATCAAATTAACCCCTAAATCCTTCCTCAGCCTTTGTATCCTCCTTACTTTATCAACTGTCCTCTCCGTAAATAGATAACCCCTTTTCCCATATTTTATGTGTGAAATCAGACCCAGTTCTTCGTAATGTTCTATAAGATCCGGGTGCAATTCGCATCGGCGGGAGAGTTCTTCTATCGAGATAACCTTCTCTCCTTTCCATTCAACCTTTGAAACCGAATAAACACCCCTCTTTTGGACGAACATTTACTACCCCCTGAACAAACTCGCTCTCGGATTTTCCTTGCTTAGCTCAGATAGCTCTTTGAACAGGCTTTTTTCTCTTTCACTTAATCTTGTTGGGACGACTATCTTCAACTTAACATATTGATCCCCCCTTCCTCCACCTTTTATGGGTAGTCCTTTTCCCCTGAGACGAAGCCTTCTTCCGGATTGGTTTCCGGGGGGCAACTTAACCTTCACCGCACGGTCCAACGTTGGAACATCTATATGAGCGCCCATAACCGCTTCCCACGACATGACGGGGACTTCAACAGTCAGATCATCTCCAGATACCTTAAATATGGCATGAGGAAGTATTCTTACTTTTAGATATAGATCACCGGTGGGACCACCGTTTATCCCGGGATTGCCCTGAGCGCTCAAACGTATCTTCGTGCCATCACGCACGCCTGGCGGAATGACTACATCGAGTTGCTTTTTATTGGTTTTTCCTCCCAAGATACTACGTTTCCCGCCATGGTATGCCTCCTCGAGTGTGAGGTCGATCCAAGCTTCTATATCCTCACCCCTCCTCGCCCAACCTCTTGCTTTTCCTGTCCTTTGGAATCCTGTTCTTTTCCTCCCAAAGAACATCTCGAAAAAGTCACTGAATCCACCAAAGCCCTCAAAATCACCCATATTCACATGTTCAAAATGTACGTCTTCATACCCGGGCGGGGGCGTAAAGTCCCTTCCTGCCTTCCAATTAGCACCCAAACGATCATACTTCTCCCTTTTTTCTCTGTCGCTAAGAACTTCACAAGCCTCGTTTATCTCTTTGAACTTCTCCTCTGCCACCTTTTTATCCTCGCCAGTGTGAAGGTCCGGGTGGTATCTCTTCGCCAGCTTCTTGAAAGCAGACCTGATCTCTTCATCTGTTGCGTTGCGATCTACCCCCAGGATCCCGTAATAATCTTTAAACTTAACTGACATGCTATCTCTACCTAATCGTTCCGAGCGACTTGAACACGAGCTGGCCTTAAAACTTCGTCTCCGATCTTGTATCCCCTTTGCATTTCGGCGATAATCGTTTCAGATGGACACTCATCGGTTGATATGACCAAAACAGCCTCATGAAGTTCTGGATTGAACGTTTCTCCCACACTTTCGAATGGAATTACTCCATGTCGTTCTAAGATCCTTAAAAGCTGATTGTAGAGCGATTGAAGTCCTTCTTCTAAACATTCTGGCTCTGAAGATGAGGGTAATGCCCTCTCAAAGTTATCTATGGCCTCCAGCAGCTCCAGAAGGATGGTGCGTTCCCGCTCTGCATTCATACGCTCCTTATCCCTCTCGACCCGCTTTCGATAGTTATCGAAATCCGCCAGTGCACGGAGATACAACTCATCCTTTTGTGATAATTCTTCTTGAAGTTGTTCTATTTTATCATTTTCCTCCACAGATTCTTCTCCCGCCTATTTCTCCTCAAATTCTGCATCGACAACGTCTTCACCCTCGCCTCCACCGCCCGGGGGCGTCTCAGACGTTCCGGCAGTCTGCTCCTTTCTATAAGCTGCCTCAGATAGAGAATACGCTGCCTGCTGAAGATCGGAATGGAGCTTTCTTATCCTTTCAACATCCGCATTCTCCTTCAAAGCTTGGCGCAGATCTGCTACAAGTTGCTCTATTCTCGCCTTTTCATGTACTGGCATCGAAGGTCCAAACTGCGAAAGTTGCCTTTCCACCTGGTATGCGAGACTGTCGGCTTTATTTCTTACTTCAGCCTCCTCTCTGAATTTTTTATCCTCTGCTCCATGTGCTTTTGCCTCCTCTACCATCCGATCAATCTCCTCCTTAGATAAGTTCGAGGAACCAGATATCGTTATCTTCTGCTCCATGCCAGTTGCCTTGTCCTTTGCATTTACGTTCAATATCCCATTTGCATCTATATCAAAAGTCACCTCGATCTGTGGCAAACCCCTCGGTGCAGGTGGAATTCCTTCAAGACGAAATCTTCCCAGTGAACGATTATCCCTTGCCATCTCCCGCTCCCCCTGAAGGACGTTGATGTCCACCGCGGTTTGGCTATCCTCTGCCGTTGAGAATATCTCGCTCCTGCGCACTGGAATCGTCGTGTTCCTCTCGACGAGCTTCGTCATAACCCCACCGAGCGTTTCGATGCCAAGAGATAGCGGAGTAATATCCAAAAGCACCACATCTTTAACTTCTCCAGCAAGAACTCCCACCTGTATCGCCGCCCCAACAGCCACAACTTCATCAGGATTTATTCCCTGATTTGGTTCTTTTCCACCTATCAACCTGCGTATCAGGTCCTGTACTGCGGGAATTCTTGTAGAGCCGCCAACGAGGATAATTTCGTCAATGTCCTTCTCAGTGAGCTTTGCATCAGATAAGGCCTGCTTTACTGGTCCAACACATCGATCCAACAAATCTGCAATGAGACTTTCAAGCTTAGCCCTTGTCAATGTCTCTTCAAGATGTTTGGGACCTGAGGCATCTGCGGTTATGAATGGAAGACTGATATTAGTCTCAAGTGCGCTCGAAAGCTCGAGCTTTGCCTTTTCCGCAGCTTCTGTGAGACGCTGTAGTGATTGCAAATCATCCCTCAGGTCTATTCCGTAATTATTCTTGAACCCATCCGCGAGCCAGTCAACGATCCTCTTGTCGATGTCGTCTCCCCCAAGATGGGTATCCCCATTCGTGGATTTTACCTCAAAGACGCCTTCTCCTACTTCTAAGATAGACACATCAAAGGTGCCTCCGCCGAAATCAAACACTAAAATCGTCTCGCTGCCCTTTTTATCAAGACCATAGGCAAGAGAAGCTGCTGTTGGTTCGTTTATTATTCGAAGCACGTTCAATCCAGCGATCGTCCCCGCATCCTTTGTCGCCTGCCTCTGTGCATCGTTGAAATATGCAGGGACCGTTATCACAACATCTTTTATCTTCTCCCCCAAATATTTGGCGGCATCGTCCACCAGCTTCCTTAACACCATCGAGGATATCTCCTCTGGTGCGTATTCTCTATCCTTTATTCTTATTCGCGCGTTGTCATCCTGACCTGAAACGACTTTATAGGGAACCAATTTTGTCTCGCTGGATACCTCGGAATATTTCCTACCCATAAACCTCTTTATCGAATAGACGGTATTTTCTGGATTTAGGATAGTCTGCCTTTTGGCAAACTGACCAGCAAGCCTCTCACCCGTCTTTGTGAAGGCAACGACGGATGGCGTTGTCCTTCCACCTTCTGTGTTTATGATCACCGTGGGATTTCCCGCCTCCATCACAGCAACAACCGAATTTGTCGTACCAAGATCAATACCTACACTTTTAGCCATTTTTAACCTCCCCTCAATTAGATTTGATGCGTGAACAATATACTTACCATTCGCTGTTCTGGCACACAAAACACCCTTTTTCTCGAACTAATCCATCACTCCAGCTTTAAGAAACCTACTCTTTTTCAAACTCGTCCTTGCCTGCCCCACAGACTGGGCAGACCCAATCTTCCGGCAGTTCCTCGAATGGGGTCCCAGGTGCGATGCCACTCTCCGGATCACCTTTCTCGGGGTCATAAACGTAGCCACATACACTACACTTATATTTCGCCAATTTTGGTATCGCCTCCTTTCTCTCTTCAATATAGCTGGGAGCCGTCTTCGGCGTGGTGCCTCGCTTGACCTGATGATAATAGGCGTAGGTCATCGGCTCGCCTTCCCGAAGGACCTCTGCCTCCTCAACCTCCCCCACGAAGAGTGTATGAGTACCCAGGTCTACCGCCTGAGAAACCCTCGCCTCCAGAATGGCCAGAGCATGGTCGAGCACCAGGGGAATCCCCACCTTACCCACCTTGGAATTCGCTCCGTCGAATTTGTCCACTTCCCTACCCGATTTGAAGCCGAACCTTCCGATGAAGCTCAGCGGCGCATCCTGAGAGAGCGCGCTCACTCCGAAGACGCCGCTACGCTGGATAACCTCATGGGTTAGGTTGTTTTTATTTATGCCGATGGCGATTCGGGGTGGTTCGGAGGTGACCTGAAAGACGGTGTTGGCTATCTGTCCACTGCGCTTTTCCCCATCACGAGAACTTACTATGTAAAGCCCATAGCTTAGCTTGTGTAGTGCCTTTTTATTCATCGTTTAACCTCTTTTTATCCTTCCGGCCAGGTTTTTGCCTGCCAGCCGGCATTTTTTCAGTTCCTCCGGCAGGGGAACGAACTTGACTGAGAGCCCTTCTTCTACCAGTTCTATGCCCGCCCCCCGCAGGGCCTCCGTCAGGAGGGTCTCGGTGTTGCCATCCCTGCGGGGACTCCCCGAAATTCCGATCACCTTCACCTCGCTTGTTCCTCCGCATATTCCCTTGAGCGCAAGTTACTGGTGGAGATTCCTCTGGTCTCGACCTATCTTTCACCACCTCTGAACCTGACCCGCTCGGCGGCTTCCCTTCTCAAGTTCCGGTACCTCCCCAAGTCGGTCGCACCTGTAGAGCCCTCAACCTTGAGACCCGGCTCTATCACCTCCAGCCCCAAAAATGCTAGAGTCTCGGTGAGCCTTTGAACGGATTCGCCGCTCCAGCCATATGAGCCGAAGGTCAACCTGATTTTTGCTTGCCTCAATGCAAATAGCGCTCGCCTGGTTTTTTTACGAGGGCTTTGTCTCCCACAGGCCATGGATATTACAGTATTCCCTGACAGCCTTGGCCTTCCAACCTTCCTTTAGCAGGAATTCGGCAGAAGGCTCGTCCCCTGGCCTGAAGAATTTTTCGTAGCAACAACCGTCCACCTCCACCTCAACCCAGACGATGTGATGCTTCTCCTCCATAGGATGGGGAACGGAGCCTACCTTTACCTTCACGCCTTCGGCCGTCCTCTCCACCATGGGGAGATGCTTTTCCTTCCCCTCTGCCTCCTGGGCCTTGGGCCTCTGGAGCTCCATGGGTTGCCCACAACAGACCAGCTCCCCCGCCCCCGCCAGGTTAACCCTGACGACATTTCCACAAACATTACATCTATACACGCCGTAAAGATCTGCCATCCTCTAACCCTCCTTTCTTTTTGTACCTTTGGCTAACCGCCATCCAGCCCGGCCCTCTCCTTCATTCGAAACCACCCCTCAGGATCGGTCAAGAACTCTATGGAATCTATGATACTCAAATGGTGCCCCCTTTCTTCATAGGAGAGAGTCAGGTAAAAGCGCTTCTCCTGGGGATCCGGGCTTTCCCGGGCAAGATCTTCGTAGTACTTTACGCTTTCCTCCTCCCTATCCTGGGCGAAGCGCAAGGCCTCCAGATCATCAGAGGAAGCGCTTGCCTTCTCCACCAGAGACTCTTGAAAGACCTTCTCCAGCCTCGAAGGCTCGCCCACCGAGGTCACCCACTCCCCAACAGGCTTTTCCTCTTTGAGCCTGCCGTAGATCTCATGTATCTTCTTAATGTGGAGATCCTCATCCCTGGCGAGTTCCTCGAAAATCCTCTGGGCCAGAACACTCTGGCACTTCTCCGCCGCCTGGAGGTAAAACTGCTTCCCCTCCTCTTCCACCTTTATAGCCTGTTTCAAGGCCTCTTCCTTCTTTCTGCTTAGACCCATCGCCATATCTAAACCACTCCCGTGAACGCACAATGCCGCCGAGACCTATGCGCTCGACTTAGTTTTATCTTACACACCTATTTGACTCAAAGAAGCAGACGCAGGCTTTGCCTTCACAACCCTTCATCCCTTCAGTATTTAGAACTCTAAAATAAACCCTATTTCGTGTTTGCCGTTACTTAACGTTCAACAAATTCCTCATTTTTGGCACCACAGATCGGGCATTTTTCGGGCAAAACACCATCAGAGACGAAGCCGCAAACCCGGCAGACGTAGTAAGTGGTTTCGCGCTCTCCTATCATATAACCCAAAGCCTTTTCGTAAAGCTTACCGTGTATATTCTCAACATCACGACTCTGTCTGAAGACCGCGATCGCTGGCTCATTTCCCTCACCGGCTGCCAGCTTGACGAAATCATTGTAAGCGACCCCGGCAACCTTGGTCTCAGATTTAAAGCTGGAGGTGAGATTCTCCTCCGTGCTTTTGATTTCTCTGAGCATCCTAAGAGAACGTGTGCCGCACACAGCTTCATTTTTCCTCAAACTACCTAAGTTATTTTTAAACAGCCTTTATGATTATTGGCAGTGCCGCCCAAGTAAACCAACCCTACTTGGATTTTCTGACGTAGACCTTATATTGTCCTGCTTCCTCTTCGATTCCCAATAGCTCATTCCCTGTGGTGCGGCACCAGGCAAGCATGTCCTCCTTCACCCCCTCGTCATCGGCCAAAATCTCCAGTACCCGCCCTACCTCCAGCTCCTTGAGTTTTTTGGCAGTGTAAGCAATGGGTATAGGACAGTAGAGTCCAATGCAGTCCAGGGTGGCATCTACCTTCATAGCCTTGCCTCCTTAAATAAAAAGATTGACCTTCCCCTCTCTAGCCTGGGCTAGGTAGGTGGCGACGCCGGCAAAGCTATCCACCTCAGGGATGAAGGCCTCTTTCCCAATTCCCATGATGCCCATAGAGGTGGTGCAGGCTATAAACTTAACCCCCATCTCCTTGGCCATAGCCATCAGCTCCTGGAGTGAAGGAAACTTGGCATCCCGCATCAACCTACCCATCATCCACTTACCCATGCCGAGCATGTGAAATTTGGATAGGGGCAGTCTCTTGGTGCCACCCCGATTCATAAGATTGAGCATCTTCCTCATTAGCCCCCGGCTTTTGATTGAGCCCTCATTTCGCTTGATGATATTAAGCCCCCAGAAGGTGAAGAACATGCTCACCTCCATTCCCATAGAGGCAGCCCCTATAGCTATGTTAAAAGCGGCTGTGGCTTTGTCCATCTCCCCGCTGAATACCACCAGGGTAACCTTTTCCGACATAGTAGCCCCTATTCCACTTTAGCCCCGCACTGGGGGCAGACCTTGGCCTTCTTCTCCACCACGATATTGCATTTCGGGCAATAGCGCAGCTCCACCTGACACTGTCGGCAATAAGGGAAGGGATTGAGGGCTATCTCCTCATCGCAATAGGGACAAAAGGTTGCCGTCTTCTTTGGCTTCTCACTCTTCTCCATCCTTCCTCCTCCTTTTGCTTTCCACCTCTTTGCCCTGCTTCTCAAGATAGTTGTCGATAGCCTTGTTCAGCGCCTGAGCACCGAGGTTGGAGCAGTGATACTTATTCTTAGGCAGCCCCTGAAGCTCCTCGGCCACGAGCGCAGGGGTAATCTTCCTCGCCTCCTCCAGGGTCTTACCCTTAGCCATCTCGCTCACGATGCTGGAGACGGCGATGGCGGCGCCGCATCCGAAGGTCTTGAACTTGACATCGCTGAGGTGGTCATCATCGACCTTGATGTAGAAGGTCATCATATCCCCGCATACGGGATTCCCCACCTCGCCGACCCCATCTGGGTTCTCGATCTCCCCCACATTGCGGGGGTCCATAAAGTGGTCCATCACCTTTTCGCTATATATTGGCATATTATCTACCTCCCCCCTGCTCTTTAAGGAATTTGGCATAGAGGGGTGACATCTGGCGCAGCCTGTCTACTATTGGAGGCAGTACTTCCAACAGGTAGTCCACATCCTCCTCGGTATTGTCTAAACCGAGGCTGAAAAGGAGCGAGCCCTGTGCTACCTCTGGAAGAACCCCCATAGCGGTGAGCACATGGGATGCCTTGAGCGCCCTGGAGGTGCACGCCGAGCCGCTGGAGGCGGCAACACCTTTGCTTGAGAGCAACATGAGCATCGCCTCCCCCTCGATGAAATCGATGCAGAAGCTGGCATTTCCAGGAAGGCGCTTGGTAGGGTGTCCGGTGAGAATGGTGTGATCGATTGTGGATGTGAGTCCCTGAATCAGCCTATCGCGTAATGAGGACAGGTTTTCCATGCGAGAGGAGATGTCACGCTGTGCCAGCTCCGCTGCCTTCCCCATGCCGACGATCGCAGGCACATTCTCAGTTCCCGCTCTCCTCCCCCCTTCCTGCACCCCACCATCGATAAAGGGAATGATGCGCGTGCCCTTCTTGAGCCAGAGAGCGCCAACCCCTTTGGGGCCGTAGAACTGGCTACCAGCTAAACTCAACACGTCTACCCCTAACTCCTTGACATCCACCGGGATGGTGCCTGCGGTGGCCACAGCATCGGTATGGAAGATAGCCACGGCTTCCTTCGCCAACCTCGCTATTTCCCTGATGGGCTCGATGGTTCCCACCTCACCGTTGGCATGCATGATGGAGAGCAGGATAGTGTCCTCCCTTATGTTCTTGGCTACCTCTTCGGGGTCCACCAATCCATATCTGTCCACCGGGACCAGGGTAAGCTCGAAGCCCCGTTTCTCCAGAGTTCTGGCAGAATGCAATACCGAGAAGTGCTCGATGGCTGAAATGACAATATGCTTACCCTTAGATTGATGAGCCATCGCCGACCCCTTAATAGCGAAGTTGTTCGACTCGGTGCCACTAGAGGTGAAGATGATTTCCTCCGGATGGGCGTTGATGAGGGCTGCCACCTGACCTCTGGCCTCCTCGATGGCCTCCCTGGCCTCATCTCCCCAGTCGTGCAGAGACTGGGGGTTGCCATAAGCGTCCTTGAGATAAGGCAGCATGGCCTCGAGAACCTCGGGCAATACAGGAGTGGTTGCAGCATTATCCAGATAGGCTCTCCTCATCCCTTCCTCCCCAAAAAGATTGCTCTTCAGTTTAGTGACGAATGCCTTCGCCTGAGCTGTAGTCCTTAGGAGCGTAAGCCACTGTTGCCCTCCCTACTGGTGGCGTATATTGCCCCTTTTCTAATCATACTCATCAAAACATCTTATCCTTGGTGGGGACATTCTCCTCAACCGCTCGGCCAGCATGGCTGCACGCTCCTTTTCCTCATTCGGGTTGTGCTGCAGAACCCTTTTCAGTGATTCGTTTTCTGTGACATCTATCCTCGCCTCGTAGCGGTTGATGGCATCCAGTTCTCTCTCAGTGATTCCCTTACCATTGCCCAGTCCACAAATTCTTTGGCTATTTCTCTACCACCTTACCATAGAAATTTGTAGCTTTTATCCAATTAGCTCCATGCCTGCCCGCACCAGACCAGGGCGCCGCCGCCAACCATGGTCACGGTCACTTCATTGCCGCAGACTTTACACCTGTATTTTTCACCCACCTTTTTGACAGCCATCTTTGTGCCCTCCGAGGAATAAGATTTCGCATTTCGGAATAGAACAGCCTACTAAAAACGCCTTTTTAGTTTTAGCCCGGCCTTTACAGATACAGGTGCGCCCGAAGCGCCGCCTTGGCCCCATCGCCAGCTCGGAATTGGGGATGAGCTCCATCTTGACAGCTCCTGGCCCTCGATGAATTGATAGCCTTTATAGTTCTCGACCCCGAGTGTGGTGAGCACCTGCACTCCCAGGTTCTTGCTCAGGAGCAAGGAATTGAGCTTCTTTCTTGCGGTATAGACCGCAGCCTTCATCCCCGCCGGACCGGCGCCAATGATTATCAGTTCATACATAGCCCCTCCCCCGAGCTAAAGCCCCAGTTTTTGCTTAAGCCAGGCTTCATCGTAGCCGACAACGATATCGCCGTCGATCTCGATGACCGGGACCCCCATCTGACCCGTTTTGTGCACCATCTCCTCGCGGGCAACCCTATCGGCGCCGACATTGAGGTCCTGATAGGCGATGCCATTCTCCTGAAGGAATTTTTTTATCCTCTGGCACCAGGAGCAGGTAGGGGTGGAATAGACCTTAACCTCTTTTACGCTCATCCTTCACCTCCGCGTCTTTCAATTTAATGCCAGATTTTAAGCGCCCTTTTGAGCGAGGTCAATCCCTTTTAACTATCATTTCTGGTATTCGCTTGCCTGGCAGAGATAGCCATACTTATTCCGAGCCTGAGATTCTCCTGCAGAAGCGGCCTACAGGTAAAGCTCTTCATTCTATTAACGGTGATGCATCCTGATCAAAAGGATTGGTTCTCATGGCAAGAGAAAAGAGATAGGGATAATTATCTTTCAAATGCTTCATATAATTCAACCATTCCTGAACTAGTAAAGTGTATACTCTTTCTATATCACCGGCGAGATGTTCATAGTCGGTATCCGGCAACTTTTTTACATCTTCCCTAAAGGATAATTCTTGGTTCAGATGACAAATCGCCCGAAGGAGCTCAGTAAAAGATTCGTGTTCCAGCAAATTGGGATTTTCCAATAGCCGCAGTAAAAAATCTCGACTTCCCACAAGGAAACTGCACAAATTTTCCAAATCAACCTTTTGAATCTCAACTCCATAATCGTAATTCTTAAGACGTTTGCTAACCCTAAAAAATTCTTGCTCAGACCAATCGTTGCTCACAATAAGTTCCTTTCTAATTTTATCCAATTTAGGGTCAAAGTTGGAAAAATAAGTTAGCAGTCTTGTCCCAACTTCACTAAAGAAGGCTCCTATGACCATATTCAACTTTTCTAACCTGGCGCGTTTTTCTCTCTTACTCAGCAACTGGTTTATTATCAGAGTGACGAACAGAACCGAAATAGGGAGAAACGCAAAACTTGTCACACTCCAAAGAAAGATATGGTGGGCATCTCTAAAAATTGCATAGTGAATGAGATAAAGAAATATAGATAATACAATTAAGTACAACCCTAAGAGAATCTGCCACCCGACACGCTTCATATATTACCCAACTATTGTTTGAATAAGATTGTCCACGGCTTCCCCTAACTTAAAATAACCAAGCTACTCCGCTTATCGCCAACGAAAAAGCGAAGGTGCCTCCAACATTTCCAGCTCCCACTACCACAACTTTAGATCTCGAGGCTTGCATCTTTTAACTCCTTTCTTACTTAAAAAAATCTATGTACATGGCCAGAAATAATGCTACTGCCGATAGAGCAAATATGAAAAAATAATTTATTTTTTCTTTCTTTGAACTTAAGGCGCAAAGAATCGCACTTATTAGACTGTAATCTTCTTTTGTCAATTGTTTTTGATGGGCAATCTTATCCACAAGACTTTTCTGATTAATGAGGTTAGACCTTGTTTGATTTACTTTAAATTTATACACAAAAAATACAAAAAATCCACCCACGCCTATGTACCAGGCGATCTTGCCATAAATCGGATCCATGTGTATTAAAACTGTCACAACGCGTATGGCTACTGTGGCAATTAAACCTATTATGAAAAATACCCAGGAGGCATAACTGTCTCTACATCTTTTGTACTCAATACAAGTTATGCATTTTTTATCTTTTATCTCATAACTCCATTAAAACTAGTATATTATATTCTTCAATTCGATTATGTTGTCTATGATAAAGTCTGGCTTTACTTTGATTATTTCCTCTTTTCTGCCTATCCCATAAGTAACACCGCAGGTAATTATGCCTGCCCTTTTGCCAGCTAGTACATCTACATACATATCACCAACTATTATAGCTTTTTCTTTATTAATATCACGCCCGTATATAGCTCTGTCTAAAGGACATGAAGACGGCTTCATGCACCCAATATCATCTCCTCCTACAATATCCTCAAAATAATCGTATACGCCTAAAGCCTTTAGAGTAAGCAGCGCAAATTCATAATTTCTATTAGTTATTATCATCTTTCTCTTATCTTTAAAATATTCCAATACTTCCTCCACGCCTGGGTATAGAACAGATCCGTCTGTAGAATGTTTCCTATAGTATTTCTCAAACACGAATAGAGCCCTTTTTAGAAGAGCCTTTTGTTTATTGCCCAACGATCTCCTTATCAAATCTTCTACACCTTGACCTATATAAGAACTTATCTCTTGTTTACTTTTTTCCTTAAGGCCGATATCTTTCAAAGTAAAATTAACAGCATTTACTATGTCATTTACTGAATCAACCAGTGTGCCATCTAAATCAAATATAATAAGGTCTATGTATTTCATAAATATAAAATTCCGGGTCGTGACCCCTTAATCCGTTAACATTGTTTTCTTCTATGGTAGACTATCACCTAACGGGGGTGATAGTCATGGGCAAACGAGGTCGCAGTCCTAAATACAACAACGTCTGGTGTCCTCATGAAGATTATGAACTTTTCGGCAGGGTTGGCCAGGGCAACATCGTCTCTAACTGGGCTTACCGAACTCAGAATGGCCCGATACGCTACTTTATCTGTCGCTGCTGCGGCCGTACCTTCAACGAGAGGGCCAATACGATCTTCTATGACTTACGTACCAACGAAGCCAAAGTCTTGCAGTCTTTGGCTATGCTGCCCTGCATTGGCTTCTGACTATAAGGTGCCTGATCTTGCTTTTTGATTTTTCTATCTCTGTTTCCAAGCGCTTTCATGCTAGGGATCGACAACTTTCAAAGGAGATCTGACCCTTCCTGTGCAAAGTGCGGAGCATTTAACTGAGCATAGCAAAGCCGCAAAACCCTGTCTTATGTCTTATTTGAAGTATCACAAATTAACTTTCCAAATCTTTTTTTATTTTCTCAAATTCTGCTTTCGTAATTTCACCCCTAGCGTAACGTTTCTTTAAAATATCCCTCGGAGTTTCTCTCAACGAAGTATCATATCTCTTCAATTTTACACTTTGTATAACAAGATAAACCACCAAACCTATTATAATCAGAAATATTATCCCCATAAACATAGATCCATATCCAAAATCCATCACATGTCTTCCAAATCCAAAACCCATCATACCCCTACCTCCTCTCCAAGTCTTGCATGGATATGGATATGACATCATGCCACCCATCATGCCCGGCATCATTTCTCTTCCCATCATTCGCGGCATCATCCTGCGGTAATAGCAGCCAAGATACCGAGCTCCCATCATTCTGTGCATCGATGAAAGCGTGGGTGAACCCTCTCCGCCCATCATTCTGTCCATCAGTTCATGCTCTTCGGGGTCAGGATGCATAACACTCATGAAAGCTTCACCAAGCTCTTCCAATTGCTCATCCGTTACTTTGCTACAATCAATCTTTTCATCTTCCCCAATTCCTTGACTTTCTCGGATTTCCTGTAGCACCTCTTCCAAAAATTTCCCGTGATGCTTACTTGTTCCAACGGTTGAATCCGCAAATGCTAACAAGCTACAGGCAAAGAATGCAAAAACGACAAAAGGAATTATACGCTTTTTCATTACTGCCTCCTTTTTATTTTGTCTTTTGCCCCTTCTATACATCTTCTTGCTTTATAGAATCAAATACATTTTTTAATTTTGTTTCTACCATTGCTGCAATTTGTCTTAACTTTTCGTTGTTGATCATATCCATTGCTACTGTTGGCTTGATAATCGAAATTACAGTTTTATTTCCTTTTTCGTAGATAATAACATTACAAGGAAGCATCAAACCTATATTTTCTTCAGCAAGAATAGCCCTATGGGCACTGGGCGGATTACAAGCACCCAATATCACATATTTTTTGAAATCAATGCCTATTTTCTCCTTGAATTTTTCCTTCACATCGATTTTCGTCAGAATCCCGAACCCCTCTTTCTTTAATTCTTCAGTAACTACTTCTATAACTTCTTCGAAAGGAACGTTTAGTTCTTTTGTAAATCCATAATTAATCATTTTCAACCTCCCTAAGTTTTTGCCATTACATAACATTTACGTGTTTATAAAGTGCGGAGGCATGAGGAAGCGAAGTAAGCCGTAAAGCCCGTCTTAGGCGATACGGCGGCATTTTGTTTAGCGAACTTGTGGCTCTGCGGCTCACTATCGCAAACTTTTGTCTGTATCACACCTTGTTTTTGCTACTTCTCCAACAGCATGCCCATCTTGACCCAGCCGGGGACACCACCATAAGGTAAAGGTGTCAGGTCTTGACTTGTGACTTCGGTATATGCTTATCTTCATCCGGTTTAATTGCTTGTCGAACTCTTTCTCTTATATACTATGGAGGTTGAGTCTTCATAATTCAGCGACTGTGAAACTGGGTCTATTTTTTCTCCCCAACACGACTGGGGGGCGAATTGACGGGTAGTCCCATGGCCCCAAAGTCACTAAGCCCCATATTAGCCCATAAAGTGACAACCTCAACCCTTCCCAATAAAAATCCCCCGCAGGCAACTGGATTTTCCAGCCGGCAGCACCTTCAATAAGGTGGCCTTTGGGGGAAACAGGACTTGGCTATGCTGTCCTTCACCATCTTTATTTTCCTTTA
>Ga0114921_10000157_pt1 | contig 27476 bp, 39 predicted proteins | sample BentaG_FD_87016 | JGI IMG/M metagenome (GOLD analysis project Ga0114921, IMG submission 87016) | Deep subsurface microbial communities from South Atlantic Ocean to uncover new lineages of life (NeLLi) - Benguela_00093 metaG | ecosystem: Environmental > Aquatic > Marine > Oceanic > Sediment ... | reverse complement strand
TTTATCTCAATTAATATTGGCATCACTTTGCCAATTTGGGCACATCTCTTATCAATTTCCCTCGCTATTTCCCAAGAATCAATGGTCTCTATCAGGTCAAATATTTCTACCATCTTTCCTCTTACATTGTGTTTCTGAAGAGTTCCAATGAAATGCCATTTTCCTTTCTTTCCCACTATTTCATATGCTCTCTTCGCTTCTTGAACATAGTTTTCCCCTATGATTTTCACCCCAGCCTCGACCGCCTCCAAAATCTCCTCTGGCGTTCTTGTCTTTGCCGCTGCCACCAACTCAACCCCATCTGGCAGCTCAGCCAATATTTTTTGAACGTTGTGCTTGATCATTAGTACCCTCTACTCAAATCACCTGTCAAGTATAGCACCCTCCACCCTATCCATGGTATGTGGAATTATGATCTCTCTACCAAGACAAAAGGAAAGTTGAAATGCTAAACTGTAAACAGCCCGAAAGGCAGGAGGTACGCAAAAATGCAAAGCAAAGAGAAGGACAATTTGATTTTTGTCAGGCTGTTCACGGGTGATCTCCATCAAAATTTAGAGGAGGTATGCCGAAAGCACGGAGTCGAGACAGCGGTAATTTTGTGTGGCACGGGTCAGTTAAAAAATTTTCAACTAGGTTACTTTAAAGGTAAAGGAAACTATACACCGGAGGAATTTGCCAAGCCCCATGGGTTGATTTCTTTGACAGGTCATATCTCAAACCAGGAAGGAAAATACGATCTCCACATGCATGCCGCTTTGGGGGGCGAAGATAAAAGCGTTGTAGGAGGTCATTTGATTAAGGCCGAGGTTGAAATATCAATCGAGGTGGTTTTACTTAAAACAGACATAAAATTTAGGAGAGGATTAGACAAGACGACAGGCGCTGTAACAATGTCCCTAGACTGAACTCCATGGACTCAAACCTTGAACCCACTCTTTGAGGATAGGTTGATTTTCCTTGCATCTAGCTGAACTAGAGTTCCAGGGTAGTCGATCTCATAATCTTTGGGCTTCCTTATTCCATAAGGTCGCTCGATTCCTTGTTTGCGAGAGAATAGGTGTTTTGGCCCACCCTTAGCGGAGATTCTCCCCTTTTCTCAGTTCAACAAGCTCATCAATCATTTTCAAACCGGAACCTGTCAAGGGTAATAAAACTCTGTCACCAGGCTTAACAAAACCCATCTCCATAGATTTCCCTAAAGCTGCGTATGCCACAGCACTGGTAGGCTCAACAATAAACCCAAACCTTCTTAATTCTCTCAACGAGAGTCTTATCTCTTCATCGCCAACTATAACGCAATGCCCTCCTGTGCCCTTTATAGCCTTTGCTATTTGCTTACTCCTCGGAGCCTCCAATATGGCGATGCCGTCGGCAAGTTTCGATTTAGCTATACACTCCTTCTTGGCACCAAGTTCCTCACAGATTCGAGCATAGCCACAAGCTTGAACTGCAACCATCTTGGGCATCTCTGTTAAAGCCCCGAGGCTCCTGAGCTCTTCGTATCCCTTATGTAAACCAAGTAAAAGTGTTCCACTCCCAACAGGGGCTATTACACAATCAACGTTACCAATCTGCTCCTGAGCTTCATAAGCCATAGTCTTCACACCCTCGATAAAATAAGGGTTCCACCAATGACCGACATAAACTAATCCTCCCCCAGCTTCTAAAGCCGCTTTGTTAACCTGCATCCTATCGCCATCAATCTCATGAACATCCGCTTCTAGAAGCCTGAGTAAGCGTTTCTTCCCCTCAGGAGCGTTCTTTGGAACAAACACATGTACATCAACACCACCAAAAGCCAAACCCACGAGGGAGAAACCAATACCGGAGTTACCCGACGAATCTACAACTATACCCTTCGCTCCCAGTTCTCTTGCTTTTGCCACGCTTATGTAAGCTCCTCTATCTTTAAAAGAGCCCCCCATACTCAGATACTCAAGCTTGAAGTTAACCTCTACCCCGGCTATAACCTTGGAGACTACCGCAGTCCACCCCACATGCATGAAAGGGAGCTCTTGAACCGGAAGAAATTGAGAGTATCTCCGGATTCCCTCGTGTTTAACATCTATTAATTCCTGAAAACTCTTTCCTTTGAAGTCAAAGAAAATGTCGAGTGCCCCACCGCAGTCATCTTGCCAATACCATTTGTCCTTTGGCAATGTTTTACCACATTTTTGGCACACTATCCTATAAGGCATCATCTGTTCACCTTGCAGATGCCTATTATAAGTATTGGTACTTCTTACCACAACTCTAGAACAAGAAGCCTTTGCCCGATTGATAAGTTCTTGGAAACATGACACAATTAGCGATATTTAAATTAAAGTTGGGGGCACTTGGTATGAGTAATAAAACAATCAATCCTTTTGAAATGGTGGTGAGTCAAATCGACGCCGTCTGTGATCGGCTAAATATTGAAGATGTATATCGTTTGCGGCTGGAAAGGTGTGAGCGCGAGCTGACCGTCAATTTTCCGGTAAAAATGGACGATGGGACAGTAAAACTTTTCACTGGTTTCAGGATTCAGCATAATGACACACGCGGACCAGCCAAAGGCGGGATTCGTTACCACCCAGATGTCACTCTGGATGAGACTAGAGCTTTAGCAGCCTGGATGACACTGAAGGCCGCAGTTGCCAATATACCTTATGGTGGCGCCAAGGGAGCTGTTATTTGCAATCCGAAGCTCATGTCCCAAACTGAGTTGGAGAGATTGACCCGGCGTTATACTGCGGAGATCTCAATCTTGATAGGCCCTGAAAGCGATATCCCGGCTCCTGATGTCGGCACAAACCCTCAAATCATGGCATGGATTATGGATACCTACAGCATGACCAAGGGCTATTCTATTCCAGCAGTGGTCACGGGTAAACCTATCGAAATAGGTGGTAGCAAAGGCAGATTTGAGGCTACCGGCCGTGGCTGTATGATCAGTGCCAATCTAGCGGCCAGGCAAAAACGCATGAGCCTCGATGGAGCCACAGTAGTCGTCCAGGGTGTCGGCAACGTAGGCTCAGCAGCAGCTAAGCTGCTAGTCAGAGAAGGCTGTCGAGTCATAGCAGTAAGTGATTCCAAAGGCGGGGTTCACAACTCGAAGGGCTTGGACATGGAAAGCTTGCTCAATTACAAAAAGGAAACGGGTTCGGTAGTCGATTTCAACGGTGCTGATACTATAACTAACGTTGAACTATTGGCGCTTACATGTGATATCCTAATACCGGCAGCTATAGAATGTCAGATAACTGCATCCAATGCAGCACAAGTAAAAGCAAAAATTGTGGTGGAGGGCGCCAATGGGCCGACTACCCCTGAAGCAGATAAGATTCTTCACGATAACGGAGTACTTGTTATTCCCGATGTACTAGCTAATACCGGGGGAGTGATAGTATCGTACTTTGAGTGGGTGCAGAACTTAGAATTTTTCTTCTGGGACGAGGAGGAAATAAACGGTAGGCTACAAAAAATAATGACCAACGCCTTTGCAGAAGTATCGGAGATTAGCAAGGCTGATAAAACAGATATGAGAAGTGCTGCCCATATGTTAGCAATAAAGCGATTGGTATCTGCCATGTCCATTAGGGGAATATACCCTTAATCATGCAAACAATTGATTAAAGCTTGAAATAGAGATGCCCCAGGGAAAAGAGACCTTCTGTAAAAATAAATATTAAGGAGCAAAAAATGTCTTTAAGTAAGCCAAACGCAAGTGCGGCAACTGCAACTAGAAACAGAGTAACACCATCACCAGGTTCTGGATTGTGTGTAGCCTGTGAAGATGGTTGTCCTGGACTTTGCGAGGTGGGAAGGTCTGCTCTCAGGGGAAGGGAGATGCTCTACCCTCAGCCCTTTGGCAAAGTCACCGCTGGAGCAGAGAAAGACTATCCTGTTGATTTCTCCCACTTTAATATTCAGGGAAGTTGCGTTGGGGCAAGTGGTATTGAAGCAAATTCAGATAAGGCCCTTTTCCCATTGGTCGATATCTCTACTGAGATAGGAGCAAACGAGCACACGATAAAGCTAAAAGTTCCCTTCTTCACCGGCGCTCTGGGTTCCACTGAGATAGCCAGGGTGAATTGGGAGGGCATTGCTATTGCCATTGCCATATGTGGAGCCACGCTTGTTTGCGGGGAAAATGTCTGTGGCATGGACCACGCTGCAGAATTTAAGAATGGAAAGGTTGTAAGGTCTCCTGAGCTTGAAAGAAGAGTACAGATATATAAGGACTGGTATGAAGGCTATGGGACGATGCTCGTCCAGGCAAATGTGGAGGATACTCATCTTGGCGTCCCCGAGTATGCCATAGAGAAACTTGGAGTTGAGGGTATTGAAATAAAGTGGGGGCAAGGTGCTAAAGGCATTGGCGGAGAAGTCAAGCTGCCAACTCTGGAAAGGGCACTCGAACTTAAACGAAGGGAATATATTGTTATTCCCGACCCTGAAAACCCTATGACTCAACAGGCTTACAAAGCTGGAGGAATACGAGAATTTGAACGCCACTCGCGCCTGGGGATGGTAGACGAAGAAGCGTTCTTAAACAACGTGGAAAGGCTGAGAAGGATAGGTGCCAAGTATATTACCCTTAAAACAGGTGCCTATAGACCGGCAGATTTAGCTCGGGCGGTGAAATTCGCCTCCGAAGCCAAAATAGACCTGCTTACCGTGGATGGCGCCGGTGGCGGAACCGGGATGAGCCCATGGCGAATGATGAATGAATGGGGCATCCCCACTGTCTATCTCGAAAGCCTTCTTTATAAATTCCTTAACAGGCTTGATGAAAAAGGAGCATTCATCCCTAGCTGTGCCATAGCTGGGGGAATTGCCCTGGAAGATCATATTTTCAAGGCTCTAGCCCTGGGAGCTCCCTATATAAAAGCGGTATGTATGGGCAGGTCTAGCCTCTCTGCAGCCATGGTGGGAAAGACACAGGAGCATCTTCTCAAAAAGAAACATGGAGAAGGTAGCGAATACCAAAAAGCCCTTTTCCAGACTTTCATCGGGGCAGCCGAGCTTAAGGAAAAATATGGAGCCGATTTTGAAAGAATCCCTCCCTCTGCCATAGCTGTCTATACTTATTATGACAGGCTGGCTACAGGCCTCAGGCAGTTCATGGCTGGCGGGCGCAAATTCGCTCTTAACTTCATAAACAGAAATGACCTTGTTGCTCTGACGCAAGAAGCAGCAAATGTCTCTGGTATCCCTTATGTCATGGAATCCGATATGGAAGAGGTGGAGAAAATCTTAGGCTAGTGAGAAAAGTGACCTCCATCGGCATCGATATTGTAGAAATAGAGCGTATTGAATCAGCGGTTTGTAAATGGGGTGAGCGCTTCTTAAACCGGGTTTATACTGAAGCTGAGCTCAAGATTTGCCAGGATAGAATCCCATCATTGGCTTCTCGATTCGCCGGCAAGGAAGCAGTAATGAAGGTCTTAGGCACTGGTGCCAAAGGTGTTGGGTGGCAAGAAATCGAGATTCTGGCTGATGCTCACGGTAAGCCTTTGGTGCAGCTCTACGGTAAAGCCAAAGAAAAGGCTCAGAACTTAAACTTAAGTGAATTCTCCATCAGCCTTTCCGATACCAGGCAATATGCCATTGCTGCAGCCATAGGAGCATAGCCAGTCAGAAGCTCACTCTGCTATAATGGGCAACGATATGCTAGCCAAAGTAAGAAGCTGCGCCGTGGTGGGGTTGGAAGGAGCGCTGGTGGAGGTAGAAGCTGACATATCAGCAGGGTTACCTTCTTTTACCATTGTAGGCTTGCCAGACAAGGCAGTTCAAGAGGCCAGAGAGAGGGTGAGGTCAGCTATAAGAAACTCTGGCTACAAGTTTCCCACCAGGCGTATCACCGTTAACCTGGCACCAGCGGATCTAAAAAAGGAAGGCCCGGCTTATGACTTACCCATAGCCATAGGCATACTAATAAGCTCAGGACAATTATACGCTGACCTATCTCAAAGCGTCTTCCTGGGAGAGTTATCCCTGGATGGCAAACTACGCCATACTCATGGCATATTGCCCATGGTAGCTTTAGCCAGTGATAAGGGTTTATCTACCGTGTTTGTGCCTTTGGATGACGCCAAGGAGGCATCTTTAGTAGATGGCATTCATATATTCCCGGCGGAATCTCTGGCTCAGCTGGTTACTCACCTTAAAGGTGAAACAGGAATTGCGGAATATCACAGCGATGTGACCTGGCAGCAGGAAATTCGCCACGACTATGCCTTTACTCTTGCTTATATCAAAGGTCAAGAACATGCCAAGAGAGCTCTGGAGATAACAGCAGCGGGAAGGCACAATATCCTTATGTGTGGACCGCCGGGAAGCGGTAAGACCATGCTGGCTCGTTCCTTGCCCTCGATACTCCCTCTTCTAACGATGGGGGAGGCCATAGAGGTGACCAAGATTTACAGCGTAAGCGGGCTATTGCCGCAAGATGCCCCTATCATCATGGAGCGCCCTTTTCGCTCTCCGCATTATACTATTTCTCATGCTGGCCTGGTGGGAGGTGGGCAATGGCCGCATCCTGGAGAAATAAGCCTGAGCCACCACGGCGTGCTTTTCCTTGATGAATTCCCTGAGTTCGGGCATGCCACTCTAGAATCGCTGCGCCAGCCAATGGAAGATAGAACGGTTACCGTCAGTCGCGCTCGTGGCAGCGTGACTTTCCTGGCTAGCTTTATGCTGGCAGCAGCTATGAATCCCTGCCCCTGTGGCTACTACGGTGACCCTTTCAAGGAATGCAAATGTTCGCCAGGAGAAATCTCCCGCTACCATAAGAGGATAAGCGGGCCACTGCTTGACCGCATCGATATCTTCATCGATGTCCCTCACATCGACTATGAAAAACTCACCGATGACAAGCCGGTGGAGAGTTCAGAAGAGGTCAGGGAAAGGGTCAAGACGGCTCACGGGGTACAGGTTAAACGTTTGCAAGGCACCAAGTTAAGATGCAATGCCGATATGACTCCCAAGGAAGTGAAAGAATTCTGCACCGTAGAGTCAGCGGCGCAAAGCTTACTTCGTACTGCCATGAAGCAGCTTCACCTTACAGCCCGCACTTTTCATCGCATTCTCAAGGTTTCTCGCACCATTGCTGACTTAGAAAACAGCGACATTATCAAAGCGTACCATATAGCTGAAGCCCTGCAATATCGGCATAAAGAAGTAATGTAGCTATCAATACAGGATCAGCCATAGAACGCCGCCAGCAATCGCCAGCATAACACCAATGATAAGGAAAATCCTGCCACCTATCCGCCAAGCATCTAACCAAGGGCGCTCTGGTTCATGAGTTATAAACTCCTTCACATCTCTTCGAGTTGCCGTGGAGTTATAGTATGCCTTTTTTTCTTTTCGGCTCCAAAGTGCAGCAGCAATGCCCAGAAAGATGAAGCAAACTCCTATCCCCAGGATAGCCTGGCAACTGGCAAGTGACATATTACCTAACACATGGTGAAATTTTTCGAATTTTCAGGGAACTCTACTTAATCTCTACAACTGCTCCAGCAGCTTCCAGTTTCTGCTTTATAGCGGTTACCTCCTCCTTGGAAATAGCTTCTTTTACCACCTGCGGAGCAGCTTCCACGAAATCCTTGGCCTGCTTCAGTCCCAAATCAGTCACCTCGCGCATCGCCTTGATGACCTCAATTTTCTTTTCGCCAATACTTTTGAGAGTAATGCTAAACTCCGTCTTTTCCTCTTCAGGAGGTGCTTCAGCCGGCTGACTAGGCGCTGCTGCTGGCGCCGCTGCCACAGCTACAGGAGCAGCGCTGACTCCGAACTCACTTGCCAAAGCCTTAACTAAATCAGCCAGGTCAATCACCGTCATGCTCTTGACAGCGGCAATGATTTCCTCTTTGGTTGTCAATTTGGTCTCTTTCTTTGCTTGCGCTTTGGTAGGCTTCTTCTCCTCTTTCTCGACCTTTGTTTCTGCTGGTGACATATTTCCCTCCTTCTCTACTCAGTAAGATTCTTCGCTTTGCTCAGGACTATGGCTTGTAACACGTTTCCCAACCCTTGCAACGGAGAGTTGAGAACATTATGTAAACTTCTTATGGGAGCTTCCAATTGGGCTACTAGCTGCGAAATGAGAGCCGCCCTAGATGGCAAATCGGCCAAAGCTATAACCTCGCTGGCACTGAGCACTCGCTCCTCTAGCAAGCCTCCTTTGATTTCCACAGGAGACTCTTTGGATTTGATGTACTGGTTGAGAGCTTTCACTGTTTCAATTGCCTCATCATAGCCAAAAGCCAGAGCCGTAGGGCCATCAATAATGCTCATCATCTGCTCCCTGCCAGCTCTTTGGGCAGCAAAACCAACCAAGGCATTCTTAACCACATGATAATCGACACCTGCGCCAGCTAAAGTCCAGCGTAACTCAGCCATCTCTTTAGCCAGCAAACCTTGATAGCTAGTAGCGATAACAATAGTACTTCGAGATAACTTGTCCGCCAGTTGAGCAATAATTTCTGCTTTCTTTTCTCTTAACATATCCCTCCCGTCAAATAAATAACCCCGTGCCAATGACACAGGGTTAACTTACGCCTCAGCAGGCAAATGCTTTAAACCTCCCTTATCCAGAGACGGGCGGTACCTACCGTCATTGGCATCAATCTATTATAACAATAACAAAAGGAGCTAAGCAGCCAAATCCAGTGCTGACTTGAGATCCAGCTTGAATCCTGGCCCCATGCAAGTAGACAACGATATACTCCTAATGTACTGTCCTTTAGCCCCACTAGGCTTCGCTTTAACTATAGCCTCAATCACTGCCCTCAAGTTTTCCAGAAGCTTATCTTTATCAAAGCTAACTTTGCCTATGGCCAAATGGATAATAGCAGTTCTATCCAGGCGAAACTCTGCCCGGCCTTGACGTGCTTCATTTATAGCTCGAGCCAAGTCCTGAGCCGGCACCACGGTACCGGACTTCGGGTTGGGCATCAAGCCCCGCCGCCCCAAGATACGTCCCAGCTTGGCCACCTTGGGCATCATATCAGGAGCAGCCATAGATACATCAAATTCAAGCCAACCATTTTCGATTTGCTTAATAAGCTCATCTCCTCCAGCATAATCAGCTCCAGCTCCCTCAGCCAACCTCACTGCCTCCCCCTGAACAAAGACAAGCACACGTATCTTTCTCCCCAATCCACAGGGCAGCAAGGCCACACCACGTACCTGCTGATCCGCGCTGCGTGGGTTAACTCCCATCCTCAAATGAACTTCAACCGTCTCATCAAATCTGGCATAGGAAGCCTTCCTTGCCAATTCGATAGCTTCCTCAGGTGAGTAGGCCTTAGACTTGTCTACAAGCTTGGTAGCTTCCTGGTATTTCTTGCCATGTCTTGCCATCTACTTACATCTCACAAATTATTCAAATTCCTACCAACCGTTGAACTACTCTACCTCCACCCCCATACTCCGAGCTGTACCTTCAATAGTCCTTACTGCTTTATCAACATCAGTAGTGTTGAGATCTTTCATCTTAGCTTGAGCAATTTGATAAACCTTATCTCTAGGTAGTCTGCCTATTTTTTCGCCCTTCGGATTGCCACTGCCCTTCTCCACACCTAAAGCACGCCGCAATGAATCAGAAACGGGCGGCATTTTAGTGGCAAAACTAAAGGAGCGATCAGTATAGACAGTTATTTCTGCGGGAATGATGAACCCTTCCTGAGAGGCAGTTCGCTCATTGTACTCCTTACAAAAAGCCATGATATTAACTCCATGTTGCCCCAAAGCGGGCCCTACAGGTGGTGCTGGAGTAGCCTTGCCGGCTGGTATTTGTAACTTGATAATCGCCTTAACCTTTTTTGCCATGCTGCCATACCTCAAAAATTCTGTGAGGTCGGGAGGAACTCAGCTATATCTTCTCCACCATCATGAGGTCCAACTCTACAGGTGTTTCCCTGCCAAAAAGAGATAGCGCGACTATCGCTTTACCTTTGTCCGGGTTAACTTCCTCCACCTTACCGATAAAATCGATGAAAGGGCCGCTGGTCACACGCACACTATCCCCCCTCTTAAAAGCCACCTTAACCTCAGCAGGGGCTTCCTCCATTCGATTAAGGATATTATTTGCCTCTTCCTCAGCTAGCGGCACTGGTTTAACGCCAGTGCTAACAAAGCCAGCAACACCAGGGGTATTTCGCACTATATCCCAGCTATGCTCATCCAAGTCCATGTGAACCATAATATAACCCGGGAAGGCTTTCCTGCTGACAGTGCGCCGCTTCCCACTTCTGATTTCAATTTCCTTATTCGTGGGTACCACCACATCAAATATCTTATCCCCGGCATCCATATATTTACTACGTTGCTCTAGGTTCCTCTTGGCCCGATCCTCACGCCCAGAAGACACATACAATAAATACCACTGTCCGTCAGGCATTTGTGCATCAACCTCCCAGGAGCAAAGCACCAATCAACCTGGTGAAGCCATAGTCTATAGCACCCAAGATAGCTCCCACAACAACACAGACAATGAGAACTAACATACTCAATCTTATAGTCTCCTGCCTTGTTGGCCAGTGCGCTTTCCTCAGTTCCTCTACAGCTTCAGGAAAGAAACTCAGCTTCGACTTCTTCTTGGCTAGCGCAAATACAGGCTTTGCGGCTTTGGCCTTCTGAGCACGGCTTGTCATAAACTACTTCGTCTCTCGATGAAGAGAATGAACACGGCAATGGGGGCAATACTTCTTCAACTCCAGGCGCTGCGGGTCATTCTTCCGATTCTTGGTACTGGTATACGTCCTCCGCTGACATTGACTGCAAGCCAGATGGATAATCGTGCGCAGCCCCCCCTTTTTTTTGGCCATGTTTACTTCTTCACTTCAGTGATGACACCAGCCCCTACTGTCCTGCCACCTTCCCTGATAGCAAAGCGCAATCCTTCCTCCATGGCTACAGGAGAGATGGTCTTAATGTCCATGTGCGTTAAACTATCACCAGGCATAGCCATTTCCACACCCTCAGGAAGAGTTATTTGGCCAGTGACATCCATAGTCCTGATGTAGAACTGAGGCTTATAGCCATTGAAAAAGGGAGTATGTCTACCACCTTCCTCCTTAGTCAGAATGTATACTTCTGCTTCAGCTTCAGTATGAGGCTTAACTGTGCCCGGTGCTGCCAGAACCTGCCCTCTCTCTATTTCCTCACGGTCTATGCCTCGCAGCAGTACTCCGACAGCATCGCCAGCCTCTGCCTTTGCCAACGTCTTGTGGAACATCTCCAAGCTGACAGCCACCGTTTTTCTGGTTTCCTTCAACCCTATTATTTCCACCTCATTCCCAGCGTTAATGACACCGCGCTCTATCCTTCCCGTAGGCACAGTCCCTCGACCTTTAATGCTAAATACGTCCTCTATCGGCATCAAGAAAGGCTTATCTTTTTCCCTCAGTGGCATCGGAATATACTCATCCATGGTATCCAGCAAGTTCCATATCTTGCCACACCACTGACATTCCCTTTTGCCACAGCCACATTCGAGAGCCTTAAGGGCACTCACCCTGATTACAGGCACATCGTCGCCAGGAAAGCCATATTTTTTGAGTAGATCTCTAAGCTCCACCTCCACTAAGTCTAACAACTCAGGATCCTCCATCAAATCTATTTTATTGAGAGCTACCATCATGCAAGGAACTTCTACCTGTCGCGCCAGAAGAATATGTTCCCTGGTCTGTGGCATAGGGCCATCATCAGCAGCCACCACCAGAATCGCACCATCCATCTGAGCTGCCCCGGTTATCATGTTCTTAATGTAATCGGCATGCCCAGGACAATCAATATGGCAATAATGGCGCTTCTCAGTTTCATATTCAAGATGGGAGATAGCAATGGTTAATCCCCGGGCCTTTTCCTCAGGGGCATTGTCTATAGTTTCAAAAGCGCGGTATTCATTATAACCCTTTCCCGTTTTAGCCAAAACCAGTGTCATCGCTGAGACTAGAGTAGTCTTGCCATGATCAACGTGACCTATGGTGCCCACATTGACATGCTCCTTAGCACGCTCAAAAACCTTCTTTGCCATTTCTATTAACCTCCTTATCTAAGAGCCCACAACCAGATTCGAACTGGTGACCCCGTTCTTACCAAGAACGTGCTCTGCCTGCTGAGCTATGTGGGCCTATTTTGCCTCTTATGGTGGAGGGGGTAGGATTCGAACCTACGTAGCCCAAACGGGCGACAATTTTACAGACTGTTCCGATTAACCACTCCGGCACCCCTCCCGATTTAAGTTTACCACAACATATTCAAAAAATCTAACCAAGCCCGAGAGGGGATTCGAACCCACTAACCTACCGATTACAAGTCGGTTGCGCTACCATTGCGCTACTCGGGCAGTTTTTTGGCTTGATAGTATAAATTAAGGCAGGTGGAATGTCAAACTAAGCGCAGGCTCGTTGAGCTTGACAGTTACTTCTTGGAGAGGCTATATTTTAACTGGGAGGGCCATTAGCTCAGTTGGTTAGAGCACGGTCCTGATAAGACCGGGGTCTGTGGTTCGAGTCCACAATGGCCCACCAAAAGGGTAAATTATATTATCATAAAGTTCACCCAATTCTTATAACAACTGCTCAGGAGTCAATTCGACTTCCCGAAGGATTTCACGGGTTAAAGAGCGTGCAAGCTCTCTCCGGATGACTAGGAAGTGTGCTTGTTCTACCATCGGGATGACGATAGAAAACGTGAGATCCCTTCTGGCGGATAACCTGAAAAACCTAGATGCAGAAGCACCTTCTCCATTGTCTTAAAGTTGACAATGGGAAGACGTGTCATATTGCTACCTCAATCTGCTGTAGTCCTACAAACCTGGGGACATTCTCGCTTGGCCTGTTGTCTTCTTCAAGGCATAGCTCCAGGACTTTGTTAAGATTTTGCTGGAGTTCATCCAGTGTGGCACCTTGCGTATGGGCTCCCGGAATACCTGGCACTATTCCAACGTATAGTCCTGTTTCTGGATCTAATTCCCCATAGGCAATAAACGTTCTTATAACCACAGTCCCTTCTGCTTTTTCTATCTGCATTATACCACTCTGTTATAGGATATTGTGGAAATCTTAGACACCAACCAGATGACAAATGTACTAAAAGACCAACTACTCTGCGGGTTCTGAATAGGATATAAGCAACTGCTGCAAAGCCGGAATAAGCTGTTTCCTTTCAAAGGAAAGTTGGGGAACTGTTCCGAACGGCCCATCAAGGTTTAGCTTGCCGACTAATCTCAGCTAGTCTTGTAACATAAGGTATATTTGGTTCCCAAGACGTCGAGATTTTTCTGCTAGGTGAGCTGGAGGAGCAGGGGTTGCGACATATGATTGCCAGTTTGCTAAACCGCAGCTATTGGTCTTTCTTCGTTCCTGATTGTCACTGTGGGGTTTGGGTTCTCCTTGGGCACGGGAAGCCCCTTTTCTTTTAGGAGATTGACGTGCTCTGGTATTCCCCATTTGGCCTTGTAGAGGCAGTCCTCTACTGAATGTCCGATACCAGTAAACCCCTCCAGCTCGGGAGAATAAAAGCCAAAAAACTCCGGATCATCTGTAGCTTCTATAACCAGAGAATACTTTAAATCGATCATCTTGTATTCCTCCTGCCTTTCAAACCAGCGGCCTTCAAAATAGCATTACAAGTTCCTGTTGGTACCTCCTTTGAACCATGAGAGTCCATTCTGATCAGCCTATGCCAGCCCGTTTTACTGTAATACCGGATCGACCCTTTTTCCTTAACAATCTCAAAACCATTTTGTTCCAGGAGTTTTGCTAATTCGCTAAATTTCATGGCTGTTCTAGGCTAATTTAGCCCAGACCGTTATGCATTTTCTAAAAGTATCGAGGACATTATACCACTATACGATTGAGACAGGTAGGAGATAGTCAATTGCTGTAGAGTCGGGATGAGATGCTTCTTCTCAAAGAGAAAGTCCGGGAACTGTTCCGAATGGCCCGCCATGATGCGATTCCAACTCTCATATTTAGTTTGTGGTTTAATGTTTAATTAGCCCTTTCAATTCCACTATGGTGCGATTCTAACTAATAGAATGCCACAAGGGATATGAGCTAGTTCAGATAAATAGGTGGACACGTGAGTTATGAAAAGACGCTATAATGGTTGCATTAGACAGCCCGACGATGGCAAAATAGCTTGAAACCGCAGTTGATATTGCGAAATCTTTCATATTGCTGGAATTTATCAATGAGGTTAAGGAGATTAAGATGAATGTTAAAGAACTGTTAGGCAGAGAGGTTCTGGATGCAAATGCTAAGATGATAGGTAAAGTTTGCGATATAGAGTTTGATATTAACCAAGGGGTTATAAGCAACGTTGTGGTGAAAGCGGGGATGATCAGGAAGTACGACGTAAAATTCGATAACATAGCAAAAATAGGTGACAAAATAGTTCTCAGGGTTAGTGAAGAAGAGCTGAAGAGGAAAACTGTAGTAATGATGTAAAAGGAACAAAGACGTTGTCAGACAGGGCGTTTCGCAACAACCCTCGTATAGTGATCAAGATCGCCTTTACCAGGGCTGAGATCCCCGGAGCCTTTGACATCCACAACGCTACCACTAACTGCATTAACGTTTGGTGTATTGAGGTGCCTTGCGAGCTCGCTTAAGTCCATACTTTTTACGCTCTTTGATCCTGGCATCTCGGGTAATCAAGCCGTGCTCACGCAACACAGGCTTAAACAGCTCATTCTCCTTGACCAGAGCCCGGGCAATACCATGACGTATGGCTTCGGCTTGACCACTGATGCCACCACCTTTCACCTTTACCGTAACACGAAATTTACCCACGGTATCAGTAACCAGGAAGGGAAGTTTGACCATGTGGCGATGTCCGAGCCGTGGGAAAACCTCCTCGAAAGGCTTATCATTGACGATAATTCCGCCGTCCCCCGAGAAAAGCCTGACCTGCGCTATGGCGCACTTGCGCTTACCCGTCCCCCAGACATAAGTTTCCTTGCTCATGAGTTATCACCTTCTCTTTTTATAACCTGAGCCTGGTGCGGATGATTGTCTCCGGGATAAACTCTAAGTTTCCTGAACATAGCTCTACCTAAGTGGTTGTGAGGTAACATTCCCTTGACGGCATGTTCAATGACACGGGTAGGATGAGCGCTAAATACTTCCTCAAACGTCGGGCTTTTTAAACCTCCAGGAAATCCAGAATGTCCATAATAAATCTTCTGCTTAGCTTTCTTCCCGGACACTCTTACCCTAGCAGCATTAATCACCACAACATAGTCACCAGTATCAAGATGAGGAGCATAAATTGGCTTATGTTTACCCATAAGCAGGGTAGCTACCTCGGCTGTTAACCTGCCCAAAGTCCTGCCCTCGGCATCGACTACATGCCACTCTCGCTTGATATCTCTAGCCTTTGGAGTATACGTTTTCACTTTTACCCTCCGACAGGTTTAGCATAGTTGACCTTAGTCAGCCATAAACCCCTGGCAGGAGCCGTAGGGCCAGCTAAGCCTGGCTGCTTCGCCTCCATGATGCCATGGAAGTCTGTAATCCCTATCTTGCCCAAACCTAACCTAATCAAGAGTCCTACTGTATTGCGTACCTGGTGACGTAAAAAAGAATTCGCCACTATGCGAAAAATAATAAAATCTTCTTTCTTGTCAATATCCGCTTCGTAGACATGTCGCATCGTATTCTCCATATTGCCCGAAGAAGTAACGAAGGAGCTAAAATCATGCTCCCCCTGCATAAGCTGGCATGCCTGGCTCATAACCTCGATATTTAGCATCTTGGGTATAAATAGAGCAAACATTTCGCTGAATGGCGACCTAGCGTCACTATTCAGTATATAATAGCAGTATTCACGACTTAAAGCATCACGTCTGACATTGAAATCATTGCTTGCTTTATAAGCTGCTTTAACAGCGATATCACCAGGAAGATAATAGTTTAACGCTTTGACTAATGTCATCGTACCCAATGCCGGTTTCGCCCAGAAACTTACCACTTGACCCTTGGCATGGACGCCAGTATCAGTTCTACTAGCTGCCATGACCCTACTACTTTGTCTACAAAGCTTTCTTATCGCCCGCTCCAGTTCTGCCTGAATAGTAGGTAAGCCAGCCTGCCACTGGAAGCCATGGTAGCTCGTGCCATTATACTCTACAACCAAAGCAAACTTTGCGAGGTTCACTGCCCAACCAGTTCAATTTGAGCCATGGCAGCATTATCGCCACGACGAGGTCCTAGCTTCACTAACCGTGTATAGCCCCCAGCTCGATTAGCATACCGTGGGGCAACCTCATTAAACAGCTTCTCAACTACTTTCTTATCAGTGATAAACGCTAGAGCTCGTCTCCTTGAGGTAAGACTGCCATCCTTACCCAAAGTGATTACCCTCTCAGCCAAACTGCGAATCTCCTTGGCTTTAGCTTCGTTGGTGATAATCTTCTCGTGAGCCAAAAGAGCAGTTACCTGATTTCGGTACAGTGCCCACCGATGACCTGTGGGCCGGCCTAATTTCCGTCCAGCCACTCGATGCCTCACTTTGCCGTCCCTTTCGCCTCAACAGGAAAGCCCAACTCTGTCAGCAGATTCTTCACCTCTCCTTGAGACTTTGCCCCTAAACCAGGCAGTGGCGGCAAACCTTCCCTGCTCTTCTCCACGAGTTGACCCAAAGTCAAAATGCCGCCTCGCCTTAGACTATTGCACGCTCGAGTTGATAGGTCTAAATCCAATAGAGGAATACTATATTTATCAGAGGGAATCGACAAACCACCACTGATGCTCACCTGTTCTGCCATCTGTGTCTCGAGTTCTTTAAAACAGGAGAACTGGCTAATTAAGATGCTCGCACTTTGGCTCATTGCTTCCCATGGCGAAACAGTGCCATCAGTCCAAACCTCTAAGATAAGCCTTTCTGGACTTCTTTCTTCCCCGGGACTGATAGATTCTATCGTGAAGTTGACTTTGCGCACCGGGGTAAAAATAGCGTCCAGCGGTAGCGTTCCTACAGGCAAGCCCTCGGTCAATTTGGCTGGTATATAACCCTTTCCCAATTCTACATTAAATTCAACATAAAGTTTGGCTTCAGGGGAATCCAGGCTAGCCAAACACAGCTCAGGATTAACAATTTGGAAATCTAGCGTTTGCTTGATATCGGCAGCACAAACCTTGCCTTCTCCTTCCGCTTCTAGAATCAACCTGCTTGGTTGATTAGAAAGGGGCCGAAGCCTTAGTTCTTTGACGTTCAGCAAGAATTCCATAACATCTTCCTTAACATGGGGAATGCAGGAAAATTCGTGCTGAATCCCGTCGATCCTGACCCATGTTACAGCAGCACCAGGTAGAGAACTGAGGAGTACGCGGCGCATAGCATTACCTAACGTAATGCCAAAGCCTGCTTCTAAAGGTTCAGCGAGGAAACGCCCATAATTGCCAGCACTATCACTACATCTCACACTGAGGGTAGATAGGCTAAGCAATAAAGGATCTCCGCCCGAATTATCTTGAATAATATTCAACTACAGCCTTACCATCAAATTTACTGTCAATATCGTCCTTGCTCGGCAAAGCTACAACATTCCCTGTCATCCGCTCTTCATCTAAGCTTAGCCAGCCGGGGACAGTCTTACCTTTAATCTCTTCAACCAGCCTTTTGTAGTATTCAGTTCTAGTGCTGCCTTCCTGCCACGTAACAAAATCACCTGATTTCACCAGATATGAAGGTATATCTACTCTGTGCCCATTAACGAGAATATGGCCATGCCGAACTATTTGTCTTGCTTGAGCACGGGAGTCAGCAAAACCTAAACGGTAAACTATGTTATCTAGCCGTCTTTCCATCAATATGAGAAAGTTTTCTGCTGTGGGGCCAGGAGCCCTCATCGCCTCGGCGAAGAAACGGCGAAATTGCCTCTCCAAAACGCCGTAGCTAAAACGGACCTTCTGTTTTTCCCGTAATTGAAGCCCACGATCTGAAATCCTGCGCCGGGTCTTAGTCCTAGGACGTCCACCTGGAGGAACATTCCTCTTCTCTAACGGACACTTAGGAGTAGCGCATTTCACTCCCTTGAGCACCAGTTTCTCACCAAGATAGCGACATAAGCGACAAGCAGGGCCTGTATAACGCGCCATTTCCTATACCCTTCTCCTGCCACGAGGACGACAGCCATCATGAGGAATAGAGGTTACATCTCTAATGCTAGTAACAGTAAGCCCTGAAGCCTGTAAGGAACGGATAGCTGCTTCACGCCCACTGCCAGGACCCCTAACGTAGACTCCAACCCGGCGTAAGCCATCGTTCAACGCTTGCCGTGCTGCTCCCTGAGCAGCTAGTTGAGCAGCGTAAGGAGTACCCTTCCTAGAGCCCTTAAATCCAGCCTTACCTGAACTTCCCCAGGCAATAACATTGCCCTCAAGGTCAGTAATGGTGACAATGGTATTATTGAAAGTAGATTGAATATAAACTCTCCCTTCGCTGATTCCTCTACGCGTCCTCTTCCCTGTTTTAGCTCTTTTTTTCTTTACCATTTAACTATCGCGATTTACTTCTTAGCTACGCCGCGTCTCTGCCCTCTACCAGCCACTGTTTTCTTTGGACCTCTCTTGGTACGAGCATTGGTACGTGTCCTTTGCCCGTGAACGGGCAAATTCCTGCGATGCCTCATGCCTCGAGTGCAACCGATGTCAATAAGGCGCTTTATATTAAACTGAACTTCTCTTCTGAGATCCCCTTCGACCTTATATTGCTTATCAATAACGCTGCGGAGCTGGCCAACCTGTTCCTCAGAAAGATCTTTAACCCTGATACCGGGGTCAACTTCAGCAGTGGATAAAATCCGTTGACTTGAAGTAGCACCAATCCCATAGACATATTGCAAAGCCACCTTGATGGGCTTGCTTTTGGGAAGATCTACACCAGCGATGCGTGCCATTATCTATTTCCCACTCAACAAGATTTCAGATTTTCCTGGGTGGAATTAGCCCTGCCTCTGTTTATGCCTTGGATTCTCACAGATAACCCTGACAACACCCTTCCTTCTGATGATCTTACATTTACTACAACGGCGCTTAACCGAAGAACTTACCTTCATTTCCAATCATAAACAGTAAAAAACTTAGTTATGTTAAACTATTCTAATCAATCCGTCAAAAGAGAAGTTACTTAAGCCGATATGTAACCCGGCCACGGCTCAAGTCATAAGGAGAAAGCTCCACTAGAACCCTATCCCCAGGCAGAATCTTAATATAGTGCTTCCTCATCCTACCCGAAATATGAGCCAACACCTTGTGTCCGTTCGCTAATTCAACACGGAACATAGTATTAGGTAAGCACATAGTTACTTTGCCCTCAACCTCTATCTTTTCCTTTTTAGCCATACTTTGCTTTAAGTAAGTATCTCAGGTTCGCCACCAGTGATAGCAATGGTATGTTCAAAGTGCGCTGAGAGGCTTCCATCAGCTGTCAGCACTGTCCACTGGTTAGGAGCCAATCTAGTGCGATAGCTACCAACATTCACCATGGGTTCAATAGCCAAAGTCATGCCTTTGCGAAGCACAGGACTCTGGCCAAAGGCAAAATTGGGAATCTGCGGCTCTTCATGTAACTCCCTACCCACTCCATGCCCGGTGTATTCCCTGACCACAGAAAAGCCCCTAGATTCAACATAAGCTTGAATAGCAGTTGAAATATCCCCAACATGTGCGCCGCTGGTGGCTTGAGCAATACCGGCAGTCAAGCTGGTTTCTGTGACTGCAATAAGATCCTTCGCTTGCTGACTTATTTCTCCCACTCCAACAGTTATAGCTGCATCTGCGTGAAAGCCGTTGAGAATGACTCCGACGTCTAAGGAGACAATGTCGCCCTCTTGCAGCACCCGCTCACCAGGAATACCGTGAACTATCTCATCGTTCACCGAAACACACAAATTGGCAGGGAAACCATGATAGCCTTTAAAGGAGGGCTTAACTCCTCTCTGCATCGATTCTTCAGCCATGATCACATCCAACTTGCCAGTCTTAATTCCTGCTCTTAGCTCTCCCCTCAGCCTATCCAAGATAACTGCCAAAATTTTGCCGCACTGACGCATAATGGCTATTTCTTCGGGAGACTTGATAACGATCATTCACTTTCTGCTTTGAGTAGAGAGAGTGTTTCATTAGCCACCTCTGGTATAGCGCGATTACCATTGACCTCAATTAGTTTGTTCTGCTTCCGGTAATAATCGAGAATAGGAACAGTCTGAGAAAAGAAACCCTTCAATCGCTCTCTCACTGTTTCCTCTTTATCATCAGGGCGCTGGTACAGTTCACCGCCACACTTATCGCATATACCCGGGGTTTTGGGTGGAGAGGTCACCATGTGATAAGGTGTTTGGCAGTTCCGGCAAATCCACCTTCCGCTGAGGCGTTTCATAAGCTCTTCTTCGGCCACCTTGATATATACAGCTTTATCAATGCTTTTCCCTTGCTCAGCAAGAAATTTATCCAGTGCTTCAGCTTGCCTCAAGGTTCGAGGAAAACCATCGAAAAGACAGCCAGAGGCACAATCAGGCAGGTTAATCCTTTCAAGAATCATCTTGATCGTTATTTCGTCAGGACCTAACTCGCCTCTATCCATGTAGGACTTGGCTAAGAGCCCCAGCTCAGTTTTTTTCTCCAATGCTTGCCGAAATAAGTCACCTGAGGCTATATGCGGCAACCCCATTTCCGTAGACAGGATATCTACCTGAGTTCCCTTGCCTGCTCCCGGCGCACCCAACATGATAATGTACATTTTTTACTTTAAGAAGCCGTCGTAACGGCGCATTGTTAGCTGAGATTCCAATTGTTTCATGGTGTCTAAGGCAACACCAACAGCTATAAGTATGGCAGTGCTAGAAATTATTAATGCCGTAACGCCTGTAATTTCCCGAGCGATAAATGGCATTATTGCCACCAAACCTAAAAAGAGAGCCCCGCCGAAGGTTAGGAGTTTTATGACTCGATTCAGGTAATCAGCAGTAGTCTTCCCTGGGCGAACCCCGGGGATAAAGCCACCTTGCTGTTGCAGAGTTTTGGGCAAGTTCATTTGCTCAAATATAATCATGGTGTAAAAGAAAGCAAAACCCATCACTAGGGCGAAGTACAGTCCCCAATAGACCAGGCCCAAAGGTGCGCTCACCCCGGAATCGAAAACATTGTAAATCGTATTCCAAAAGTTTGGATTCTGTGAATTCATGAAATAGCTGGCTATTAACCTGGGAAACTGCATTAACGCTATGGCAAAAATGATGGGAATCATGCCGGCGGTATTTACTCGCAGCGGGATGTAGGTCGAGCCTGACTGCCGGTACATACGGCCACCACGGAAACTACTGCGAGCGTACTGAACCGGGATACGGCGGTGAGCTTCAATGAACATGACTATAACTACCAGGGTAACTAGGCCAAGTATAACAAAGGTTATCAGGCCTAGAGGGCTCGCCCTCCAAGCTAGTTCGCCACGCCCAACATTCTCTGCCAAACTAGCCACGATGCCACCAAAGATTATTATCGATATCCCGTTGCCGATACCTCGCTCAGTAATCAATTCTCCCAGCCAAACAAGGAATACCGTGCCAGCAGTCATCGATATCACTATGGTGGCAACAGTTAGTGGCTCAAGGTACCCAACAATGTTTTGACTATGCAGCAAGGTCAACTGACCATAACCTTGAAGAGCTGCCAAAGGCACCATCAATAAATGAGTAATGCGATTGATCTTGCGCTGACCAGCTTCCCCCTGCTGAGATATAGCTTGAAGGCTAGGGATGACAGGAACCAATAGCTGCATAATGATAGAGGCGGTAATATAAGGATAAACACCCATGGCAGCCACACTGAAATTCCTCATAGCACCACCGCTAAAAAGGTCAAGCATGCCCAAAAGCTGATGCTGCTCAAAAAACTTATGTAAAGCATCAAGATCTACCCCAGGTAAAGGAACATGAACCATAAAACGGAAGATCACCAAAATGGCAAAGGTGAAAAGAAGCTTTCGCCTCAGATCTGGCAATGCAAACGCATCCATCATGGCCCGGATGAGGCGTGGCTGAGCTTCTCTGCGCTGCATTCTAAGCCCTCTCTATCTTTCCCCCAGCAGCGACAATTTTCCTCTCCGCATTAGCCGAGAATTCATCAGCCTTAACTGACAAAGAGTGATGGATATCACCATCGCCGAGAATTTTAGTAGGGCGAGAGAGGGACTTAATTAACCCTGCTCTAAGCAATTCCTCTGGATTCACCTCACTTGCTGCTGGAAAGACATCAAGCTTACACACATTAACAACATTATATTCAGTCTTAAAGATATTAGTAAAACCTCTCTTCCTCGGCAACCGTTTTATAAGAGGCAACTGACCGCCCTCAAATCCAAGGCGTACACCACCTCCAGAACGAGACTTCTGCCCTTTGCAGCCTCGCCCCGAATAAGTACCATGTCCACTGCCATTTCCCCGGCCGACGCGCTTCCTCTTATGCCTGGCACCTGAAGAAGGCCCTAACTCATTCTGTTTCATTTGCCTCTTCTTCTAACGTCTCAAAGTCAGTTCCAGTTACAGTTGTTTTGGGGCTCTTCAAGCTAGCCAAGGCAAGTATTGTTGCCCTAGCTACATTAACACGGTTGGAGCTACCTAGAGATTTACTAATGATGTCCTTTATGCCGGCTAATTCAAGCACTGCTCGAACGGTATTGCTAGCAATCATACCATTACCCAATGCCGCTGGCTTAAGCAAGACTTTGGATGCCCCGAACTTAGCTAGAATCTCATGAGGAATAGTGTCCCTCACAATAGGTACTTCGATCAGCTCCTTTCGCCCTACAACACTAGCCTTACGGATTGCCTCAGGAACCCCAGTCGCTTTAGCTAAACCAACCCCTACATGTCCTTTGCCATCTCCAATTACCAGTAAGGCCCGGAAACGAAGCTTCCTACCACCTTTAACCACCTTGGTTACACGATCAATAGCTAGCAACTTCTCCTCAAGCTCCAACTCCGAAGCATCAATCTTTACTCTTTTGTTAATCGCTTTAGTAACAGCTTTCATAGAATAACCCTTTCCTTACTCAGAGCGAACGGTTAAAACTCCAGTCCTGCTTGTCTGGCAGCTTCGGCTAAAGCCTTGACCCTGCCATGATACTTATAACCACCCCGGTCAAAAACCACACGTTTCACCGCTCTATCCAATGCTTTCTGGGCAAGCAGTGAACCCACAAGTTCAGCTTCCTTAGTCTTCGTTAGTTGTCTACTCCTGTCTCTCAAATCAGCAACAAGAGTGTTCATTGAAACCAAAGTTTGGCTGATAGAATCATCTATGATTTGGGCATAAATATGGTTCAAACTTCGAAAGACACATAATCGAGGCTGCGCAGCTGTACCTATCACTTTGCCTCTCACTCGCCTATGTCGTATTTTTCGAACCAGCTTTGAATCTAGCTTAGCCATCGCACACGCTATCCCTTAGATACCTTTCCTGCCTTGCCAGGTTTAAGATGTAGTTTTTCTGTAGCGTACTTGATCCCTTTCCCTTTGTAATGGTCTGCAGGGCGTATAGCTCGAATCTTAGCTGCTACCTCTCCAACAGCTTCTCTATCGATGCCGCTGACATGGACACGATTTGTTCCCTCAACAGTAGCATGGATACCAGAAGGAAGAGAAAAATCCACAGGATGACTATATCCAACTTGAAACGATAATCGGTCCCCAGTCTTCTGTACCCTGTAGCCTACGCCGTTTATTTCCAGGACTTGTTCGAACCCTTTGCTCACCCCCTCAACCATATTAGCTAAAATGCTGCGAGTAAGCCCATGCAGAGAGCGGTGAAGTCTGCCATTACTAGGTCGCATCACGGCTAACTTTCCATCCTTCAAAGAAATGGAGATATCTGGATGAAAACACCGACAAAGTTCCCCTTTGTCTCCTTTCATCCTCACTTCGTTCCCGTCGATCTTTACCTCAACATCTTGAGGTATGATAACAGGAAGTGAACCAATTCGAGACATCGACAACTCCTAAGTCAATTTACCAGACGTAGCATAGAACTTCACCACCAAGATGACGCCGCCACGCTCCCTGACCAGTCATAATGCCTTGGGATGTAGACAAAATAGCAATACCCAACCCCCCGTAGACGCGTGGAATCTCACGCCGTTCCACGTAGACTCTGAGGCCAGGCTTACTTACCTTTTCTAAACCTAACAGGGCCGGCTGCTTATCTGCATACTTGAGCTGCAACTTAATCATCTGCTGGGGCTTACCTTCAAGCGTTTCATAATCGTCAATAAAGCTCTCCTCCTTAAGGATTCTAGCAATAGAAAGCTTTATTCGAGACGAAGGCATCAGGACATCATCATGGCCTGCCATGATGGCATTGCGGATGCGAGTCAGCATATCAGCAATAGGATCAGTAACTGTCAATTAAATTCCTCACCAACTAGACTTTCTTACTCCAGGGATTTCGCCACTAACAGCGAGTTTTCGAAAGCAAATACGACATAAGCCAAATTTACGCATATAGGCACGTGGCCTGCCGCATAATTGACAACGGTTGTGTTGCTGCACCTTATATTTCGGTGGTCGTTTTGACTGCACAATCTTAGATAACTTCGCCATCTCTAGTTCCTTCGTTTCACTTAGGACTCCGACTAAAGGGCATGCCCATTAATTCCAGCAAGCTCACGACCTCGCCATCAGTCTTAGCTGTGGTGACTATAGTCACTTGGAGGCCACGAACTTTATCCACTTTATCATAGTCAATTTCAGGGAAAACTATCTGTTCCTTTATGCCTAGATTATAGTTTCCTCGGCCATCGGAGGAATCTCGGGGTACGCCATGAAAATCACGAAACCTCGGAAGAACAATGTTGATCAATCTATCAAGAAAATCGTACATCCGTTTACCTCGCAGTGTCACCATCATTCCGATAGGCATACCAGCCCTTAGTTTAAAAGAGGCAATGGGCTTTTTCGCTCGTGTAATTACCGGATGTTGCCCAGAGATCATAGTTAGATCTCTCTCCGCTGCCTCAAGAGCTTTAGGGTTTTGAATTGCTTCACCCAATGCAATGCTAAGCACAATCTTCTCCAGTTTGGGCAACTGCATCAGGTTGTCATAGCCGAGTCTAGCTTTAAGCTGCGGAACCACCTGTGCTTGATATTTCTCCTTCAAATGAGCGGTCATGATTAAATCCTATTAGTCAATCACCTCTTGGCAAGAGCGACAAATCCTCACTTTTTTGCCATCATCAAGAATTTTGAAACCAACTCGTGTAGGTTTAGCACATTTATTACATAGTAACATTACGTTAGACACATGGATTGGAGCTTCGAGCTCAATTATGCCAGCCTGTCGAGCTGCCCTACGAGCTCGAGAATGTCGCTTAATCATATTAAGTCCCTCTACAAGCACTCTATCCTCTTTGGGCAAGGCACGACGCACTTTCCCCTTTTTCCCTTTGTCCTTGCCAGCGATAATAACGACAGTATCGTTTTTCCTAATTTTCACTTCAAAGAACCTCTGGGGCTAAAGATATTATTTTAGTAAAATTCTTTTCCCTAAGCTCCCGAGCTACAGGACCGAAAATGCGGCTGCCTCTAGGGTTATTTTTCTCACTGAGAACAACCGCAGCATTTTCATCAAATCTAATATATGAGCCATCAAGACGGCGATAAGGCTTGGCTACACGCACAACTACAGCTCTCACCACCTCGCCTTCCTTTATCATCCCATGTGGCATAGCCCGTTTCACCGTGGCAACAATAACATCACCAACATGCGCATACCTTCTTTTAGTTCCTCCAGGAACATTGATGCACATAATTTGTTTAGCTCCGGTATTATCGGCTATCTTTAATCTAGTGTAAGTCTGAATCATCGTTCTCCACATCAGCTAGTTCTGCTTCAGTTGATCCTCGCCTGGATATTACCTCCGCTACGCGCCATCGCTTGTCTTTTGATAACGGACGTGTCTCCAAAATTTTCACCTTGTCTCCAATTCTGCAAGCATTATTCTCATCATGAGCCTTGTATTTTTTGCTGTGCTTAATAGCTTTCTTATAAAGCGGATGCTGTCTTAAAGCCTCTACAGCTACAACCACAGTTTTGTCCATCTTATCACTTACTACATACCCAATTCTAACTTTTCTCTTCTCCATATGATTTACCTTATGCCAAGTTCTCTTTCCCTCAGGATAGTCTCTATTCTAGCAATCTTTTTCTTGACTTTCGGAATCTCACGATGATTGACCAGCTGCCGAGTCGCCAGGCGAAAACGGAAGTTGAAAAGCTCCCCATGAGCCTCCTCCAATTTTTTGAGTATTTCGTCGTCACTGAGAGCGCGAATTTGATCAGCTTCCAACTTTGATCCTTTCTTTGGCTAAAAAGCTAGCAGCGATAGGAAGTTTGTAACAGGCGAGGTGCACCGCCTTGCGAGCCATATCCTCACTTATGCCGGCTAGCTCAAACATGATTCTACCCCGCTTGACCACAGCTACCCAGTGGTCAGGAGCACCCTTGCCACCACCCATCCTTGTCTCCGCCGGCTTCTTAGTCACAACTTTATCTGGGAAGATACGTATCCATAGCTGCCCGCCATGGCGGATATAGCGCACTAAGACTCGGCGTGTTGCTTCAATCTGCTGGGCTGTTATCCAGGCAGATTCCTCAGCCCTCAAGCCAAATTCACCGAAGGCGATACTATCTCCGCTATGGGCTCCACCTTTTAGTCGCCCTCTGTGGACTTTACGATACTTCACTCGTTTCGGTTGTAACACTTTCGCTCCTCACTTCAGGAAGTATATCACCTTTATAAATCCACACCTTAACTCCAATGCGCCCCATTAGAGTGTGAGCTTCGACAAGAGCATAATCAATATCAGCACGCAATGTATGCAATGGCATTCGACCCTCGTGACGGGTTTCAGAACGAGCGATTTCAGCCCCACCAAGCCTTCCAGAACACTTCATTTTTATCCCTTTAGCGCCAGCCTGTAAAGTTCTAAAGGCAGCTTGCTTCATCACCCGACGGAAAGGTACTCTAGCTTCAATCCGCTCGGCTATGCTTTGAGCTACTAAACAAGCTACAAGCTCAGGCCGCTCGATTTCCCTTATAGTTAATCTAATTTTCTCCGCACTAGACTTCTCTAATTCAGCCCTTAGTGCCTCCACATTTTGTCCTCCCCGGCCAATTAAAACGCCGGGACGGGCGGAATAAATGGTAACACTTACTTCGTTTCCTGGCCGTTCAATTTCTACCTGAGCAATGCCATACTCGCGAGATTTCTGTTCAATGACACGACGCAGTTTTAAATCTTGCTGCAAAAAGCGACCATAGTCTTTCTCAGCATACCATTTGGCTTGCCATCCCTTAGTAATTCCCAGCCTAAAACCGAAAGGATGAACCTTGTGTCCCAAATTTATTCCTCCTCAACTAAAACAGTAATATGAGTGGATCGCTTCAAAATAGGACTCATTCTTCCCCTGGACTTGGGA
>Ga0114921_10000156_pt1 | contig 27560 bp, 17 predicted proteins | sample BentaG_FD_87016 | JGI IMG/M metagenome (GOLD analysis project Ga0114921, IMG submission 87016) | Deep subsurface microbial communities from South Atlantic Ocean to uncover new lineages of life (NeLLi) - Benguela_00093 metaG | ecosystem: Environmental > Aquatic > Marine > Oceanic > Sediment ... | reverse complement strand
GGTGTCGTCTCTAATGAGTATGTTTTTGAGTTTTGCCAGGGCAATGATATTTTCCTTCCTTTTTGCACCATTAATCCCTTCTTAATCAGCCAGCCAGCCCAGGAATTTAAAAAGTATATCAAGATGGGCGCAAAAGGAATAAAACTCTATCCCTCCTACAATCACTTCTATCCGAACGACAACAAAATCTATCCCCTTTATGCTCTGGCCAGAGAACACCAGCTGCCGGTTCTCATCCATACAGGATCTTCTGTGTTCAAAGGCTCAAAAATAAAATATGCTGACCCCATCTATCTGGATGACGTGGCCTCGGATTTTCCCGAGCTCTCTCTTATCATGGCTCACAGCGGAAGAGGCCTGTGGTATGAAAAGGCTTTTCTTCTTTCCCGGATTCATCCCAATCTCTATCTCGAAATTTCTGGCCTGCCTCCGAAGAATCTTCTGAATTACTTCCCGGATATGGAAAAAATCATCGATAAATTCATCTACGGCTCTGATTGGCCTGGAATCAAGACAATCTCCAGCAATATTGAAGCCATAAAGGTACTTCCTTTGGCCGAAGAATCCATAAAAAAGGTTCTCTACAATAATGCAGCCCGTGTATTGAGGTTATAATGGATATCATAAAGGCCATAGCTTCGGATATTAACAATTCTAAACACGTTGTTGCTTTTACTGGTGCAGGTATTTCAGCCGAAAGCGGCATACCTACTTACAGAGGAGAAGGAGGCCTCTGGGGCAAGTATGATCCTAACATATATGCCAACATAGACTCCTTCCTTCAAGATCCCTCTTATTACTGGAATTTTTTTAGAGAAATCCGCTATCCTATGCTCAAGAAAGTCAAACCGAACAAAGCTCATTTAGCTTTAGCTGAGATCGAAAAAGCGGAGAATTTAAAAACAGTGATTACTCAGAACATAGATGGTCTTCATCAGGAAGCCGGCTCCTCTTCTGTCATTGAATTGCATGGAACGACAAGGATTATCTACTGCATGAACTGTTCTCAAGAATATTCCATGGATGAAGTCTTCCCCATGCTGGAGACTCAACTCCCTCCCCTTTGTTCAAAATGTAAAGGTAGGCTGAGACCAGATGTCATCTTTTTTGGAGAATCCCTAAAATCCCAAATACTCCTTTCAGCCTTTAAAGAAGCCGACAACTGCGATTTTCTTCTCGCTGTGGGAAGTTCCCTGGTTGTTCATCCTGCGGCTGATATTCCCTTGAGAGCAAAACAAAGGGGTGCCACTTTAGCCATCATCAATAAAGACAGGACACCCTTAGATTCTTCAGCGGATTATGTGATAAATGACGAGGCAGGAAAGCTTCTCCCCCAAATAGTTCAAAATTTATAGGACAAAGCCAATTTTTTTATAAAAAAAAATACACAATAGCCGGTTCAATTTTCTGATTCTTGACGGGAACTATAGAATAGTGTAGAAATCTAAAGAGCACTCAGGGAGAACACAGATGAAACATATTTTAAAATTTCTTTTGTTTTTCTTAGTTACTTCAGCAATTTTTGCCCAGAACGTGCCTCCAGTTCTTGTCGCAGAAATCGAGAAAAAAATTCAGTATTTGTCTTTAACCAGGGTCGAGCTGGATGTGAAGATATTCGGATGTCTTGCAGAAACAAAAATGACTATGACCTTTTACAATCCCCATCATCGGGAACTGGCTGGTGACCTCTATTTCCCTTTGCCTGAAGGAGCAACCATAAGCGGTTATGCCCTCGATATAAAAGGGGTGATGGTGGATGGGGTTGTAGTCGAAAAACAAAAGGGAAGAGTGGTGTTTGAAAAAATCGTCAGACGGGGAATTGACCCAGGTCTTGTTGAATGGGTTAAGGGCAACAACTTTAAAACTCGTGTTTTTCCGATACCTGCCAATGGCTCCCGAAGACTCATGGCAAAATATATCTCGGAATTAATATATCGAGACAACAGCCCATTTTACTATCTTCCTCTCAATTTCAAGGAAAAAATTAATGAATTTGCAATAAGGGTAGAAGTCATTAAAGCTGTCTCAAAGCCTAAAATTAAGCAGGGAAAACTGGCCAACTTCAATTTTAAAAAATGGAGAGAGAGCTTCGTAGCAGAGACCAAACTAAAAGACGCTAAACTAACAGAGGACCTGATTATTGCCCTCCCTGATATTGACAAAAAAAGGGTGATGGTGGAAAAGAGCCCTGATGGAGATTATTACTTCTGTATTAATGATTTAAGTCCTCTTTCAGAACAGAAAAAAAAGAATACACTCTCAAAATCGCTAAAACATATAACCATTCTCTGGGATATCTCGGGTTCCAGAGGCAAAACCGATCATGAGAAGGAAATTCGAATTCTCAGGAATTATTTTCAAAGATTTCATAAAAAAAAGATTTCTTTGGATCTGATTTTTTTCAGGAACAAAAAGACAAAGCCTCAATACTTTGAGATAACCGGAGGCAACATTGAGAGTATAATTAACAAGATAAAAAATGTTGATTACGATGGTGGAACCCAGCTTGGATCCATTTCGCCAGGCAGGAGTGAAAGAGTACCGGATTTTTACCTTCTTTTTGCTGACGGCCTTTCCAACTTCGGGAAAGAAGAACCCGAAGGCTTTAAGGCACCTGTATATATCTTTTCTGAAGATTCATCCGCTAATCATTCTTTCCTCTGGTACCTGGCTCTCAAAACCGGTGGCGAATATTTCAATCTCAATCTCCTGGATGATAAAATCATCCTTAAAAGAATCGGAATATCTCCTTATAGCTTCATCTCAGCAGCAATAAATAATAAAGAGGTTTTGTCTTTATACCCAAGAACCCCTCAACCTGTTCAAAATCGCTTCACCATTGTCGGAAAACTCCTCTCCAAAAAGGCAAGAATTATCCTGAATTATGGGACAAAAGGCAAAACTTTAAAAAAAGCTGAATTCACTGTTTCAAAAGCCGATGCTGGTGAGGGAAATCTTCTCAGAACCTTCTGGGCCCAGAAAAAAATTCAGGAACTGATGGTTTTTCCAAAACGCAACTATAAAGAACTGGTGGAAACAGGTAGGCATTATGGTCTGGTCACACCCGGAACATCGCTTATTGTGCTGGACAATGTGGACCAATATGTGGAACATCGAATCGTGCCTCCCGAATCTAGGCCCGAATGGCGCGAGGAGTATTATGAGAGGATAGAACAGCTCGATAGTAATAAGAAGAAAGAAGAACAAGACCATATTGAATACATTTTGAGGCTCTGGAAAGAGCGTATTGAATGGTGGGCCAGAGACTTTTCCCAAAAGCCTGCCAAACCCAAAATGGTAAAAAAAGTCACTGAACCCAGGACACAGCCAACAACCGAGGAAGTGACCGCTAACCTGGCTCTCTCATCATTGCTGGAGCGAGTTCCTCAAGCTATCGCCGGTATCGTCAAGGATGAAGAGGGCTCAGTTATCCCAGGCGTCTCAATAACTTTAATCAATACAAATTCAGACAGATCGCAAACGACTGTAACCAACGTGAATGGGATATACTTTTTCACTGTTATCTCTAGTGGGGTTTATGAACTGAAAGCAGAAATGCCAGGATATCAATCTGTAAAAATCAAAAATATCAGGTTCAGCAGTGGAGACAAACTCACCTATTCAATCATTTTAAAAATGACTGCGATTGAGGAGGAGATAACAGTCGCCGGGATAGAGCGAGCACCATCACCTCCCGACCTGTTGCCTGCTGCGCCGACCATTGCCATCAAACCATGGAATCCTCAAACCCCATACCTCAAAGCCCTCAAGAAGGCATCTCAAGAAAATGTTTTTCCGGTATACATGAAACAGAAAGAAGAATATGGGGACTCTCCGGCTTTCTTCCTGGACTCGGCCGACTTTTTCTTCAAGCAGAACCAGCCCGAGCTGGGACTTCAGATTCTTTCCAACATTGCTGAGCTGGAAATGGAAAACGCCATCTTGCTCCGGATCTTAGCTCACCGTTTGGCCCAGCTGGGGAAGCTGAAATTGAGCACCTTAGCCTTTGAAGAAGTGCTTAACCTTCGACCCGAGGAGCCCCAGTCCTGGCGCGACCTTGCCTTAGTACTGGCCCGTCAGGGCAAGTACAGAAGGGCCATTGAACTTCTCAACCATGTTGTGATGACCCCATGGGACCGCTTCGATGAAATCCAAGTCATTGCCTTGATGGAACTCAATAATCTTATCGAAAAAGCGAAGGCGGAAGGTATCAAGAATTTTGATGTTGATAGCCGCCTGATCAAACTTCTTGATGTGGATATCCGGATTGTCCTTACCTGGGATGCTGATTTAACAGATATTGACCTCTGGGTCATTGAACCTTCTGGGGAGAAGGCTTATTATCAGAATATACTTACAACGATTGGAGGACTTGTATCTCGGGACTTTACAGATGGGTATGGCCCTGAAGAATATGTCCTGAAAAAAGCCATGCCCGGAAAATATATCATCAAAGCTAACTATTACGGAAGTGGTGCTCCTGCTCTTGCCGGGGCTGTAACCCTTCAGGTCGATATATTTAGCAACTATGGGCGGAAAAACGAAAAAAGAAAATCAATGACTCTCCGTTTGAAAAGGGAAAAGGATATTGTTGAAATCGGGGAAATCAGATTTTAACCAAATTATCTTTCCCCTGATGAATCGCTCAGGACTTCTTTCTTTTAAGGGCTTTCAGTATTTTTTCAGACGTTATAGGGAGCTCCTTTATCCAGACTCCCGTGGCATTGGCAATGGCATGGGCCACTGCAGCCAGGACCGGTAAAGTTGCTCCTTCTCCGACTTCCTTAGCCCCATAAGGTCCCTCTGGTTCGTAGGACTTGACAATCCCACTAAAGATTTCAGGGGCATCTTTAATGGTCATCAGCAGATAGTCATGAAGGTTAGGGTTGAGGATGTTGCCCTTTTCGTCATACATAACTTCTTCCATGATTGCCTCACCCGAACCCATGACAATAGCCCCCTCAACCTGTCCATGAACAGCCTGGGGATTGATGGGCGTGCCGCAGTCATGGTAGTCAATAAATTTTTCAATCTTCACCTTCCCAGTTTCTAAATCGACGCTGCATTCACAGACAGAGCTTCCGTAGGAGAAGGCAGGGCTGGTTCCCACCGCAGCTCCTTTGTAATCTCCACCAAGCCCTTCTGGAGGCTTGTACCAGCCTGTCCCTACCAGGGGTCCCTGATTATTAAAATACTTTCGCGCCGCCTCTGCCCATTCCATTACTTTTGATTTATCCTTTTTATGAAATATTTGATTGTCTCTGGCCTCCAGTTCTTGAAGATCGCAATCCCACATCCTGGAAACTGGGGCCATAAGCTTTTCAAGAACATCGCGGCTTGCCCGGACAACAGCATTTCCTCCCATGAGCGTTGTTCTGGAAGAGTAAGCACCTAAATCAAGGGGGCTAATATCAGAATCTTCAGTCCTGATACGGACTCTTTTAAGGCTTATTCCTAAAGCTTCGGCGCACATTTGAGAAAGAACGGTCGATGAACCCTGGCCTATTTCTGCTGCCTGGATGAGAAGCACAGCGGCTGTGCCGTCTTCGCTTATTTTGACTATAGCGTTTGCATGAGGAAAGACAGATTTTTTAACAAATGTCTCGCGCTTTTTCTCGGAACTTCGCTGAACCTGTCCTCTGTAGATAGCATACCCGGCTCCTGAGACAAAACCGCCGCAGCCGATTCCTATCCCTTTTCCTGGCGGGAGCTTGCCGTATTTTTCTCTCCAGCCAGATTTCTTTTTGACTTCTTCTAAGGTCCTCTTCACCTCGCAGCTTTGAATATCCAGGTCATTGCAAGTCCGGGTGTTGGGTTCCATGGCATTGCGGAGGCGTATTTCGACAGGGTCAATTCCCAAGTCTTCAGCGATCATATTCAGGAGGCTTTCAAAGGCAAAGCGAGGCTGGGGGGTGCCGTGGCCGCGCATGGCGCCGCAGGCTGGTTTATTGGTCATAATCCTGAAGCCCTCGTATCTATAATTTGGGATTTTGTAAAGGGTAGGAATCATGCTCCCGGCATAGTAAGCAGTTATAATGCCGAAAGAAGTGTAAGCTCCTCCGTCCAGATAAATCTGGCTCTTTACAGCGGTTATTCTTCCATCCTTTTTTACACCAATCTTAAATTTCATGTACTGTTTGTGCCTTCCCCGACCATGGAGAAACATTTCTTCGCGGCTGTAGACCATTTTCACTGGTCTCCCTGTCTTTTTCGAAGCAATAGCTGTGATTAAATCAAGGGGAGTAGTCTCAGCTTTTCCGCCAAACCCTCCTCCTACCGGAGGACGGATGATGCGAATCTCTCCCAAAGGGATATCCAGCACACGAGCAACCATGTAATGGACGTAATGAGGGACTTGAGTAGAAGAATAGAGCACAAGGATCAAACCATCATTTTCCCAATAAGCAAGGGAAGCATGGGGCTCAATGGGATTCTGGTAGACATGATTTCCTACAAATTCTTCTTCTCTAACATGGTCAGCCTCTGCAAAACCTTTTTCAATATCGCCAAAATGATGGTCGACATGGGTGTTGATGTTATTTTTATACCTGGAATGAAGCTGGGGAGCACCTTCTTTGACAGCTTCCCTAGGATTAAAGACGGCTGGAAGCTCATCGTATTCAACTCTAATAAGGTTTAAGGCTTTCTCTGCGGTTTCCTCATCCACTGCTACGACAGCTGCCACTTCGTCTCCCACATAGCGCACGCGCTCCTTGGCTAAGACGTATTCATCATAGCGGGCCGGGGAGACACCGTAGGTGATATCCGGCACATCTTTTCCTGTTAAAACCAATTTGACTCCGGGAAATTTTTCTGCCTTGCTGGTATCCATTGCTTTTATCCGGCCGTGGGGGATAGGGGAATGGAGGATTTTTCCATAGAGCATGTTTCCAAAATAATAATCGGCTGTAAATTTTGCCCGGCCTGTGACTTTAGCCGCTGCATCCACTCGAGGCAAGCTTTTACCAACAGTTGTAAACTGGTCAAGATCGTAGGAAGGAGAGAGCGGTTCTTTTTTGTTTATATAATTTTTCCAGTTTTTTACAGCTTCTATAATGCGGGTATAACCTGTGCAGCGGCAAAGGTTACCGGAGAGCGCCTCCCTTATTTCTGCCTCTATCGGGTCTGGATTGCGCTTGATCAGAGCTACAGCACTGAGTATCATTCCGGGCGTACAAAAACCACACTGAACAGCTCCATGGTTGATAAAGGCTTGCTGCAATGGGTGAAGTGTGCCCTGGTTAGCTATCCCTTCGACGGTGGTTATCTCAGCTCCTTGGCAAGCTGCTGCCAGAAGGAGGCAACTGTTTTCAGGCTCCCCGTCAACAAGGACTGTGCAAGCACCGCACACTCCAAGGTTACACCCTTTTTTGGTCCCGGTAAGTCTTAACTTGTCTCTCAGAACGTCCAGAAGAGTTTCTCCGCCTTTAACGGCAACAGAATATTCTTCGCCGTTTACCTTAAGGACGACAAGGCGGTGTTGTCCTTTGTTTCGTTCCATAGAAATTATTTTCCTCTCCTGGATTTTCCTTGAGCCCGCCTCAAAGCTTCATTTAAGGTCCTGCGAGTTAAGATCTGGATTAATTCCTTTCTGTACCAGATGGAGCCTCTGATATCCGAGATAGGCTTGCCTTCGTCTTTAGCCATTAAAGCTGCCTTTTCGAAGAGGCTATCTGATGGTTCTTGGCCGCACATAAATTCAGAGGCTTTTAAAGCCAGCGCAGGAATAGGAGCAACAGCTCCAAGAACAACGGCTGCTCCCGCTATCTTTCCGTTTTTTAGGGTAAGCCTGGAGGCGACAGAGGCAACTGCCAGAGCACTGGCTTCCCTGAGAGCAAATTTGAGGAATGAGATTCCTGTATCTGGTGGAGGCACGGGAATGAGAATGGATATTAATAATTCTCCTCTATTGCAGACTGTTTCTCTTGGTCCAGTAAAGAGCTCGGAAAGAGGAACTTCCCGGGAAGACCTCGAACATTGAAGCTCAACAGTGCCTTCAGCTGCTATTAGCGTTGGGGGGAGGTCTGCAGAAGGCACTGCGCTTGAGATATTTCCGCCAATAGTTGCCAGAGAGCGAATCTGGAAGGAAGCCATGGATTCTGCAGCATCAGCGAGGGCCGGGATGTATTGATTTATAAGGGAATCGGATATGATTTCTTGAGACGTCACCATGGCTCCTATTCGGATCTTGCTGTCTTTTTTCTCTATCCCCTTGAGTTCTTTTACCTCTCGAAGCGAAATGAGGTTTTTGGCCTCTACTAAATCCTGCTTTAGGTCTACTAAGAGGTCTGTCCCCCCGGCTACAATGCGGGCTTCCTCGAGTTCTCCTAAGAGCTTAAAAGCTTCAGTTAAGCTCTGCGGAGCATGTAACTCTATGTCAGAAAGGATCATTCACTTCTCTTTGTTCAATTCTTTTCTTTTTTGATGAGAAAAGATATAACACTGGAGAAATGAGATGTCAAATTAGAAAGGGAGATGTTTCCCAAGCGCCGGCTTTTAATTTATCTTCTTTATAATAAACACAAATAAGGGGGATAAAAAAAGGCGAAACAATACTTGATTATTAAAAAGGTATCGTTTGCTCATTTAAAATCTAACCTTAAAAAAAGGGCTCAATACTTGATTACTAAAAAAGATATAAAAAGAGCGCACGATATAAAACAATATATTGGATAATAAGTATTCTATCCTCTTTTTTCCCTTTTTTTGAATGTGATTGCTTATCCCCTAAGATAATTGTTATTGACTCTTTTTCCAATTGTGTTTATCTTACTGCTGCGTTGTTTTCAATTTTGAAGTCTACAAAGTGAGAGTCAAATTTATAAAAAGAATCAACACCCTGTTAATACTATTTTTAATAATCGATTAAAGCAGAGAAAGCTTGAATGACCTCTTTCAATCCATCCCTAAATCAGGGAAAATTGAATAGATAATGGCCAAGATGTGCGCCAATCTAATCAAATTGTCATTGCGAGCGAAGCGCAGCAATCTCTACATTTTTCTATGAGATTGCCACGTTCCCTATGGTCGCTCGCAATGACAAGAGAAGAATCTTGTCTGCTCCTAATAATTGCAAATGGAACAATAAATGCAGCCTCTAATACCAAGCAACTTTGGAACAAAGCCTAAGATTTAATGAGAGGTGATCTTTTATGAAAAAAGTCATAACTCGACGCAATTTTATGCGGGGAGGCACTTTTGCCGTTTTGGGAATGGCACTAGGTTTTCCTCCCAAACAATCAAAAAAAACCAGGGTGATTCTTATTCGCCATCCCGACGCCCTGGATAAAAATGCCAGATTCAATGAAAAAATAATTCAGCAGATGCTTGATGAAGCGGTTGTGGTCCTGTTCAACCAGGATAATCCTATTAAAACTTTTCAAAAACTTTTTAAGCCCGACGATATTGTAGGTATAAAAACCAATGTTTGGGCTTATATCCCTACGCCGAAGGAGCTGGAAAAGGCGATCGAACGGCGGCTGATTGATGCTGGCGTGAAGAAAGAAAATATCAGTATTGATGACCGCGGTGTTTTGAGGAACCCAATATTTCGGAAATCAACCGCTCTGGTGAACGTCAGACCTCTAAGAGTACATTACCTGGCAGGTCTTAGCGGCTGCCTGAAAAATTACATCACGTTTGCAAAAAGATACCCAGATTATCATCCTAACAATTGCGCAAATCTGGCCTTGCTTTTTCGATTACCCATAGCCAAAGGTAAGACGCGGATAAACATTTTATGTGCCTTGACTCCCCAATTTCATGCGCGTGGACCCCACCATTTTAACCGCAGGTATGTTTGGAATTATAAGGGAATCATAGTGGGTACAGATCCTGTAGCGGTTGATGCTGTTGGTCTGCAGATAATCAAGGCCAAACGGGCTGAACAATTCGGCAAAAGCCGGGAGATGCCCGGAGTGCCAAGGCATATAGAAATCGCCGATGTTAAGCACGGATTGGGCACCAGCGATTTGAGAAAAATTGATTTGGTTAAACTGGGCTGGAAAGAAGAAATTTTAATTTGAGTCAATCCAGGTATGGTAAAAGTATAGTAAATGAATGGCTTTATCCTGAAGTTAAGGGATTAAATGACACTGCGAGCGAGCCGAGGGAGCGTGGCAATCTCTTAGGAAAAAGCAAATGGGGATAGAGCCATATTCACCATACATAGGGGGAAATAAATGAACTCTTTAATAAAAAAAATGATTGGTATGGCTATCGCCATGTCGCTTGTCTGTCCAAGCTGCAGCACAACCTCAAAAGACTCGAATGTTGAATACGTAAGCAGCCTATTATGGACAAAGCTTTTCGATGTAAAAGTTAACGGCAAGTATGCCTACTGTTCATTTAAAAACGGGCTTGCTGTCTTTGATATATCCAATAAGAAGAATCCTGTTTTTGTTTCGCGACTGTATCTTGGTGGAGGAAACAGCCTTGACTTAAAAAACAATTATGCCTTTATAGCTGCAGGAAACCAGGGATTGCAGATAGTGGATATCTCTGATCCCAACGCACCCGTACTTGCAGGTTCCTTCGATACTCCCGGTGAATCGAATGGAGTAGCCATAGCGAAAAACTCTGCTTTTGTAGCGGATGGTCCCTCAGGTTTGCTGATAATCAATATCAGTAATCCTCGAGCACCTGGGCTGACAGGCACTCTTGATACCCCAGGCATAGCTAAAGGAGTAGCCGTAATTGGTGACTATGCTTATGTAGCCGATGAAACTTCAGGGCTGCAGACAGTAAACATCAGCAATCCATCTTCTCCTGTGTTCGTAGGCTCAATAGATACGCCTGGCTCAGCCGAAGAAGTAACGGTGAAGGGCAATTATGCTTATGTGGCCGATGAAATGTCAGGCTTGCAGATAATCGATATCAGCGATCCTTCTTCTCCCGCCATCGTGGGATCGCACAACACTCCGGGAAATGCTCATGGTGTAGCTGTAAGAAAGGATTATGCTTATGTGGCCAATCATTATGAAGGAGGCCTACACCTAGTAAAAATAAGCGATCCTAAAAATCCAGTGCTTGCTGGCTCTTTCAACTATCCCATTTACAATGAAGCCTGGGGAGTAATAGTAAGCGGGGATTATGCTTATGTCGCGGATCATTTTTCAGGTTTGTATATTGTTGACATAAGCAATCCATCTGCGCCTCAACTCTCAGGCTCCTTCTATACACCCGCGTCTGTTATGGCAGCAGCAGTGAAGGGGAATTTCGCTTATGTAGTAGGGGATCTTTCAGGCTTGCAGATAATAGATATCAGCAATCCTTCACTTCCCAAGCGTGCGGGTTCTTATGGCCGTATCCGTTGGGGTCACGCCGTAACTGTAAAAGGTGATTATGCTTATGTCGCGGATGGGACACTGGCGATAATAGATATTAGCAATCCTTCTGCTCCAAAAATGGTGAGAAGGCTTGGTATACCCGGAGTGGCAAGAGTGGTAGTCGTAAGGGGAAAACATGCCTTTATCATGGCTGATAATTCTGGCTTTCATATAATAGACATAAGCGATCCAAAAGGTGCTCCCCGAACTATCGGTTCGTGTGATATGCCGGGTTTTGCTTATGGTTTAGCTGTGAGCGGAAATTATGTCTATGTTGCAAAAAGTGATACAAGTTTGCTTCAGATAATTGACATAAGCGACCCATCTGCACCTGAAGTTACTGGTTCATACAAAACGCCTGGCTATCCGTATGATGTAATCGTAAGCGGGAATTATGCCTATGTGGCGGATGGACCTTCAGGTTTACAGATAATAGACGTCAGCAATCCTGCTGCTCCGGTGCTTGTTGGTTCATTTGATACGCCCGGTTTTGCTTATGGAGTGGCCATAAGAGGAGATTATGCTTATGTGGCGGATGAAGCCTCAGGATTACAAAAGATAGACATCAGTAATCCAGAAGCCCCTAAACCAGCCGGCTCGTACGACACCTCAGGTGAAGCTGTAAAAGTAGCTGTAAGCAAAGACTATATTTTTGTGGCGGACACATATTCGCTCATGATACTAAAATGAATATTGAGTTCTACTTTTGACTTTTTAGATTTGATTTTTGAGGTTCTAAATATACTGGCCTCCGTCGACCTTGATCACTTCACCGGTGATATGCCGGGCTTTATCACTACAGAGGAAAGTTACCAAATAAGCAATATCCTCGGGCTTTCCGAGGCAATTAAAAACGGTCTCTGATAAAGACTTCTGTTTATTTTCTTCGGGCATACTTTTAATCATTTCCGTCTCAATCAGGCCTGGAGCTACTGCATTGACATTCACTCTAGATCTTCCCAGTTCTTTGGCTACGGTCTTGGTCAAGCCAATTGTTCCAGCTTTGGCCGCCGCATAATTAGACTGTCCGAATCTGCCTCTCATAGCATTTATAGAAGTGATGTTCACAATTTTGCCTGATTGCTGCGTTTTAAAAACCGGCGCCACAGCTCTTATAAAATTAAAAGCGCCTTTAAGGTCAACATTAATAACAGAATCCCACTGCTCTTCGGTCATCTTCCAGATAACCCCGTCCCAGTTCATACCAGCATTGTTGACCAAAATATCCATATGGCCGAATTCCTCTAAAACTTCATTAACCAGCTTCTGAGCTGCTTCAAAATCAGAGACATCAACTTTATATTCCTTTCCTTTGCGGCCCATTCCCTTTATCTGATCAACAATCGCCTTTGCCTCTTCCTCATGCCGGCGAAAGGTCAAAGCCACATCAGCCCCGTTCCGGGCTAAATCCAGGGAAATAGCCGTTCCGATGCCCAGGCTTCCACCAGTGACCAGGGCTACTCTTCCATCTAGATCCATCTTTCTCCTCCTCTCTTATCGTGTTATTATTTTTCGTTTTATTAAAAACAGGTGATTATTGGTCATGCGGGCGAAGCGAAGCAATCTCATCCTTTTTATTTTCATCACGAGTGACTTAAATTTATTAACGTCATCACGAGTCACTTGAAATAAATTGTCATTGCGAGTTTCCGAAGGAAGCGCGGCAATCTCATCCTTTTTACGGTTATCACGAGTCACTTGAAATAAATTGTCAATGACAGTTAAGGATATTATTGTTTAAATGCAGGAGACCTCCTTTCGACTAGAGCTGTCAATCCTTCCAGAGCATCCGGATGCTGGAAGGTCGGGATAAGATAATTATCCAATTCCCATTGAGCCGCTTCATCCAGAGATTTCCCTTTAAGAAAATCATCAAAGCCTTTGCTTATCAACCTCTCTGCCACCTGGACAGCATTAGGAGAGTTTTTAGCCACTCGCCGGGCTATTTTCTCCATAAAAGGGCGCCTCTCCCCGGAAAGCGGAACTTCAGCCTGACCCCGACCGTAAGCCCAAAGAGTAGCCATAAGATCGCTCTCCAGAAACAAATTCTTCATCAAGCGCAACTCTTCCTTTTCTTCAAAAGTAAGCTCTGAAGGCAGCTCTTCAATCTTTAAAGACTCAACCTGCTGCTGCGTCAAGGGCTTGCCTCCATTGTCCATAATGGCTTGAGCCACTGTCTCTGCTACTTCATCTCTCTTGCGAGCTGGAACAAGGAGGTCTGCCAACCCTAAATATTTTATTATTCTGGGAGAAAGCGTAACTCCTCCTGCCAGAATATAATATCGGCTCAAAGCCAAAGCCAGTTCAGCATCAACAGTAGCCTTATAGATAGCTTGAGGAAAAGTCAAAGTTCCCCTCAAACCTGGATATATTCCCAGACGGATTTCAGGAAAGACATACGAAATTCGTTCGGTCGAAATAACCAGAGAATCCGGGTCTAAGGCAAAGGCGAGGGCAACCTCCACCCCTTCACCAAAAGCTGCTCCATCCACGATTGCAATCTTCGGCTTACCTTGACCTGTCATTTCGTGGAAGAGAACATCCTGCCACATGGCCGTGTCATCCTTTATACCCAGAAAATTACCTTGCTTTATGTTTCTTATAAAATTGGAAACATTAGCTCCGGCAATAAAAGTTTTTAGGGGGGATGAATCAAAGATAATGACTTCGACTCTCTCATCCTTGTTTGCTTTTTGAAAGAACGCCTTTAAATCCTCAAAAACCTGATTATCCAGGGAATTGGCTGTTTTGGGATTGGAAATCATGATCCGGGCGGCTTTCCCTTTTTTTTCTAAGCTGAAGACCACAGGACTAAACTTCAGAGGCCATGGTTCATTTTTTTGAGTCTGAGAGATGAGAAGTTTAGGGACTGGAAAATTTATTTCCTTCTGGTGAGCAAGTTCCATTCTTTCGGTAACAATCTGCATGACTAGGCTGATTCCCATCTTGTTCATGAGGGCAAAAGGTCCCTCTCTCCAGAGAAAAGCATTCTGGCATAATTTTTCCACCTCTTCCATCTCAATGACTCCTGCCTCCACTACTTCTGTGGCTGTCATGAATCCAACCGCCAAAAATCGATTCTTGAGCATATCAACCAGCATAAAATCCTTGGCTTCCTTTTTTGCCTCCTCATCTGAAACCCATTTCACTTTAGATTTGTCCTCAGCTTTCTGGTGCTTCTCCAATAATTCCTTATAGCTTTCCGGAGGAGTAAAAAAATTGTCATAAGCTTTATAAAGGGAATCATCAGGATCAGAAGAATCTGAAAAAGAATACATGGTGTAAATCCCGAGAGGAATTCCAGTAGTATCCATCAGACTCAGAAAGCCCACAGGCGTATTAAAAGCCTTCTTCCCTGCGGCTTCGATGCTGGGAAGGTCATAACCTTCATCAACCATCCTGGCTGCTTCAAGCAAGAGGGAGACAAAAATCACATCAGCCGCCCCTCCTTTGCGGCTGCTGAGAATGGGAGTTGCCACTTTCCCTGCCAGTTTCATGTATTTAGCTGCAACTTCAATGCTCTCGGGTGAAGCGCTATCCGTGCCCGCATATTCTCCTGCCCGGTTCTTATGGGGAAGGTAAAAATAATGCATCCAGACAACTTTATCCGGTCTTTTCGTTTCTCGAGCCAATATGTTTACATCCAAAGAAGAAGAATTTGAGGCCAAGACAACATGGGGAGGGCAGAGCTTATCCAGCTTTCTAAAAATCTGTTTTTTGATCTCGATATCCTCTGTGGCACTCTCTAGGACAAGCTTGAGGCTCTTTCCCTGACAGGCCTTTTCATAGCTTGTAGTGGTCAAAATTCGCCCTCTTATCTCTGAGGCCTGGGAGTCAGAAAAAATTCCTCCCCGTCGGGCAGCTTCAAGCTCTCTGTTTATTGTCTGAAAAGCACGCTGCAGGATTTCATCACTTATATCAACAAAGCCAACATTGAAGCCGCTCTGAGCATAAGCCTGGGCGAGGCTTGCACCCATTGTTCCTCCACCAATAATCAAGATCTCCACATCATCCCAGGTTATCCCTATTGCTGTTTTTTTTCCCGGATATTCCTCTTTTCCCATTTATTATCTTTTCATCCTCCCCTAAGCAGAGATAGCTTGATTATTTCTTTCTCCAGCGTTTTCAGATATCCCTCTTTTTCTCCTCTTATCCAAATAAATACAACAAGATTTAGTTTAACTATTCCTTGGGCTTGGGTAAGACCGCCTCCATGAAAGCCTCATCGATGGATTTGCCCTGGGCGATCAGCTGCCTGTACTTGATAAAGTCAATAACATCCTGGCCAGTTACTTTTTTTGCGTTAAAGGCATGGAAGCCCAGAAATGCTTCTGTGCTCATGTTTACAGCCAGCCAATGCCGATTGTAGTTTTTTGCCATATCCCAAAAATATTTCTTCTTCGCTCTCACGCTGTCGAGAGATTTTATCAAACAGCCCGGGAAGAGGTTGGTAAATTTCCAGATGACATCATGCACAGCTTTATCCAAAAGCTCAAAGTCAATGGGGGCAGTCTTAAGGAACTCCCGTGCTTTCTTCCCTTCCTCTCCCTTGAGGAATTCTCCATAAACAACCTCTCCATCTTCAATATACTTGTCCGTTATAACATAAGGGTTTCGGATGAACTTTCCTTCCTTTTTAACCACCGGCACGACCTGGCTGATCACACTCAGTCTTTTCATCTTGTAGGCACTCCACAGTTCACAGGAAACGCAATTCCAGAGGGCATCTTCAATGCTCAAGAACCAGGGGAGAAAGTCCGAAGAACCGCCATCTGGAGCTGAACCATGGCGAGGACCCGCTTGGCCAAAAATAGCTGTATCCGCAGCAATAGCCATATCACAAGCCATCCCTATTTCCTGGCCACCGGCTATCCTCATGCCATTTACCCGGCATATTGTCGGTTTCTTACACATCAGGATAGAATCAACCATTCCGTTGAAAAGCTCCATGTATTCGCCGTATTCATTGGGCTTTCCGGCATAGTATTCTGCATATTCCTTGGTATTCCCCCCGGTACAGAAAGCTCTATCCCCAACAGCCGTAAAAACAACGGCCACCACACTCCTGTCCAGCGATGCACTTTGAAATCCAGCAATAACTCCCTTTACCATCTCAGTAGTGTAAGAATTGTACTGAGCAGGGTTGTTGAGGATAATCCAGGCAGAATAAAGACCATCAATCTCTTTACCTGAAGCATCAACAATAGGTTTCTTCTCATACATGGTGCAGGGCGGTTCTTTACCCCAATGCTCCTTTCCCCATAGAGAATGGTCTTTGAGCTCTTTATCTTTTTTTAACCAATCTAAGCCCATATTTCCCTCCATTAAATAAAATATGAGAAAAGTATCTCACTTTAAATCTTTAGTACTGCTGCAACTCTTTACACGCAGAATACTACTTTTTCAACAAAATCATGTCAAGATGAGTTACAAAAGTAAAAATAAAAGCTTGCAAAGCTATTGGTTCACTTTTTTTCTCTTATACTATAAAATACTGCATCATAAAATAAGGGAGAAATTATGAATGAAAGAAACATCGTAATCATGCCAGGCGATGGCATTGGCAAACTGGTCCTTCCAGAAGCTCTAAGAGTTCTTGATGCCGTAGGGTTTAAACCAAACTATATTCACGCCGATATCGGTTGGGAATTCTGGTGCAAGGAAGGCAACCCTTTACCCCAGCGTACCCTTGACCTCCTCACAGAACACAGGGTGAGTTTATTCGGAGCCATCACTTCTAAGCCTAAAGATCAAGCCGTAAAAGAACTTAATCCGGAACTCCAAGGCAAAGGTTATGTTTACTACAGTCCCATTGTTGGCCTTAGGCAACATTTCAAATTAGACCTCTGTATCCGCCCTTGCCGCTCCTTCAAGGGAAATCCCCTTAACTATGTGAGAAGGATAGACAATAAAATAATCGAGCCTGACATCAATGTCGTCATCTTTCGGCAAAACACTGAGGGACTCTACAGCGGAGTAGAATGGACAAATCCTCCTGATGGAGTCCGCTCCGCCCTCGAAACCCACCCAAAGATGGGAGCATTTAAAGATGTTCCAAGCGAAGATATGGCAATTTCCTGCCGCATCTTCTCCCGCAAGGCCTGCCACCGAATTGTGCTTGAAGCTTTCAAGTATGCCCAAAGGTTTGGATACAAGAGCGTAACAATCTGCGAGAAGCCCAATGTGATTCGCGAAACTTCAGGGATGTTGCGAGGCGAAGCATTAAAAATGGCCCCAGATTTCCCGGAGATTCAGCTCTGGCACACCAACATAGATGCCCAGATGATGTGGCTGAATAAAAACCCGGAAGATTATGGCGTCATTGTATCAGGCAATATGTTTGGAGATATTGTGAGTGATGCCTTTGCTGGCCTGGTCGGAGGTTTGGGATTCGCAAACAGTGCAAATATTGGAAAAGATTGCGCAATCTTTGAGCCAACTCATGGCTCCGCCCCAAAATATGAGAACCTTGATCCCTCCATAGTAAACCCGATTGCAATGATTCTGAGTGCTTGCCTGATGTTAGAATATTTAGATGAAACCGAGAAAGCAAAAAGGATTCGGGAGGCCATTGAAGCTGTTATAGCCGAGCAAAAAGTGCGGACCTATGATGTGTTGCGACTTGTAGGGGGGCCGGATGTCATAGCTCAAGGCGCTGTGACTACTCAAGAGATGACAGATTCTATAATCGCAAAATTATAACTCTTGGGCCTGGTCTCGAGGTTACGTGGTATAATAAACAGAGTCATAAAAATTATGAGATGGATCTGCTTCCTCAGGTTACTTGCAATGACCTATAATCACCTAATTCTGAGCGAAGCCAATCTTTAAATAAAGGGAAAAAATGAAAGAAAAAATTGAAAAGCTCTTTGGTCAACTGCTTGGAGAGATCAAGGACACCCATTTACGGGCAAAGGTTGTTGAAGTCTGGGTGAATGCTGCCCTAAAAGGAGGCTGGGAGCCCCACGAACTGGAAAAAATACCCTTTACTCTGCTAACCCAGACCAAAGGAATAAACCTCATTGAGCATACAATCGCTGTTACTGAAGGTGCCCTTGGTCTGGCCGCTGCCATGAAAGAAAATTACAAAGAAATGCCTTTCGAGATTAATTTTGACTGGCTCATTGCAGGAGGATTGCTCCATGACGTGGGAAAACTTTTGGAGATCGAGAAGACATCGGAAGGAATGTATCAAAAGAGTTATCAGGGAAAATGTGCAAGACATCCCATTTCCGGGGCTATCCTCAGCGCTCAAGCAGGACTGGCAGACGAAATTGTCAATATAGTTGCCTGTCATGCAAAGGAAGGAGAAGGGAGACCAAAAAGAGTTGAGACTGTACTCATTCATCAGGCCGACTTTGCAACTTTTGACCCGATGGTCATGCTGGAAAAAGGATTGCTTATCGTTTAACCTATTTTGGGGACAAATAAGGAAATAAACAAGATGGGAAGAACAATAATAGAAAAAATTATCGCCGTTCATTCAGGCCAGTCCCTGAGGCCCGGAGACATCGCTGATGTGACAATTGATACACGAATTGCTCGCGATTTTGGAGGCGCTAATGTTGTAAAAAATATAGAGGAGAATGGTCTCCCTGTAGATGATCCCAGTAAAACATTCTTCACTTTTGACTGTAATCCGGGTGGTTCATCACAAAAATATGCAACCAACCAACAGCTTTGCAGGAAATTTGCCAGAAACCACGGGATCAAGGTCTATGACATCAATGCAGGCATTGGAACTCATCTTGCAATCGACGAAGGGCTGGTTTGCCCGGGTGAAACACTGGTCTCCACAGACTCTCATGCTAACCTGGTTGGAGCAATCGGAGCCTTCGGCCAGGGAATGGGGGACCAGGATATTGCCCACGCCTTTGCCAAGGGAAAGGTGTGGTTTAAGGTTCCACCCACAATAAAAATTATTATAGCTGGCGAACCCTCTGCTTCAGCAACCCCCAAAGATGTTATCCTGGCCATCCTTAAAGAATTAGGAGCAAACGGGCTCCTTGGTTTTGCGTCTGAATTCTATGGAGACTATATCGATAAACTTGGACTTTCCGGAAGAATTACCATTGCCTCAATGACGACTGAAATGGGAGGAATTTGCAGCTTCATTCCTCCAAGTGAAGAAATAATTGAGTATTGTAGAGAAGCAAGCCAAAGAGATTTCAGGGCAATTTATGCGGACCAGGATGCAGAGTATGCTAAGACAATAGAAATCAGGATTGACAATTTGGTCCTCCTTATCTCCCAACCCGGCCATCCAGAAGATGTTGTTCCAGTAAAAGAAGTCCAGGGAAGAAAAATTGATTCTGCATTTATCGGGAGTTGCACGAACGGCCGTTTCGAAGACCTGCTTCTTGCAGCTAATATTTTGCGTCATAAAAAAGTTGCTCCTGGTGTCGTTTTAAAACTGGTGCCTTCTACTGACATAATCTGGCAGGGGGCTTTGAAAGAGGGATTGATTTCTCTATTCAAGGAAGCGGGAGCCCTCGTGGGAAATGCAGGATGTGCTGGCTGCGCTGAAGGACAAATCGGACAAAATGGACCTGGTGAAGTCACAGTTAGCACTGGCAATCGTAATTTCCCTGGCAAACAAGGAAAGGGAGAAGTCTACCTTGCCTCCCCTGCCACTGCGGCTGCTTCAGCTGCAGCTGGACACATAGCCACTGCAGACAATATTCCAGAAACTCCGTCCCTTTTCCAAATATCCGAAAAAAGGGGGAAACCTGAAAGGGAACATCCGAAGGAATATTCTCAAAAGCCAACAAAAATTCAGGGCAGAGTTTGGATCGTGCCTAATGATAATGTGGACACGGATATGATATATCACAACAGATACCTTACAGTCACCAACATAGACGAGATGGCTCAATACGCTTTTAGCAACCTTGAAGGTTGGCAGGATTTCCCCAAAAAGGTAAAAAAAGACGATATCATAATAGCAGGGAAGAATTTTGGCTGTGGGTCAAGCAGACAGCAAGCCGTAGACTGCTTCAAAGCCCTGGGTGTAAGCATGATTATCGCCGAATCTTTTGGATCTATTTATGAAAGAAATGCAATAAATTCCGGTTTGCCGGTGATGGCTGCCCAGGATATACAAGAATTAAATCTAAAAAATGGGGATGAAATTGAGGTCGATTTTTTAAGTGGTCAGATTAAAAAACTTTCTACCAAAGAAACTATCAAAGCTACACCTTTTTCAAAAGTTCAGCTTGATATTTATCAGCGCGGCGGACTCTTTCTCTAAAGCTAGAAAAGCGAGAAATGAGCAAGACAAGCGAGAAAAATTAAATGACATTTAACTATACTAAACTAAATAAAAATAGGATATACGATAGACGACATACGAATAAGTTTGGAGGTATAAGCATGGCCAATATAGCTCAAGTCGGGAAAAAAGAAACAGCATCGGACTGTTGGGTACATCTTAAGATTAAAGAGAGTGGAGGCTTCAAGATAAGCTTAAAAAGTAAAGTGGAATCCATGTATGGAGAGGGAATAAGAAATACGGCAGAGGAGATGATGAAATTTTTTGGAATCAAAAATGCTCTCCTTGACCTTGAAGACAGCGGAAGTTTTCCCTTTGTTTTAACCGCAAGAATTGAGGCAGCTGTCAAAAAATGTTTTCCTCAGAAGAAAAAAGAATTTCTTGCACCGATTATCCCTCAAAATCTTTACCAGGTGGAAAGGGACAAACTTCGACGCAGCCGCCTCTATGTCCCGGGAGACCAACCAAGATTAATCATAAATGCTGGCCTGTACAGACCAGACGGCATTATTCTTGATTTAGAAGATGCTGTGGCCCCCCACGAAAAAGAATCCGCTCGATTCATAGTGAGGAATGCCCTGCGTGAAGTGGATTTTATGGGTGCAGAAAGAATGGTGCGCATTAATCAATTGCCTCTAGGAATGAAAGACCTTGACTTTATCATTCCCCATGGTGTCCATACAGTGCTCGTTCCAAAATGCGAAGACGAAGAGGCTGTTAAAGAAATCGACAATCACATCCAGGCCCTCCGCGCTCAATACAAAATTAAAAATGAAATATATCTGATGCCAATAATCGAGAGCGCCCTTGGAATCCTTCAGGCTGACAAAATTGCTGCGGCGTCTCCGAATAATGTGGCCCTCACTATCGGCCTCGAGGATTTTACCGCTGATATTGGCGCTGAACGCACTTTAGAGGGCAAGGAAAGCTTTCTGTCAAGACAACAAATAGTCCTTGCTGCAAGAGCAGCAGGTATCCAGCCTATTGACAGTGTATTTTCAGACGTAACGGATAAAGAAGGCTTGAGGAAGAGTGTTCTTGAAGCAAAATCTCTCGGGTTTGAAGGCAAAGGCTGTATCCATCCAGGACAAATAAGAATTGTGCATGAAGGCTTTGCTCCAAGTGAGCCTGAGATTGAGCGAGCAAAGCGAATAAGTTTGGCCCTCGAGGAGGCCCGAAAGAAAAAAAGCGGAGTTGTAGCCATGGGAAGTAAGATGATAGACCCGCCTGTAGTGAAACGTGCTGAGAGAATTTTAAAACTTGCTATCCAAAACAACCAGATCCCAGCCAACTGGAAGGAGGAACATGATGAAGGGAAAAATTAATGCTGCAGGGAGATGGATACCTGGAAAAATTAACGGGAAACCGGTCATTCCATTCCAGGGTGTAGGAAAACACATCCCTGCTGGTCAAAAAACCTCACCTCCCATTACTTCCTGTGCCAACTACCCTAAAGATGGGAATAAAGTCGTCCCGAATTTGCGCAAAGCTCTGGAAAGAGCAGGCCTCTGTGACGGGATGACCATTTCTACTCACCATCACTTCCGGAATGGCGATAAAGTGGCTAATCAAATTTTTGATACTGTTGCAGAGATGAAGATTAGAAATATCAGATGGTTCCCGAGCGCCTCATTCCCCTGTCATGCCCCTATTATCAAACACTTGGACGCAGGAGTCATTCATCACCTAGAGGGAAGTATGAACGGACCGCTGGGAGAGTACTGCTCACGAGGCAAAATGAAAGGACAGGGAGTGCTGCGCTCACACGGCTGCAGATACAGAAGTGTGCAGGACGGAGAGGTCCATATCGATATTGCAGTCATCGCCGCTCCCACGGCCGACCCCTTTGGAAATGCGAACGGATTAACCGGAAAATCAGCCTGCGGACTCCTTGGATTTGCTCTTGCAGACTCTCAATATGCTGACAAAGTCATTGTAGTAACCGATAATCTTATTCCGTTTCCCTGCATACCCTGGCAAATTCACGGGAATTATGTGGATTATGTGGTAACCATGGACGACATCGGTGACTCAAGCCAAATCATCTCCGGAACCACCCGGATAACCCGCAGTCCTGCTAGACTTTTAATTGCCGAGTATACAGCCCTCCTTATCAAAGAAGCAGGGATAATGAAAGATGGGTTTTCATTTCAAGCCGGCGCTGGGGGAACTGCTTTAGCCTTTGTCATGTATTTAAAAGAATTTATGAAAGAAGCAAATGTTAAGGCACGATTCGTAAGGGGAGGCAGCACCAAGTATTTAGTTGAGTTGCTGGAGGAAGGCTTAACCGACTATATTCTTGATGGGCAGACATTTGACTTGGATGGGGTTGAATCCATGAGAGGAAACCCAAATCATGTTAACACGAGCCCTTTCACAAGTTACAACTATCACGGCAAAGGAAATTTTGCCAGCATGGTTGATGCGGTTGTTCTGGGAGCAACCGAGATAGATGTTAATTTTAAGGCCAATGTGGTTACCCATTCTGATGGGATGCTTCTCCACGGAATTGGAGGATGGCAGGATTGCCTCTTTTCCAAATGCACAATATTAGCTGTGCCGTCCTTCCGCGACCGCATCCCTGTCATTGTTGACAGTGTTACAACCCTCTGCGGTCCCGGTGAACTCATAGATGTTGTTGTAACTGAAAAAGGTATTGCTATTAATCCCCGGAGAAAGGATTTACTCAAGGCCTTGAAGGGTTCAAACCTCCCCATCCGACCGATCGAAGAAATCAAGAAAGATGTGGAGCAGATATGTGGGGGAGCACCATCTCTTCCAAAAGTGGATAAAGAGCATGTCGTAGCTGCCATTCAATGGGTCGATGGGACCATAATAGACGTCGTCTACAAAGTAAGGTAGGGGTTTGATTCATCAAACCCTCAGCGAATAAATTGCAAGCAGCAAACAGAGTCAGTCGTAAAAAGCAGACTTTAAAGAATAAAAGGTAAATAGAAAGCAAAAAATAAGGTCATGGCGAGAGATCGAAGGGAGCGTGGCAATCTCATCCTATTTTACTGCTTTAAACTCCCAACTCATGACTATGAGCTCATCTAACAAAAAGGTGAATCATGGCCCAAACTTTAATTGAAAAAATAATTGCCAGTGCATCTGGGAAAAATAAAATCAAGCGTGGAGAGATTGTCTTCGTTACTCCCCACAGGATCTTGTCCCACGATAATTCGGCTGCTATATCTAAAATTTTTGAACAAATAGGTGCAAAAAAAGTATGGAATCCCGACCGCATATTCATAGCCCTGGACCATGCTGTGCCTCCCCCTGACGAACGGAAGGCTTTGAATCATAAGCTAATCCGAAACTTTGTCCAAGAACAAAGAATCAAAAACTTTTACGACTGCGGAACAGGGATATGTCACCAGGTCTTGCCTGAGTACGGACATGTTATGCCGGGCAAAATCATTCTTGGCTCTGATTCACATACTACCACTCACGGCGCTTTTGGAGCTGCAGGAATACCAATCGGACGAACTGAAACAGCCAGTGTCTGGGCTATCGGTGAAACCTGGCTAAAGGTACCGGAAACAATTAAAATCACACTCCAAGGAAAACTCAAAGATGGAGTTTATGCTAAGGATGTCATTCTTTATGTTATCGGACAGATTGGTGCCGACGGAGCGAATTATAAATCCGTAGAATTTTACGGCAATATCGTAAAAAGGATGTCAATCAGCGAGCGAATGACCATCTGCAATTTGTCCGCTGAAATGGGTGCAAAAGCAGCAATTGCACCCTTTGATGAGACAACTAAAGAGTGGCTTAAAGGAAGAGTTACCCAACCCTATGAACCCCTTTTCGCAGATGCTCGTGCCGCGTATGAAAAAGTCCTTGAGTATGACCTGAATAATTTAGAGCCTCAGGTTGCCTGTCCCCATAAAGTCGACAACGTCCAACGCCTAAAAGATTTGCCAAAGGTTAAAATTGATGTTGCTCTCCTGGGCACCTGCACAAACGGAAGACTGGATGATTTAAAAATCGCCTCGGAAAGAGTCAGCGGGGAAAAAATCGCACCCGGTGTACGATTGCTCGTGTACCCGGCTTCTCAAGAGGTGCTTCGTCAGGCTTTAAAGCTAGGGTATATTGAAAAATTGGTGGATGCCGGTGCAGAAGTTGCTGTGCCTTCTTGCGGCCCTTGCTTGGGAGCTTATGGTGGAGTTTTGGCTCCTGGAGAGAAATGTATCAGCTCAGCCAACCGCAACTTTAAAGGAAGAATGGGTTGCAAGGAAGATACTGGGATCTACCTTGCCAGTCCTGCCACTGTTGCAGCCTCAGCATTAGCGGGATACATCACATCGGAGGTTTAAGATGGAGGTCCAGGGAAGGGTGTGGATTTTTAAGGATGACGATATAAATACGGATTTGATCTTTCCAGGAAAATACACCTACGAACCTCTCAGACCTGAAGAACAGGCCAAATATGCGATGGAGGACTATGACCCCGAATTTGTTAGGCAGGTCAAAAAGCACGATATCGTCGTAACAGGAAAAAACTTTGGATGCGGATCTTCCAGAGAACAGGCAGTAACCTGTTTAAAATACGCTGGTATAGATGCCATTGTCGCCAAGTCATTTGCCCGGCTCTTTTTCAGAAATTCTATAAACTCTGCCTTGGCTGCCATAGAATGTCCAGAAGCGGTGAATGCTGTGTTTGAACAAAAGGCCGGGCAAGGATCGAGGCTTTCGAACCTTGTCATGAAAATAGACCTCTCTGCAGGGAAAATCTTTCTTGCCTCGCAAGAATATTCCTTCCCTCCCTGGGACGAGCAGGCTATGCTCATTTTTCAAGCCGGAGGATTGGTCGAGTACACCAGGCAAAGACTTCAGAATAAATAAAAAGACAAAAATTCTCACGCTTTGATGGACAAGGTATTCCCCTTCATAGCACCATAGAAATCCGAAATCCAAGACCCCTGCCTTTACCTATTAAAAATTGAAAAAAAAGCAACCTTCCCCAAAGGGCCGTCCTTCACCCTTTAAAAATTGGCACCCTCAATTGATCAGGCCATAGAGATTGACGAAAGATATGAATTAAAGGTTGTTACTTTGAGGGGCATACCCTTTTATTTTTATTTTTCTCTCGTCAAAGACTGCAACGAGGAAAAAGGTCACCAGGCTTGTTATCCAGCAGAGATAAATTGGATGGACAAGGCTCATCTTTTTAAAAAATGAAGCAACTTGAGGAAAGACAAACCAGAGGGCGAGAGCAGCCATGGACATAAGCAAAGTCCAGGTGGCATGACCACGTCTGCATACACTCGGCCAGAAAAGGGTCATTAAAGTCACCAAAGTATAAGCGGTCGTCAAGGAGAGACCGAGAAGCAATGAATCAAGAATGCCAGTACCTGAAACAGTGATAGCAAGAAGGTAGGAGAAAACGCTCAGAATAAGAATCGAAATCTGAGAGATTAATCTTTCTCCCTTTTCTTTAATATCAGGAGCTACAAACCTCTTGATTAAATCTCCCACAACCAAAGTAGCACTCCCGATAAGAAGGGCGGATGCAGTGGAAACATCAGCAGCCCAGAGTCCAGCCAGAACAAGGCCTGCAACCAAAGGGCTCAGACTTAAAACCGTTAGAGGTAAAGCTTGCTTTGGATCAATATTTGGATGAAGAATAATAGCTGCCAGACCAATAACAGCGCTTATAAAACCCACAGGCAGGATAATCAATCCCCCCAAAATAAAACCTTTCCTGGCAGAGGAAGAGTCTTTGGCGGCAAAACTGATTTGAACCACAGACTGCACTGAAAAGGCCATTGTACACATCACCATAAACCAGGCGATAACAAGACCCCAACCCATTGCTCCTAAATCAAAACTAGGATGCTGAGAAGGAAGTTGAGCCACAAACTCGCCAAATCCTCCTATTTTTGTGACGGCTATGACCGCTCCCAGAAGAATCCCTACGTAGATGAGAATCACATTGATGATATTTGTCAAGCCGGCCGCCCAAAGGCCGCCGATCAAAGCTATGCCCACAAAAACCACTGCACTAACAGTTATACCTTCCTTTAAGCTAAACATATCAGGGAGCAGAGAAGAGAGAATGGCCCCGCCGGCCACATACTGAACAGAAGTTATGACTATCTGCAAGACGAGCTGTCCGACAACGCCTATGACCCGTCCTGTAAGGCTATAGTGTCTTTCGAAAAGCTCTGGAATGGTGGAGACCTCCATCCGGCGGTAGCGGCGGGCAGCGATAAGACCGACTAAAATTGCGCCAGCAGCCCAGGCAGCATTATACCAGCCAGCTGATATTCCAGCTTTATAAGCCCACTCTGCCACTCCAATTGTGGAAGCACCTCCCACAGCCAGACCGGTGAGCAGGGGGGCAATGACCCAAAAGGGAAGACCACGGCCCGCCAGAAGATAAGCGATCATCCCTCCCAGGCTAAGGCGGCGGGTCATCCAGGTAATCACATAAAGAAGAACGATATAAATACAGACAATACTTAGGGGAATCCAGTTCATGACAAGTTCATAGTTTGCGGTTCTTAGTTTGTAGCAAAAAAGGACTAGATTGCCACGGCGCTTGGCGCCTCGCAATGACAATTTCTCAAATTACTTTGACCTTAAAGTCTTGACAGCCTTGCTTTTTTATCCTTTTTTTCCTCTAGTTTCTAATTTCTACTCACTACTTTCTTTATCCTCTTTTCTCGTCTCATTCTGATTGCTTGTTTCATCAGGTTCCGTTGATTCGTCCGAATCGCCTGTTTCACTTAGCTTACTCGGCTCATCCGCTTTGCTTGGTTTGCTCGGCTCGATTGGCTTTATTTCTTCGGGTGGTTCACTCAGATCCCTTGACTTACTTGGCTTTTCAGGCTTGCTCGGTTCACCCGGTTCGTCTGGCTTACTCGGCTCATCCGCTTTGCTTGGTTTGCTCGGCTCGATTGGCTTTATTTCTTCGGGTGGTTCACTCAGATCCCTTGACTTACTTGGCTTCT
>Ga0114921_10000154_pt1 | contig 27816 bp, 24 predicted proteins | sample BentaG_FD_87016 | JGI IMG/M metagenome (GOLD analysis project Ga0114921, IMG submission 87016) | Deep subsurface microbial communities from South Atlantic Ocean to uncover new lineages of life (NeLLi) - Benguela_00093 metaG | ecosystem: Environmental > Aquatic > Marine > Oceanic > Sediment ... | reverse complement strand
CCGGGGCGAGCGAAGCGACGGGAAAATAACCGGGGCGAGCGAAGCGACGGGAAAATAACCCGGCTACCGCTCCAACAGCTCCAACAGATATGCCCCGTAACCGGACTTGAGCAGCGTCCGTGCCCGGGCGGCAAGCGCGTCGTCGTCGATGAAGCCGACCCGCCAGGCGACCTCCTCGGGCACGCTGATCTTGAGCCCCTGCCTACGTTCGATGGTCCGCACGTAGTCGCTGGCGTCCAGCAGCGAGTCGAAAGTTCCGGTGTCCAGCCAGGCCGTACCGCGCGCCAGCACCTCGACGGACAACCCGCCCCGATTGAGGTAGCTCTGATTGATCTCGGTGATCTCGTACTCGCCGCGCGCCGATTTCCTTAGCGACCGGGCGATCTCGACGACGTCGTTGTCGTAGAAATACAGACCAGGCACTGCATAATTCGATTTCGGCTTGGCCGGCTTCTCCTCCAGCGACAAAGCTAGGCCGTCGGACGCGAACTCGACGACACCGTAGGCCGAGGGATTGGCCACCCAGTATGCGAAGATCGCTCCGCCGCTGACATTCTGGAACCGGCGCAGGCTCGTTCCCAAACCGGGTCCATAGAAGATGTTGTCGCCCAAAACCAATGCGACGGAGTCATTCCCGATATGGTCGGCCCCGATCATGAACGCCTGCGCGAGGCCCTCCGGTTGGCGCTGCACCGCGTAGGTCAGGTTGATGCCGAAGTCCGATCCGTCGCCGAGTAATCGATGAAAGCCCGGAGCCTCCTGCTGCGTCGTGATGATCAGGATGTCGCGGATGCCGGCCATCATCAGCGTGGACAGCGGATAGTAGATCAAGGGCTTGTCGTAAACCGGCACCAACTGCTTGCTGACACCCATCGTTATCGGGTACAGCCGGGTGCCTGATCCGCCGGCCAGAATGATCCCCCGCATCAGCCGGTTAGATCCGCTTCGGTCAGCTCGGTAGCGGCCAGCGCGGCGGCGAGGTCGTCGTGTCGGAAGACCGAGGTAACTCGATCGTGGACCACTCGAAACGCTGACGCCGCCATTCCGTATTCCCCAGTCACCGTGATGATCCGCTGTTCGACGACGACGACCCCGTCGTGAACGAAGATCCGACCCGGCTCAGCCTTGGCGTCGAGTGCCTGCGCCCACTCGCGCAGGGCGGCATGCCCCTGGGCAGCTCCGTGGGCGTCACCGATCTCGATGTCATCGCTGGACAAGGACAGCAGGGTGCCTAGGTTGCCGGCGTTGAGCGCGTCATGCCAGGCAAGGACGGTGGCCATCTCTGATGTGGTCATGCTCGCGAAGCATAGGCCGTTTGGCCTTCTCCGAGAAGAAGCCCCACTCAGAACGGCGTGCGATCCAACCAAGCGTTCCAGACGGCGGCGTCGCCGAAAACCTCCAGGCCCGCCTCCGCCGCAGTCCTGCGACGCACCGCGGCCAGCAGCAATTCCTTGGCGGGGCCGCGCAGTGCGACGCTGCCTTTCTCGTGGCTGTGCGACCACGACACACCCTCCTCGTTATGGACGATGCTCCACTCCCCGGTGGGACCCAGCCGGTCATCGGTGGCGTGCAGATGGATGCACTGCCCACGGTCCAGCGCCGCCGGCTGCCGGGTGTCCACACAAGTTCGATCGATCCACTCGCTGAGCGCGTCGGCGGCCAGCTCCGGGGACAGGTCGAACTCTATGCCGAGCGCCAGAGCGGCATCCGCGCGGTGGACTGTCGCCTCGTGCAGCCGTCGGCGGATCCACCATCCTGCCGGGCGGGCGCCCAGAAACGTCCATACCCGGGCGTCGGAGCCGACCTGGTCGACCGCATCGATGACCGCCTGCGCGCCTTCGGTAAGCCAGTCGATCGCCGAGTCAGGGTCCTCGGGCGGCCTGCCGCCACGCACGTCGCGCGGGTCCAGCGGCTGGCTCCGACGTTCGCTGATGATTTGTGCCGCCCAGAGGTTTCCGCGACCCACATGGCGGAACAACTGCCGAAACGTCCAGTCCCCACAGGTCGGAACCGGCGTCGCCGGGTCTGCCGATCTGATCACGTCGCCGAAGGCTCGAGTTTGGTCGAGCAGGGCTGCCCGGAAGTCCACGCTACGAACCTAGCGCGGCAGGCGCCTTACCGAGCGTGATCGGCAAGGTCGACCAGCCGCGCAGGACCCGGGTGTCGCGCCGGCTGCCTGCTCCGGCCAGCCGGGCGGCCGGGTAGCGCTCAAAGAACGTACGCAGACCCACCTCGCCTTCGGTACGGGCCAGCGCCGCACCCAGACAGAAATGCCGACCCCCGGAGAACGACAGATGCTTGCCGGCATTCGCCCGCTCGATGTCGAAGCGGTGGGGATCCTCGAATACCTTGGGGTCCCTGTTGGCGCCGGCCAGATAGATGATGACGAGTTCCCCCCGCCGAATCTCGGTGCCGGCGACCTCGATGTCTTTGGCGGCGATGCGCGCGCTCATCTGCACCGGCGAGTCGAGCCGCAGAATCTCCTCCACGGCGTTCGGCCACAGCTCCGGGCGGGCGGCCAAGGTCTCCAGATGTTCGGGGTTGTCCAACAGCATCCGGATACCGTTGCCGAGCAGGTTCACCGTGGTCTCAAAGCCGGCCGCCAGCACCAGTCCGGCGGTCGCCTGCAATTCACGATCCGAGAGCCGGGCACCCTCGGCTGCGGCCTGGCTGGCCTGGATCAACTGGCTCATAAAATCGTCGCCGGGGTTCCGGCGCAGCTGCTCAAGATGGTCGCCCAGCCAACTGTTGAAGCCGACGATGCCCTGGTGTACCTGCATGTACTGCCGCCAGGACAGCCCGATGTCGAGGCTGGGTGCACCGAGTTCACCGAAGTGCAGAATCTGTTGGCGGTCGCGTTCGGGCACCCCGAGGATGTCGCTGATCACCGCCACCGGCAACTGGGAGCAGTACCGGGCGACAACGTCCACCTCGCCCGATTCCCCGTCGAGGTCGTCGAGCAATTGGTCTGCGGTCTGCTGAACGCTTTCGCGCAGCCCTGCGACGGCCCTGGGAGTGAACACCGAGGACACCAACTTGCGGCAACGAGTATGGTCGGGCGGCTCGATCGACAGCAGTGACGGCGGCTCGATGGGGTGCAACAATCCGGGGTGGGTCTTGCGGTTGATCCAGCGCAACGGTGCCGGCAGGCCGGCGCCGAGCGCCGAGACGCGGAAGTCCTCGGAACGCAGCATCTCGTTGGCCACCTGGTGGTCCACGGTCATCAGGACCGCGCGGCACCGGATCAGCGGGCCCCGGTCCCGTAGTTCGTCGGCGAACGCTGCGGGATCGGCGCGCACGGTGGGGTCGGCGATAAGCCGGGCCTGCGGATCACCATCCCTGCGGGCGCCTACTTTCGACAGTGCGCGGATCACGCCGTGCAGAGCCAACCAACGGATTCGGTGACGCAGAATTTCGGCTGCCATCACGCCAGCCTAAGCAGCGGTCGCAGGTCGTCCAAGCGGTCGAAGAGGTGCCAGATGTAGGACGACGAACCGTTCTCCCGGTGGGCGTACAGGTCCGCGAGTCCGGGGTCGTTGCGATAGCTGTCGAATGCCTCTTTGGAGTCCCACTCGACGAGGATCAGCACCTTGCGGGGCTCGATGTCACCGGTGATCGATTCGCGGAGTTGCCCCAGGGCGACGACTCGGCCGCCGTGACCGGCGACTTCCTTCGGCGAACGCTTGGAGTAGGCCAGGTACTCGTCACGGTCTGAGACATCGAACAAGTTCAGCGCGTACACGGTCATGTCGCCGACGCTACGCCGCCGCCGGCGCTCCGTCTGACCGACCCAATGCGTAGACCCGCCAGCCCGCCTCTCGCCACACCGTGCTGTCGAGGCAATTACGGCCATCCACAACGATTTTGGCTCGCACGATGTCGGCCAGTGTTTCGGGATGCAATTCGAGGAATTCGTTCCACTCGGTCAGCACCAGCACGGCGTCAGCCCGCTCACAAGCCTCCACAACCGACGTCGAATAGTTGAGAGTGGGGAAGACGCGCCGTGAGTTCTCTATCGCCTTGGGGTCGTAGACATTGACGGTGGCGCCATTGAGTTGCAGCATTCCGGCCACGTTGAGGGCAGGAGAATCGCGCACGTCGTCAGACTCAGGCTTGAAGGCCGCGCCGAGTACGGCCACGTTCGCGCCCAGCAGCGAGCCGCCACACGCCCTGGTCGCCAGCTCTACCATCCTGGTTCGGCGGCGCATGTTGATGCTGTCCACCTCCCGCAGGAATGTCAGGGCATGGTTCGCGCCGAGCTCCCCCGCCCGGGCCATGAACGCGCGGATGTCCTTGGGAAGGCAGCCGCCGCCGAAACCGAGGCCCGCGTTGAGGAATCGCCGGCCGATGCGAGCGTCGTATCCGAGCGCGTCGGCCAGCAGGGTGACGTCCGCATCAACGGCTTCACACACTTCGGAGATAGCGTTGATGAACGAGATCTTGGTCGCGAGAAAGGCATTGGCCGACACCTTGACCAGTTCGGCCGTCTGCAGATCGGTCAGCAGAAAGGGCACCGCTTCGTCGAGAAGGGGCGCGTACAGCGCCCGGATCGCACCCTCGGCTAGCGCTGAATTACCCTGCACACCAGGGACAATACGATCAGGGTGCAGAGTGTCCCAGACGGCGAAACCTTCACGCAGGAACTCCGGATTCCAGGCAACCTCGACTGTTACCCCTTCGGGAGCCAGACTTGCCGCGCGCTCAGACAGTTCGGCCGCCGTGCCGACCGGAACAGTTGACTTGCCCACGATCACGGCAGGCCGTCGCAGCGCTGGCACGAGTGTGTCGATCACGGCGTACACATGACGCAGATCCGCGCCGTACTCGCCCTTCTTCTGCGGAGTGCCCACGCCGAGGAAATGCACGTCAGCGAACTCAGCTGCCTCCAAATAGTCGGTGGTGAAGCGTAGCCGCCCTTCTCGGATGTTGCGCTGCAGCATCTTTCGCAGTCCGGGTTCGTAGAACGGAACATCTCCCCCCGATAGCTTGGCGACCTTGCCAGGGTCTATATCCACGCCGAGGACATCATGACCCAACTCGGCCATCCCCACTGCGTGGGTCGCGCCGAGGTATCCGGTGCCGAAGACGGTGCATCGCATACTGCTTCTATAGGCAGCCGCGATGAGCGACCCGCTACGCGAGACTGAGCGCCAGACCAACGGCAGGTGACGATTGCTAGCTGGGAGCGCAGGCGACCAGGAAGCAGTCGCCGCCCCCGGAACCTGCACCGCTGCTCGAAGACCCCCCTGAGCTTCCCGAACCCGTCGGATACCCGGGCTCCCCAGGGCCGTCCGACCCGCGACCAGAAGTGTCGGACGCAGGGCTGCTGCTGGAAGAGTTCAAGCCGGATCCTCCGCTGGCGCCCGAACCCGCGGCCGAGTCGCTGGCCGCTGCGCCCGAACCCGAGTCGCCGGCCGTCGCACCCGAACCCGAGTCGCCGGCCGTCGCACCCGAACCCGAGTCGCCGGCCGCTGCGCCCGAACCCGAACCCGAACCCGAACCACTGGAGCCATCACTAGGGTCCGAATCAGAGCCACCGCCGGAACTGGAATCCGAATCGGGTCCAGCGCCGGATCCGGAGCCTGAACCAGTGGAGTCATCACTGGAGTCGGCGCCGCCACCGGGGAGTTGGGGCTGTTGCGGCGCCTGGGGGGCCTGCGGTGCCTGCGGCACCTGCGGCACCTGCGGATATTGAGGGGACTGCGGTACTTGCGGCGCGCTCGGCGACGATATCCCGCTGTCCTGCGACGGCCTCCACAACGGCCACTGCGACTGGGGCAATATGACCACCGGGGGTGGCACCACCGGTGCGGCGACCACCGGCGGGGGGGCCGCCGGGAGCGCGACCGCGGGGGCCGGTGCCGCCGCCGGAGCGGGCGGGGCCGGTGCAGGAGCCTGCTCCACGTACACCGTTCGCGGCGCCTGCACGGGAGCCTGTTGGACCACGGGCACCGGCGGTTTGATGGTCTCGACCACCGGCGGATCAACGGGCTGCAGCGCCTCCTGCGCCGGCGCTGGTACCTGACTGCTGGGCACGATGATGCCCTCAGCGGGGCTGGGACGCTGATCAGCGGTTGGGCGAATACTGACAGCCAACGAAATCGCCAGCGCCACAACCCCAACAACGAAAATTGACGTTAGAGCGCTGCCGACGAGCAGGAACGGTTTGCGCTCCCCCTCGATCGGCCGGGCCTGCGTTTGCGCGTACTCGTCGACCACGTCGTCGGCGGGTTGGGCAGTGGCTGCCGGCGCCAGCTGAGTGTCGGCACTGGCCGGGGCGGCATACGCCGAGCCGGCGGTGCTGCCATCTGGGTCCTTCGAATACGCCAGGCCGACCGTCGACGCCTCAAAGGTGGGCGCCGAGGCCGAGGCCAGCGCAGCCCCTCGGGCCAACGCCAACTCAGCTTCCTCGGGCGCATTGACCGGCACCGGCACAAGATGTTCGAGGTGCGCCTTCACCGAGCTGATGTCGACGCCGGAGCCGACCACGAAGATGCCCTCCGGCGGGGCCTCCCGGGCGGCGACAGCATCGGCCATCTCGGTCAAAACGGCCATCGCGTCCGCACTGTGCAGCGTGCGGCTGAGCACTTTGACCACTGAGCCGTCATCGGTGCGCACGACCGACAGCGTGGCGGCATCGCGATTGACGAATAGCAGCGCAGTGGAGGCGTATCCGACAGCCTGTCCGACCGCCTGGGCCAGCGAGGCCGCGGCGTGCCCCTCCGAAACGAGCATGACGTCGTCGATGCCACCAGCCGCCAACCCATCGCGCAGCGCGGACGCCTCGGCGTGGTCGCTCCAGGTCACGCCGATCGATTTGAGGTGATGCCCCCCGGCCTGTGCACTTTCCCGGGTGCCGAGAACCGCCGCGGCAACTTGATCAGTGACGTTTGCTGAGCCGTCTGTCGACGCGACCTCGAATACATCGTGATCGACGGTGACACCGTCCGCTTTTTCGCCTTCGACCAGGACCATGCGGATCTTCGCAGGGGTCATCGAAACACCCAGTACGATATCCACTAACCCCTCCGTGTACGTTTGCTATGACTATCGGCCGCAGCTGGTCCCGCAGCCAGGAAAAGCCGACGACTAGATACTTCATCGTCCCCAGCGGCTGGGCCGTTACACCGGATGGCGTTAGCTGGACGCCGAGCGATCCGAACCTGTTCGCCTCAACGACAGACCCGTGCTTCAGGGCTGAAAAGCCCGGCCGACCTCGCGATCAGCCTTCGCCGAGCCACTCCGGGCGCACCCCGGAACCGGGTGTTCCCGGACGTCGCGACGGAAGATGTCCGTGGACGCCCTCGGCGTACGCGGTTTCGGCGTGCTGGGTGAAGTCGACGCCGGTGGTCTCGTCTTCGGCGCTGACTCGGAATCCCAGCACTTTGTCGATCAGCTTGGCCAACGCGTAGGACACCGCGAACGCGTACAGCGCGACGACTATCGCAGCAAGCACCTGCTTGCCGAGTTGGACGAGGCCGCCACCGTAGAAGAGGCCCCGTGGGCCCGCCGTCATCACCTCATTGGCGAGCAACCCGATCAACAGGACGCCGACGACGCCGCCGACGAAGTGCACGCCGACGACGTCGAGCGAGTCGTCGTAGTTCCATCGAAATTTGAGGCCCACCGCGAACGAGCAGACGACGCCGGCGGCGAAGCCGACGACGAGCGCACCAAGGCTGTTGACCGTTCCGCAGGACGGGGTGATCGCGACCAGGCCGGCGACCACACCAGAGGCTGCGCCGAAGGTGGTCGGTCGACCGTCCCGGATCTGCTCGACCGCCAGCCAACCGAGCATGCCGAGGCAGCCCGCAATAAGAGTGTTCAAGAAGATCGCCGCCGCCATCCCATCAGCAGCCAGCGCGGAACCCGCATTGAATCCGAACCAGCCGAACCAAAGCAGTCCGACGCCGAGCAGCACGAAGGGCAAATTGTGCGGGCGCATGGCGTCCGACTTGAACCCGATCCGCGGGCCGAGCACCAGCGCCAGCGCCAACGCGGACGCGCCGGAGACAATCTCGACGACCAGGCCGCCGGCGTAGTCCAGCACTCCGAGTTCGGAGAGCCACCCGCCCGGACCCCACACCCAGTGCGCGACCGCGGCGTACACCATAACCGACCAGATCGGGACGAAGACCATCCAGGCCGCGAACTTGGCGCGATCCGCGATCGCGCCACTGATCAGGGCGGCGGTGAGAATCACGAAGCTGAGCTGGAACGTGACGTACAACAGTTCGGGAATCGAATCTCGCACGGTGGTCGGATCGATGCCCAGCATGCCGATGTGCGAAAGGTTGCCGATCAGACCGCCACCGGCGTCATCGGAAAACGCCAGCGAGTAGCCCACCAACAGCCACGCCAGCGTGCACAGCGGGATCGCGATGAAGCTCATCATGATCATGTTGAGCACGCCGGTGGTGCGGACCATGCCCCCGTAGAAGATGGCCAGCCCAGGAGTCATGAGCAGGACGAGCGCGGTGCTGGCCAGCAACCAGGCGGTAGCGGCAGAATCGATCTCTGGCAATTCGGGCCCCCTAAATGGTCCCGCAGAGCATAGGCGGTCGCCTCAGCGGGATTTGATGAAGCTCTGGTAGGAGCGCGACGGAGTGGGACCGCGCTGCCCCTGATATTTCGAGCCGGCCTTGGCGCTTCCATAGGGATGCTCAGCGGGGCTGGTCAGACGCAGCAGGCAGAGCTGGCCGATCTTCATGCCCGGCCACAACGTGATCGGCAGGTTCGCGACGTTCGACAGCTCAAGGGTGATGTGTCCGGAAAATCCCGGATCGATGAAGCCCGCCGTCGAATGGGTGAGCAGTCCGAGCCTGCCCAGCGAGGACTTGCCTTCCAACCGGCCGGCCAGATCGTCGGGCAAAGTGCAGCGCTCCAGTGTCGCACCCAGCACGAACTCGCCTGGATGCAGCACGAACGGCTCGTCCACCTTCGGTTCGACGAGGGTGGTCAGGTCGTCCTGGCGCTCCGCAGGGTCGATGTGGGTGTAGCGGGTGTTGTTGAAGACCCGGAACAGGTTGTCGAGCCGGACGTCGATGCTGGACGGCTGGATCAGTGCGTCATCGAACGGATCGAGACCGAGCCTGCCGGCCTTGATCGCGGCTCGGATATCGCGGTCGGAGAGCAGCACGGCAAGAGCGTAGCCGTCGTCACCCCCGGCCCGGGCAGGCGGCATGCTTGGACTCCCACTGCACCTACCAGGGCGAGCCATACCCCCAGGGTGTTAGCCTTTGGCGGCAAAAAGTGCCGATGTAGTTCAATGGCAGAACATCAGCTTCCCAAGCTGAATACGCGGGTTCGATTCCCGTCATCGGCTCCACGAAATCCCAGTTAAGCGAGCATTTCGCCGAAAACCCAGCCGACTAGCTGTCATTCTTGGCCGTGGTCTGACCGTCGGAACGCAATGCATTGGACCCGAAATCCTTTGCCGCAGCCCGCTGACGCCCGCCAGCTACGCGCGCGCAGAACGAGTCGCCAGGCGCGCCGTTGGCCACCGCCTGCGTGGTCACGGCACGGTGTAAGCCATTTGCGCTAGGTGTGTACATTAGTGTGTATGGCCCGGTTGAATGTGTACGTGCCCGACGATTTAGCGGAACGAGCCCGGGCGCGAGGATTGAATGTCTCGGCGCTGACTCAGGCCGCGATCAGCGCCGAGTTGGAGAGTTCTGGCACCGACGTATGGCTCGACACGCTGGCGGCCAGAAGCACCACCGCGCGGCATGACGACGTGATCGATGCCATTGATGCCGCCCGCGACGAGTTCGGAGCGTGAGGCTGCCCTCGGCGCCGGAGCATGTGGTCATCGACGCTAGTGCGATGGTCGATCTACTCGCCCGGACCGAAGATCGCCACCGGGCAGTACGTGCGCGGCTAGCTCATACGGTCATGCACGCGCCGGCGCACTTCGACGCCGAAGTGTTATCGGCACTTGGCCGCATGCACCGCTCCGGCGTCCTCGCCGTTGCCGAGGTCGATGCGGCACTGAACGAGCTGAGGCAGGCACCCGTGACCCGGCACGATCTCACGCCACTGCTTGCCGGAGCATGGTCGCGTCGCGACAGTCTCCGCGTCACCGATGCCTTCTACGTAGAACTCGCCCACAAGGCAGATCTGGTGTTGCTGACAACGGATCAGCGATTGGCACGCGCTTGGCCCTCGGCCGATGCGATTGCCTAAGCCGAGCGCCAGAATATGTGAACCCGAATGAGGCGCCGATGCGCGGTCACGACCGCGAGCCTTCCACTGGATATCGATGAGCGTCCGTCGGTATCACCCACCCACCGTTTGATCACCGACCCACCACCAGCGGGTTTCGGCTCGTCGGATCGGCTCATGATGACCGATTCCCAAGCTGAATACGCGGGTTCGATGCCCGTCATCGGCTCCACGTTGAGCAGGTCAGACACAATCCGACGAGTTCGAACACCGACACCCGATGCCACGCCCGGCCTTCTCATCGAGCAGTCCACGTTGGCGTTCGTGGAGACGCTATCGCCGCCTGGAAAGCTACCCGCGCTGTTTTCGCGGCAATGGAAGCCAGTAGGGGACCTTGCGGGCGTAGGCGTCGAATGCTGCGCCGTAGATCCGCCGGAACCGGGCTTCCTTGAACAACGGGGCGATCAAGCAGTAAAGGGTGAACGCGACAGCGACAACAAGCTGGTCGGGCGTCCACGTCGGGACCGTCCACAGCGTGAGGGTGAAAGCTACGTAGATCGGCTGGCGGGTGAACCGGAACAACCCGGTCACCGGCATCGGTGGGTAGACGGGCTTGCGCCCGCGAAGCAGGGCAACCCACCCCAGGCTGCCCGTTTGCAGGCCGAGGCCGGCGTCGGCCATCGACTTGCCGAGCAGCAGCCACGATGCCGCATACAACGGCAGAACGATCGCCAGTTCCACCCCGCGGGCCTGCCACCAGATCGTCCCGCTGGGTGACCACAGCGCGAACAGCGCGAAGATCTGGATCGCGGCGATCGTGACATAGGTCGTCGGCGCCAGCGTGGTGCCGGTGCCCGATGGTGCCAGCCGGGCGAGCACCGACCGGCCGCGGCCGGTCAGCAGTAGTGAGTGCACTAGCGGGAACTGAACAATGAGGGCGCCGTTGGCCACCCAACTCCACGGGGCGGACAGGCCGCCGAGCGAACGGCTCATCCCGAAGTACATCGCCACCATCATGGTGCCCACTCCGAGCGCAAAGCACAGATGGCAGACCAGGCCGTAGGACAGCGCAACCAGTCTGCGCCCGCCGCTGGGCCGGACCGCGTCGGATGACCTCACTGTCCGCACGCAACCCCCGATCCGTAGACGCCCAGTGTCGCATTGTCGCGTGGGTGGCACAACGTGTCGCAATGTCGCGGCGGTCACACAACGTAGCCTGATCGTATGAGCTTGATAAGGCGTCTGCCGATGCTGCGATGGTCGGTGCTGCGGACCGCGTTCAGCATCCGCAAATTCAACACCACCGGGCAGGTCGGCGACGGGTGGGAGGCCGCGGCCGCCGATTACGTGGAGACTCACGCACGTCCCGGCGATGTCAGCGATGTGCTGGCCACCATCGACGAATACGCCTACCAAAAGTCCTTTCTGGTCAACGTCGGCGAGGAGAAGGGCCAACTGCTCGACGCCGCCGTGCGCCGCGCCGATCCGAGGCTGGCTCTGGAGCTGGGTACCTACTGCGGGTATGGCGCACTGCGCATCGCCCGCGCCGCCCCGTCGGCCCGGGTGCTGTCACTGGAGTTGTCCGCCGCCAACGCGGAAGTGGCGCGTCGGATTTGGGCCCACGCCGGAGTCGCAGACCAGGTCACCTGCGTGGTCGGAACCATCGGCGACGGCCACACCCTCGATCGGCTGAGCACCGAATACGGATTCACCTCTGGCGCTGTGGATTTCCTCTTTATCGACCATGACAAGGACGCCTACCTCACCGATCTGCTGAGCATCACCGACCGTGGCTGGCTGCATCCGAGATCGATCGTCGTCGCCGACAACGTCGGCTTTCCGGGATCTCCGAAGTACCTCGCCTACATGCGCGAACAACAGGCTCGCCGGTGGCAGACCCTGGAGCACAAGACCCACGTCGAATACCAGACGCTCATGGCTGATCTGGTCCTGGAATCCGAGTACCTGGGCACGGGGCATCCCCCGAATCCACCTACCCAGGAGGGGATCACGACTCAGGGCTAGCTCTGCTTGGGTGAAACCCTGCTTTCCAAGTTGAGTACGCGGCCTTCTTGCCGTGGAAATCCCGCAGCGGTTCGTTGCGGCGCGGGGGGCTGCGCTTGCGCTAAACCCACTGCACCGTTACGTGTTTCAGTCGGCATGACTGTGCTCAGCTACGGGGAGCAGTGGGTTGTGTGGGCTTGCCACCACCTGACCGGGTTCGGCGCCAGGAATGAATTTGCGCCAGTCACCGCTGACCATGGTTGGGCTGGGCACCACCCGGACACCGTCGGCGAAATAGGTCGTGGCCAGCGCCATACGTGCGGTGTTCGTGCGGTTGGCCCCCGCCGTGTGGAAGCAGTTCGCGGCATGGAAGCTGACCTCTCCTGCCGCGAACGGTCCGTCTTCCACCTGCACTGCGTGGGAGCGAAAGGCCTCGGACACACCACGGTCGTAGGACGTGCCGTGTTTGTCGAACTCAAGACCCGCGATCAACTCTGCGACGTCTGCGCCGCGCGCGAAAGCGAGCGGCCCCATCTCCGTCGGGGTGGGCTGCAACGGGATCCACGCCGTGAGCACATCGGGGGAATCGAGGGGGAAGTGGTGCGCGTCGTAATGCCAGGGGGTGCGGCCGGCGCCGGGTTGCTTCGACAGGGCGTTGTCGTGGTAGAGCCGGACCTGGCGCGTCCCCAGCAACGCCGCGCAGATGGCACCGATGCGCGGGGACAGCACTGCGGCGCGCAACAAATCGTCTTCTAGCCACATCATCTCAAGGCTCTGGAATCCGATCGAGGGGTCGACGGCCGTGTCGAGCAGCGCGCGCAGGCGGGCCCGGAGGCGCTCCAGGGCACCTGGGGTCAGTACGGCGGGCAGCTTGACGAACGACTCCGCCCGAAAGCTCTCGATCTGCGCGGTCGTGAGCGGGTAGGGCTCAGCGAGTTCTGCTGCGACCTGCGCGTCGGAGGGGAGCGGGCCGGGATCGTGGTACGGCGTATCGATGAGCGGGCCGTCCGGGACGGGGCCGTCGGCGAGCGACATGTACCAGTCCCACCATTGGTCGTTGCCCTGGTCCCAGTCAACGCTGACGTCGGACGCGGTGCCTGCTGCGGTTCTCTCCGACAGGTGCGGGTTGCGGATCATGGCTGCTCCCAGGTGATCAGGTGTGCTTCGTGACGGAATTCGTACGAGCCGTCTGAACCGCGGCAACCGGCCAGGTAATCGGCGAGCTGCCCGCGGTTCTCCATCTCTTGCAGCGACACCGTGCTGTCAAACGCGCAGCGCTGCAGGAACCCCTCGACGAGAGTCCGGTCCCCTGTTCCGGTGCGGTAGTGCAACACCTGCACCTCGACCGGCACCCCGGCCGCACGGAGCGCGCAGGCCACGCCTTCGGCATCGGTGTAGGGCGTGGCCTCAGGGGCGAACGTGGCACGGTAGGCGTCGTAGAAGGCCAAGTAGTGCGAGCGGGACGACGCCTGCGCGACAACCCCGAAACCGCCGGGGCGCAGGGCCGCGACCATTGCGGCGATACCAGCGGCGAGCTCGCCGGGCGGCACCGCGTAGAGCGCGTGCGTGGCCCAGGCGACGTCGTAGCCGATCCCGGAGAAATCCTGCAACAACACCTCATGTTCTCCAGCGGCGACGAATGGCGGCGCCAACACTTCCCGCGCCGCAGCGATGCTGAATGCGGAGGGGTCAAGCAGGTCGACCTCGACAGCGGGCTGATCCAAGAGCCCGGCTGCGAGCAGTGCCGCCGGGAACTTGCCGCTCCCGCACGCCACGTCCAGCAACCTCACCCGATCGCCGACCGCATGCCTGCGCAGGTCGGTGCCCCAGTCACGGGCGGCGGCCAGATACCGGTAATCCTCGGTGGCCAGCGCATAAAACGCTTCCATCTCTGCCCGCCCTGCCTCACTCCAGTGCTCTAAGCTGCGCCGGGCGGTGTCGGATCGAGTCATGCTTCAAGCCAACCACAGCCGAATCCCAGCTGCCGCCTATAACGATCCTGAGGGGACGATCCTGAGGGGACGATCAAGGCCTCCCACCGCCGGCCGGTGAAACCGACCTGGCAATATGCTTGAGCGTGCCCACGCTAACTTCTGCCGCCCTACTGAACCAGTTGCGAGCCGATGTGCGGGGCCAGCCCACGTTGCCGGCGCTGTCGGGTGAACGCTACGCACGCACCCACGCGGCGTATGAAGCCGCCAGCGACCAGCGTTCCAAGCTGCAGACATGGCTATGCAGGGAGCTGCCGCCGCTGCTCGCCGGGCGCGACCCGGTACGGGTCACCGGAGTCGGCGTCGGCGACGGCAGCATCGATGCTCCCCTTGCCCGCGCACTAGCCGCCAGCGGCCGCCAGGTCCACTACACGGGCATCGAGCCGCATGCGCCGTCAGCCGCGGCATTCGCCGGCCGCCTGGCCGCACTCGACGCCCCCGGGCTGAGACCCACCACCGTCACTAGCGACTTCGCCAACCACGATGCCCACCATCCCGTCGATCTGCTGCACTTCGTGCACTCGCTGTATTACGTCGCTGACCTGACCGCAACGCTCGACCACGCGCTGAGCATGCTTCGACCGGGCGGATTGCTGCTGGCAGCCACCGCGCCGTCAGAGCCGCTGTGTGTTCTCACCGAACTCCTCTGCCCGTGGGACGGGCGTGGGCCGTGGTTCGCCGAAGACGTCCGCGCGGAGCTAGACGGACGCGGCCTTGATGTTCGTTCGGAGACCATCGTTGGACACCTCGACGTCCGAGAGGCTGTCGCCGATCCACTCGGGCGCGGGGAGGTGATACTGGATTTCCTGGTCGGGGCCCGCACCTCGGCGATGCAGCCCGCAACCCGCGAGCGGTTGGTCGACTGCCTGCGTGACATGTTCCTGCCCGGCCGCCCCGGCGTGGTGCCGCATCCGGTCGACATCACAATCGCCCGCGCCCCCTGACACCCGGGGGCTCGCTGCAGCCAGCTGATCGGCTCGGCGCGGCTTGCCGACGACGTCTTCGGCGGAATGCGGGTTGCGACGCGCCATATTGATCGTCCTCCCCGCCCTCTCGGGCCGCGGGGCTCCACTACCAGCTGGGCCCATTCACGGTGGGACAGGCGAATGTCATTGCGCTGCAAGAAGTACCTGGTGCCGCCCTATGGATCTGGACCCGGCGAGCGCCGAGAGTATTCGACATTAGAGAACGCTCATCTTCTTCTTCGACTGGGGTCATCTCGGTTCCGGATTCTGGACTCAACCCCCAAGCAACACACACCAGAAGAGACGGAGCACATCATGCAAGGGCAGCCGACAGTCACGACTCCACACCCAGCCCTGAACTGCCGAGTCGTTCCGCCGCGCCAACCCGAGAACTTCGAAACATCCACCATAAGAAATGAATTCAAGTATGACCTCTTCCGTAGCGATCTTCCAGAGATCATGCGGTCGATCGAGCGCGAGCACGACGAGATCGAACGGCCGGCACCAACAACGTTAACGCTCTTCTTCTACAGCAGCCGAGTTGGCGCCCCCGAGGTCGAGACGCGTCTTCGCCTTCGCGCTTACGGACATGTCGATAACCCGACGGCGGTCACTCTTGACGAACTCAAGACGATGAGCTGGCGGATCGAGAAGAAGCACGGGCATATCAAGGAGTGCTTGGGGACCATCACGAAGCTTCCGAAAAGCGTTGCAGCCGATCATGAAGCATGGGATATCGCCGGAACCATTCTCCGCCCCAATCTACTCAAGGTCACCCAGCAGCGCCACTTCGCCCTTACCCCTGACCATGACGAGTCCCATCGACTGACGGTCGACCTATCCCGCAACGTCTTCAAGTTCTCAGGGCAGCTACAGCACCTGGGCGACATGGGGCCGCGCGTCGAGGTAAAGCTACCCGCAAACAAGAACGAAGACCTGGTGCCCTTGACACGTCGATTGCGCATCATCGGTCATTGGACGCCCTTCGCCGGACTGGCCGGCTACTTCCAATTTCTGCTTCGTGATCAGATTCCGGCCGAAACTCACCTGTTGCTGCCCGAGATTGAAGCCAAACATGTCATCTCGTCCGGAAGCCCACTGGAGGTGTTCGATCGCCTCTACGGCTGGCTGCACACGAAGCGAGATCAATGGCGCCTGCTGCTGCCGTACCCACACACCATCACCCGTGTTCGTCGCTACCACGTGTGCAAGAGCACCTTCCCAGATTCATCCGCCACTGTCGTAGAGACCGCTGCGGGACGCTGCTCCTTGAAGGTGAAAGACACTGCACGGCAGCATGGTTCACTGTTGCTACGCGAGACGTCGGCATCCCACGAAACAGACCGCAACGGGGCGGTAATGCCCGCTGACGACTTCATACGGGCACACGGGCTGGCGAAACTGAACGCATTCACTAAAGTCCAGCGCAAGATTCCGATCGCACTCGCCAACGGACATGGCTTTCAGTTCAGTCTCGATCAGTGCACCGACCACTCGGGGCGACACCTCGCGCAGATCGAAATCGAGTACATCGGTAGCACCGACGGCCGAGTACCTTCCGCCGGCCAGGTACTGAACGAGATGGACGACATTGCCGGAGAGCTTCGGTCATCACCGCTCGGACCCTCGCTCGAGCGAACTCACCTCGCGAAGCACGCCTTCTTCTCCCAAAGGGTGGCGGTGTGACTGCCCCCAGTCGGGCGTTGAGCTATTGGACATTGATGTTTCGCCAGCGCGATTTCGCGCTGATGTTGCTGAGTCAGTTCCTGGCCTACTCCGCAATTTGGACATCGAACATCGCCCTACTGCACGTGGTCTACACCGCAATGGACAGCAGTCTGGGACCAGGGCTCCTGCTGACCGCACAGTTCCTGCCCGCTTTCTTGTTGATGCCGGTCGCAAGTCGCGTCATCGGTCGCTACGGCCCGCGCCGAACCGTCCTAGCCAGCACAATTTGCAGCGGCACGCTTGCGTTGGTCCTGCCTTTCTGGTCGTCGATCTTCCCGATCGCCTGGTTCTTCGCGTTCTACGTGCTCTACAGCGCTTCGATCACCATGTTCATCATCGCGGGGCTCACACTGCTGCCTCTCCTGGTCGGCACGGCCGACCTCGCGAGAGCCAATCGCTTGCTGCTGGCCACGCCCAGCATGATGATGGTCTTGAGCGGAGCCTCATTCATGGCACAGTCGCGCATTGAGTTCAATCGCCATGGCGAATTCGTTGTTGTCGCAGCGCGTTTCTTCGCTAGCGCGATCTTTTTCAGCCGGGTCCGCGAGTTGCCTTCGGGTGGCCACAGCACCCCAGCGCGCACCGGCGAAGATGCTCTTCGGAGCTTCTGCGCCGGCTTGCGGTATCTATTCCGGCATCGCGACCTCGCCCAGGTGTTTGTCATCCGGATGGCCCTCTACATCGGCGTCGGCGGCCAAGTGCTGCTGGCTCTGTACTCCGAGGAGTTCTTCGGTCACGGGATAAGTGGCACCGGGTTGTTATACGTGGCGCGTGGCTTGGCGATGCTCCTTGGTGCCTTCGGTTTGGCCCAACTCGTGTCCAAGAGCCTCCGCAGCACGGATGCCATCGCTGTTGGTCTGGCGATATTCGGCCTCGGCTATCTGTTGGCAAGCGCGCTGTCTGGCTTCGGCATCGCCGCTGTGGCCCTACTACTTGGCAAGGGTTTTCTCGGCGAGGGTCTTCTCAAGTCCACCACCATGGCGCTTCTTCATGAGCACACTCCACAGATTTATATGGCACGCGTCATGGCCGCCGAACAAGGTCTGAGCGCTGTGATTCAGAGCGCTGCCGCGTTGGCCATTGCCGCCTGCGTCGTCAACGGCATGCCGGCAACCGTCTTGCTGGCGTCGGCTGCGACCGGAGGCTTGCTGATCTCGGTGTCGTTGATTTGGTTTGCTATGACACGCTTCTCCAAGGCCCCGCGTCAGGTCGACCTCGCCGCGACTTCTGGGGCTGGATCGCTCTTCTGCCGGAGCATCGTGGTCAATTGCGGCGGTCGCCGCGGAACGGACTATTCCAGATCCGGCAGTTTGTAGTATCTGATACAGCTGCCCAGGTGATAGGCCAGGATCGGGGCCAACATGACACGACCCAACGCGCCCGCCCAACGCCGCGGCGGCGTACGGCTCCACGGCGTCGATAAGACCTACGGCACCGACGAGGCTGCTGTACATGCGCTGCGGAACATCGAATTGCACATCGAACCAGGCGAGTTGGTGGCGATCGTCGGTGAGAGCGGTTCGGGAAAGACCACCCTGCTCAATGTGATCGGCGGCATCGAAGAGGCCGATCGCGGATCGATATGCGTTGCCGGACAGGATATCTCAGGCCACAGGCCGAGATCACTGAGTCAGTTTCGTCGTGACCACGTGGGTTTTGTCTTCCAGTTCTTCAATCTCATCCCGACGTTGACCGCCAGGGAGAACGTCGAGGTTCTCGTCGAACTGACCGGGCGCGGCGACCGAGGCCGGGCCCCGGACCTGCTCGAGGCCGTCGGGCTGGGCCACCGGGCCGACAACTTCCCGGCGCAGCTGTCCGGTGGCCAGCAACAGCGGGTCGCGATCGCGCGGGCACTGATCACCGACCCCGATCTCCTACTGGCCGACGAGCCGATGGGCGCACTGGACGTCGCCACCGGGCAACGGGTACTGGAACTGCTTCAAGAGACCAACCGGTCCGGCCTCGGGGTCATCATGGTGACCCACAACCGGGCAGCAGCGGCAATCGCCGACCGCACGATTCAGATGCGCGACGGGGCGATCGCAGCCGAGGAGCGGAATGCCACGCCGGCAGAGGCCACCACCGTGCGGTGGTGATCGGCATGAACTGGATTCTGCTGCGTAAGACCGCCCGTGATCTGGGGCGGCGACCGACACAGTCTGCGGCCATCGCCGCGATCGTGATGCTCGGAGTGCTGCTGTTCATCGCCAGTTACGACTCGTTCCGCAATCTGAGCGCATCATACGACCGCACCTACGAGCGGCTGAGTTTCGCCGACTTGGTCGCCTCAGGCGGCAACCCGGAATCACTGGCCGCTGCGGTCCGCGACGCAGAAGGTGTCGAGTCCGTGTCCACCCGCACCGTGCAAGATCAGCCCCTGAAGATCGACGGCACCAAGCTGATCGGGCGCGTGGTCGGATTGAGCGACAAGGGCGGGGTCAACGACCTCGAGATCATTGAAGGGCGGGGGCCAGAGCCGGGCACTCCCGGTGAGGTCGCGATCGAGAAACACGCCGCCGAGGCGTTCGCGCTCACCCCGGGAGACGGTTTCGCCGTCTACGACGGCTCGAATTGGCGGACAGTTGTGGTGGCCGGAGTCGCGCTGTCACCGGAGTACCTGTGGCCCGCCCGTAGCCGTCAGGACATCCTGCCCGACCCGCATGCATTCGCGGTCGTTTTCGCCCCACCGGCCCTCGCAGCGGAGCTGACCGGACAGTCCGCACCGAATCAAACCCTGGTCCAAATGGCCAGCAGTGCAACCCAAGCCGATACGGACGGGATGGCCGAACTCCTGATGGCACGCGGTGCACTGGACGTGCAGACCCGCGCTGACCAACCCTCGAATGCGGCCCTGCACGAGGATCTCAACGCCTTCTCCGAACTCGCCGTGGGCTTTCCAGTGCTTTTCCTGACCGCGGCGGCCATCGCCGCGTACGTAGTGGTCACCAGGGTGGTCCACACTGAGCGTCGCATCATCGGCGCAATGCTTGCCATGGGCGCCAGACCGACGAGAGTGGTCCGACACTACCTCTGGTATGGCGCCGCGGTGGCGACCGTCGGGGCGATCTTGGGCGTAGCGCTGGGTATCCCTGCGACCTCGTTGGTCACCGGCCTGTACACATCGGCGATCGGGGTTCCGGACACGGTGGTCCACCACCACGGCAGCACGGCGGTCATCGGCTTCGCCCTGGGCCTGGCGGCCGGGCTGATCGCGGCATTGGCGCCGGCTCTCGCGGCAGCCCGCACCGCCCCCGCCGACGCGATGCGCAGCCAGCGCATGGTGGCCACGCGGGCAGGACCGCTGACCCGGCTGACAACCCGCTTGCGGCTACCCGCCGTCGTCCAACTTGCACTTCGGTCGCTGAGCCGGAGTCGGGGACGCACCGCCGCGACCATGGTGGGCAGTGTGCTGGCGTTGATCCTGGTACTGGCCTCGGTCGGGATGGTGACCAGCATGCGCGCGATGCTGGACATCCAGTTCGGAGACGTCCAACGGGAGGATGCATCGGTGCTCGTCGCACCCGGCCCGAAAGCCGTCGGCGAAGAACTGGCGGCGTTGCCCGGGGTCGCCGCGCTGGAACCCAGCATCGTCGTGCCGGTGACTGTAAGCGCCAACGGGCGCACCTACCCGACGTCGTTGACCGGATTCGTGCCGAACACCTCGATGCACGGATTCCGCGGCCTCGACGGCACTGGCATCGCCTTGCCCAGCGACGGTGTTGTGGCCGGGGCCGCGCTGGCCGACCAACTCGGCGTGCAGGCGGGATCGGAGCTGAGCATAACGACCGTCGGCGGCGGGCCGCTCCGGACTCGCCTGGTCGGACTGCTCGACGAACCGCTGGGCACAGTTCTCTATGCCACCAACTCGACGGTCGCGGCGGTGACCGGCAGCCCCGTCGACGGCTACCTACTGCGTTTCGGCCCCGCCGCGGACCGGGACGCGCTGCGGGCGGAGATCACCTCGTTGCCCGGAGTCCTCGCCTACACCGACACGCACGCACTGGAGTCCACGGTCGACAGCTATCTCGCACTGTTCTGGGCCTTCATCGGGGTGATGTTGGCGCTGGGCGCGGCGCTGGCCTTCATGGTGATCTACGTGACGATGACGGTGAACCTGGCCGAGCGCAGCACAGAATTGGCGACCCTGCGCGCCGCCGGGGTGTCGACACCGCGACTGACCGCCACACTGGCATTGGAGAATTTGGCTGCCACCGCGCTCGCCATTCCCTTCGGGCTGGGCGCGGGCGCGGTCACCGCGTGGTTTTTCCTGCGGTCGTTCAACAGTGACCTGTTCACCCTGCATCTATCACTGACGTGGACCACGCTGGCGCTCGCGGCCCTGGCCATACTTGCCGCCGCCGCGCTCTCACAGTTGCCCGCGATGCGCATGATCAACAGTCTGAACGTTGCCCGCGTGGTTCGCGAGCGCGCGCAGTAGTACTCATCTACTCAATAGTTCGACGGCGGCCCCTGCCCTGTGGATACCGAAGCCGCCCAGCCTGTTCCAGCTCGGAATCGAGCCGCACCAACCGGCATTCCGTGTCCAGGGGTCAGGCTCATTCCGGTGCGAAAAGGAGTACTAATACCCTTCCGCCAAGCAACTGTCATTGCAGAGACTGGAAGGCGTAAACCGAAAACAAACGCACTGGTCCCGTTGGCCGATACCTGCATCCTTGAATGGTGACGACGCCGGTCCGGGCAGCGCAGACCACGACACTCGCGGAGTTCCAGATGCCCCGAAGCGCCGGAGACCGATACGAATGCACGGAGTGCGGAGCGGCGCTCGTTTACGAGAAGGCGTGCCCCTGCCCGCCGGAGATGGAACACCGAGAGGTCTGCTGCGAGAAACAGATGACGCTGGTGCAGGCGAAGTGATCTGCGCTTTCCGGATGGGTCGGGGCTTGATGGATGCGGCCCGTGGCGCTGAGCCATTCACCCTGCCTGGATAGCCATCCAAGGACAACACATGGGACGTCGCGCGATCCCGATGCTCGGCGTGATCGTCGCTCTCCTCGCGGCGATCTTTGTCATCGCGCCGCTGGCCGCTCCAGGTGAGTCGTCCGCAGAGCAAGCGGATGAGGTCACGCTGTACTTCTTCTGGGGAGAAGGCTGCCCGCACTGTGCAGCCGCCAAGCCGATGCTCGCCGAGCTCGAGGCCCGTTACCCGCGGCTCGAAGTGCGCTCCTTCGAGGTGTGGAACAGTGCCGAAAACCAGCGTCTGTTCGCCGGCATGACCGCAAAGTTCGAGATCAGGCGAACCGGGGTGCCCACATTCTTTCTGGGCCAAAGGTATTGGGTGGGTTACACCGAGGCGACCTCTCCGCGCCAACTCGAATCCGCGATCCTTCAGTGTCTGGACAGCGACTGCCCGGACGCCGGGGCCGGCGTTTTCGCACCCACTGCCGACGCCCCGCCCTCTGGCGGTGCAGCGGCCCCTGCACCGCAGGCAACCGGCGGGGATGTCATCGACCTTCCGATTTTCGGCGAGGTTGACGCCGGCAATCAGTCGCTTGCACTGAGCACTCTGCTCATCGCTGCGGTGGACGGTTTCAATCCATGCTCGCTGTGGGTGCTGTCGGTTCTGCTCGCGCTGACGCTGCGCACCGGATCCCGGCGCACGATTGTAGTGATCGGGTTGGTCTTCATCTTCGTGACTGCGCTGGTGTACGCACTGTTCATCGCCGGACTGTTTTCCATCTTCTCGGTGGTGAGTTTCGCACCCTGGGTGCGCGGCGTCGTCGTACTGACTGCCGCCGGCATCGCCGCGATTAACATCAAGGACTTCTTCTGGTTCAAAAAGGGCGTATCGCTGACGATTCCGGAGGCCAGGAAGCCCGGCATCTACCAACGGATGCGCCACGTCCTCGCCGTCACCGACTCCATGCCAACCCTGGTTGCGGCAACGGCAGTCCTCGCCGCAGGAGTGTCATTCGTTGAACTCGCTTGCACGGCAGGGTTTCCCGTCCTGTGGACGAACATCGTCGCGGCCCAGGACGTCAGCCCGACCATCTTCGCCGCGCTGCTTGGCCTCTACATGCTGGTGTACCAACTGGATGAACTGGTCATCTTCGGGGTAGCCGTCGTCACCCTCCGGGCCACCAAACTTCAAGAGAGACAGGGCCGTCTGCTGAAACTGGTCGGCGGCATGCTGATGCTGAGCCTGGCGATCGTGATGCTGGTCAACCCATCACTGATGACCAGCGTCGGGACATCGCTGCTCGTCTTTGCCGGGGCGGGCGCGGCGACCTTGTTGGTCCTGCTGATCGATCGCGTCATCCGGTCGCGACAGGGCGCCCGCATCGACACAACGAACCACACGTCCGACTCCCAGCATCGTTAGGGGCGAGTGATCATTCAAACGGCGAACGAGCACTGGGCATCACCTTCGGCACCGCCTGGCGACCGACGTCGTGTGTATCGTCACCGGGGGCTGCCCCACAGGTACACCGTTGGGCCTTGGGGATGCCGGCCATGACGCTGTCGACGTGTTCGCCGCAGCCGTCCTAGCCGGTTTTACCGCATGTCGCGCACCGCACGGGGTAACACATGTTTTTCTCCTTACTGCTCGTTACAGCCTGACGGGTGAGGTTCCACGACGCGCCGCATGCCTCTCACCTGGCGCGCTCAGGTCTGGGAGCTGTCCCGACCCCGAATGGCGGACTCGACTTCGTCCGCGGAGATCTGTTTGGTGCAGAAGAACCAGTCTTCGCACTGGACACCGTCGACTTGGCCATCCATCCGTTCTTGCGCGGTGCCGCACGAACCCGCCGGCGGCACGATCACCGCGTCGCCGGGGCGCCAGTCCGCCGGTGTCGCCACCTCGAAATGGTCGGCCGTCTGCAGAGCCTTGACTACCCGGAGTAACTCGTCGAAGTTGCGGCCCAGGCTGAGCGGATAGTAGATGATCGTCCGGATAACGCCTTCCGGGTCAATGACAAAGACCGCACGCACCGCCTTGGTGGTGTCCTCGCCCGGCATGATCATTCCGTACTTCTGCGCGATCTCCATCGAGATGTCCTCGATCAGCGGGAAGGTGACCTCCACGTCCCGCATGTCGCGAAAGGCGATCTTGTCCTTGATCGTGCGCAACCAGGCGATATGACTGAAGAGGCCGTCGACGGACAGGCCCACGAGCTCGGTGTTGTATGCCGCGAACTGGTCGGCCATCGAAGCGAACGTCATGAATTCGCTGGTGCACACCGGGGTGAAGTCGGCTGGGTGGGAAAAGAAGATGACCCACTTCCCGGCGTAGTCGGCGGGGAAGTTGATGTCGCCCTGGGTGGTCACGGCGGTGAAGGCCGGAGCGGCATCGCCGATGCGGGGCATGCCCACGACAGGTGCGGGGTTGTCGGTGACGGTCATCGGAATAATCCCTTCGTGTATGACGTAACACCAAGAGATTATATACCCCTATGGGTATGCAGTAGGCACAAAACTGCTCGGCTGATGTCCGCATAGTTTGTTTCCGGAGGACAAGGATGCCCTCTGCAGGCCACCGTTCAGGTAGGCCGGTCGATGATCGTGCTGGGGCGACTTTAGGCCGCGAGCACCGCCGTCGTCGGTGGGAACTGCCGGGTCGGGGTGATCCATCCCCGGACGCCCTTCACCGACGCCCGGTCCAGCAGTTCTTGGTAAAGCTCGTCGGAGACGATGGGCGTGCGGCTGAGCAGGAAACCGGTGAAGCCGCTGGAATCGCTGACAACGGCCCAGCCGTTGGGGTCCAGTGGGCTGTAGTCGGGGGAAATGTCGACGATCCAGTAGTTGCCCGGCGGGTTGGAGTTGGCCGGAAAGAGGAAGCTCACGTTCAGCTTGTTGTCGGAGCCGTCGACCGGGAGTGCCGAACCGACGATGGTGGACTCGGGCCCGTTGTTGAAGAAGTAGTTGCCCGAGTTCTCGACCTTGATGGAACCGTCGGGGTTGGGGCTGTATACGGCAGTGGTGTTCACCAGCCCGATGGAGAAGAACTGCTTGACGCTGCCCACTTCGTACCAGGTGCCGAGATAGTCGTTGAGATCGACGACGGGCGGAGGAGCAAGCACGATCGCGGCAGTATCGCCCATCACGATGTACTGATCGGGGGATCCGTAGATGCCGTTGCCATCGATGGGCCCCAGGCCCTGGTACATGTCATTGATCCAACCCGTGGCCAGCGTGTGCGTGGCCGCGGTGTTTCCGGGCGGGGAGAACTTGGTCACCAACTGGGCGAAGAAATCGATGAGCGGATTGCCGCCCAGCAGCGCGTCCGCGTGCGAGCCCCCGGCCAACGTCGCACCAACGAATTCACCCGGGCGGGCCGCCACCAGCTCATCGGTGGTCGACCCGAAGAAATTCCATAATTGGGGCGGCGCCGCGACCTGATAGACCGGGATGAATGGGTCGTCCAGCTTCGCCAGGGCCTCGGTCACCACTCCGCCGAACGAGAAACCGTCGAACATCACGACTCCGCGCAGGCTATCGTCGTTGCCGGGGTCCGTCGCGTAGAAGCCCCCGACGGCCGTGGCGAATCCGCCGCCCGCCGATTGACCGGACAACACGAAGTCCTCCGGCAGCAGACCCTGGTAACCGGCCGCGGCGGCGCTCATGTTCAGCGCCGCCCGGTCCCCGACGAACATCGAGGCGACAGCCTCCTGCATCGGTTCACCGTTGAGCCAGCAGCCGGAACAGCGCAACGGGAACGACGCCACGTTGGGTGCCACGACGATGCTGTTGGTCTGCTGCGCCAGCGTGGTCGCGAGCGCGGAGACGAAAGACTTCTTATTCAGAAAGCCATGCTGCAACCACATGACGCCGGACGCCGACACCGAACCGTCCGCCTGGGTCGGGAGGTACCAGTCTGCGTTGGTCTTGTAGCCGTGAGGACCAACCGGAATGGTCAGCTTGGCGTGGCCGGTCTTGACGCCGGTAACCGTCTCGGGACCGGCTTGGGCAACCGCAGAGCCGACAGACGCGGCCAGGACCGATGTCACCTCGACCGGAGCTGACGGTACTGAAGAGGTGTCGGCCCACGGCGCCAATCCTGGGAACGCGGCCACTGTCTCGGGGCGCGCTGACCAACCCAACGCCGAGAGCAAGTTCAGAACCACCATTGCCACCGGGCCCGGCGAACGCTGTGCGGTCTCGGGTACCGCCGGGGCTTGGTTCGTTGCCACAGTGACTTCGGCCGCCACTGGCTCAGCGAAGGCCATCGCCGAAGCGTCGGCTGGAGATTGCACTGGGGCCGCTGTCACCGCGTCGACCGCCACGGCCGGTTCGTCGGAGATTGCGGGGACCGCCGTGTTGTCGGCCGAGATCTGCTGCTCCACCGGCTCCGCCGAGGAAACGGCCGCAATCTGCCGCTCCGGTGAAACGGCCGAATTGCCACCGCGGTCAGACGATGTCGCGGTCGACTCGGCGGCAGGCGCCGCGTCCTCTCCGAGCGCAGCGTCCTCTCCGAGCGCAGCGTCGGCTTCCACAACCGCCTCGGCTTCCAGCGCGGCGTCCTCTTCGACCGCGGCATCCTTTTCGGCTGACGCTTCCGCTTCGAGCGCGGCATCGGCTTCCAGTGCGGCGTCCTCTTCGAGCGCGGCATCCTCTTCGGCTGACGCTTCCGCTTCGAGCGCGACATCGGCTTCCAGTGCGGTGTCAAGCTGCCCGCCCGAAGGCTCGGCGGACGACGGAACCGTGCCGGGATCCGTCGAGCCGGATGTGTCACTTCCGTCGTCTGCACTGGCGCGGTTCGCGGCCGACTCACCCGAGGAACCGGACGAGTCGCTGTCTGCTGACCGACTGCTGGAGCTACCCGAGCCAGCTCCATCGGAGCCGTCCGCGTCGGCGAGGGCCACGCCGGACCCGGCGAACACCGCCACGCCAAGGCCGACAAACATCAGCCCGGCACTCAGCCCGGCACGCCCCTCCACCATTCATGCACCTCCCGATAGATGGTCGACGCTAGCGGATTGACGGCCGGATCGACGCGGTGGGTGCCGCGATTGTCGGAGCCGTAACAAACTTGTCAGCGAACCTCGGTCTTGCGTGGCGCGCTGGAGTCCGCCCCACGCCGCAGCAGGATTACGGCCTCGGCCGCGACGAAGGCCAGCAACGACACGACGACGGCCGCGATCACGACAGGGTAGCGGCCATCCAGGCCCTCGGCGGATATCTGTCGGAGCAGAATTCCGCAGTAGGCCCAGATCAGTACCAGCCCGTAGGCGACATCCCGATTGCGCAGCATCGTGACGGTACCGATCGCCATCGCGACCAGCACGATGGTCGCCGCCCACGCCGAGTCGGCCAGACCGAAGCCGTCCCAGTTGAGGCTCACCAGCAGCACGGTGATGTTCGCTACGGTCGCCACCGTGGTCCATCCGAAGTACACACTGAACGGCACACTGACCAACCACCGTTCGCGCACCGTGAGACTCACGTCCCGCAAAGTGTTGGTGATCAGGATCAGACATACCAGGATCACCGCGATGAGCACCGCTGAAAGCGGGATCAGCCCGTAGTGCCAGGCGAACACCCAAGCGGTGTTGGCGACTGACGACAACGAGAACAGCAAGCCGACCCGATTCAGCAGCGCAGTCCGCTCCTCCGCTGGCTGTGCGCCGCGAAACAACCCGAGTTGATAGAGCACGTGCAGGCCGAACAGCAGGTAGATCAGGCTCCAGATCGAGAACGTCACCCCCGCGGGGGTGAACAGGTTCTGGTAATCCTCCGACACCTCGCCGGTGCGTTTGCCGTTCAGCGGGAGAGCGTTCGCCAGCACGTTCGCCGCGATCATGGCCAAATAGGTCACGACCACCAGCGCCTTGATCGGCCCTCGTCGAGTGACTGCGCTCATTTCATCTCCTCTCGCTGTAATCAACAGTTCATCATCTGCTTCCGGCGTCCGCCCTGCGGATGCAGTGCCCGCCCGAAACGTGTCAGGAATCGGTAAGGCGCGGGTGGCCAGCGCGGATGGCCAGCGCGGGTGGCCAGCGCGGGTG
>Ga0114921_10000153_pt1 | contig 28089 bp, 25 predicted proteins | sample BentaG_FD_87016 | JGI IMG/M metagenome (GOLD analysis project Ga0114921, IMG submission 87016) | Deep subsurface microbial communities from South Atlantic Ocean to uncover new lineages of life (NeLLi) - Benguela_00093 metaG | ecosystem: Environmental > Aquatic > Marine > Oceanic > Sediment ... | reverse complement strand
TCGGGAACACGTATGTAGGCAGATCTGTTTCTCTGCCCCCAGGCAATATACACTGGAGCTTCGTATCCCTCGATCAGGCGTTTGTAGGAGTTGACCCACTGGCTGAGAATCGCAGAAATCTCCCTGGCATGAGTCATCAATCCTGCCATGTAGTAGTAGGCAGATTCTGAAAGATGGTATTTGTCCTTTTCATCGAAGAAAATGTTTTTTCCGTTTCGCCATAACGATTGATGAACATGCATTCCGCTTCCATTCTGCCCGTTTATGGGCTTGGGCATAAAAGTGGCGTATAACCCATGCATCCTGGCCACCTTTTTCACCATGTAACGGAAAAGCATACTTATATCAGCATTCTTTAAGGCACTTTCGTATTTGATATCAATCTCGTGCTGCCCGTTAGCCACTTCATGGTGGTCGTATTCTGTTTCTATCCCTATTTTTTTCAGAAGAAGCTGAATTTCTTTACGAATCTCTCCATGTTTTCCACCTAAAAAATAACCTCCTTCATCAAGAGGCGCTGCTTCTCCATTGTTGGGAAAGACGAAAAACTCAAGCTCAGGCCCTACCTTTAAATCTTCAATATCGAATTCTTCTCTTCCCTTTTCCAGGGTCTTCTTTAAAACATAGCGAGTATCCCCTTCGTAATGCGCTCCCTCGGGAGTGAGGATATCTCCAAACATTATGCCTTCTCTCCAACGAATATCCTCAGAAAAACCGCTGTAAATCCAAGGAAGAACCCTGAATGTTTTTGGGTCAGGCTTGATGATTAAATCACTTTCTTCAATTCTCACAAAACCTTCCACTGAAGAACCATCAAAACCTTTGCCGTCTCGAAATGCTTTGGCCAGCTCGTAATTGGGAAAGGAGAAATCCATTCGCCTGCCTAAAATATCAGGAAACATGACCCGAACAAACTCAATGCGGTTTGAAGGATCGAGGACTGCCTTCAGGACCTCTTCTTCATTTTGGTATCCAAAACTTTTAGGTGTACCTTTCACACTATCATTCACTATTTATCCTCCTTTATTCAGTTCATCAAGTTTTTCTCGTTTATCTAGTTTGTATAATTTGGGTTTGATAAATCAAACCTCTGCAGATTCATCTTAATTATATCTGTTTACTCTTTACTCCTTCCTTTCTTTCCTTGACCTGAAGCTTCGATTATCCTATCATTATCAGTAATAAAAGCAACGTTATTTTCATTAGTTTTATTTATAATAAAATTAATGAATACTTGTCAAGTATTAATTGCAATTTATTTACATTTGTATTAAAATAATTCGATATTAAGAACAATTATATGGAGGTGGAAGATGATAGATGAGCTGGAAAACAAAATAATACGTGTACTGAACTTGAATGCCCGCAAGAGCTTCCGAGAAGTGGCTAAAGAACTGGGCGCTTCAGTGACTGCTGTCATAAACAAAGTAAAAAAACTCGAAAACTCTGGAGTGATAAAAGGATATATTCCTATCATAGATCAAGAATATTTTGGTTTTAATCTCATTGCCATCATCGCCATGCGGATTTCTAAGGGGAAATTGCTGGAAACTCAGCAGAGAATATCAGAAGACTCCCAGGTCATGGCTGTTTATGACATTACTGGAGAATGGGATTCAATGATTATCGGCTACTTCAAAGGCAGAGATGACCTCAACAGGTTTATAAAAAATCTGCTTTCTCTTCGCTATGTAGATAGAACTGTGACCCATATTGTCCTGAACGTCGTTAAAGAAGAGAGGCGGATACCTGTATAATTTTCCACTAAGAGATGGAGAAGGAAGCAATTCTTTTTCTGCGGCAACTAATTGCATTATTCGAAGCAAAAGTTTTTGGGAATGGCTTCGCTCCCGTTCAGATTTTTAAATAACAAAAATGCTTACGCTGGAAAAATGAGTTCTTGACAGAAGAGAGGAATCTGCCATAATTTATTCATTCAATTTAAGGAGAATCCTACAATGGCCAAAAAAACTCATACAGTCGTCGGCCACCACTACATTGTAGAAGCATCAGATTGCGATCCAAAAATCATCAGAAGCGTAGAAAAAGTTCAGCAAATATTAGTCAAAGCTGCCAAGGAAGCACGAGCACAGGTCTGGTCCATCTCCTTCAACAAATTCCCTCCTCACGGAGTCAGCGGTGTTGTTGTGATCTCAGAGTCACATATCTCAACTCACACCTGGCCCGAATGTAAGTACGCCGCATTTGATATTTACACTTGCGGCGATAAAATAGATCCGGAAAAAGCTGTAACCTATGTCTTGGAAGCCTTTGGGGCTTCCACTTCTCATATCACTGAAATCACACGGGGAATTGACGAAGGTGATAAAATCTACTTCCACAGCTTTATTACCTGGGAAGAAGATTTTGAAAAAGAAGAAAAAACAAAGAAATGAAGCTCAGGCCAGTGGGTTCCAAAACACGCTGACTTTTCCCCAGCGAGGAAAAGCCAGCTCGGTTTCAGGCTTCGCTCCCTCTCCATTCTGGAGAGGACCATGCCCGCTCAGCCCTCAAACGGTTTTTTCACCCACTAGCCCTCGCTAAACAAGAATATTGAAATAGCTGACGCGGTTTGAAAAATTCTTGACAACTATAATTTATCTCTGCTATAAGAATGAGTTAATAATAATAATCTTCATACTACATAATTACTTTAAGGAGGATTAATAAATAATTCACATCTCGCTACTCTCCGTCTCTTCAAAACTCGAAAGTCCTCATAATAAATCAATTCACACACAAGGGAAGGAGAGAACCAGAGACTACTTCATCCTCTAATTGCTTCATATGGACTCACTGAATTCATATTCAAATAAAACTGGAGGATAATCGTTGGAAGCAGAGACTCAGAAGGTCAAATCATTCATATCAAAATATAACAAAGAAAAGAGAGCATTGATATCCATCCTGCAGGATATCCAGGCTGAATACAATTATCTCCCTCAAGAAGCCTTAAGATTAGTTTCAGAATCCTTGGGAATTCCTCTTATTGATATTGTTGGTGTGGTTACCTTTTACCGAGCCTTCAGCCTTGAGCCAAGGGGCAAACATATCGTAACAGTATGTCTAGGAACAGCTTGTCACGTAAGAGGGGGTCCAAAAATCTTAGAAGAATTTGAAAGAAGATTAAACATAGAAGCAGGAGGAACAACCGAGGACGGAGAATTTAGCCTTGAAACAGTTGCCTGTCTGGGATGCTGCGCTATCGGACCAGTGGTTGTCGTGGACAGCGACTACTACGCTCAGACTACGATCCGTAAAGTCAATTCAATTCTAAAGAAGTACAGTAAAAAAGAGAATTGAAATGAAAAACACAATAAAAATAAATTCTATCAAGGAATTAACAAAAGCAATCGGAGACCAAATCCAAAAGAGAAAATCTGAAAAAAAATCTGTTCTTACAGTCTCTGCAGGGACTTGCGGTCAAGCAAGAGGCTCATTAGGAGTCATTAAAGCTTTAAAAAAAGAAATCAAGAAAGAAAATTTAGGAGATAAAGTAAAAGTTAAGATTTCTGGATGCCACGGATTTTGTGAGGCTGAACCAAATATTATCATCCACCCCCAGGATATTTTCTATCAAAAAGTGCAGCCCCAAGACGCAGAGGACATCACTTCCCAGACTATCTTAAATGACAAGATTATAGATAGACTTCTGTTTTCTGACCCAGTTTCTGGCAGGGCTGTACAGAATGAAAAAAAAATTCCATTCTACAAGAAGCAAAAGCGTATCATTTTGGGAGACAATGCTCTTATCGATCCCACTGATATAAATGACTATTTTTCCATCGGTGGATACAATTCACTCATTAAAATCTTAAGCAAGATGACTCCAGAAGATGTCATTGAAACCGTTATAAAATCCGGACTCAGAGGAAGAGGAGGAGCAGGTTTTCCTACAGGAAAAAAGTGGGAATTCACCAGAAAGGCCAAGGGCGGTATAAAGTACATTATCTGTAACGCTGATGAAGGAGATCCGGGTGCCTACATGGATCGCAGCTTATTAGAAGGAAATCCTCATCGCGTCCTGGAAGGAATGTTAATCGGGGCCTATGCCATCGGAGCAGAAGAAGGCTATATTTATGTCCGGGATGAATATCCTCTGGCTGTGGAGCATATTTCCTTAGCTATCTCTCAAGCAGAAAAATTGGGGCTTTTAGGAAAGAAGATCCTTGGAACAAACTTTAATTTCCAAATCCACATAAACAAGGGAGCGGGAGCTTTTGTTTGTGGAGAAGAGACAGCTCTGATTGCTTCGATTGAAGGTAAAATGGGTGAACCAAGGCAGAGGCCACCTTTTCCTGCATTGAAAGGTTTATGGAGAAAACCCACCAACATCAACAACGTTGAAACCTGGGGGAATATTCCTTTGATTATCGAAAATGGCGCTGACTGGTTTGCCAAGATTGGCACTAAGGGAAGCAAAGGGACAAAAATCTTTTCTCTGGTCGGAAAAATCAATAACACAGGCTTAGTAGAAGTTCCTATGGGCTTAACTTTAAGGGAAATCATCTTTGATGTTGGCGGTGGAATTCCTGAAGATAAGGAATTCAAAGCTGTCCAGACAGGTGGACCATCTGGGGGATGCATCCCTAAAGAACTCCTGGATTTGCCCATTGATTTCGAAAGCCTGACTGAAGCTGGCTCTATAATGGGCTCAGGCGGAATGATCGTCATGGATGAGAACACCTGCATGGTGGATGTGGCCAAATATTTCTTGAATTTCCTCCGTGATGAATCCTGCGGCAAATGTCTTTCCTGTCGTGAGGGTACTCAGCGCATGTGGGAAATAGTCACCGACATCTCAGAAGGAAAAGGGAGTAAAGGAGAGATAGAGTTTTTAACAGATCTAGCTGAATCTGTAAAGGATTCTTCTCTGTGTGGTCTAGGACAAACCGCTGCTAATCCAGTCCTTTCTACCATAAGATATTTCAGGGATGAATATGAGGCACATGTCAAAGAAAAAAAATGCCCGGCAGGCGTTTGTAAAGAATTAATCCAATATCTAATTATCGAAGAAAACTGCACGGGCTGCCTGGCTTGTTTGAAAGTCTGTCCACAGGAAGCCATATCAGGGGAATTGAAAAAAGTCCATGTTCTCGATCAAAGCAAATGCATCAAATGCGGGGCCTGTTATGAGGCCTGCAACTTTGATGCCATTAAAATCGAGTGAGGAAACTATGATCAACCTGAAAATAAACAATTTAGATGTCAAAGCTGAAGAAGGCTGGACCATTTTAGAGACAGCCAAATTTTATGGACTTGAAATACCGACTCTCTGTTATAACGAAGGGCTAAGCCCCTACGGCGGCTGCCGCCTCTGTCTTGTAGAGAAAGGCGAAGGCCCTAATGCAAAACTCGTTTCATCCTGCACATACCCAGCGGAGGAAGGTTTAATTGTCCACACTGACACGGAAAGAGTAGTTAAAACACGAAGGATGATGATAGAGCTCATGCTTTCCCTAGCGCCAAACTCCAAAGTTATCCAGGATTTGGCCTCGAAATTTGGAGTGAAACAGGTCAGGTTTAAGATCCGAAACGAAGAATGCATCCTCTGCGGCCTCTGTGTCCGAATGTGTAAGGAACAAATGGACGGCCGGGCGATCGGCTTTCAAAACCGGGGATACAAAAGAAAAATTTCGACTCCTTTCGACATCCGCTCTGAGGAATGCCGCCTCTGCGGCGGTTGTATCTACATCTGCCCTGCGTGTCAACTGAGATGCCAGGGCCCACAAGCAGACACAGCTGTCTGCAATGCTTGTCTGACTATGGACCCAACCTGCTTGGATCATTACGATGAGCTTCAGTGCTGGATGTATGATGCAGGCCGATGCGGGACGTGCATCAGAGAAACACCTAAGAAAAAGTCAGACAGTAAGAAGCAAGCTTCAAAAAGCAAGCCAAAGGAGAAGCATGCTTAGTCTACTTGCTTCTCGCTGCTTTCGAACAAATGAGTAAATAAGGAGGTAATGATTATGGCATACACAAAACTCAATAGAAGCGCCGCCACCTTAACCAAGAATAGAACAGAGGGCACGATTAGTGCGTTCAGCGGAATGTGCGTGACCTCTGTAGATGGTTGTATCGGAATGTGCGAAATAGGAAAATCCGCCTACCGAGGCTCAGAAGTTCTCTACCCCCAGCCTTTCGGTATTATCACTGCTGCCTCTGAAAAAGATTATCCTGTAGACCTTTCTCATTTCAGCATCATGGGAACCGCTGTGGGCGCATACGGTGTAGAAGCAGACCCTGATAAAGCTACCTTTCCTAAGGTTACTATTGAAACAGGTGTGGGGCATGATAAAGGAATCAAGCTCAAAGTTCCTTTTATCATTTCCGGAATGGGTTCCACTAATGTCGCCAAACAGAACTGGGAAGGATTAGCCATCGGAGCAGCCCTTTCCGGAACAATTCTCACCGTCGGTGAAAATGTCTGCGGCATGGATGGTCAATCTGAATTTAAGAACGGTAAAATAGTCCGCTCCCCCGATATGGAAACAAGGATAAAACTCTTTAAAGACTGGCAAGAGAATGGCTACGGCACTGTTGCTGTTCAAGCCAATGTAGAAGATACACGTTTGGGTGTTCATGAGTATGTTATACAAAAACTAGGAGTCGAAGCTGTCGAGCTGAAATGGGGGCAGGGAGCAAAAGACATCGGGGGAGAGGTTAAGATAAAAGACCTGAAGAAAGCCCAGGAATTAAAGAAAAGAGGCTACATAGTCCTGCCTGATCCCGATGACCCCAACGTAATTAAAGCTTTTGAGAAAGGAAGTTTTAAAGAATTTGAAAGACACTCAAGACTTGGTATGGTCGAAGAAGAAAGCTTCATGCAGAGGGTCGAAGAGCTAAGAAAAGCGGGAACAAAATATATCTTCCTGAAAACAGGTGCCTACAGGCCAGCTGATTTGGCTCGAGCTGTGAAATTTGCCTCTAAAGCCAAGCTTGATCTTCTCACAGTGGATGGAGCCGGAGGCGGAACAGGGATGAGCCCCTGGCGAATGATGAATGAATGGGGAATTCCCGGCGTTGAAATCTGGTCGTTGCTGTATAAGTTCGTTCACAAACTGGCCCAAAAAGGCGAGCACATTCCCGATATTGTTGCCGCTGGAGGTATTACCTTTGAAGACCAGATATACAAGGTCCTGGCTCTAGGAGCTCCTTATTTTAAAGCTGTGGGCATGGCTCGAGGTCCTATGGCCGCCACAATGGTAGGTAAAACAATCGGAAAAAGAATAAAAGAAAGTCAGATTCCTGTTTATGTGGAGCGCTTCGGAAGCTCAGCTGAAGAGATTTTTGTCACGGCTCCAGAATTAAAGAGAAAATACAAGGAAAGATTCAATGAAATAGCCACAGGCGCGATGGGTCTCTATACTTATTTCCAGAGGCTCAGTCAGGGCCTGCGGCAGCTCATGGCCGGAAACAGAAAGTTCACTCTCGATTACATTGCCCGAGACGACATCGCTGCCTTAACCCAAGACGCAGCTAACATAAGCGGTATCCCCTACATTCTGGATGTCGATAAAGAAGAAGTAGAAAAAATCTTGAAAAGCTAGGGTCAGGTCTACACTTTTAACTTATTTTGCGGTTGACAAGAAATAAACGAATTGATTCTTAGACATTAATCCCGATTGACAACAAAAAAGTTAAAAGTGTAGACCTGACCCTTATTCTTTTTACTCCTCACATTACTCTTTACTGTTTACTCCTAACGGTCGTTATGTTATAAATGACTTTTGAAAAAAAATGAATATAGTAGAGATAATTATCAGTCTTTTCGTCCTGTTCTTCGCTATAACAGTGCACGAAGCTGCCCATGGCTGGGCGGCTTTAAAGATGGGTGACCCAACCGCATTCCAATTGGGAAGAATCACTCTCAATCCTTTGGCCCATATTGACCCAATAGGAACAGTTATCTTCCCTCTCCTTCTCGTTGTGATAGGGGCACCTGTTTTTGGCTGGGCTAAACCTGTTCCGGTCAACCCTCTAAATCTAAGAAATCCCCGCCGTGATAACCTATGGATCTCAGCAGCTGGCCCTGTCTCAAACCTCTCAGTGGCTGCTGTAGCTTTGATAATTATTGTTCTTATTAAATTAGCAAATCCCAATGTGACCGTTTTCCTTTACAAATTTCTCATGCGGCAGGGGCCTCTTCCCCGCGGTTTTTACCCCTTAGAAGGGCTGGCTCTCATCCTTTTCTTCGCCGTATTGATCAACACATATTTAGCTGTTTTCAACCTCATTCCTATCCCTCCCTTAGACGGAAGCGGAGTCCTGATGGGACTTCTTTCCGAAGAGGCAGCCCAAAAATACGACCGGATCCGCCCCTTCGGCTTTATCATTGTCTTAGCATTGATCTATATGGGCCTGCTCCATGTCATCATCAGGCCTATACAATTAATCATTTTTACCATTATCTTTGCTTAGAGCCATGGAAAAAAAGACTGTTCTCAGCGGCATGAGGCCGACCGGTCCCCTTCATCTTGGCCATTTAGCTGGAGCACTGCGGAACTGGCTCAAACTGCAGGAAAAATACAACTGTTTTTATGCAATCGTTCCCTGGCATGCACTGAGCTCTGAATACCAGAATTCTAAAGACATCAAGAAATATATCTATGAATATGCCCTGGGATGGTTGAGTTTCGGATTAGACCCGGAGAAAAGTGTCCTCTTTATTCAATCAGAGGTGAAAGAGCATGCAGAACTCCACCTCCTTCTTTCGATGATCATTCCCCTTCCCTGGCTCCAAAGGGTTCCCACCTTTAAAGAAGCACAGAAGGAAATTGCAGATAGAGACTTAAACACGTATGGATTCCTTGGCTATCCTGTGCTCCAAACAGCTGATATCGTCATCTATAAGGCCAATTTTGTTCCTGTAGGAGAAGACCAGGCCTTTCACCTGGAATTGGCTCGGGAAATAGTCAGGCGGTTCAACTCTCTGTATAAACCTATTTTTCCTGAACCTCAAATACTTCTGACAGAAGTGCCCAAACTGGCTGGTACAGACGGACGCAAGATGAGCAACTCTTTCAACAATACCATCTATCTCCATGATTCTCCGGATGTGATTCGCCAGAAAATCGCCACCATGGTGACAGATACCAGACGAAAAAAAAGAGCAGACCCTGGAGAACCAGATGATTGTCCTGTATTCACGTTGCATAAAGCTTTTGTAAACAAAGAAAAAAGAGAGGAATTGGCTCAGGGATGCAGAACAGCTGGTATCGGTTGTTTGGATTGTAAAAATGTGGTTATAGAAAGTATCCAGCGCTTACTTGCTCCATACTGGGAGAATAAGGAAAAATTCGAGAAGAACCCTCAGCTCGTCTGGGAAATCCTTGAAGAAGGAAATAAAAAAGCGAGAAAGGTGGCTCAAAAAACCATGGAAGAAGCACGGGCCGCCATCGGCATCTAGAGTATCCTCTTAAATCTTGATGGAAGTTACAGAAAGCTACCATATTAGACTGGAGGTTTTTCAAGGGCCTCTAGACCTTCTTCTCTATTTAATAAGAAAACAAAAAATTGATATCCATGATATTCCCATAGCTATCATAACAAAGGAATATCTGGAATATCTCAATCAAAAAGAAAAGATAAATCTTAATAGAGAGGCAGAATTCTTGTACATGGCATCTCTTCTCATCTACATAAAGTCTCAAATGCTTCTTCCCAGGGAGAAAGCTTTAGAGGAAGAAGAGGATCCCCGCCAGTCTTTAGTTCAACGCCTGTTATATTATCAAAAGATAAAAGGTGCCAGTGCAATATTAAAAGGAAAGGAAAATGAGGAGCAGCTGAGATGGAAGAGAACCTTCCTGCCTCCAATGCTGGAAAGAGAGGAAGAGTTGAATCTTGAAGAGGTTTCTTTGTTCGACTTAGCTGAGGCTTTCTTTTCCCTGATGAAAAAAAGAGAGAAAGAGGAATTCAAGGCTATCAAAGGAAAAGAGTACACTGTAGAAGAAAAGATGAAGGAAATTCTGGCCATAATCCGCGAAAATTCATATCTTGATTTTTTGGAATACTTCACTCAGCAAGAATCTCTAGAAGAAGCCCTTGTTTCTTTCTTCAGCCTGCTGGAACTCATTAAAGCCAAGATAGTTATTGCGGTTCAAGAGAAGCTTTTCCAATCCATCAAAGTATGGCTCACAAAGAAAATATCTACTAAAGGTAAAACTGATGTATAATCGTCTTAAGAATATCATTGAAGCCCTGATTTTTATCTCTCTGGAACCAGTAAACATGGAAAAAATAAAAATGGTTCTGGAGGAATTCCCCCCTGAAGAAATAGAAAAGGCTGCAGCAGAACTCTTCCAAAGCTACAATTCCAATGAGAGGGGAACTCAGATCATTAAAACTGGAGGAGGTTATATCTTCTCAACAAAGCCTGAGTATGACCGCTGGATAAAGCGATTCCTCAAAATCGAAAGAAAAAATAAATTATCTCCAGCCGCTATCGAGACATTGTCTGCCATCGCCTACCATCAACCCATCACCTTGTCAGAAATTTCAGCCTTAAGAGGAGTAGATTCTTCCCATACCCTCAAGACGCTTTTACAAAAAAAATTAATCAGAATCGTGGGAAGAAAAAAAAGCCCAGGAAAGCCTTTAATATACCGGACATCAGATAAATTTTTAACTTATTTTGGATTAAACAGTCTTGAGGAACTACCTACTCAGGAAGAGATTTCAAGAATCTTAGAAGAGGAGAAGGACTTTGAAGAATAAATCTATCTGCTTCCATAAATATGTGTCCTTCTTCTTTCTCGTTCTGCTGCTCCTTTTCTCTTTATCATGCCGTCCTGAGAGAGTAAAAATTTCAGAACCTCCTGCTGACCGCCATAAACCTTTTAACTTCAAGGGAGAGAGGGGAATGGTTGTCGCTGCTCACCCTCTTGCTGCCAAGGCCGGCTTGAGGATGTTGAAACAGGGAGGCAATGCCGTAGACGCAGCTATAGCCACCACCTTTGCTTTGAATGCCGCTGAACCCTTTGCTTCTGGAATCGGCGGAGCAGGATTCATGGTCATCTATCTTCCTGAAGAGAAGAGAGTCACTGTTATCAATTTCCGAGAAAAAGCTCCTTCTCAAGCCTTTCCTGAAATGTTCCAAGATAAAGGCGAAACTCAGAATGAATGGAGAGAAGGCCATGGCCTGGCAGTGGCTGTCCCAGGAGCCCTGGCTGGCTGGGATTATGCCTTGAGAGAATACGGAACAAAAACCTTGGCCGCGGTTATGGAGCAAGGTGTAGAAATTGCTGAAAAAGGATTTACGCTCAGCCAGACTTTCAGCAAAATAAACAAGGACGAATATGAAAAAATATTAAAGAATGCAGGAGAGACTTCTGTATATCTGAACGATGGCTTTCCTTATGAGCCTGGAGATTTTTTTAAAAATCCAGATTTAGCCAGCACTTTCAGACAATTAGCCTCCAAGGGAATAGAAGAGTTCTACAGAGGAGAGATTGCCCGAAAAATAGTCAAAGCAGTTAAAAATAAAGGAGGGATTCTATCCCTTGAAGATTTGGCATCCTACAATCCTGTGGAGCAGACTCCTCTAAGAGGGACTTATAAAAACTATACACTATATTCTCTTCCTCCTCCCAGTTCCGGAGGTCTTCACATTATCCAGCTTCTCAACATTTTTGAAAATTGGCCGATAAAGCGGTGGGGCCATAATTCGGTAGCCTACATTCATCATATTTGTGAGGCTCTTCGTTTTGTTTTTGCTGACAGAGCACTGTATGTAGGTGACCCCGATTTCGTCCAAATTCCAATAAACCACATCATTTCAAAAGAGTACGCAGCACAGATTGCTTCCAAAATCAAGCCTGACAGCCTGGTTGGTTTTTATCCCCCTGGAGAATTTGGTGAAGGTCAGCTGAAAAAAAATAACACATCCCACCTCTGTGTGATCGATGAAAAAGGAAATATTGTTTCTTTGACTCAATCAATAAACTACTTTTTCGGCTCAGGGATTGTTCCGGAAGGGACAGGGTTTCTGCTGAACAATCACATGGCAGATTTCTCTGTCAATCCTCAATCCATAAACGCTCCCCGTCCTAACCACCGACCAGTTAGCTCTATGGCTCCCCTCATAATGTTCAAAGAAGGTAAGCCTTTCCTCGTTCTTGGCTCACCCGGAGGAACAAGGATCTTTCCTTCTCTTACTCAAATTATTATCAATATCATAGATTTTGGCATGTCCCTTGATGAGGCCATAGAAGCTCCTCGATTTTTCACCTATTCATCTAGAGGAAAGGCCCGCAGCATATCTGTTGAATCCCGTTTAAAGGAGAGCATCATTAAATCTCTAGAAAAAATCGGCCATAAACTCACCATAAGAGATGCCTACGATAAGTACTTTGGTGGAGCCCAAGGGATTATGATTCTCAGAGAGAAAAAGCTGATTCTAGGAGGGGCTGATTCCAGACGTGATGGATACGGAGCAGGCTACTAGCATTTAAAATATACCTTGAGGAGAACAGCAATGAAAAAGATGTTCTTTGTAGCTTTACTGCTTCTCTTAATGTTTAATTCAAGAGGATTTTGTGAAGAAAAAGAAGCTATTTTCGAACAACCTCTGCTCATTACTTCTGCGGGTCAGAGCGCCGAGGTTCAAATAGCTTCTATCCTGGCTAAGCGTGCAGGACTGACTTACACGCTTTCTAAATTAGCTACTGAGAAAGAGTTGGAAAACATAAAAACACTTGTTCTGGTCCTAGGAACAAGCATGAAAGGCCTGGGAGCAGCAGGTTTGGATAAGGCCAAGGAGAAGGAAAGAGTAAAAATTCTCATTGAAGTGGCAGAAGAGAAAAACATGCCTGTATTCTGCCTGCATCTTGGGGGAGAATCAAGAAGAGGTAAGCTTTCAGATGAGATGATCAATGCCTTCCTTCCCTTTGCCAAAATGGCTGTAGTGGTTAAATCAGGTAACAAGGATGGATTATTCACCAAGATATGCGAAGAAAATAAAATTCCGTTGACCGAGGTTGAAAAAGCAGCACAGGCTCTGAAGCCTTTCAAGGAAGCCTTCAAATAAAATTAGTTTATCTAGTTTTTTTAGTTTGTTTAGTTTATTTAGTGCGATGATTTTAATAAGAATCAATAGCATAATCCATGTATTTTTTAACAAAACAATCTAGATAAACTAGAGAAACTAGACAAACTAGATAAACTAGTCCAATGCCAGAATATTTGATTTTTTTCTTGATGGTGGCTGTTTTCGCAGTTCTGGCAATGGGCTTTAAACTTCCTATAGGGGTTTCCCTCGCTTTTTCAGCTCTGGCTGGTTCCCTGCTTGGAGGAGAGGGAATAGCCTTGAGACACTTGGTGGAAGGCAGCTTTGGCTATTTTGATACTATTCTTCTCATTCTAACAGCCATGATTTTCATGAAAGTCCTTGAAGCCTCAGGCATTTTAGACACCATAACCTCCCATCTTCTCAAATCCTTCTACAGGAGAAAAATCCCTCTACTTTTAACGGTTATGGTTATAATCATGTTCCCAGGAATGATAACCGGATCCTCAACCACTGCTGTTCTCAGCTCAGGTGCTTTAGTGGCTCCAGTCTTAATCAAGCTGGGGCTTTCAAGAATAAAGACCGCAGCCCTGATCGCCATGGGAGCTATCCTGGGCATGATAGCTCCTCCAGTAAACATCCTGGTTATGATTATGGGAGGAGGAGTCGATATGCCCTATGTTGGCCTTACTCTTCCTCTTCTTATCATCGTGGTTCCCTTGGCTATCATTATCTCCCTCTGGCTAGGATATAAAGACGTAAAAATCATCGATCATCAAGAAATGAAGGCTATTCTTCCTGAATCATTTTCAAAAAAATACGGCTTCCGACTGTATCTCCCTCTCATACTGGTTCTGGTTTTAATGCTGGGTCAAAGTGTATTAGTTAAATTCATGCCTGATATTGGCCTTCCGGCCATTTTCCTTGCAGCTAGCCTGGTCGGAATTTTTTGCGGCCGCCCTTTTAACTTTTTGAAAATTACTCAGAAAGCTATCAAAGAAGCCGCGCCCATTCTCTGTATCCTGGCCGGGGTAGGGATGTTCATTCAGATCATGACTCTCACCGGAGCAAGAGGCTGGATAGTCATCTCTTTTCTCTCTCTTCCTCCCCTCCTTCTTTACCTTGGAATATCCACAAGTATGCCCTTGTTTGGAGCTATCTCTGCATTTGGCTCTGCTTCCATCCTCGGAGTTCCCTTTATCCTGGCTCTTATCGAAAAGAATGCTATCTTAACTTCTTCTGCGCTTTCAGCCATAGCTGGCTTAGGAGACTTGATGCCACCTACAGCTTTAGCTGGTATCTTTGCCGCTCAAGTGGTTGGTGAGCCAAATTATTTTAAAGTTTTACGTTATTGTCTTGTCCCTGCTGTTTTTGAGCTTAGCATGGGAGTGGGAGTTTTACTCCTCGCCCCTTTCTTAGATAAAATTATTTAGAGAAAATGATGAAAATTATCTACCAGATTATTGTTCTTTATCTAACCTTGAATCTCATCTGGCATCTCTTCCGGGAGAAAAAATTCTGGAGCCAGCTCAGTGTTTCCATAGTTCTGATTATGTTTTTGCTTCGCCTCTTTTTGATCAAGTAAACCATGAAAGATTTGAAAGGAAATAGACTCTCTGCACTCCTTCTATTCCTTCTCACTCTCGCCTTCTGCTTCCTTTCAGGACGAAGATTCCGAAGCATGTATCAAGAAGAAGCAATCCTTCCAAGCTCTAACCTTACATCTAAAAAAACATTAAGCTCCTATCTGCCCGATTTGAAAAACACAAAAGGGGATAGCGATGTGTACATCTTCCAGGGCAAAGAAGAAGGAGCGAATCTTCTCATCTTAGGAGGAACGCATCCCAATGAGCCAGCCGGATTCATAACAGCAGTCCTCTTGGTGGAAACTATTCAGGTAACAAGAGGAAAAGTCGTTATTATTCCTCGAGCCAACAACAGCGGCTTCACTCACAGCGACCCTCAGGAAGGAAGTCCTCAGAGATTCTCCCTGAAAACTGAACGCGGTAAAAGGTGGTTTCGCTATGGTTCTCGTCTTACAAATCCAGTCCATCAATGGCCTGATCCGTCCCTGTACATAAACCCAGCAGGACAGAAGCTGTCAGGTCCTGAAATCCGCAATCTCAACCGTTGTTACCCAGGCAGAAAAAAAGGTTGCCTAACTGAAAAGATTGCTTATGCGATTATGGAGCTTATGACGAAAGAAGAAATTGACCTTGGAATCGATCTGCACGAGGCAGCTCCTGAGTACCCTGTAATCAATGCCATTGTTTTTCATGAAAACAGCGCAGAGTTGGCCGCTTTTGCCCTAATGGAACTCCAAGCAGAAGATTTCGAATTCCGTTTGGAATCATCTCCGGCTAACCTTCGAGGTCTGAGTCATCGGGAGTGGGGAGATAACGCTCATGTAAAAGCTATTCTATTAGAAACAGCTAACGCATCTCATGGAAGGCTCAAAGGAAAGACCTCTCCTTCTCTGATTGTAGAAGGAAAAGATAAAAACTACACAAAAGCAGCGGCCCTTGGACGTCTTTTCGTCCCCTACGATGAAGAGGGAATTCCGCTCAAGCTAAGGGTGGCTCGTCACCTCGCCGCCATAAAAGCCATTATCTTCAGTTTAAATGAACTGGAAGAAAAGAAGACAGTTGAAATAAAGAATATCCCAGCCAGCTCGCGAGTGAAACGGGAAGGGATAGGCCGCTTTCTGAATCCCCAAAAATAAAGCTAAGTTAAGAGTTTACCTATATTTAGGATTGACAAAAAGACTTTATCTAAGATAGTATAGAAAATTACTCTAAAAAAATGGAAATCATTGTTGCTGAAAATTGTGGACCATGCTATGGCGTCAAAAGAGCCTTGAAGATAGCTAAAGAAACAAGACGCCAGAGGAAAGGGAACGTTTTCACATTAGGAGATCTCATTCACAATCCTCAAGTTGTTACAGAACTAAAAAATCAAGGTATTGAACCTGTAGAGAACCTGAAAGATATCAAAGAAGGAACAATCATAATTAGGAGTCACGGTGTTTCACCCGAGACTTACCAATCGTTAGTTCAGAAAAAGATGGAAATAGTCGACGCCACATGTCCTATAGTCAAAAAAATTCAAAAATTAGTGGGACGCCTAGCTAAAGAAAAAGCAGAAATCATCCTGGTAGGAAACAGAAAGCATCCAGAAATAAAAGGACTCATAGGATACAGCCAGAAAAAAGGCATTATCGTGGAAAACGAAACTCAGGCCAAGGATTTGCCTTACAAAAAAAAGAGGGTTGTCCTTGCTCAATCTACTCAGGATTTACATCTTTTTAAAAAAATTGTGGCTGCTCTCATCGAAAAGACAAAAGAGTTAAAAGTCTACAATACCATCTGTCTATCCACTCAAACCCGTCAAAGATCAACCTCTAAACTTGCCTCTCAAGTGGATATTCTTTTCATAGTGGGAGGAAAGAATAGCTCCAATACCAACAAGCTTTACCATATCTCTAAAAGAATATTATCCAATACTTACTTCGTTGAAGAAGCAGATGAAATCATGCCTATAATGCTAAAGGGAGCAAAAAAAGTTGGCATATCAGGAGGGGCTTCTACACCTCCTGAAGCTATTAAAGAAGTTGTTCTAAAAATCAAAAACATATTCAAACACCAACATCCAAGGGAGAATGTAGTCCAATGTCCGAGTTAATAAAGGACCGAGAAAAAGAAGACAAGATATCCCCTGAAGAATATCAGAGTTTGCTTGAGAAATACCAGTTTAGCACAAAGGAAATAGCTCCCGGTAAAATAATCAAAGGCAAAGTCATTAGAGTCACTCCTACCCATGTTCTGGTGGATATTGGCTTTAAATCTGAAGGCATAATTCCCATCGAAGATTTTCCTTCTTCCAAGGAAAAAGAAGAAATTCATGTTGGAGACGTTGTTGAGACTACTTTAGAAAGGACTGACTTAAAAGAGGGATATCTTATTCTCTCTAAAAGAGAGGCCGATATACTTAAAGGTCTAGATAATCTGGAAAGGGCTTACAGCCGTGATGGTTGGATAAGCGGAACAATAGCAGAAAAGATAAGGAATGGTTACACTGTTGATGTCGGACTTAAAACTTTCCTTCCTGACTCTCATGCTGATGTAAGGATGGTTAAGGAGCCGGAAAAGCTTATCGGTAATCAATATAAATTTAAAGTCATAAAATTTGACAGAAAAAATGAAAATGCTGTCCTTTCGCGGAAGCTTTTCCTCCAAGACGAGAGAACTAAAAGAACCAAGCAGGTTTTTAGCAGCATTAGCAAAGGACAAAAAGTAAAGGGACAGGTTAAGACTCTTACAAATTTCGGGGCCTTTGTCGACGTAGGAGGAGTAGAAGGACTTCTTCATATTTCAGATATTTCATGGGGAAAAATTACTCATCCTAAAGAAATGCTTCAAGTAGGGCAAGAAGTGGAAGTTGTAGTCCTAGATTTCAATGATAAAGAAGAAAAAATCTCCCTTGGCTATAAACAACTCTATCCAGACCCCTGGAAAAATATAGAGGAAAAATATGAAGTAGGACAAAAAGTGAATGGCAAAGTAGTAAGCCTAACAGATTTTGGAGCTTTTGTAGAATTAGAATTGGGTGTAGAGGGATTGGTCCATATTTCAGATTTGACCTGGTCTCGTAAACTCATTCATCCAAACAAAATTCTTGAACCTGGCGAAAATGTAGTTGTGACAATTCTAAATGTTAATCCTTCCAGAAGAAGAATTTCTTTAGGGCTCAAGCAGGTAACGCCCCACCCTTTAGAACTTCTAAGGCAGAAATTCAGTCCCGGTTCTCACATCAAGGGAACAATAACCAGCATCACTGATTTCGGCGCCTTTATGGAAGTCGAAAAAGGAACCGACGGGCTTATTCATATTTCTGATATCAGTTGGGAAAAAATCAATCATCCTTCACAAAAACTCAAGGTTGGGCAAGAAGTCGAAGCCATTATCTTAAACATTGATGTAGAAAAGGAAAAATTATCTCTTGGAATTAAGCAACTGGAAGGAGATATCTGGGAAGACTTCTTTACACGACAGAAAGTTAGTGATCTTGTCAAAACCAAAATTGTGCGTCTCACAAGTTTCGGCGTTTTTGTGGAAATTACACCTGGAATTGAAGGAGTGGTTTTCCTTTCAGAGCTTGATGAGAAGAAAATAGAAGATCCATCTGAAGCTTTTTCAGTTGGAGAAGAAAAAATCGCAAAGATCATAAAAATGGATCCTCAAAACAAAAAAATATCTCTCAGCTTTAAACAAGCCCAATTAGAATTGCAGAAGCAAGAGTACCAAAAATACATCCAGGGTCAAGATGACAAAATGACTCTGGGTGACATCATGAAAGATCAATTAAAGACATTCGTTAACGTTAAAAATAACGTAAAGAATAACAAAAGGGAGGAAAAAGATGATAAAAGCTGATCTTATCAACAAAATATCAAAAGAAATGAAAATCTCCAGACAAGAGGCTGAAACGGGAGTGAATCTTTTCTTTGAAATACTGAAAGAAGCTCTCTTGAAAGGAGAAGAGATAGAATTAAGAGGATTTGGCAGTTTTCGCTTTCGGCAACGGGATTCCCGTTCAGGAAGAAATCCTCGAACTGGAGAGCCCGTACGAGTTCCTCCTAAAAGAGTGCTGTACTTTAAGCCAAGCAAACTTTTAAAAGAAATGATCAATAAATAATGGAATACATTTCTGCTCCATGGAGGAAAGAATACATAGAAAAAATATATAAAATGAACGAATGCATCTTCTGCCGGTCTCTTAAGGCGAAAAATGATAAAGAAAGTTATATCCTTTATAGAGGCAATTATAATTTCATCCTATTGAATAAATATCCTTATAATCCTGGTCATCTGATGATTGCTCCTTACAAACATCTTTCCTCATTTGAACGGGCTAAGAAAGAATACACTGATGAAATCGGAGACCTTCTCAAGCTGAGCTTAAGAGTTCTAAAAAAAAATTATAGTCCTCATGGTTTTAATACGGGGATGAATCTAGGTAATAGCGCAGGCGCAGGAGTTGCAGACCACTATCACCTTCATGTTATTCCTCGCTGGATAGGAGATTCAAATTTTATGCCTCTTATCGGAAATACAAAAGTGACTATAGAAGATTTGAATATGACTTATGAGCGACTTCTTCCTCTCTTCCAGAAGGAACAAAAAAAGAAATAATATATACAGAATATAAATCCTTTCCCATGGAAAAACGAGCACGCCAGAAAGAACCAAATGGATTTTGAGCTTTCAGAAGAACAGAAATTGCTCCAAGAGATGGTCCGGGATTTTGCCCAGAAGGAGATTCTTCCTCAAGCAAAATCTCTAGAGGAAGATAGTACATTTCCTCGGGAAATCTTAAAAAAATTGGGTGATTTAGGAATCCTGGGCATGACAATCCCTCCTGAGTACCAAGGAATAAGAACAGATTCAATCTCTCTTGTGCTTGCTCTTGAGGAATTAAGCAAAGTGTTGCCTGCAGTGGCTGTGATCGTCAGCGTTCATTGTTCTCTCTTCTGCTACTCCATTTTAAAATTCGGTTCACAACGCCAGAAAGAAAAATACCTGCCCAAGGCGGCCAAGGGAGAGATACTGGGTGCCTTTTCCTTGACTGAACCCGAAGCAGGCTCTGATGCTACAAATTTAAAAACTAAAGCTGTAAAAAAAGGCGATAAATATATCTTAAACGGAACAAAATCCTGGATTACAACAGGAAGTGATTCAGATGCTATAATCATCTTTACAGCCGGAGAGCCAGGTGAGTCCAAAAAAAAACTGAATGCTTTTATTGTTGAGAGGAATTTTCCAGGGATCAAAGCCTCTAAGATAGAGGAAAAAATGGGACTTCATTCCTCCCCCACATCAGAGATTGTCTTAGAAAATTGTGAGGTTCCAGCAGAAAATTTATTGGGGGAAGAAGGAAAGGGGGCTTCCATTGCTCTCCACTGTTTAGATCGTTCCCGCATTGGTATCGCTGCCCAATCCGTTGGCCTTTCTCAGAGGGCTATGGATGAAGCGGTTAAATACGCCAAACAGAGAGAAGCCTTTGGGAAAAAAATTGCTGAATTTCAAGCCATTCAGTTTATGATTGCAGATATGGCCACCTTTATAGATGCTGGCAAATTGCTCACCTACGAGGCTGCCGAGTTATGCGATAAGGGAAAATCTTTTACCAAAGAAGCTTCCATGGCTAAACTTTTTGCCTCTGAAGCAGCCAATAAGATTGCCTACCAGGCATTACAGATTCACGGAGGATATGGTTATTCAAAGGAATTCTTCGTAGAAGAGATTTACAGAGATGCAAGGGTCCTCCCTATCTATGAGGGGACCTCTGAAATCCAAAGGTTGGTGATCGCCAGAAATCTCCTTGAAGAATGCGAATAGAAATCCAAATTTCAAAGCTCAAATGTCCAAAGGTGATAAAAGCAAGAAGTAAACAGAAATGGGTTGAAGGGAGAAGGAAGTAAAGAGTAAGGAGAATAACTCTGTAGGGGTTTGATTCATTAGACCAAACTCGATAAACTAAAGTATCTAGATAAAGACAAATTTGGGTTTGATAAATCAAATCCCTACAAACTAGATTAGGTGAAATCATGTTAAAAGCAATGAGAAAAAACGTAAAGTCTTTGGCTCCTATCTTATGGCTTGTGATTGCTGCTTTTATCGTAGCTATTTTTGCAGTCTGGGGTGGAGCGGGCCGTTTAGGAGAAGCAAGAAGCGCAAACACAATTGCCTCTGTAGGAAAAGTAAGAATCTCTGCTGATCACTATCATACGGTTTTGATGCAAAGGCTCGAACAGATGAAGAAAGAATTCAAAGACCTCGATAGAAAGTTTATCCAGCAAATTGGCGTCCCTCAGCAAGTCTTGGAACAACTCATCCAGCAAACTCTTCTTCTTCAAGTAGCCCAAGATTTGGGCCTTGAGGCCTTAGACGAAGAGATTCGCCAAAAAATAATCAGCTATCCCGTATTCCAGAAAGATGGAAAATTCATCGGCTTTGAAGAATACAAGAAAATTTTAGAGTGGAATCGGATTTCCATATCAGAATTTGAAGAAAATCTCAGAAGAGAAGTTATTCTACAAAAAGTCGTTCAAGTTCTCACTGCTAGTACTCCAGTCACTCAAGAAGAAATCTGGGAAAATTATAAAAATGAGAACGAAAGTGCAAAGTTGGAATATGCCTTCATTGAAAACGATGACGTAGAGCTTGAAGATGAGCCAGGTGCTGGCGAAATTCAAAAATTCTTTGAAGAAAACAGAGAAAAATTTAAAATACCTGAAAAAAGAGAGGGAGAGTATATCTTCTTCAAGACAGAAGATTTAAAGAGCGAAATAGAATTAACCGAAGCCGATATCGAGAAATATTATAAAGACAATTTATCCCAGTTTGAGGAACCGGAAAAAGTAAAAGTGAGCAGGATCTATATCCCTTACGAAGGCAAAGAAGAAGAAATGGTCAAGGCTGAGGCGGAAATTATCCTGGAAAAAATCAATAAGGGTGAAGACTTTGGAGAGTTGGCCATAAAACACTCCAAAGATGAAAAAGTAAGCGAAAGCGGCGACTGGGGCTATTACGATTGGAACAGATTATCTCCCCAAGAAAAAGAAAAAATCAATATGTTAACTTCCGGAGAGACATCTTTGGTTCTTGAGCTCGAAGATGGGGTTTCACTCCTCAAAGTAACAGAAAAACAGCCTGCTGTGGTCAAGGTTCTTGAAGAGGTTAAGGACAGGATTAAGAGTATTCTGGAAGAGGAAAAAGCAAGGGCTTTGGCTGAAGAGAAAGTAGTGTACCTAAGAAAAAATGCTCAAAAAGAGAAAAGCCTGGATGTTGCAGCCCAAAAAATTGGCTTGAAGGTAAAGAAATCAGGATTCCTGGCCGAAGGAGATACTATAGAAGATATTGATCCCTCTGGCTCCTTAAGTCGTGCGCTTTTTGAACTCAAGGAAAAGGAGATCACGGTTCCTGTCTATACTTATAAGGGCCTTGGAATAGCTCAGCTCGAAAAGATTGAGGATCCACGGCTGGCAGACTTTGAGGAAGTTAAGGATGAAGTCAAAGAAGATATTCTTAAAATAAAGAAGAAAGAAAAAGCCCAGGAAAAACTGAAAAAAGTTCAATCTCAATTGCCAAAACAAAGTATGGAAGAAGTGGCTGAAGAATCCAAACTTGAGTACAAATCGGTTGAAGAATTCAAGCGAGGTCAGTATTTAAGCATTATCGGGGAAAACGAAGAAATCGACGAATTAGCCTTTTCTCTTCCTCTTAAGGAAGCGAGTGATCCCGTAGAATTCGAAAATGGTTTTGTTACTGTTCAAGTATTGGATAGAAAAGAAGTTACTCCAGAAGATTTCGAAAAAAACAAGAAGGAACAAAGAGAGAAATTTGTGGAGACGAAAAAGAACAAGCTTTTCCTGTCTTTAATCTCAAAGATGAGAGAAGAAAAAGGAGTTAAGATTAAATATGATCTCTTCCTCAAAGTGAACACTGACGTCCTCTCAAGATATGGGGAAGAATAAATATAAGCTAGTCTAGCTCATCTTGCATTTACCCTATGGATTGGTATAGATTTCAATAGACCGCTTTTAATTACATCAGTCAGAATTAGGGGACATAATAATGAGGATGAATAAGCTCAGTCAGGCAGCAGAAAAGGCCATCAATCACTGCCTTTGCCTGCACAAAGGTGAATATTTCCTGTTGGTGACAGATAAAGAGAAATTAGAGATTGCAGAAGCCCTGGCTTATTGGGCCAAGAAAGCGGGAGCAGAGACAACAACTTACTTGATGACAGACACTCTAAGGCCTATTACACAACCCACCCTTCTTTTCAAAGAATTAGCAAAAAAAGCAACGGCTATCGCCTACATGCTTGATGAAAGGGTCGAGGAAAAGGCTTTCCGGGGATACATGGTTAAAATGGGAATCAAACACAACCGCATCCTTATGATGCCTGGTATTACTCGTGACATGATGGAACGCCTGGTTAATATCGACCACAAAGAAATGGTGAGTTTCACTAATAAGGTCATCAAAGCTTTAGAAAATGCTGATGATGTAATCATCGAAAACCATGAAGGAACCAGTATTGAATTCAGTGTAAAGGGAAGAAAATGGGTCAACGACAACGCTGATATAAGTCAAAAAGGAAATCACGGCAATTTGCCAGCAGGAGAATGTTTCACGGCTCCAGTCGAGAATACATTTAATGGAAGGTTGGTGATTAGCCTCATCGATGATAAGCCTGGTCGAGGAGAAATGGAATTCGAAAAAGGTAGATTGGTAAATCATAGTGGTAAAGGGATTGAGACTATAATAAAAAATATCGGACACGACAAAACCGGCAAAATTATTGGAGAATTTGGTATCGGGACGAATCCCCGGGCTCGCATTACTCCAAATATGCTGGAAGCAGAGAAAGCTTCTGGCACTGCCCACTTTGCCATAGGAGACTCCTATGGTTTAGGAAAAAACGCGAGCGAGCATCATTACGATGCCCTGGTAGAAAGAGTGACTATTCGTGCCAAGGGGAAATCAATTGTCAAAGAGGGAAGATTCCAAATCTAAAAGAGGAGTACTGATTATTTTTTAATAATCTCAAGGAAAAGGGATTTCACTCTCTCCTCAAGAGCTTTCCTGAACTTTTCTATAGCCATCTTTTCTTCCTCTTCTTCTCTCATATAATCTCTGATGTACATAGGATACCCAATGTTAATCCTGATTTTTGCCGGAATCATAAAAGGAATATGGGTCCCAAAGAAGGCTAAAGGAGTCACAGGAACAGATATTCCATCATTTTTGTACAAATTATAGGCAATGATTGAAGAACCCCGCTTAAAGGAAGTCACATAAGGGTGAGACTCCTTTTTCTTGACTCTACCTCGGCCCTGGAGAGCAATGATAGCTCTCCCTTTTTTAAGATATTCCTGACACCGCTCTATGGCCAATCTTTTTCCGTCATATAAGTCTACTGGAATGGTCCCCACTTTGGCGATATTGGTCGAAACGACCTGAACAAAAAGAGATTTTAAAGGATTTAGCAATACATCCAGGAAAAGACCAAATCTTTTCAGGTGGCGTTTGAGATGACGTCTTATTAAAAAGTTAAGCTCCTTCCTGGAGTAAATCATTTTATTGGCCGTAAAAAAAAACGGCCTTTTCATGACTTTAAATAAAGTGGCTCCATCTTTATAACTGCCAATATGGTTGCCGACAATTATATTCGGACCATTCTTTATAAAGTTCTCTTCGCCTTCTACCTCTATTTTCTTCCCCAGGAGAGCAAAACTACTCACTCTTTGTATGAGGGGTTCTAATTTTTTTAATTCTTCTTCATAAGTTGCCATGGTCTTTGTCGGTCTTTCCATTTTTATTTTATGCCAATTAAGAAAAAAATTCAAAAATAAACAGGTCCCCCCATGCCTGACCCCATTGGTGGAGTCACGGAGTGACGGGCTTATGAAATATCTTGAAAATAAAAAAGAGTCATGATAACTTAGCTTCCTGAGAAAATTTGAAAGAATGGGGACGGTTCTATTTTTTCTAATGAGATATAAAAAAAATAGAACCGTCTCCTTTTGACCTTTTGACAAGATAAAAATCAGGGACTTCTTTGGCTGTGGAGAAAAGGAGGATTAAATGATTAAACTTCTTCACCAGGGCGATGTTTTCGCCCCCGATCCAATGGGTAAGAAAGATATTTTAATCTTAGGAAACAAGATTGGTGCAATCTCCGAACCTGACCAAATAAAAATTGAAGGAATTGAAATTCAAGACATAGATGCTTCGGAAAAGATAATCGTTCCGGGATTTATTGACAGCCATGTCCATATTCTAGGAGGAGGAGGAGAAGGTGGGCCGGCTACAAGGGCTCCTGAAATAACTGTTGAAGATATAATTTTAAGCGGAGTAACGACGGTCATAGGATGTCTTGGCACAGACGGCGTTACACGCCACATGGAATCTCTTCTTGCCAAAGCAAGAGGCCTAGAACAGGAAGGTATCACAACTTTTATCTTTTCAGGTTCCTACGAAATTCCTCCCAAAACAATTACCGGGAGCATCAGATCTGACCTCATCTTAATCGATAAAATCATAGGGGCAGGAGAGATCGCCATCTCTGACCATCGCTCCTCCCAACCCTCTTTCGAAGAAGTATCCCGGCTGGCTGCCGAATGCCGTGTGGGAGGGATGCTCGGCAGCAAGGCTGGTGTGCTCCACCTTCATCTCGGAGATGGACAGCGCCGTTTAGAGATGCTTTTTAAATTAATCAAAGAAACAGAAATTCCTGCCACTCAAGTCATACCAACCCATGTTAACCGCAATCGACAATTACTCGAGGACGCCATAGAGTTTGTCCTTTCCGGAGGATACGTAGACCTCACTGCAGGCGTTGCCGCTGAACCTCTGGACAAGGAAGGAGTATCCGTAGAAGAGGCTATTGGCCTCTGTCTTGAAAAGCAGATTCCTCTGAATCATATTACCATAAGTTCAGACAGCAATGGCAGTATCCCCGTTTTCGACGAAAAAGGAGAGTTGCTGGGCTTGACGATTGCCACTCAGAAGGACCTCTTAAAGAAGTTTCGAACGCTTGTCCAAAAGAATATTTTGAGCCTCCAAGATTCTTTGAAGCTCTTTTCCACCAATTCCGCCCACTTCTATAATTTGAATCAAAAGGGAGAAATAAAAACAGGAAAGGATGCCGATTTTCTTCTGCTCGATAAAGATTTCAATTTGACAGATAGCTTTGCTCTGGGTCGGAGAATGATGGCTGAGGGCAAATTAATTGCTAAAGGCACCTTTAGTGCTTGATAGGAAGGAGAAAATGGAAAAAAAACCAAGAAAAGAGACAAAGCCAAAAAAACCAAGTTTCGGTATAGCCCTGATTCCTATAATCGCCATGGGGCTGCTTTTGGGTGTGGGTTATGGCATTTATAAAATCCGGCCTCAGGTTCTCCTCGTTGCAGCCGCCTTTATTACAGCTTGCTTGGGCTTCTATCTCCGCTTCAACTGGCGTGAGATGGAAAGAGGAATCGTGGATAGTATCCACAAAGCCATGCCTGCTATTTTGATAATGCTCTGTGTTGGAATTCTCATCGGCTCCTGGATTGCGAGTGGCACAATCCCGATGGTGATTTATTATGGACTGAAACTCATATCACCCAAATTTTTTCTGGTCACTGCCTGTTTTGTCTGTAGTATTACCTCCATAGCCACCGGCACTTCTTGGGGTACCATCGGAACCTTAGGAGTAGCCTTTATAGGAATCGCTATGGGACTGGGAATTCCTCTCGGACCGGCGGCTGGGGCCATTGTGGCCGGTGCTTATTTCGGTGATAAAATGTCTCCTTTCTCGGATGTGACCAACCTGGCTCCTGTAGCGGCAGGCTCAAACCTCTTTGATCACATCAAACACATGCTCTGGTCAGCTACTCCAGCCTGGCTCATAGGCCTCTTCATCTATTTTATCGTTGGCCTGAGATACGGCGTTAAGACAGTGGAATCAGATAAGATGACCTTGATTACTCAAACTCTAAAAGAAAACTTCAATTTTAATATCTTTCTTCTTCTCCCAATGGTAGTTGTATTCTATTTCGCTTTTACCAAAAAGCCCACTATCCCTGGCATGCTCTTTTCTTCTTTTCTGGCTGGAATCCTAGCTATCATTTTCCAGAAAGCCTCGGTTACAGAAGTAGCCACGGCCATGAATACTGGCTACCAAGCCAACACAGGAGTGGAAGCAGTCGACCTGCTCATTTCTAGGGGGGGAATGATGAGCATGATGGAAACTCAGCTAGTTGCCTTTACAGCCTTCAGCTTTGGCGGTATCATGCAGCGAACAGGCCTTCTCTCGGTAATTCTTGACCGCGTCATGATATTTGCCAATAAAGTCTGGAGTATTGTTCTTACCACCATCGGCTCTTCCCTAGTTACAGCCATGGTCACGGGAAGCTCCTATCTTTCTATGATTATTCCAGGAGAACTTCTTTCCCCTATTTACAAGAAAGAAGGTCTGGCGGCAAAAAATTTATCTCGGATCATAGAAGAGAGTGGAGCCATAATTGTTCCCCTTATTCCCTGGAGCATGGCCGGTGTGTACATCACGGGTACTCTCGGAGTCTCAACCTTTTCTTATCTTCCCTGGGCAATAATGAATTATGTTGCTGTTGTGATCTTGGCCATCTATGGTTTCACCAAATTTACCATGGCTCCTAAGATAAGAGAGGATGAAACTCAGATCGGGAGCTGAAAAAACGATGATAAACTTACAGTTTCCTCCTCTTGGATTTTATTAGGGTAAACTTATTACGTATTCTTCTTGGCTTTCTTCTTCTCGGATCCAGGCTTAGCTCCGTTTCTTCTAGCAAATTCTTCCCTTCGCTTTATTTCCTTCAAGATAAGCCTCTCTTAAGTTTCTTCTTTTTCCTCCTCCTTCTCCGATTCTACAACTTCTTGAGTTTCAACAAGAGCTTTCTCAAATTTCTCCTTGACCTTCTCCATTTTCTCTTTTTCAAGCTCTGCAGTAGCTTCAAACTTTCGACCGAATTTATCTTTTCGCTTCTTTTCTTTCACAAGAAGTTCCTCTAAGGATTCCTTCTTTCTTTTACCTTTCTCCGATTTAATTACTTCCTGGGTTATGGGATCGATCCAGAGAACGGCGCGACAAATGGGACAATTGATCGCAAACACTTCTTTCTTGTCTGACGACTTCATCAAGAAAAATTTAACAAAAAAAAATAATCCATGCAAATTATTTCTTCCACTTGTAAGCCTTTCCATTCTCCTTTCTGCTCAAAATATTGTGCTTCTTCATCAACTTAAAAAGTCCCTGCCGGGTTAATCCTATCTCTCTTGCTGTCTTGACTTTATTATAACTGCAGCGGTCTAGAGCTTGATTCAAAAAGCGTCTTTCAAATTCTGCCTTTGCCTGAGAAAAGCTATAAGAGGACACTGTATATGTTTCTCTATCTGGATTTATTCTAGATGACAAAAATTCTTCCTTTATTAAATTTTCTTCTTCGAGAAATATCAAACACCTCTGGATCTCGTTCTGAAGTTCTCTTA
>Ga0114921_10000152_pt1 | contig 28199 bp, 36 predicted proteins | sample BentaG_FD_87016 | JGI IMG/M metagenome (GOLD analysis project Ga0114921, IMG submission 87016) | Deep subsurface microbial communities from South Atlantic Ocean to uncover new lineages of life (NeLLi) - Benguela_00093 metaG | ecosystem: Environmental > Aquatic > Marine > Oceanic > Sediment ... | reverse complement strand
CCAGCCAGGATTTCACGCTGGACCTTAGTGAGCAGACTATATTTGTTACAGGCGAAATTAACATCGGAGGCAAATGCTCTATCACCGGGGCAGGATGCATAATTGCCGTGGGTGACATTTCCTTTAACCCAGGTATAGAAACTTGCTCTAGCGATTTCGTATTCATTATGTCTGTCGAAAGTACAGTTTACATCGCTCCCAATGCTGAATTTTATGGGGCTATCGCCGCCGCAGGTGATGTTACATTGCCTAGCGGCACGGGCAGTTACAATCATACCGCCCCACCAGAGGACTGGGATTTGAACTTTCTCATAGGCGGCACTGATGCACCAATTACAATCCTGAGCTGGCAGATAAGTTAACCAGGCCGCCGCCAGCTTTTCATTGCCCCTTCCTACATTTTGCTGAGCTTCTATCACCCGGCAGAATTGTTTGGTGAGCTCTATAGTTGCCTAAATGCAGTGCTATCCTTCAAACAGAGTTGTGCACCGGACAAAGGAAAAGTGGATTTCAGGCCTCTAGTTGCTCTATACTGATGTTTGACAACAGGGAGACTATGGCATGGAACATACATTTGAAGCTACTATCGAGAAGCGTGGCAGATGGTATACTGGCTGGATAGACGCAGTTCCAGGAGCCTTCAGCCAGGGGCGAACGATCAAAGAGGTTCAGGAAAATCTAAAAGAAGCAGCCCAACTTATACTAGAAACTCAGAATGAGTAGGGGGAAATGAACCGTATTACTATTACCGCTGAATTGATAAGGGAGAGCGAAGGTGGCTATACAGTCTACTGTCCGGAGTTGGATATCTATACTCAAGGGGAGGATGTAGAAGACGCTATTAACAACCTTAGAGAGGCTGCCGAACTTCACATAGAGGAATTAGGAATTGAGAATGTGAAGTTAAAAGAGATACTACGGAGAGAGATAGAACTAGCCGTGTAAGATGAGCAAATATAGGTTGTGAGGCACGCATGAGATATAAAGTCAATATTAAAAAAACTGACGAGGGTTATGCCGTTTGGTGTCCTGGTCTGCCTGGTTGTTGGTCACAAGGAGAAACAGAAGAAGAGGCGATGGAGAACATAAAAGATGCTATTCAGGCTTACCTGGAAACTATCGAAGAATTAAGCAAAAACAAAGAGTCCCGTTATGTGGAAGTAGGGTAAAATATGCCCAAACTTCCGGGTGTAAATCACCAGCGAGCTATTAATACTTTTGAAAAAGCAGGTTTTTGGATTGCACGGCAAGGTAAGCATGTCACGATGACCAATGGAGAGCGTGTTATCACCATTCCAAGAGCAAATCCGATTAATGCTTTCACAATGGCTGGAATTGTGGAAGATGCAGGGCTTAGTATCAAAGACTTCAAGAAGCTCCTATGAGAGCGGAATTCGGGGTAACAAAGGAACAAGCTTGGGTTATCACTGCATTTCGTCCTGGAGATGAACCCCCCAGAGAAATAGCAGGAGCTTTAGGTTGGAAAATTGCTCTTCCCTCTAGTGACCCAGGCTTCTATCATCCGGCAGAGCCACTTGAGATTGCTTCGCTGCCTCTTCGCTTCGCTCGCAAAGACGAGATAGCCAGGAGTCAATAGTCATTAGTCAACAGTCATGGGTGATGAGTAATGGGTGATGAGATTGCTTCGCTGCTGACCCTTTCGCCTGGCTCAGAATGACAATGTAAGGCCTAAGCGTGTATAATCCAACAAAAGGGGATAAAAATGACAAAAGTTAAAGACTTAACAATTGACGATTTAGACTATTTAATAGAGCAGAAAATCTTAGAGATTTTCGGAGATCCTGATTCCGGGCTGGAACTAAGGGAGGAATTTAGACAGGAACTGGAGAGGCGCCTGAAAAATCCCTCCAGAAGGATCCCACATGGAGAGGTAGTAAAGAAACTTGCTTAATATCGAGTGGGCCGAGTCGGCAACAAAAGACCTTGAAAAACTCGATAAGCCAATAGCTCGAAGAATCTTAACAAGGATTACCTGGTTTTCTAGCAATTTTGAAAGAGTTATTCCTGAGCCCTTAACTGGTGAATTTAAAGGGACATTTAAGTTGCGCATACAATCCAGCAGAGCCACTCGGGATTGCTTCGCTTCGCTCGCAATGACGGGGTAGTCGAGAGTCGATAGTCATTAGTCAAGAGTCGATAGCCAGTGGTGCACAAGACTAAAGCATCATCTCCTATAACTAAGAGATTACAAGTAACGCTCAATGGATAAGGATGTGAGTAGAAATTTGCGATTAAGTTATTATATACTGTTATTTGCTTGAGGCCACAGCTAGCAAAAGAAGGTAGTATAATATCAAAGTGAATGGAGATGAGGAAAATGGCGAAGACAGTCTTGATACCTGAAAACAGCATTATAGGGATGCTTAAAGCATTACCTCGGGATACTCTATTGGACATATTCTCAAAGATTCTAATCGAAGGCGATACTTCTCCTTTCTCTGGTGAAGAAAAGGCATCGTATGAGAAAGCTTTAAAAGAGTATGAGAGGGGCGAAGTTATCAGTTGGGAAGATTTGAAATAAAGTTTTCTAAGGAGGCAGCCAAGCAATATAAGAGGCTACCGAAGCAATACAGCAGCTTGGTTGATATTGCTCTTTATAAATTGTCTGAGAGTCTAAAACTAGATTTGAAGCCTATAGAGGGTGAAAAGGATGTTTATCGGGTCAGGGTAGGCAAGTATAGGGTGCTATTGAGAAAATTTGATGAGACCATACTGGTGTTCAGGATATCCACAAGGGGAGGGGCATACAGATAAGCATCGGCACGTAGGCTAAGAGAATAGAAAATACACAGGATAACCTAATTAAACGAGCTGCCTCTTCTCCTATATATTGAGCTGAGCTTCTATAATCCAGCAGAGCCATTTGAGATTGCTTCGCTTCGCTCGCAATGACGAGATAGTCGGGAGTCAATAGTCATTAGTCAAGAGTCGAAAATCTCTGCTTGGAACTTCGCATCTGAAGCTTGAGGCCTAACTGCCCATGACCATTCTCCTATATCTCCTATTACTAAAAAGCTATTTACCCAAACCCCTGCCCGTCTTACAATACCATAGGAAGTCAGGATAATGAGGCGGAGGCTAAAGGAAATACTGAAGAACATCATCAGGGGGCAGAAGGGGCAGACCCTGCCTATGGTGCTGGTTTTACTGCTTATAGGCAGCCTTCTCATTGCCCCCACGCTTAACTATGCCTCCACCAGCCTCAAGGGGCATCAGGTAATTGAATCAAACATACTGGAACTCTACTCCGCCGATTCCGGCATAGAAGACGCCCTGCACTGGCTAATAAAAGGTAGACAGGCAAACGGGCCCTGGGGCTGGGATGAAGGCCAGGGATTTGGGGAACGACAGATTTACAACATTAATGCCAGGCCTGTGGATGTTACCCTAAAACGACGGGATGATATGGGGGCCAACATTTACAAGATTACCTCTACCGCCACCAGCGCTGATGGAGGCAGCACCACAGTTTTATCCACCGTCTGGGCTATCCCCTTCTTTGAAGATGGCACCGAGTTTACCCATCAGAACCCTCCCCCTCCAGGTGATATTCATATCAACGGCGATGCTACCGTCGGGATTAACGTCGCAATCACGGGTAATATCACTGCCAGCGGTAGTATCACACTTGAAAATCATTCCAGCATCACCGGGGATGCCTTTATCCACGGGGATCTCACGCTCCAGAATCACACTCTCATTACAGGAGACATTATATGTGTCACCGGAAATATCACGCTTGGGAATACTGCTGATATCAATGCTGATATTCATCTCCTGGGAGAGGATTGCACCATCACAATCAATCAGCCCAACGCTACGATAACGGGTAACATCTGGGCTGATGGAAATCTCACTATCAACATAATGGAAGGCAGTGTAAGTACGGTCGAAATCCTCGGCAGTATCTACGCCCCTAGTGGGAATATAGGCATCTACCTCGGAGAGGAGAACTCAGAAGTTCGCGGCGATGTGTTTGCCAGTGGCACCATTAGCATCACAGGGGAAGGCAAACACACTGGCGAAGAATTCAGTTCATACACCGGCGACCCCCCTTTCACAATTGCGCCTTGCCCCGACTTCCCTACGGGCCCTGTAATCATATTTACCTACGAAATAACGTAAGGCTAAAGGGCCCTTCCCATTACCAAAAAGCTATTTAACCAAGCTCCTGCTGGCCTTTATTTCACCCCGCAACCAGGAACACCACTCCTCTATGCCCTCACCCGTCTTACAGGAAACCTGGAAGATTTTTACCTCAGGGTTCAATCCCCTGAGAGTCTTTTGAAAGGAAGCAATATCAAAATCAACATAGGGCAGAAAATCAATCTTATTTATCACCACCGCATCGGCGTCAGCGAATATCATAGGATATTTGATAGGCTTGTCATCACCTTCGGGCAGGCTGGAAATCACCACTCTTCTATGTTCTCCCAGAACGAACTCAGAGGGGCAAATAAGATTGCCCACATTCTCAATGATAAGCAAGTCTATATCTTCCAGCGGCAGGTTCTTGAGGGCATAGCTAACATTATTAGCGATTAAAGTGCAATTCTCCGGCATATATCTTGTGGTGACCTGAACAACCGCTGTGGCTTCATCCTTTACCTTCTCAGCATCAAGGGTTGAGGCCACATCACCTTCAATAACTCCTGTGTTTAATTTGTCCTTCAACCTGGCTATGGTCTGCAAAATAAGGCTTGTCTTGCCAGCGCCAGCGGAGGACATAATATTAATGGCGAAAACCTTATGTTTATCCAGAAGGCGCTTATTTTGACCGGCTATGGACTCGTTGGCTTGCAGTATATTTTGAACTATTTCTATCTTTTTCATTCTACCTCCATACTTTTTACATATAGCTCTCGGCCTCCAGTTATTTCCACGCTCTGGCTCTGACATTGGGGACAAACCCATGGTGCGCTCTGAGGGTTGAAAACAGCGGAACAATCTCGACAGCGAAATTTAGCTGGAGCTACTTCAAAATTAAGACTGGCTCCCTCAGTAATGCTGTCCTTGCTAAGGAAATCAAAATAAAATTTAATACACTCAGGCACAAAACCTGATAATTCGCCAATAACTAAGTTAATTTTAACAATCTTACTAGCTTGCGCTTCCCTGGCTTTGTCCAAAGCAATGGTGACAATATTTTCAGTTACCCCAAATTCATGCATTTCATGTAGACGGATAAATGATGTAGCATTATAGTTTATTCCACTTTTATCCTCAAGGCGGATTTAAGATATGAAGGAAATAATCCTGGGCATAGGCAATATATTAAAGGGTGACGACGGGGTTGGTGTTTATATTGCCCAGAGGCTTAATAAATACCTGCAGCACATTAAAAATGAGCCAGAACAGGCCAGCTCTGTGGGAGCTGGAGAAACTATGGTGATAGACTGTGGCACAGTGCCTGAAAACTACACCTCCGTTATCAGAAAGCATAATCCTGATAGGCTCCTATTAGTGGATGCGGCTGACATGGGATTAAGTCCAGGTGCATATAGAATTATCCCGGCTCAGAAAATAAAGACCCTGCATGTTTCAACACACAGCATGCCGCTATCTTTTTTTATATCCTATGTAAGCGAGTTTTGTGAAGATATAACGCTTATAGGGATTCAACCTGATAAGATGAACCTGGGCACAACATTATCCCCCGCTGTCCGAAGAAGCGGAGGGCAACTGGCAGAACTCATAATAGAAAAACGGCTAAATGAAATAGTGGCACTTGAAGCATAATTATCCCCGGCAGGACTTGAATACGGAAAAGTTATCAGTTTATTTGGTTACAATAAGCTCCTCAGCATATTTATCATAGCTGGAGAGCAAGAATTCATCGGTCATGGATAGTGAGCCTGTGGGGCAGATGTCGTTGCACTGAGCACAGAAGCAGCATCGGGCAATGAAAATTTTCACCTTTTTCTCCTCAGGTATAAATTCTATAGCTTTAGTGGGGCAAACTCTGATGCACAATTGGCATCCGGTGCAGCTCTCCCTATTAAGTGAGATTTTCCCCCGAAACTTAGGCGGCACTGCTATTGGTGGTATCATTTTCAATTCGCCTTTGGTAACCTTGTCCAGGAATTGAAGGGTTGATTTGGGAGCATATTTTGCCGGGAATTTGTTTGTCGCCGGGGTTAGAAAGAGCTGCTTTAATATCGTCTTAACTATTCCCATATCTTTCGCCTCACACTGCTAAATCTACCCATATCAGTATTAGCCCCACCAGGCTTATGAGTGTCAGGGCAATAAAGTAAATCTTGCTGACCTGGTCAATCTTAAGCCGTGCCATGGCAGTGCGTATCAACATTACACAAACAAACATTATCAGGAAGACTTTGAGGAGGAAAAAAAGGACATCCACCACGAATGCAGGAGCAACAGCCTCAATTCCAACTATAGAGGATAGGCTATATGGGAAGAATAGAGCGATTATTAAGGATGCTATGGCAAAAGTTTTTATTGCATCTGCAATGTAGAACAAACACAGGTTTCTGCCTGAATACTCAACCAATAAGCCTCCAGCGATTTCGGTTTCTGCTTCAGCTATGTCAAATGGTATCCTGGAGAGTTCAGCAGGTGTAACCAGTAGGAGAACAATAAGCAGAATCAGTGTTCCTATAATTCCCACAGGGCCCACTAAGTTCCATATAGGATATGTGGCCATTGTGGAGAACATAAATGGGTTAGCCTCAGCGATGTGGCCAATGCGCCAGGCAATAGCGACTATTGTCATTGCTAGAGGGAACTCGTAGCTCATCATGATGACCATCTCGCGCTGGGCTCCCACAGTTGCGTATGGTGAACTTGATGAGAACCCAGCTATTACAAGTGCCAAAGAGGGTATAATCAACAAGTATAATACTACTATTGCATCACCAAAGCCGCCTAAAAGTGCCCTCTGCCCGAATACAGGTATGTAAAGCAATAGCATAGCAGACCCCATTAGACAAAGAATTGGGCTAGACTTGAACAGCCAGGAAATGGCACCATCAGGTATGATGCTTTCCTTCATAAGCAGTTTCTCAACATCGCGGAAGGGCTGAATTATTGGGGGACCTATCCTGCCCTGCATGTGGGCCACTAGCTTGCGGTCTATACCCAGGTACAATAAACCAAAGATTGCCCCCGCAATTGCCAGGATAATTGGTCCAACGATTATTGATACCATGCTTAGAGAAGGGGAAATATTACCTATCAAATTCAGCTTTCAACCTCCTCATTTTTTCCACGCAGAGCTTGTGCAGCTCCTCGTGAGTCAATACGGTTTTCTTATTCGTCTTTCTGTCCACAAGCACAGCTCTATTGGTGCATGACATACAGGGGTCAATAGAGGCAAAGGCTATGGGAACATCGGCAATTTGACCACCTTTAAGCATTGTCGGTATCGACATAAGATTCGTATAAGTTGGGGCTCTTATCTTCCAGGTGGCCAGCGTTTCTCTCCCAGCCTCTAAGCGAACGTAATGTATGCATTCGCCTCTCGGTGCTTCATGCCGTCCCACACCTTCCCCCTCTGCTTTTTTCAATGCATTCAACAGCTTTGCTATCTTGGGCTCTGCAAGTATGTCACCAGGTGGCATCTGGGCTAAACACTGCTCTATGATTTCAATGGATTGCTTAACCTCCAGCAGGCGGACAATGATTCTATCATACACGTCGCCCACCACGGTCCCGGTGACCATATCCGGAGTGATGGCCTTGATATCCAGGTCTGCATAGGCGCCATAGGGCTGATCCTGCCTTACATCCTTGGTCACACCACTCGCTCTGGCGGTGGGACCCACGGCTAAAAATTTTAAAGCATCCTCGGCTTTCAGTATGCCCACGTTTTTGGTACGCATCCTTATAGTTATATCCTCTAAAAAGGTAGTCTTTAGCTGATTGAATATGCTCTTGTAGTAATCCAGAGATTGTCTAATTCTGGGAAATTGTTCTTCAGTGATATCTCTTCTAACCCCTCCAATCTGAAACATGGCTTTGGTGACCCGGTTCCCCGTCACATATTCCATTAAATCCATTATCTCCTCTCTAACCCGCCACACAAGATAAAACACAGTGTCAAAACCAATCTCGTGAGCAGCTATTCCAGCCCACAGTAGATGTGAATGTATCCGCTCCATTTCAGCAATGATTACCCTTATGTACTCAGCGCGTTCCGGTGGGGTGATCCCAGCAGCTTGCTCTACAGCCATAATATAGGCAAATGGATGAGATATATTACAGATGCCGCATACTCGTTCAGCTATGTATATGTTCTGGACAGCATTATTTCTGTTCATGCCCAGCCATTCAATGCCGCGGTGGACCTGCCCTACAATGACATCTACATCAACAATTTCCTCGCCATCGATGCTAAGGTCCAGCCGTATTGGCTCTTTAAGCGCGGGGTGGATTGGACCTACAGGTATAGTATATCTTTCTATTCCTTTACTTGCTGCCATTTCTGCTGCCTCCCCGGCAGGACTTTAAACATGTCCTGCGGCGGTCCCGTCTCATCTTTTCTCCAGGGATAAGTACCCTCAGGGAAATCATCAGGCAAGAACAGCCGTCTACTATCTGGGATGCCAACCACCTCTACCCCCATCATCTCTTGAGTCTCACGCTCGGTAAATAATGCCCCAGGGATGATGTCTGTAATGGTTGGTATCTTTAAATCGTTTTTAGGCACATCTACCCGCAGCCCCAGCGATAATTCTGCCAGGTGCTGCCCGTAATATATTGTGAAATGATATATCAGCTCAACATCATCTCCCCGGTCGGATGATGAGATTATTGCCAGGTGGGGATATTCCTGTAGTTCACAGATGTGTTCTACTGCCTTTCTAAAAGCCTGCCGCTTTACATGTATCCAGAGCGAGGTGAAAAGGTTCTTTTTGATTGCCATCTCTCTTTGGTAAATCTTCACCTCGATAAAGTCACTGCCTAAGGCGGATTTAAAGCTATCAACTATCTTTTCAGGACTCAGTTTCCTCATTTAGCTATCCTTTGTTCTGCAGCTTTCTCTAGCTTCACCCAGGCTTTGACCACTCCTTCTATTATGGCTTCAGGCCTGGGGGGGCACCCGAGAACATATACATCTACGGGTATAATTTGGTCTACTGGCCCCACTAAATTATAGGATTCGTAAAACACTCCCCCCTCCATACCACAGCTACCGACCTGCAGGACTACCTTGGGGTCGGGTACCTGTTCATATACACGTTTGAGCCTCGGAGCCATCTGCCGAGACACTGGACCTGTTACCAGTAATACGTCGGCATGGCGTGGTGAGCCCACAAGCACGATTCCAAAGCGCTCCACATCGTACCGGGGAGTAAGTGCAGCCAAGATCTCAATGTCGCATCCATTACAGGAGCCGGTATTGATATGATACAGCCACAGCGCTCTTTTGAATGAGTTAAGACTCATATTCTCTCCTTATTAATTAAACCCTCCATAAGTTAACCAACGATAAATAGTATCACTGCAGTTGCAGTCACAATAGCTGTAAACCAGATCATATAATCATTTATTATCCCTGTATGCGCCTTTACGGTGGGGTCATAATATCCCTTAAGTGCTTGGAGAAAACCCCAGTATATGTTATGAGCTTTTATATGTCGCTGCTCTACAGGTGGTGGCTCTTCACCCGATAGAAAAATCTGTGTTTGAGCGGTTCCTTTCTTATATTTTTTCTGCCCTCGACTTCTAAGGAGGTAAGCCCCCGCTATCAAAACCAAAAACACGATGACCCAAACGATAGGGTTCCAAAAATCAAGGCCAAATTCTAAAGCTGCCATTTATTATCCTCCCACAACTGCACTTATGTATTCCGCCTGATTTATTAGAGCGTCTGCGGCGGGGTGAGCTAGCCAATCAACGATTAGCCCCGGAAATAGACCAAAGAAAACAATGATTATGGACAGAATAATCATACTAAGCATCATCAATTTTGGAGCCTCTCTTACATCCTTATATTTGGGCAGCACTTGACCTGTAAACGCTGAGAAAAAGGCCTTGACAAAAATAGCCAAAGTTATGATTGATACTATTATACCTATTATGGCTAAGATTGGATTAAATTGATACACAGACTCATAAATCAATAACTTTGAGGCAAAGCCATTGAAGGGAGGGATACCGGAACTGGCCAAAGCCCCAAGCAGGAACAGTATTGCTGTGAACTTCATATTATGAGCTAAACCGCCCATTTCGTTGAGGTTTCTAGTGCCTACACGATAGAATAGAACCCCTGCAGCTAGAAACAGGAGCCCCTCAAATAGAGCATGATTTATCATGTGGAAAATACCCCCGCTCATAGCTGCTATTCCATAAGTGTCCAAAGCTGCTGGCTGGCCCAAAACAGCCAGACCAACCCCGACTGCAAGCAATATATATCCACTCTCGCAGATACAATTGTAGGCTATCAACCGCTTGATATCTGTCTGGAGGACAGCCATAGTAACCCCAACAAACATGCTCAACATCCCCAAAATTATTACTATCCATCCTACCGTGGCCGTGTTCAGGGTAACTCCATATAGGGAAAAACAAGTCCTGAAAAGAGCATACATGCATATTTGGCTCGACACTAACAGCATAGCGGTTATGTTGGCAGGAGCCACAGCATAGGTATCTGGAACCCACATATGTAGAGGTACACTTCCCAGTTTCATAGCAAATGCTATAACCAGGAAGGCTAAAGCTACCTTGTCCAGCATTGTGTATTGTATTACTTGACCTAGAGCAGCTATGTTGAGCAAGTTATATTGAGCGTAAAAAATACCTATGGCAAATAGGACCATTAATGCTCCCACTGTGGATATGATGATATATTTTAATCCACCCTCTACTGCGTCTGTAAATCTTGTTCTAAAGGCAACCAATGCTCCCCCAGAAATAGCAGATATCTCTAAAAAGACGAATAAGTTAAACAGATCGCCAGTAAGCATCATTCCAAACACACCCCCAACCATAAGCAGCAGGAGAGTATAGAACCTATCCCGGCCTGTCTCCTCCTTCATGAAGGAAAGGGAATATATACCTGCAGCTAAGGAAACAGTGGCCCATATTATGCACATAAATATAGACATAGCATCTACTTCCAGAATTATGCGCATCGGTACCATGTATTGTTCAGGAATAGCGAGGGTGGGGGAAGATGCACCGAGAGTATAAATGTGTATTCCGTTGGCGTAAATGTCCCTGGCTAAAATTATAACCAGAAATCCCGCCAAGGCCAGAGTTGTTATTACAAGTACATCCCTGGCTTTTTGGTTTACCCGGCTTATTAAAGGAGTTAAAAATGCTGCTAGCAGCGGGATCGCTATTATCAGGATAGGGGAATGAGTTATTAGCTTATCCAACCTATTATCCTTTCATTGTCCTAGATTTCTCTGCATCTACGCTTCCAGTATGGCGGTAAATATGCACCACCATAGAAAGCATCAAGGCTAAAGTGGCCACGGCAATAACAATACTGGTGAGTGTCAAAGCTTGAGGAACAGGTAATACCATCTTCTCTATAGGAACATTGGTGTAAATAGGGGCCACCCCACCCTCTCTATACCCCAGAGTGATCAAGAATAGGTTAACCCCAGAGGCCAGGATGCCAAGACCCATTACCAGCTTTATCAGATTCCTTTGGGATAGGATGATGTAAAAGGCAATGCCTATTAACATGGCTACCGCCAAGAAGGGGACATTGAAAGGGGCGCCCTGTGTCACTCGTCCATCTCCGTCATGCTAGAGGCTAAGGCCATAACCAGAAGAATGGCAGATAGCCCGGCAAGAACTTTTAATCCTACAGCTAGATTCATAAAAGGAATCACTCCCCCAGTCCATATATCCCCAGGGTTAGGGCCAGTAGGAGGAATACGTCCAAAAATAGAAGACCCCACAAGAAAATTATAGAAGAACACGGTGGCTATGCCTCCAAATGCTAAGCCAATGAATACTAGCGCTCCACTGCTTTCCAAAATAGAAAGATGGTGTTCCCTTAAACTTTTATGAATGCTCTGTGAGCCAAAAGCGACAATGAGCAAAGCTACACCAGATGCAACTACAGCTCCTCCCTGAAAGCCACCACCAGGGGTCAGATGCCCGTGCATGATGATGTACAAACCGTAGATGAAAATAAACAAGATTAAAATGTTAGATATAGTACGCACAATTTTAGACATCATCTTTTATTCCTTCTTCTTTTTCCTGAATAGCATGATTACTCCAGTTACTGCTGCGAACAGAATGGTAACCTCGCCTAAGGTGTCAAAACCTCTATAATCAAAGACAACCGCAGTCACGGCATTATTGGCTCCAGTTTCACTCTGCGTATTTTCTATTATGTAGTCATCCATCTGGGACGGCGGATACCCGAAAGGGTGAAGGAGAAGCGCCGCTGCTATCAAAAAAGCTATGAATACACTCAAAGATATTGCCAGAGCAATTTTTCTCATTTTCCCTCTACTCACGCTTTGTTGCTTTTATAGCCAGGATGTAAATTGCTACGCTAATAGCTGCTCCTACACCAGCCTCGGCAATAGCCACATCAGGAGCCTGAAGTAAGTAAAACTCCAGAGCCAGGAGCAGGCTCATAGCAGCTAGGCTTATTACAGCCGAGATGAGGCTTTTGAATATAGCCACCAGCAATGCGCATGCTACAATCATCACCGGTATAATTATGTGCAGAACCCCTGACTCAATCATGGTTTTTCCTTCTCCAGGTCATCTACAACCGCTCGAGCCGGCTTGACCCCACTCCTATGTGCTGCTCTGCCAATGGCATGAGCACTGGTGGGATTGGTCAGCAAAATGGCTACCAGAGCAATAAGTGCATGTATGGAGAGTATCGATTGGGGAGATGAAACGCCTTCTGCTACCCAGACAGTTATAGATTGTATAACTACGGCTCCGATTAAAAATATGGAGCCAAAGGTGGTGCATTTCGTTCCTGCGTGCAGTCTGGTATAGACATCGGGAAAACGATGCAAACCAATCGCTGCCATGAGATTAAAGAAGCACCCGATGGCTATGAATATATAGGTGATTATATTCAGTATCATCAAAATTTGCCCTTTTCTATGTACTTGGCTATGAAAAGCGTGGTCACAAAAGAAAGCAGGGCATAAACAATAGCCACATCAATATATATTACCTCGTTAAATGCCGCTCCTAAGATAACCATGGACACTATAACTAAAGTGTTTAAAGTATCTAATCCTACTAGCCGATCAGGTGAAGTGGGGCCTAAAAACAGCCTTACAAGTATTATAATTGTGCAAATTGCAAGGAATATGGCTACATTAAGCCACATTATTCTGCTATCCTCCTTGCCCAATGGGCGAATTCCCCGCATACATATTTACAATCTCGAGGCATTTTCTCCAAAGCCTCTTCCTTCACATTTATCCAGTGGACATACAGGTTATTTGTTTTTTCATCTATATCCACGCTTAAAGTGCCTGGGGTTAAGGTTATGGAGTTAGCCAGCATAGTTATACCCAGGTCAGTCTTTAGGTTGGGAGAAATCCTCACTATGCCAGGATTTATCCTTCCCGTTATTATTCGGTAAGCCACATCAACATTTGCCTTCGCCATTGCCCAGAAGAATGGCCCTACTAAATAGGCAATGAATAGAAGCCATCTCTTCGGATTTAGCATGCGAGAGCTTCCTTTAATGAATCTGCTTTTTACTATTGCGCCTACTATCACAGCGAAGATAGCCCCGATAATTAACTCCTCTTTACTCCACAGAAACAATGGGCCTGAAGCTGTGGTTAAAAGCAGATAGAGTAAAAAAGCACAAACTGTGGTTATCAGAAATGCTCTCATTTAAAATTTAATAACTTACAGGATTTAACCTGAAATTCTCTAAACTCGGCTACTTGCCTAAAGATAAATAGTATATCACTGCCCACATAACATAAGTCAATGGCTCTATTTTGAGAGGAAGTTTATAACCCCGAAGTGCGTCATACGCTGGGGCACAAGCACAAATTATAACTTAAATCTATAGCTTCTCCAATGAGAATGGATGACCATCGCCCTCGAAATGTGGTAAATACTCTTCTGCTGCATCCATCTCCTGAATCCAACCACTTTCCAATTCTAGTTCATCAACCACCCTGAGAACCTCCGAATACTCTGAGGTAGAAATCTTACGACCCAGCTCCGGTATCTGAGGGGCTAGGTGTGTGGGGTAATATTGAGACATAATACTTACCGTGACATGGGGCGAAATCTCCTGAGCTAACCAGGTGAGCGAATCTCGACTACCTGACAGTTCATGGGGAAGGATAAGATGACGTATGAGCAATCCTCTCTGAACCAACCCAGAGTCATCTAATATTAAGTCATCACCCACCTGTCGATGCATTTCTATAATAGCCTGGCGAGCTCGTGTCACATAATCAGTGGTATGGGAGAACCTTGCTGCCCAATCGTTAGAGGCATACTTCAAGTCAGGCAAATAAACATCCACAACCCCATCCAGTGCTTGGAGGGATGTAATGGAATCATAGGCATTGGTATTGTAAACCAGGGGCACCCTGAGCCCCATAGGCATCGCCTCCAGAACCGCTCGGACTAACTGAGGCACAAAATGGGAGGGGGAAATAAAACTGATGTTGTGGCATCCTAACTCATCTTGAAGATATAACATATGCTCAGCTAAAGTGCGGAAACCCACCTCTTTGGAGGCCTGGTGTTCGGGGTCTTGACTGATGTGATAGTTTTGACAGTAAACGCATCTCATATTGCAATTGCCCAGGAAGATGGCACCAGTTCCTCTAATGCCTGAAATAACAGGCTCTTCACCATGATGGTCACAAATTGCAGAGACTATGGGCAGGTATCCAGAATGGCAAAACCCATGCTCATTCTTCAAACGGTCGATATGACATTCCCTGGGACAAATATCGCATGATGCCAGCCGCATTTCCAGCATCTCCGCCCTGCGTTCAAGTTCGCCACTACGATATAATGCCAGATATGAAGGTTCCATTTTATGCCCTTCTAATTACCCATTGCATTGATTTTTTTACAGTTTGAGAGCCATGACTAAAGTTCCAGGCCCCACATATATGGAGGTGGCGCAACCAAGCCTCGTGGTAAGGATATGCTCCCTGGAAATTATGGGCTCCAGATGCTGGGTAAGCATCTCTGCCTCATCGGGCATCGTGGAATAGGCAATTGCTATCTCCTTTATGCCCGAAAATCTTGCTGCCCACTGCTTTAACCGATTCAAGGCCATTGCTCGACCAATAACCAATATCGAAGAGCGTATTTTGCCACCATCGTAAACTTCGCCCAGTAATTTAATACCTAATGCCATGCTTACTTTCCCTAAGAGGATCAATCTTCTTGTTAGTCGAAAGCGCTTTCCTTTGAGCAGGTAAGCAAAGTTATCAACTTTCCCGAACACGCGAATTCGTGGTATGACTTGATGTATCTCCTCAACAACCTGATTTAAGCTCTTACCTTCTTGAGCAGCTCTGGCAGCAGCTATAACTGTAAGTCCCAAGCCTACGGAAACTGCGTTCGAATCTATTACCTCTATATGACACTTATCCCCTATGTAACTCCTGGCTAACCTGGCCACATTACAGGTGCCACTATACCCAGCAGACAGGTGAATAGAGATGATATGATCAGTTTCAGCAACTAGTTTGTTATACACTGTGACGAAATCGCCTGGCGATGGCACAGAGGTTTTGGGAATGTCCCCACCATGGGCTAGCTCGTGATACACTCTTCCAACATCAAGGTCCACACCATCACGATAAGTTTCTGCACCAATTCGGATATACAGTGGCACCACAGTAATGGAAAGCCGACGAGCCATCTCAGGAGGGATATCACAAACACTATCAGTTACTATCCTAACCATTATGGCTAATTCTCCTGGTTCGAAGTGGAATCTACTCGCCTCTTTCCATTATACCATCAAGAGGGATTATATCAGCCTCAAGTAATCAGAGAAACCTGCTGAACCATTGATGACACTACCGTAAATGGCTTAAAATGTATTTCAAGTCAGCCATTCACTCTGGGACATGCTGCATCGGAACTAACATGGCCGGGAAAACTGTCACCAAAAGAAAACTACATAACCTCTTGGCTGAACTTAAAACTAGCCCTGGAGATTATGTAACTCTGTATGTGAAGCCTTCTTCCTTTCCCCATTATATAAATAAACTACCTCCAGAACCTGAATGCCATATATGTATGGATGAAATCAAAGAGTTTGTTAATACTAAAGCCATTATTCAAGGAGCTGAAAAATATAAAACGGGAGCTGCTATATTCTGGCAGAAAAATGGAAATAAGCATGTAGTGCTGCCCCCATTTCCCATTAGTGAAAATAAAGTTTCATTTGGTAAGCTTGATACTTCCTCGTTACATAAAATACTGGACAGGGAATATACCATAGGAGTTGTGTTAGTAACTTGGGGTTCCTATGCCATAGGAATTTTCTATGGTGACAGCCTGGGGGAATCAAAAATTGGCACAGGGTATATTCATAAGAAACACAAGAAAGGAGGCAGAAGCCAGAAAAGATTCGCCAGAAGAACTGAAGAGCAGAAAAAGGACTTTCTAAGAAAAGTTAGTAATAGAATTGAGGAAAAATTTAAAAATCACACCCCTGACTATATCTTCCTGGGAGGAAACAGGCTAATTAGCAAAGTCCTATTAAAAAAGTGCAAATATCTTGAACTGCAAAATGACAAAATCGCTACCCGGACTTTAAACGTGAAATATGCCCACAAAGAAGCTTTAGACCATATCCTGAAAGAAGTAACAAAATCGCTACTTTTCAGCCACTAAAAAGATATATAAATATACCCCACACCCACCCTGAGCACAGGCCAAACTTCCCTGCTATCTTTTAACAAACCCTAGATTTCAAGTATCCAGAGAAAGTTAGATTTGATACCCCAACTTTCTCTGGATACTTACTAATAACTACAAATATCTAGGCTTTACCTATTCTAAATACCTTCGTCCCACAACGAGGGCAGACACCTTGTGTTGCCGGTCTACGGTTTTTAAGGATAATCTGCCTTGGGTTTCTTATTTCTACCTTCCTCCTGCATTTCATACAATATGCTGTTGCCATGAGACCCTCCTTTTTTTAAATTCCCTATTTAATATTGTTACTACAAGACTAACGTCTTGTCAATACCCTGTACGTATTTATTCTAAATAGACCCTCGCATTTCTCAGCCCGTAAGATATGCGTTTCAGCATATTGACTGGGTATTACAGCGTAAACTCTCTCGCTGTTGCCCTGCCTATAGCGCATACTCCCTAATTTGCACCCACCATACCAACTAAACTTACCCCACCATAATAGAAACAATTCACCCCAGGAGTTGCCACTTTAACATTTTCTTATCTTTCTCCAATTTCGTAATGGAACCTTAGAGTAATAGGCCCTTGACAAAACTTTTTCATTAATGCTAGAATGCTAGTTTGCGTTATGTCCATTATCTTCCCTTCATTTTTTGTCACTCTTAAATTTCCCTCTAGTAAATACTTTATATCTTTGATGCCGTAGAACTATTAAATTCTTGCTTTGAGGAGAAAAATTTATGGCTATTTCATTGATGCCTGAGCATAAGCTGGTGAAATCCTTTGCTAAGTTGCCTGAGGCTATGGAATTACCTGACCTAACTCGAGTTCAGCTTGATTCATTCCGCTGGTTTCAAGAAGAAGCTTTAAAGAAGCTATTTGAGGAAATTTCGCCTATCCAAGATCACACCGGTAATAGGCTAGAATTGCACTTTTCCGACTATGAATTTCGCGAGCCTGAACATTCCATTACGGAATGCTTTGAGCGAGGTATGACTTATTCCTCTCCCCTTCACATTTTAGTCCGCTTGGTGATTAAGGAAACAGGTGAGATTAAACAACAAGAATTATATTTAGGTGATTTTCCCTTAATGACCAATAAAGGCACTTTTATTATTTCCGGGACAGAACGAGTAGTAGTCAACCAGTTAACCCGCTTTCCAGGCGCTTACTTTACATTGGAAAAGGATAATGTGAAAGGACGAGCGTTATGCTTTGCTAAGCTGATTGCCGAGCGAGGGGCATGGCTTGACTTTGACACTTCCAGTCGTGATGTGATTTCAGTCAAAGTGAATGGAAAACGGAAGATTCCTGTCACCACTCTGCTACGTGCTATAGGCTTTGACAGTGATGATGCCTTGCTAGCTCCTTTTCAAGATGTAGATAACTCCTCCGATCACTCCTTTATTCGCTCCACAATAGAGCGAGACCCCTTAGTCAGAGACAAAGCTAAAGCACTAGTGGATATTTATCGCAAATTATCCTCTGGCGACCCCCATAGCCTCAGTAGCGCCAAAACATTGCTGAAAAATTTTCTGTTTGACCCTCGACGCTATAGCCTGGGCGAAGTTGGCCGCTATAAGCTCAATAAAAAACTAGGGGTAAACATCCCAGAAACTTATCTTGGCTTAACCCCTGAAGACCTGGTGAAAATAGTGCGTCATATTATTCTGATCAACAATGGCGAAGAAACCCCCGATGATATTGACCACTTAGGCAATCGGCGAACACACACCGTGGGCTTACTAATACAAAAACAGTTTCGAGCTGGTTTATTCCGTTTAGAGAGAACTATTAAAGAGCGTATGAGCATCCTTGGGCCTGAGGCAGCAACTCCTTCAGCTTTGATCAACATCCGCCCTATACTAGCTGCTATAAGGGAGTTCTTCGGTCGGTCTCAACTATCTCAGTTCATGGATCAAACCAACCCATTAGCTGAACTGACTCATAAGCGTCGCCTTTCTGCTATCGGTCCTGGCGGCCTCTCTAGAGAACGAGCTGGCTTTGAAGTTCGCGATGTCCATCACTCTCACTATGGAAGGATTTGCCCTATAGAGACGCCTGAAGGCCCTAATATTGGCCTCATTGGCTCTCTAGCCACTTACGCTTCAATTAATAAATATGGCTTTGTGGAAACTCCGTACCGCAGGGTTATCCACGAGATATCTAATGTCGCACCACAATTATCCGGCCGGACAATTCAAAGGAATGTAGTGGATAACAAAGGTCATCTAATAGCTAAATCAGGGGCGTTAATTACGGGAAAGATTGCATCAAAGTTAGCTTCACTTCCAGCACAAATTATCCAGGTGGTTCCTTTCGTTTCTAACCAGGTCGCTCATTTAACAGCTGATGAGGACGACCAATACGCCATTGCCCAAGCTAAAGTTCCTCTTAATAAGAGAAATGAGTTTATTGAGGAGAAAATTGAAGTTAAGAAAGGTAGCAAATATTTTAAGGAGCTAGTGGATAGAGTAGATTTCATGGATGTTTCCCCCAAGCAGCTATTCGGTATATCCGCCTCCCTTATTCCGTTTCTGGAACATGATGATGCTAATCGTGCTTTGATGGGCTGCAACATGCAGCGTCAAGCAGTACCTCTACTGCATCCCCATGCTCCCCTGGTGATCACGGGCATGGAGAGAGAGGTGGCTAAATATAGCGGACAGACAATATTCACCCCTATCGACGGCGTAGCAACTTCTGTAACCGGTTCACAAATTGTAATTGAAGATAAGCAAGGTGAAAATCACATTTATAAGCTGAGTAAGTTCGTCAGAACTAATCAGGGGACATGTATCAATCAGCATCCAATAGTAAACAAAGGAGACAGGGTTAAAACAGGCCAAGCCATAGCCAATAGCTCTGCAATAGACAATGGGGAGCTTGCTTTAGGACAGAATGTTGTCTGTGCCTTTATGAGCTGGAAGGGATATAACTTTGAAGATGCCATTATTATCAGCAGAAGGCTGGTTAAAGATGATGTCTATACCTCTATTCATATTTCGAAGCATGAGATTCAGGCACGCGAGACTAAGCTTGGCCCAGAAGAAATCACCAGGGATATACCCGATGTAAGCGAGGAAAACCTGAACGATCTCGATGAAGAAGGTATTATACGTATCGGTGCCAAAGTAAAGCCTGGTGATATCCTGGTGGGAAAGATCACCCCCAAAGGCGAGAGAGAGCTTTCAGCAGAGGAAAAATTATTACGGGCTATCTTTGGTGAAAAAACGCGTGAAGTAAAGGATAATTCCCTCAAGGTACCTCCTGGGGAATGGGGGAGGATAATTAACACTACGGTCTTCTCCCGTGATAATCACGATGAACTAGCCGCGGGAGTGCATAAGCTAGTGCAGGTATGGGTTGCTCAGAAACGTAAGATATCCGCAGGCGATAAAATGTCAGGAAGACATGGTAATAAAGGGGTTGTTTCAATTATATTACCTGAAGAGGATATGCCCTTTTTGCCTGACGGCTCACATGTAGACATTATTCTTAACCCGCTAAGCGTTCCATCCCGTATGAATATTGGGCAAGTCTTAGAGGCTCACTTGGGCTGGGCAGCTTATATATTAGATTTTAGAGCCCTTAATCCAATTTTTGATGGAGCTAATGCCTTGGCTATTGAGGATGCCTTAGCCAGGGTTTGGATAGCCTGGGAAGCAGATGCAGTTAACCTTGACTCAGGAAACTCAACTGGCATAACAACTAATCAAGAGAAGATCCGAGCTTGGCTTAGTGAGCACGGTCTTGATGCTAAGGAAATAATGGATGAAAAATATAGAGGTGTGGCTAAAAGAGCCTCCCTTTATTTGTGGCTTAAGAAACTGGGTGTGAATGCACAGAATCCAGGTGACGAAGATTTAGAGCAAATGGCAAGGAAGATTTACAAAGAGCAAAGGATCTATCCACCTATCTTCGGCAAAATAGAACTCCGAGATGGAAGAACTGGCGAGCCTTTCGATCAACCTGTAACTGTAGGCAACATCTACATGGCAAAATTAATACACCTTGTTGAAGATAAGGTGCACGCTCGTTCTACCGGTCCATATTCACTTATCACCCAGCAGCCATTGGGAGGAAAAGCCCAATTTGGCGGCCAGCGCTTCGGTGAGATGGAGGTGTGGGCACTGGAAGGCCATGGCGCAGCTCACACGCTTCAAGAAATGCTTACCGTGAAGTCGGACGATGTAATGGGTCGAGCCAAAGCCTACGAGGCTATTCTTAAAGGAGAAGCTATTTGCCAACTTGGTGTCCCCGAAGCATGTAAGGTTTTGTTTATGGAACTGCGCAGTTTGGGATTTGCTGTTGAGCTGCTTAGTGAAGATGCAGAAAAATTAAATTTATTCGCTGATGCTAAACCAAGGTTTCAAGCTAGATTGTAATGCGAGGTGATAAATAGAGATGCTTCAATTTGATGATCTGAGTGCTATTCGAATAAGTCTTACCTCACCAGAGCAAATCAGGAGCTGGTCTCATGGTGAGGTGACTAAAGCAGAGACAATAAATTACCGCACTTTGAAGCCAGAAAGAGATGGCCTCTTTTGTGAGAGGATTTTTGGCCCTACCAAAGACTTCGAGTGCCATTGCGGCAAATATAAAAAAATACGCTATAAAGGTGTTACTTGTGACAAATGTGGAGTCGAGATAGCTCATTCCAGCGTACGCAGAGAGCGTATGGGGCATATCGAGCTAGCCGCCCCTGTGGCTAATATCTGGTTTGTCAAATTGGTGCCTAGCCGACTTGGACTTCTCCTCAACCTATCCCCACGAAATTTAGAGTCAGTTATTTATTTTGCTCAACATATCATTATCTCAGTCAATGAAAAGGCTCGTGAGGAGAGGATTCACCAGCTCGAGGAAGAGGTAAATCAGAAGATCAGTGAGCAAGAGGAACAGCTAAATGAGAAAGTTGCAGAACTGCAAGCTAAAGCTGAGCCAAGAGAGGATGACAAGGCTATAGTGAGAAAAGTAAATCAGCTACGCGCTAGACTTATGCAAAAAAGGTCAAAATTTGAGGAAGAGTTGAAGACAAGGAAGACACAGATAAAAGACCTTAAGCAATTAAAGTTACTTAACATGGAGCAATATCAAAAGCTTAAGAATGAATATGGCGATATCTTCGAGGCCGGCATAGGTGCTGAAGCTATTCTAGAGATTCTGAAAAAAGTTGATGCAGCGGAATTGTACCAGGACCTCCTTGAAGAACTGCATAACACCTCTGGGCAATCCCGCAAAAAACTCAGCAAACAATTACAATTGGTTGAAGCTCTCAAGTCTAGCAGAAACAAACCTGAATGGATGATTCTGACGGTGCTTCCTGTGTTACCACCAGCACTTCGCCCTGTAGTCCAGCTAGACGGTGGCCGTTTCGTCATTAGTGACCTCAACGACCTCTATCGGCGTGTTATCAATCGTAACAATCGCCTCCGCCGCCTCATGATGTTAGGTGCACCTGAAGTCATTATTCGCAATGAAAAACGTATGCTGCAAGAAGCTGTTGACGCTCTTATCGATAATGGACGAAGGGGACGTGCAGTTACCACTGGTAACAATCATACCTTGAAGTCACTTTCAGCTATGTTGAGAGGAAAACAGGGGCGCTTTCGACAAAATCTTCTAGGTAAACGGGTAGATTACAGTGGACGCTCAGTCATTATTGTTGGACCCCAGCTCAAACTTCATCAATGTGGTTTGCCACGACATGTAGCGTTAGAGCTATTTAAACCCTTCATTATGCATAAGCTTATAGAGAGTGGTTATGCCAATAATGTAAAGGTTGCTCGACGCCAAGTGGAGAATGCCAGACCTGAGGTTTGGGATCTACTTAGTGAAGTGGTTAAAGAACGCCCGGTACTACTTAATCGTGCCCCCACATTACATCGCCTGGGCATTCAAGCTTTTGAACCTGTTCTAATTGATGGAGATGCCTTTCAGCTTCACCCCCTGGTTTGTGCTGCCTTTAATGCTGACTTTGATGGCGATCAGATGGCAGTCCATGTACCGCTATCCAAGGCAGCAGTGAAGGAAGCCAGAGAGCACATGCTAAGCATTTATAATATGCTGCTACCAAGTTGTGGCGAGCCAATAATAACTCCCAGCCTTGATATGGTCTTTGGCTGCTATTATCTCACTCTCATTAAGCCTGGAGCTAAGGGGGAAAGGAGAGCTTTCAGCAACTTTGGAGAGGCCAAGTTAGCTTATGAATTGGGCATAATTGAACTCGGTGCTGAGATTGAGGTGCGCGATAGAGGCGATAGCGGGAGACGAATAAAGACCACTGTAGGGCGAATTTTATTCAACGATGTTTTGCCTCCCCAGCTTCGTTTTTACAATGAAGTAGCAAATAAAGCTGCCTTAAAATCACTGGTCTCTGATTGTATTCGCCTATTAGGTAACGAGGCTACAGCTCCTATCCTTGATAACCTTAAGCAATTAGGCTTTGACTATGCTACAAAATCAGGGATTTCTATTGCCATGAACGATATTGAAGAACCCCCAGGGAAAACTAAGCTCCTTAAGGAGGCTGACAAATTAGTTGGTGTTGTTGAAGACCAATTTAACCGTGGCTTTATTACTGAGGATGAACATTATGAGAATGCAGTCCAAATATGGATGGAGACCACAGACAAAATTGCCGAGGATATGTCCCAATCCTTAGACCATTATGGTGGAATCTATATGCTGGCTACATCAGGAGCAAAGGGTAATATCCCACAGATCAGACAGATGGCAGGAATGCGTGGGCTAATGACTGACCCTTCCGGGAAGATAATAAACTTCCCTATCAGATCAAGCTTCCGAGATGGTCTATCACCTATAGAATATTTTATTTCTACTCATGGTGCTCGCAAAGGATTAGCTGATACTGCTTTGAGAACTTCAGGCAGCGGTTATCTTACTCGGCGTCTTATAGATATAGCCCAAGACACTATTGTAACTGAGGCTGATTGTGGCACCACTGAAGGAGTTTGGATATCAGGCGAGAACAGTGGAGGTCCTTTGCCTTCATTGAGCCAACGGATTATTGGCTACCTGGCAGCAAGTCAAATTGTTAACCCCCATACAGAGGAGGTTATCCTTGAGCGCAATGAAGAGATCAATGAGGAAAAAGCCAAGCGAATTATCGAGGCCGGCATTACTCAAGTATATATGAGGTCAATCCTCAGCTGTCACTCTCGACTTGGTGTTTGCCAACATTGTTATGGTAGAGACCTAGCCACAAGACAATTAGTAAATCTTGGTACTGCTGTAGGTATTATTGCGGCTCAAAGCATTGGTGAACCAGGCACTCAACTCACTCTTCGTACTTTCCATACAGGTGGTGTAGTAGGCACTGATATCACCAGCGGATTGCCTCGTGTGGAAGAACTCTTTGAAGCTAGAATACCAAAGGGCAGTGCCATTATTTCTGAAATTGATGGCACTGTTGAACTGATTGATGCCGAGGAAGGAAACATAGTCAAAGTTACTAGCTCTGAATCTTATCTGGATGAATATGAATTGCCACCAGGAATGAAAGCTGCTGTAAACAATGGACAGCTAGTCGATATTGGCACTGCTTTGTTTTATCCCACTTCTTCCTCAGAGGAAACTGAAGAGCAATTGCCCGCAGTAGTTGAACCACAACCTATAGTAGCCAGAGCCGCTGGTCAAGTCGTTATTGAAAACAACCATCTTTGCGTCAAATATGAGGAAAGGGAAGAGAGAGAATACATGATTCCACATAGCGTAAGGTTACTCGTTAAAACAGGCAGCAAAGTTAAAGCAGGTGAACAACTCACTGAAGGAGCCACCGCCCCACAAGGTATACTACACATTCTAGGAAAAGAGGCGGCACAGCAATATTTAATTGACGAAGTACAAAAGGTATATCGCTCTCAAGGGGTAAACATACATGATAAGCATATTGCTACCATTGTTCGTCAGATGTTGAGAAAAGTGGAAATTATTTCATCAGGCGATACGAGCCTCTTGCCAGGTGAATTGATCGACCGCTTTGATTATGAGGACGCAAACGCCAGTGCGCTAGCTGAAGGAGGTGAACCAGCAATGGCACAAGCCATTCTTTTAGGCATAACCAAAGCTAGCTTAAATAAAGATAGTTGGTTAGCTTCTGCTTCTTTCCAGGAAACTGGCCGCGTGCTCGTTGATGCAGCAATCAAAGGCAAAACAGACAAACTTCGTGGACTTAAGGAAAATGTAATTCTTGGCAGGCTTATTCCATCACGAGTGTTGCCTGATGCAGAGGCAGAACCAATAAACTTGCAGCTAGAGGCTTAAATACTCCCTTTAGCGCTAAAGAAAAAGGGCAATGTCAGATATTCAAAGGGTGCCTTCCACTCCCCACTCCTTATCTACTGAGAAACGCGTGGTTTCAGGCAAATCAGCTATTGAGGATATTCCTGTTGATTTAAACCTTCGCCCCAAGCACCTTAGTGAATTTATAGGTCAAGAAAAAGTTAAGGATAACCTAAAAATAGCTATTATGGCCGCTCAGAAAAGACAAGAGCCTTTAGACCACATCCTCTTTCACGGACCTCCTGGCTTGGGAAAGACCACCCTTGCTTATATCATCGCTACTGAGATGGGCGTCAACATTAAAATCAGCTCTGGACCAGCAATAGAACGCCCTGGAGATTTAGCCGCTATTATTACCAACTTGCGCCAAGAAGATATTCTCTTTATTGATGAGGTTCACCGGCTTAGCCGTATAGTGGAAGAAAAGCTCTACCCTGCAATGGAGGATTTCGTTTTTGATGTTTTTCTGGGTAAAGGCCCAGCAGCTAGAAGCTTGCGGCTGAATTTACCTCATTTCACCTTAATTGGAGCTACCACCAGGTTCGCTTTACTAAGTCCTCCACTTCGCGATAGATTTGGAGCCATATATCATCTTGATTTCTATGATGCGTTAGCAATAGAGAAGATCCTGAAGCACTCCTCAACTATACTTAAAGTGCCAGCGAAGGAGGGAGGGCTTGTTCAAATTGCACAGCGTGCCAGAGGTACACCACGAGTAGCTAATCGCCTCCTGAAACGCTTGCGTGATTATGCTCAAGTCAAGGCAAACGGGATAATCACTGAAGAGGTAGCCCTAGAGGGCCTCTCAAAACTCGAGTTAGATTCCATGGGCTTGGATGAGATAGATCATAAGATACTCCATACAATAATTAGTAAATTTGATGGTGGTCCTGTAGGCCTGGATACCATCGCTGCCTCTATTAGCGAGGATGCTAATACCATTATGGATGTTTATGAGCCCTATCTTCTTCAGTTAGGTTTTCTGGATCGCACTCCTCGCGGCAGGCTAGCCACTAGACTTGCTTACGAACATCTGGGCCTCCTTTATAACAGAGACTATCAGCCTCAAACAAGTTTATGGAATCAAGAAAAAACTTGAACTTCCTGGCCCTGCAAGACTACACTCCACGTATCTTACTGTGACCTAGTCCGCAGCAAAACTGGGCTGGCCAAAGCGAATAAAGAGAGTGTTAGTATCAGCCACCTACAGAAATTAACACTTCCTCTATTTGCTATAGCTACTAAAATTAAGATTATACTCGCTGGAATTAACAACGCAGCAGCTTTGCACCAGCGCTGCCTCACACGAGTGAATGTAAAGGTTGCCATAGCTAGAACAAGAAAGCTGATAACTATCCAAGGAATATTCACCTGCAATTTTGCCAATGGTATGCTGTTCACCAAGAATTCGTTTCCTGTGCCTAGGGCTAGTAACCAACTTAACACTACTGGGAGCGGGGTTAGCATTAACGACACATAAAGCCAATCACGGCTAGCAGCCTCCTTCAATATGTAAATAACCACAAATAAAGCTAAAGGAATGTAGATAAGCGTTGCTAACCAAACCCAGCCTTGAAGTAAGTATATTAATAGAATACCTGTAACTACCACCGGGAGCAGATAATATCCTAACCAGGGGAAGAACCACATTGGCTTGTTATGGTACCAACCATAAACTACCACGCCAGTGACCGCTACCAATATACCTGATAGGCAGATAATATTTTGCCAGTAGTATGAAGTGAAAAGGAGGGCAACCAACAAATGAGGTAAGGAGGCGAAAAATGCCTCCCGGTAGCTACCTCGGCTATGTACCTCATAGATTTGTTGGGCAATTAACTGTGGGGGGCCAAAAGATTCTACGGCGATGTTATTTGCCTCTTCCTCACTAAGCCCCTTTTCTTTTAGTTCCTGGCTTTTGTCCTCAAGATGGGTATAAATTTCCTGAGCTATGCTCCTTTTAACCACCGAGTCGATTTTTAGCCCCGAGCTAAACCTATCCCGATAATGGCTTAATTTATTTGCCATCGTAACATTAAGCTGTTTCTGGCTCTGTAACCAATCTAACCGCTGTAGAAAAATCTTGCCATGTAGCTAGTTTTCCAGCTAAAACTTGCTGCCCCTTTTCGGTTATATAGTAATACCGCCTCTGTTGCCCATTAGCTAGCTTTTGCCAGCTGCCTTTAATAAGCTTGCCTTTCTCCATCCGATGTAGGGCAGGATACAAGGTCCCCTCTTTAAACTGGAAATATCCGTTGCTCCTTCTTTCCAACTCCTTTATGATTTGGTATCCATATGTGGGTCGACTGTTAATTAAGCAAAGAAGCAAGCAGTCAGTATTACCTTTGAGCAATTCACGCCCATAATCCACTGTTTAGCACCTCAATTATATTCTGAATTATCTTCACCGTAGCATGGTATTCTTTCGCTGTCAATGTACCGTAACAGCCCTTGCCCTGTTTGCTAATAATGACCCTCAACCGTTAAAATATCACCCTAAGTAAAGTTTAAACAGGTCAATATCAGAAGCTAGTAGATATGAGTGCCTTTGAAGATTTTGTGGCAGAAATCAGGAAAACACAAACTATGCAGGCTCTCCTTGAGAGCTTAGAGGAGGAACCGGCAAAGCTCTTAGGTGCTATTTGTAAAGAATACGAAACAACCAATAAGGCGGTCCCTGACCACCATCTTCATTTAGCTGGCTATTTCGGCGAGGCAATGCTGAGAGCCCTCCTATCAGCAAACTTCGTTACCCGAAAGCCAGGAGATAGTTTTGCTCTTTACGGCTATAAGCCTACGGAAATGGGACTTAAGTACTATAAAGGCATGCTTGATGAGAAGAGAATTTAGATAATTGACTATAGATTATAATAAATTGTATAGGCTCATCGACACTCATGCTCATCTGAATGAAGTAGAAAATCTCGATTTAAGGCTTAAAGAAGCTAAAGAAAATGGCATTATTGCCATAGTGGCTGTAGGCTCAGACTATCAATCGAATGTGAAAACGTTGGAAATCTCCCAAAAATATTATCCCCTTG
>Ga0114921_10000151_pt1 | contig 28333 bp, 27 predicted proteins | sample BentaG_FD_87016 | JGI IMG/M metagenome (GOLD analysis project Ga0114921, IMG submission 87016) | Deep subsurface microbial communities from South Atlantic Ocean to uncover new lineages of life (NeLLi) - Benguela_00093 metaG | ecosystem: Environmental > Aquatic > Marine > Oceanic > Sediment ... | reverse complement strand
GTTCCAACATCACACCATACGGATTCATCAAATGCTATTGTACTGTTACCTTCGCGGTTATCCGCGCTGGTTAGCAACTGTACGAATCCTAGCTTACAGGGGCGCCTCTTCTGTCATCCTACCGGGAGTCTTGTATCCCTGCCTTCCTCCCGATATTCATCGTAACTCTTCGATGCAAAAAACTATATAAAGCTAGCGGCTTTCATCCCCTGCCTGTCGGAAGGGGACTTCCCGCCGATTCAGTTAAAAGTGTATATAAAAAACCAGCGTTTTCATTTTCGATATCTATTTTAACTCAAAATTCGAGAGTTATCTTAAAGATAAACTATTTAGAGATTATGAGTAATTCGTGAAAGATAGGCTTGCCTTTCCAGATAAAAGAATTACAAGTAATCCGACCACAAACGCTTTTTAGTTCATTCGAATAGAGTACAATGCAGGGACAATATATGAAATACGCGAAGAAAATAAAGATATCGGAATTTTTCATGCTTTTAGAGATTGCAAAGTTAGGTGCACTTGAAAAAACAATCAAATTGACATCTGTCAGAATAAGTGAGATTCTTAGGGTTAGCCAACAAACTTGTGCACGAAAACTTAGAAATATGGAATTATTTGGTTGGATATCGAGAGAAATCGTTCCAAAAGGGCAATTAATACGAATTACGAAGGAAGGACGTGAGATCTTACAAAAGGTATATTCAAATCTCAGTATTTTATTCGTTAATCGATTTCCTCCTATAGTACTTGAAGGAGAGGTTTTTACAGGACTAGGCGAAGGTTCATATTATATACAACAGGAAGGGTACTTAAAGCAATTTAAGGAAAAACTTGGCTTTACCCCGTATCCTGGAACATTAAATCTACGACTAAGATCCAAAGCAGATATGAATGCTAGAAAGGACCTTTTAACAGTGCCATATGTTCCGATTGAAGGATGGACAAATGGTCAAAGAACCTATGGATCAGTTAGATTATATCGTACAATGATCAATAACAAAGTTAGAGGGGCATTATTAGACGCAGAACGAAGTCATTATGGTGAAGATGTTGTTGAAATTATAGCCCCTGAGTTTTTGCGAAAAGCATTAAGATTGAAAGAAGGAGATGTTGTGCAATTGTTATTTATATAAATTTTGAGCAACATAATTCCTTATTTGAGACACTAGTTAACGTACTTGAGATTATTGGCTTTGATTCAAAATGATGTTTAAAGATGCTTTTGCGTAATCTAGTTCCTCTGAGAACGAATGATGTGGCAACTGAGTTGAAATATAGCCATATCGTTGAACATATTTGAATAAAACTGCAATTAGGGGTATGTTTATTGCCTCAGCTAGTTTATGTGAGGCTAAAATACACAATTTCCTTCGGGCGCGTGTGATGGCCACATTAATTCTGCGGCTATCTTGTAGTACTTTTGCAGCTTTAGAATTTATGCCATCATCTACCAAAGAAAGAATGACAATATTATTTTCGCGACCTTGATAAGAGTCTATGGTACTTGATTTACTAACTGACCAAAGATTGTAGACATTATTTATCTTTTTAGAAAACACTTGTTTGATTAATCGACCAATAAGTGCGGATTGGAGACGAAAAGGTGTCACTACTGCAATATCTTTTTCAGGAGAGTAGCCTGCCTGGTGATATTCTTTCATTATTCTGATCGCCAGCGCGGCCTCGAATAAATTACAGGCGGAATATCGTCCACCAAACATTCTCCATTCGATACCTGGTACATTAAAATTAAAAGTATCGATCCATATGAGGGGATACCGTCCAGATAAACTCTGACTTAAACTATCTCCTTTGGTAGGATGATAATCGATGTGGATGTTTTCAACGCCGTAAGCCGTTTTTAACCGATCATTATAGATAAAATGGCTGGGAAACATGGCGATGTATTTATTTGACCGGTACTGGGTGTCCAGAAATACACTTTGATCGGGATATTTGGTAATTAACGCCTCAAAAAGTGATTTTGTTAGCCGTTGTTTTATAGGGACATTAAAAATCGGAGGTAGTTGAAGGTGGTCGCCTACCAGAATTATTTTCTTACCAAACACCATACCTATAAGCGTTAGCGGGATGCTAGCCATACTAGCCTCGTCTATAATGACATAATCAAAGGGTGGATGGTTCCAGTCAAAATTGCGGTGAAGGGTGTACAATCCGGCTTTCGTTAACGTCGCCCCGACGATTTTCCATTGTTTGAAATCTTTGGCAGTTCGAATATTCCCTAAAAGTGGTCTAATTGTTGGTAACAGTTTGGCGTTCATGCCTAATCGAAGAACATAATGACTCGGATCCTTATTTTTCGTTCCCTTAAGAACCTCTATGATTTTTTCCAGCGCATTATCTACAGCAACGTTGGTATGAGAGGTTATAAGAACATTTTGTTTTCTGTAAAGCAATTGCATAACCAGTTCTGCAATGGTAGTGGTTTTACCAGTGCCAGGAGGTCCATGAATCAAAAAAAAGTAATTATCATCCGTTAGATTGAGGCAATTAGCGACTGCATCTTGTTGCGACTCGTTAAGCAGTTCGGTGGAATGTTTTAGAGGTGCAGGGAAAATAGGGTTAAACAATGTTTGTCCTTCAAGGAGTGTTCTAAGTTTTCTTAAGTGCGTGTTTTTTCCCTGTTGGATTCTTTCCAAAATGTTTTCCTGAATTCTCAACAGTATTTGGTCATCAGCCTTTCGTAAACTAATTATGTCACAACAAAGCAGTTCTTCTGGCGAAAAATTCCCTGAAAAAGAAACATAGTAATTCTTGGCATCGTGATCAATAACGACACCATATAAGTCTCTCCTGGGATAGGAAAGAGGGCCTCCTTTGTTGTTGACTGAAGACAGGTCGTTTTTCCCATTACCCCAAGAGGCTATTATGGCATCTCCTGGTTTAACTCTAAAATCGCCTGTGGTATGTAGTTTTTCGACTCTTACATCTGCTAAAAAACGATAACTTTTCGATATGTTAAAATTAGGTCTCCCAATAAGTCTAGGCGTAGTTCTTATTTGGGTGCGTCCTTTTTTCTTTGCCCTCGTTAAATAATCCCATAAGTGCTCATATGTAGAATCTTTGATATCTATTTCTTCAAGATTCATTTGATAATCGCCCTTTGAAACCCTTGTAGATGAGCCTAAAATTCTCTTTCCTACAAAGAAATTCACTTTTATTCGCTATTTTTCCGATTCCTACAGTTATTTCACTTTGCAGATATAAAGAAGATATATAAACTCCACTTATCATTCTAGACGTTTATCACAAAGAAAACAGCCTTTGTGTCTATATTGTCAAATATTAGGCTGTAAGGTGTACCAATTAAATAAATCGATGTGAAAAGGAATGGCTCAAGAGTTTTTAGAAGTTCGTACCCAAATGTGTTATATTTGAAATAAAAAAGGCAGGAATTAGGAACAATTTTAGTTAACTTATTAAAACTTCGTTACTGTCATTGTTTTAAAGATTCTATGCAATGTGCACGTATTATTGGGCATACTGCTGGTATTCCGTTATAATAGAAAAGGACAAGGTAATGGGACTCACAATGGGAAAGTTCGATCTACGAAAATTAAAAGCAGAGATTGAAAGGGATTATGAAAAGGCGTGGCTCATGTCTAAAAGCCTTTTGAAAGAAAATGGACGGCTTTTACATTTAAAACCACAGGGAAAACCTCATCCAATTTTTGTATTTATTGAAAGAGCGCGGCTTGCATTATTGAGACTAGGCTTTGAAGAAACTGTTTTACCTATGATTGTTGATGAAGGAACCATATTTCGAGAATATGGGCCTGAGGCAAGCCTGATTCTTGACCGTGTATTCTATTTAGCAGGATTACCACGCCCAGATATAGGAATTTCCAAAGAAAAAATTCAAAGAATTCAGGAAATTATCCCAGGATTTGATAAGGTCTCTGGATTAAAAAAAATCTTTAGAGACTATAAGTCTAGTAATATTGAAGCTGACAATATGCTTGAAGTTATTGTCTCTAAACTAGGAGTGAAAGAAGCAGATGCTAGTAAGATTATTGATTCTGTTTTCCCAGAATTGAAAAAACTTGAACCAATCCCTACAAAATTAACATTAAGAAGTCATACGACTGCGTTATGGTTTCCTGCGCTAGCTAAAATTCAATATCTACAATCTCTCCCAATTCAACTTTTTAGTATTGGTCCGAAGTTCCGAAGAGAACAGAAATTGGATAGAACTCATCTTTACTCAAGTTATACAATCTCTTTTGTAATCATGGCTGAAATGACATTAGAAGATGGTAAGATTGTTGTTGAGGATTTTTTAAGAGAGCTTGGATATGAGAAGGCGATTTTTACACGAAAACGAGTTACCTCAAAATATTACGCACCTCAAACAGAATCAGAAATATTTATTGAACACTCAAAGACAGGGGAACTCATTGAAATCGGGGATCTGGGCTTTTATTCCCCGATAGCCCTTGCTAACTTCGGAATCGAATACCCGGTGTTTAATGCGGGCTTTGGAGTGGAACGATTTGTTATGATCGAAACTGGCGAAACTGACATCAGACGCCTTGTATATCCCTATTTCTACACTACTGACGATTTAAAAGATGAAGAAACCTTAAAGGGGATCAGATTAACTGAAACTCCAGAAACAGATCTTGGAAAAGAAATAATGGCTGCAATCATAACTACTGCCGAAGAACATAAAGATGATAGTTCTCCATCAAAGATATTAGCATGGGAAAAGCAACAAGGTTCTAAGCTTATACAAATCTATGTTTGGGAGCCTGATCCCGGTGTCAAACTATTGGGTCCTGCAGCTTTAAATGAGGTTTGGGTATCTGAAGGGAATATAATCGGTGTTATTCCTACCGAAAGGTTAAGGAAGGATGGTCTTCCAACAGGTATTCGATATTTGGACGCTGTAGCCGCAAAAACTGCTAAAGAAATAGAAGAACTGTTACAAAGGGGCAAGAGCGAGTATATTTTGCGAGTAAAAATGGTAAAAAATGCATCAGATATTAATCTAACAATAGAAGAACCAACAAGGAGAGCCATCTCATCAAAAGGGAAAAAAATTGATATTAGAGGTCCTACCTTTATCGGAATTCTTATGGAAGGGCATCAACCCTAAGAGATCAACTTACAGAAAAGGAGTGATGGCACTTTGGGAACTCCTAGTTAGAAGATCCCTATTTGTGTTAATGATCTTACTGAATTGGTGCTTAATTTTGACTGATAGAAACCTACGAACTTTTTCTCAAAATCTTTCAAATAGATTCCCAGCTAAAGTGGATATTTGTTCAATCGATCTCAATTCGCTTAGAAAAGAACAAAGTCTTCTTGCAAAAATGATTATTCTCGAAGACAACTTTGACGCCCCCGAAATTCTAGCAGGAGTAGATCTTTCATATAAAGAATCTAACTGTATTGTTGCTTACGTCGCGCTTAATTTTAAAACATTAGAAGTTTTAGAGTGCAGCGCTATAAAACACAAAGTTGTTTTTCCGTACATCCCTACTTTTCTTGCATATAGAGAAGGACCTCCCATCTTGGCGCTTCTGGAAAATCTGGAAAAAATAGATGCATTTCCCGATATTCTTATGATAAATGGTCATGGGATTGCTCATCCGCGCTTTTGTGGATGTGCATCTCATATAGGTATTCTTGCAAATATACCGACTATTGGTATTGCGAGTAAATTTTTGTATGGGATGTCTTCCGAAATACCCCTTAATGAGGGGTCATATTGTCATGTAAACTATAGAGGTCAACGGGTGGGGGTGACTTTTCTTTCAAAAAAGGGCTGCAAGCCTATAATTATTTCACCAGGACATTTAATAACGCTTGAGAGTTGTCTAAAAATAGCACAGCAGTCATTAGGGGGTTATAAATTCCCAGAACCAATTAGGTTAGCTCATAAGTTTGCACAAGAAGGAAAAAAAAGCGTATGTAATATTACTGGTTCTTTCAACGCTCATAACGGTGGGTTTTCTCGCTGATTTCGTAGGAACGAAAAGATTAAAAAAGAATGTCATTATTCCCCAGATAGAATGCGTCCAGTACATTATGGTGTTATAAGATGATCATACCCGTTCGTTGTTTCACTTGTGGAAAAGTAATTGGAGATAAGTGGCTATTCTTCTCTCAGAAAATAAAACAAGGTGATTCTCCAAAAGACGTATTAGATGAATTAGGCGTAACGAGATATTGCTGTCGAAGAATACTTTTAAGTCACGTTGACCTAATAGATGACATCCTACAACTAATGCGATAAATTCTGAATGATGTAAGTAGGCAATATAATAGGAAAAAGTGCACTGTAAAAATAATGCAGATTTATATGGAGCCCTAGTGGCACTAATTCTGAGCAGAATACCCTCTCTCTATTCTAGATAAATGTTCAGTTCTTAAGTGTTGGAATGTATTTGAACGTAAATATGAAATCATAGGATAGTAAAAAGGAGGAGAAGAAATGGTAGATAAAAATCAGGTACCACCCGTTAAACTTATGTCTGATAAAGGTACCCGAATTGACGGTCGTAAATTTAATGAATTAAGACCAATTCATATGGAGATTGGGGTGCTTAAAACGGCTGATGGATCAGCCTATGTAGAGCAAGGAAGAAATAAAATCTATGCGGCAGTATATGGCCCAAGAGAGTTACATCCGCGTCATTTAGCACTTCCCGATAAGGCTCGTGTAAGATGCATCTATCGAATGGCAACTTTCTCAGTAGAAGGCATCCAATTTCTTGAAATTGCCTGCTGAAATGAAAGAAAAAGCCCTGCTCCAAGTAGAAGGGAACATGAATTATCAATGGTCATTCGAGAATCATTAGAGCCTGCCATTTTTTCCATCATGTTTCCTCGAACCGCTATTGATATTTATATCGAAATTGTGCAGGCGGATGGTGGAACTCGATGTGTTGGCATCATTGCTGCATCTTTAGCTCTTGCAGATGCAGGAGTACCATTAAAAGATTTAGTAGCAGGATGTGCGGCTGGAAAAATTGACGGTACGCTTGTTTTAGATCTCAATGACACTGAAGATAAATGTGGTGAGGCGGATCTTCCTCTTGCATTTATGCCTCGAACAAAAGAAATTACGTTGCTTCAAATGGATGGCTCACTTTCGCCAGAAGAATTCAAAGATGCCACAAATTTGGCTATAACTGGCTGTGAAGAAATTTACGAAATGCAAAGAGAGACATTGAAGAAAAAATACGCAGAAAATCGTGATGAGATAAATTCTGAAAAAACTACAACCAAAGAAGGTGACTGAAATGGTTAAATCTGCGAAAATACTTTCTGAAATAGAACAAAACTACATTGAAAAACTAGTAAATAAAGGTACGCGTATTGACGAGCGTTCGCTAGACAGTTATAGGGATATTACAATAAAGACAAATGTTATTGAAAAAGCGAATGGTTCAGCCGATTGTACTTTAGGTAATACCAGAGTGGTTGTAGGAGTTAAACTTGAATTGGGCACACCCTTTCCTGATATGCCCGATGAGGGCGTAGTTACCGTAAATGCTGAACTTGCACCAATTGCTTCACCTTTCTTTGAAAGTGGACCTCCCACAGAAGTAGGCATTGAATTAGCGCGAGTCGTCGACCGAGGTGTGAGACAATCAAAAGCTGTTGATACAAAAAAACTATGTATTCTCAAAGGCGAGAAAGTATGGATTGCTTTTGTCGATATTTATGCTTTAGATCATGATGGAAATCTTATTGATGCATCTGCTTTGGCTGCTATAGCGGCTCTTTTAACAGCAAAAATGCCGAAGGTAGAGATCACAAAGGATAAAGAAATTCGTCTTCTTGAAGAAACAACGCCTCTTCCCGTAGTGGATCGTCCTATCGCAGTCACCTTAGCAAAATTAAATGGCGCTATTATAGTAGATCCTTGTCTTAAAGAAGAATTTGCAATGAGAGGGCGAATAACATTCACATTCACTGAAGAAGGAAATCTTTGTGCTTTACAAAAAGGAGGAAATGGAACCTTCTTGCCATCTGAAATATCAGATGCCTTTGATAAAGCTAGAAATATTGCATCTCAGTTACGACAATTTTTACCCAAATAACTTCGTTTATACAATCATTTTCGCCCTTTTTGGGGCCTCTTTAGCGCATCGTATATCTGATATTACCGATAGGATTTCTGGAATCGCCGTCTAGCACCCCTTCCACCAAATTTTTTAGGTTCTTTTCTGCGAGCATCTGATACAAGAAGTGTTCGATCGTACTCTAGGAACTTTCGTTTTATTTCAGATTTATCGGTCCACTCTGATATGGCTTTTGCTAAGGCAGTTCTAACGGCTTCCGTCTGTCCCATAATCCCTCCTCCTCTAACATCTACGTTTATATCTATTTTATTGATAATTTCTGGTCCAACAAGAAGTACAGGTTCCATGACTTTCCATCTACATAACTCTGGTTCGAATATTTCTAAAGGAATCTTATTTATTCGTATTTTACCGTTACCTGGTCTGATTATAGCCCGTGCAATCGCAGTTTTCTTTTTTCCTGTTGTCAATATCACTTTGGTCATGTTAATCCCTCTTTAAAGGCGACCATCCAATCTCTTTACATATTTCGGAGAGATAGACTTTTTTTCGCGTTGTCTTACATTCAATCTTAGGGAAAGGTTCTTGTTGGGCCTCTTTAAGGTGGTTTGGTGTGCCTATATATACTTTTAATCGTTTATATGCAGTTCTTCCACGATGTGTATCCCAAGGTATCATTCCACGTATTATACGACGAAGTAATCTATCCGGCATACGTGGATGAAATGGTCCTTTCCACGGAGCTGTTGCGGTCCTTATTTGTAACCTTCTTTTAAATTTATTTAGTATACTCTTCCGATCACCAGTGATGATACTTTTTTCTGCATTAATAATGCTAATATTGTCACCAAGGAGTAGTCTTTTCGCTACTAAACTTGATAAACGCCCCAGTATTTTATTTTCCGCGTTTATGACCAATTCATTCATTTTAAACCACCGAAAGGAGATTCCGCACATTATGAGGTAGTTAACTATATTCGTCTTGATTATGTTATAACCTTTAAATCCGATCCTTTTGGATTTTGTTTTATCAATTCTTTCAGAGTAAGACATTTACCACCAATAGAGAGTATTTTTTCTCTTGCATGCCGAGAAAAATTTAAAGCAGCAATAGTAACATGATGTAAGAGTTTACCAGTGGATAATACTTTTCCTGGAACGATTATTACATCGTCCTTTTTCGTAAGTCGACTAATTTTACTAAGATTGACCTGAACGCTGCTTCTTCGAGATCTTTGTAAATGATTGTCGATATCCTTCCATATTTTTGCATGCCATTTATGTGCACTTCTACGAAGGTATCTTCTAATAGATTGTACATTAGGATTAGTTGGACCTGTAGATTTCACCTTTTTCACCTTCTTGAATTAATTTTATTTCTTCTTTGAATGTTTCTGCTTTTTCTTGGAGTATTTCCACTGCCTTCTTAACAATTTTTTCGGGAGGTAACGCTCCAGTTGATTCTAAAGCAAATGCAAAAATTCTGTTGTCCCATCGTACTTCTATTGCATTAAAATCACATGTATCCTCGCATAGTTTGCATAAAATACAATCTAGCATGTTTTGAATTAACAGTCTGTTATCTTCAATTTTAAGTATGTTTTTTGGACAACTTTCTACGCAATCACCACATACCGTACATTCCTGTGTGTTCAGATCGATAATTGGGATGTATTTATAGGAGCAAGTCGAAACGGGTTGCCATTTTGCATGTGTTTTTCCCTTTCCTAATTGAGCAATTGCTTCTAATTCTATGCGTTGACTTTTTGCAAGTTTAACAAGAGGTATTAAATCATTTACTGGAATAACTTCAGGATCTTGTGAAACTAGATCCCCTGAATAAATGATTACAGTATCATCTTGCGTATCTATTTCTTTAGCCTCTTTAACTAAAGTCAGGGTTACAGAGCACCTAGGACAATTAGTTCCTCCGCATCCGCAATCCTGTGGTAATACAAAGGATTCGAGATCAGTTTTAAGCGGTATTAATCCAAGTCTATGAGAAAGTATTTCGTCATATAACGCGGAGGTGTTTTCTATAATGATAACATCTTCTATAGCGAGAGTTGGAACCTCCGCTATTATAATCCTTCTGAGAGCATTTGCAAAAGAGGCATCCACATCTTCCAGTATAAATCGTAATATATCTGGTGTCTGTTCAAGTATTTGGACATTCATAACAATATCTCACCGAAGTAAACCCTTGAAGGAAGGGTTGCTAATAAATGTATGCGCCTTTTATTGGCTTATTAATGTTGAGATATACAGCTTTTGAATTCTTTTTCTTTAAGAAAGGAGATTTTTTGATTCGCCTATTCGCATCTTGGTAGCAAGCAAAAAAGATTTATAACTTTTTCTTTTCTGACTAAGCCTGCAATATAGGTAATAGACACTTACTTAAACGAAAGTTCTCTAAGGTTTTTTCCTTTCATTTCGTTCTTAATTGGCATAGTGTCTTCTTAAAACTTTAACCGAGTGATTTGTTTTTTAATTTCGTTTTCGTTAGAGCAGAAGTTGTGAATGTAGATCTCGACATATTTGTAGTCCAGGAAAGATGTGAAAGCTGGCACACAAAAACGCGGACTTTAAATAAACCACTATCAAAAGTCAGTGGTGAACAGGTAATGGGAGTTACACAGTTATCTACTACCAAGGTTACTAGTGTACAAGAAAAAGTGAAGAAATTTTTATTAATGGGTCCCGCAGGGGCTGGAAAAAGTACTTTCGGGGTCTGTCTTGAATGTAAAGTTGAAGAGATTGCAATTAATTCTACTGGCATGTATATTCCTACTCCAGGAGTTGCTTTTTACAAAGTACCGTTGAAAAATGGCAAATGTTATGTTAACTGGGAATTGGGAGGACAACAGCGGTATCAGCCGCTATGGAAACTATGGTGGAAAGGTGCAAGTGGCGCTTTTTTAATCATTGATGCCTCTAATAAGGAAAGTTTATCGGTTGCCAAAAACATACACCAGTTAATTGTAGTGGAATTACGTTTACCTTATGTGGTGTGTGCCAATAAACAGGATCTTCCCAATTCTTTGTCTCCTGAAGTGATTGCTAATCAGTTAGAAATTAACGATCATACATTAATATTTCCTACCTCAGCGTTAGCCGGTGACAATGTAAAAGAAGCTTTTCTGGAGTTAGTTCAAAGAACGGAAAGAGGGTGTGAGTTGTGATCGGTGAAACCCTGTTTTTCAATCCCTATGCTCTTCAGGAGTGCGGCATTAAAGCTATATTGCTCGTTAAGTTCGATGTCATGGTGGGACCTTACATTGCCTTTGAGGGCATATGTTCCGAAAGCAAGGTAGTTGAAACCTTGAAAGATCCAATCACCTTGGCACAGTTCCATATGGGGCTGGCAGAGACCGACGTCGATGTCATAGAAAAACAGGGTGAACGCATGATGATTGCCCGCCGCAGCCGAATTGTAGAAGGCGTCGATGCCAAAGACATCCTGATCTTAATTATTGACGAGAACATATCATCAAGCGAAGCCACCAAACTAGCTGACGAACTGTTAGGACGCACTGGTGGCGATCAAAACTATTTACGGAATGAATTGCGCACATTATGTGAACAGTCCCAGGAACTTAAGGACCGCTTGCAATTACCGAAGCAACAGCCCCTGTTTGTGAAAAAGTCTGACCTGATGAAGCAGGCGGGTACTAAAATCCCGATTATGACCCCGGAACACAAAGACAAGGTCTTGAAGGGCGAAATCGCCTCGAAACTGGTGAACGACTATCCGATGGACCTGATAACCAACTTGGTGCAAGGGGTCAATGGCAAAATCACCATCCTTAGTTTATGGAAATTATACGCCCCCTTCGATATCGATCTATTGGAGGTATACGCGTTTTTTACCACCCTGAACGAATTGGAGGTTTGTCGATTTGAGGAAGCCTTTACTTTCCACAACCGACGATTACCCTGAACGAATTGGAGGTTTGTCGATTTGAGAAAACCCTTTCTTTCTTCACTCGAAGATTATGAAACCATTAAGCGAACACCCGAGGATACACCCACGAACTATGAAATGAAGTTTTGTGGTGATAGTTTCGAATTAATTAAATTATATGAGCAGTTAAGAGACACTATTATCAAAGGAGGAGCACACTTAATCCAGGATATCCTGTCTGAGTTGCTAGAAATTAATATCAACCCCTTGAAAATTATTGATATTGTCACCGATGCCATGAACACCACCGGCCAACTATTTTCCGCACGAGAGATCTTCATCGCCGACGTGTGGTTGGCTGCCCGCTGTGTGGAAATCATCAAAAAAACCATCGAACCCCTGATAAAATCCCAAGGGCTCGATAAGGACAAGGAGAAAATCATCCTGGGAACGGTGGCTGGCGATGTCCATAGTATCGGTCCTAAGATCGTAGAATTGTTTCTGGAAGGCGCCGGCTATGAAGTCATTAACCTGGGTGTCGACGTCTCAACCGAACGCTTTATCGAAGCCGTTGAACAGTATAAACCCGCCTTTGTGGGACTTAGCGCCTGGCTGGATACCACGGCCAACATCTCCCTAAAGCAGACCATACTAGCGCTCTCCCCGCTGCGAGATCAATATCAGTTTAAAATCATCGTGGGCGGCCCCTCCGTCACCCGAAAATTCGCCAAAGAAATCGGCGCCGATGGTTACGGCAATAATGCCGAAGAAGCCGTCCAGACCGTTACTCAACTCAAAGCAGGACGGCATACGTGAGAGATGACTGAAGAATAACCAACTTACTAACTACTTAATGAAAGAGGTTAAGGTGTACATCATGGGTCTTTTAAAACTCTTAAAATTAGTCATTAAAGCATCCGTCAAGAATAAATTACGGGGTTTAGGCGTTACGCTGAGCCCATTGGAACGCACCCTGCTGTTTAATTTAAACAAGGTACCGGATCGAGTCGCCACCATTTTGGTGGCCGCCAATACCCATCCTAAGTTTGTGGATCCGTCAGTCAGCTGGATCGACTTACTGGATGACGTTGATAAGAACGTGGAACTCACCAGGAAATTGTATGAACGCTTCCCGGTAGACTGTATTACCATGCTCTACTGGGGGGGGCCACTACTAAGTTCCGGCCTGCATGAGATGGGAGTACCCTTCCAATTCACGGAATGGAACTATCCCACTAACACCGACAACATCATCAAGGTGGCCGATGACTTGGATAGCATCCATCCGCCAGAAATCGAAGGCTACTTTGAAACCGCACTCCAAGTGCTCGTCAAAGTCCAAGAAGAACTGCCGGATATCCTGACCGGTCCATTCATTAGCTCCACCTTTACGTTGGGCTGCTTCTTGCGATCCACTGAATTGCTACTGGAAGATCTGAGATACTATCAACGATTTATCAACGCCGAAACTGAAAGCGAACGCCGCAAAATCGAAGACTACTGCCACACGCTGGGCACCTATCCAACGTTTTTCTTAGACGAAATGAAGACCTTCGGCGAACTCGTGCTGAAGATCGTCCAACGTTATAGAGAATACGGAATTGACCCCACTGGCACCGTTTTCTGGGAACTCTACGCCAGTCCACCCAGCTTGGACGTCGATGAATTCCTGGAATACGTCTACCCCCACATCTACGACATGTATAAAACCGTGCAGCGCTACCACCCGCTGGGAATCACCTATTACCCTGATACGCTGGAGCGCTGGAAACTGCTGTTCGACCACGCCGTCAGCGACAAACAGTACCTGCCCACCATTTCGCTGCCCGCCGCGGTGACTTTCCCCATCGATGAACAAGGCGATCTAGACTGCAACCACCATGAAATGATCAGGCTGTGCAAAGAATATAACCGGCCCTACGCCGTCGCCATCCTGCCCTACTTCTTGCGAGACGCCACCAAAGAAGAAATCTATCAAAAAATCAAAGAAATCATGGAATTCAGCGTCCAAGCACAACTCCCGGTCATGATCAGCCCGGCTGCCCTCACCAACGACACCGATCCGGAAAAAGTCGATAGTTTCTTCCAGGCCGTACTCGACCACGGCAACTACAGCCAACAACCCTACCGTAAACTCACCAAACAGCAACTCAAACAGTGCCCCGTCTGCCACAAGCCCACCCAGCTGTCCTTCGAGGAACGAAGAGTATTCTGCCCCTCCTGCCACTATTCCGCACAATTCGCCGGCGATGAACACATGGACTACGCCGTCATCATCAAAGCAAACAGCTAAATTTCAGTATTTCGCAGAGATCATACAAATATCATCTCTTATCAATATATAATGAAATCAGCATAGAATCAACATTCATATAAGGAAAAAAATCACTATTGCAACTCTTTTTTAGCCATTTTACAGTTATTGATCAGCACAAGATTTTTCAGTAAAAAAGTTCTTTACAGAGAGTCATATAAAAAGGGAATTCTTACCTTGGTGGTCTCTCTGGAGGCATATTTGAATCTCGCTAGTCATGCATTAGTTGAAATTGAAAAGGGTCTATCGGCAAGATTATCCCTTAAAACAATATCATTTCGTCATAATATCGCGGATTGGAAACTACGAAGCAAAGTCCACGCTCTAATCTTAGAGACGGTTCGTCGCCTTAATTACATTGATTGGAGTATAAATATCTCTTTAAAAGGCTCTTCTATTTCTCAACTTCATCCATACATTCGATCCATATTGCGACTAGCCGTATATCATTTAAAGTTTTTGTACATCCGTTCTTCACATTTGTTTGATGTTTGTGCAGGAATTATCGCTAAAAAATTTGAGAAAAAATATGCCAGTTTCGTGATAGCACTTCTCCGTGAAGTGGAACGAGAAAACTTAGAAATACACTTCAATCGTTTATCGGAGTTAGAAAAAACTGGGCTTCAATTATTTCATCCAACCTGGTTTGTTAGATATCTTTTTCGACATTTAGGGCGCTTTGAAGCAATAAGATTAATGAAAACGAACATCTCACCTCCACCTCAATACATACGTGTAAATACCTTAAAGATCGATCCAGATACCCTCCAGAGAAGACTGTCAAAAGAAAAAATCATTGCTTATCAAGATCCTGATTTATTCGATGTACTCCAAGTTCAAAAGGCAGCCAAGCCTTTGATTCACAGTTCTTACTACAAAAAGGGCTACTTTTACATTCAAAATAAAGCTTCTGCACTCGTTACTCATGTCCTCAACCCGCAAGAAGATGATTTCGTTCTTGATTTATGCGCGGCACCCGGAGGAAAAGCTTCCCATATGGGACAATTTATGAAAAATAGAGGTTCGATCATTGCACTCGATAGTTCTCGCAAACGAATGCGTGAACTTATAGAAACATCTCGAAGACAGTCAATCAAGATTATTCAGCCACTGCTTATTGACTCGCGTTCAGTTTCATTCGTACCTAAAAAGCAGTTTGATAAAGTTTTACTAGATGCACCCTGTAGCAGCACAGGGGCATTTCAGTCACGTCCCAGTAGAAAATGGACCGTTAATAAGCGACTTATTAAATGGCTGAGTCAAATTCAGTGGATACTGTTAGAACACGCAGCAGGGCAAGTAAGACCTAAGGGAATATTGTTATACGTTACTTGCTCACTTACTGTTGAAGAAAATGAAATGATAATAGAACGCTTCCTTAAACTGAATCCAGATTTTCGTCTTGTGAGAACAACTCCCTTTATTGGAGTTCATGGATCTAGAGGCTTAAGTCAATGTCAAAGATTATATCCTCATATTAATGACACAGACGGGTTTTTTATAGCCAAATTGGTTCGGCGTGCTTAGTTCGTGTTATTTCGTAAGTTGGCTCATGCTAGAATGCAAAAGGGGCTATTGTGACCAAAATTGGTATTTTCTAAGTGCTCTATTAGCCTTTTCAGCGTCACTTCCAAATTGTGCTAAGAAAGGATTTATACCGCCTCGGCAGATCTGGTCTTTGAATTACTAATATAACGCCATTTACGAAACAGCCCAGAAAAATAACGAAAATCAAGGAAACTATGCTCGTAATAAATCCTAATTCCTTTAAAAAAATTACGAGAATTATTGAAATGATAGCAGACACAATATATGCACGATAAATGTATATCAACTTGAGTTTTAGGAGATTTTTCACGTAATATGAGAGATAAATTGCAGCTATACTCATTGTTATCGTCCATAAGCAACTTAATCCGATTACTCCATAATACTGAATAACTGGTACACCTAGCAAAATAAGTATTCCAAGTTGAATGATATTTAGCTTTATTAAATGCTCTGGATGGCCCATTGCATGTAACAAATCTCTGCATGAAACGAATATCGCTCGAAAAAGCCCAAAACACAATAGTATTTGCAAGATTCTAACCATAGGTAGCCACTTTGCCGTATAAAAATAAAGTGTGATTTCCCATGCCAGGACGACACTTATCACGACAAAAGGGAGTATAAACATTATAATGAGTTGTAAGAAATTTTCATAAATTCTGCGTAAGTTTTTCTCGTCTTCTTTTGCCTGTGATAATGCAGGTAAGGATACTTTTCCTATGACTTCTGCTATGCCTTCCACAGGAATACTTGCTATCATAAAAGCAATTGAATAGTATCCTAGGGCTTCTGAGCCAAGAAGCCTTCCAATAATTCCCTTGTCTACGCTAATCAACAGAAAAATGAGATATCCGACTGAAGCAAACCTAATTCCCTTGTCCATCACCTTTTTAATAATTTGATTCGAGAACTTTAGTTTGGGTATCCAAGGTGCAAGAATCCATATAGCAATAAGGCTAGAAATATTTGACGCAAGTGTACCATAGACAAGGCTTAGAACGCCATATCCTTGTAAAGCTAAAGGAATGGAAACTAATGGAAATATTATCTCACCAACTATTGAGGGAATTATTCGTTTCTCAAAAAGAAGTTCCTTCTCTAACTTTAGAGAGGGCACTGCTGCAAAAGATGTAATAATTAGTACAAGAGATAACAGGGGTAATACTTCTGCGAGAAGTGCGGAATTAAAGAATGAGCCGATATGTGGTGCTGTCGAAAATATGGTGGCAATCGATATCGTCGCTAAAAGGGGTTCTAAGATAAATATTACAGTGAATAAGGCAGATTTATCTTCGCTGGATTGAATAATGCTGGTTCTAAACCCTTGAAATAGAATGGTGAAAGTGTTTACGAATAGCCATGCAAGTGCCATGACACCGAAGTCGGAGGGAAACAATGTTCTTGCGAGAAAAATGTAAGATATGAAACCAATGAATCTCGCGATCCCTGAACTAAAGAATATTGCCACTGTACTTCGAACTATACGTTTTTTCACGGATAAGGTCTCCTATGCTTTTCTCAACCTTAAGATCTTTAAAAAGTTCTGTATCTTTGAGGTATGTATTTTATGTAAGACCCAATGGACAAATGCCATTCATTATGTTTTTATTTCTTTGCTGAAAATTGTAGGATTAGGTGTAACTGATGTTTGATCTGATTGATCTATTGAAACGAACGAGTTATGAACAATGGCTCTACCTTCTTGTCGCCGTATCGTTGCTCCTGAGACTTTTATGTTTACATCCCTTTGTTTTTGAAGGACCAAGTTTTTATGATGAAGCTCGTTGGATTCTTGATGCAAAAACAATTGCTTTGGGAATGGGGTTTATTGACATAGCAATTCCAGGTAATCCTTCAGAAAGCCTTGTTCAGTATTCACCCGGTTTCCCTATAATCATCGCCCTACTCTTTCATATGCTTGGTGCAGAGAACTTACTTCTTATAAAAAGCATCCCAATAATTTCAAGTATAGGTTTGATTATAACTACCTACACTCTTATGCGCACTCTTTTCGGGAAACGTATAGGCTTAATAAGCGCTCTATTTGTCTCATTTCAATATCAGTTATTTGTTTTTTCGCATTTGCTTCAACCAGAAATCATTCTAAGTTTTCTTTTAGTATTACTTGTCTATATTACCTTTTCTTGGGCTGAAACAAAGAAATTTAAATTTCTACTCATTGCTATACCTATTTGCATAACTCTAGTGGTTGTTAGAGTGGTTGGCTTCATAATAATCCCCTTACTCTTTATATACATCCTTTTAAAGGGTTCAAACTGGAATGAACGAATATTTACTAATGTTTTCTTATACGTAGGTATTTTATCGTTTCTAGTGATCATAACACGTGAGTACCTTCTCACAGGATCGTTCTTAGGTACCTATGTACGTGAACTGTTTTATTACAACCCTCACGATTGGAGAGGAGGTGCAGTTAGTATAACAGACACAGAATTCATCATCGCAAGAACGGTTTCAGGTATTCTCTTCTATTTACTTAGCATTCCGTCTGTAGTTTTGTTTGAAGTCATCCCACAAATGAGTATAAGGCTACTTTTGGGTTTTTTCATTATAGGGCTCGGCATTATTCTCGGCATAAAAAGAAAACGGAATGAAGTAATTTTCCTCTGTCTGTTTATTGCACTCTATATAATTTTCTTCAGTTGGTGGTATTTTAAGCAAATTAGGTATATATTACCCCTTAGTCCTTTCTTACTTTCATTCTGTGCCATTTCATTTGCTAAAATTGCAGATTGGGTGACTACATCACTTAGAACTAAAAAACCATCTTTTGGTAAGTTTAACAAAAAGAATATGGCACTTATTATTTCAGCTATTATCTTCTTAGGTTTTATCATGCCAGATGCAGTTCGAGCTGTAATTCACGTGGAAAAAGATAGGACGCAGCCATTAAGCACAGTTCAAGAGAAAACAATTGAAGCATATCAATGGGTACGCGATAACACGCCATCTGATGCTATTATCACGTCAAGAAATCCTCATAGAGCATTCTATTTCAGTGAACGAAAAGGTGTGTTTCTACAATTTGCTCTTGAAAAAAAGGATCAAATAGAATTTATGAGAGATTGGGGTGTCTCCTACATCGTTATAGAAGACACGCCCGAGATAAGACAAGCATACTACTGGTTATTTGATCCTAATAACGTACCTAAAGAATTTAGATTGGTCTACTACGCAGAAGTGCCACTTGACAGTCAAAAACCGTTTATTATCGCAGTATATTCATTTAAGTGAGTTAAGTCCAAAAAAATAACCATTTCAGCGCAAGTAAGAAGGGTTTATACACTCCAATCCTCACTTACATCGAAATTAGTTAGTAAATTGAGGCAAGAATGGTATTTTTTATTTATCGCAGTTACAAGATCAATATTCAGAATATTTGCAAGTGAAGCAGTCCACGCAAAAATATCTGCTAACTCCTCTTCAAGTTCTTCGTGACTCCCATCTTTAACAATTGCTCTGGCTAACTCACCTATCTCTTCAATAAGCCAAAGAGCAGTCTTAAGAACACCACGTTCATAATCATTTTTGAAATACAACTGCCTCATTAATTTTTGAAATTCATTTATTTCCAAAAGATCACCTCTTTTGTTAATGAGAGTAAACCTTACAATTATTCATAAAACTGTGGGATCATTAATAATATTCCACGCTTTAGTGTTATGGTCTTACCCTCAACATTAAGCACCTTTAATTCTTCAATTGAGAAGGTGGATTTTTGAACCATAACATTTTTGTAAGACCACGTTCTACAACAATTGTGGAGGCGTCCAGAAAGGCGTTTAAAAAAGGTCCTTGCACGGATACCTCTATTTGAGAACAGAGATAAAAAAAAGAATTTTTTTGTAAAAAAAATCATGATCTAATGTGTTTTGACAGATTAGATGAAAATCTCTATAAAAAGAAAAAAGGGTGAAGACAATGCGAAAATGCCCTGATTGTGGAAGTCGTAATATTAAAGAAGAAACTGATAGAAGCAAGATTATAGGATATTTGCTACATGAACCAATCTACGAGAAAATACTTGTTTGCAAGAACTGTACCAATAGATGGAAACCTGGAGAAGAACCATCTGAGACACCTAAGCCTGTAACAGTGATGCCTGAGGCGCCACCTGAAGTGCCTGAATCACCACCTGAAGAACCTGAGGCGCCACCTGAAGTGCCTGAATCACCACCTGAAGTGCCTGAATCACCACCTGAAGAACCTGAATCACCACCTGAAGAGCCACCCACGTCTGATTGAAGATACAAAACGAATAGTGAAAAAAAATTGATTATACCGTAAAAGAGGCTCTATTGCTTTTTCACTATTTTTTGGGAATTTTAAGAGTTAGCAGATTTCCAGACTTAATTAAAAGAACAGCAAATATTGTTGTTAAAGAAATAGATAAACGAGGTAAACTTTTTCCATCAACCAAGGCTAATTTTAAGGATTTAATAAGATACAGTGGACTAAAATGAATTGGCATTTGTATTTACAGTTCAGTCTTGGAGTTTTTCGAACTTAGCCAAAGCCAAAGGGTATGATGCCTTCTTGCGATAATTGAGCAATGGTTACTGCAATGATAAAGATAATTACTAAGAGTATTACTGTACCAGGACCAATCTTAATTCCTGGCGCATCATCTTGGTAGAACCTTATCAGTCCTGCACTCGCCGAAGGCATTGGTGCATCTTTTTTACTTTTTTGTTTCCGAGTTCTGCGAGACAAATCTATTCATCCTTATTTTTGTTGTACTACTCCTTATAATATTTTCCTTGGTGTATGGTTCATTAAAAATACAACATTTTTAAAAATTAGTTAACGAATTAAAGAAGCTAGTAAAAAAATGCTATATAAGAGGTTCAAAGCGTTTTTTCAAGAAATTTGCTGAATTCTTTTGAATGAGAGGGATTTACACGACGCTAGGTTTATATTTCTCTCAGGAAATAACATTTCATGGACATATTTTACTTATTTTTATAGTTTAACTCCCTTTGTAATGAATTGTTGATTATTTCATATTGAAGGTGCAGTGTGTATAACAGAGGCTGGTAAGATAAATGAGTGATCCACTAAACTTTGACTATTTCAAAGCCATCGAAGAAACCGTTGAACGTTTATACGAACTTGCAAAGAAAGCGCGAGAGAAAAACTTGGACCCTTCCCCACAACCTGAAATAGTTTTAGCAAATGATCTCGCAGCACGAGTTGAAGGGATGGTTGGGCCATCAGGCGTTGCAGTGGCTATTCGCCAGCTTCAAGAGAAACTTGAACGAGAAGAAGTTGCGTTTCAAATAGCAAAAGATATTGTTTATGAAAAATTCGGAAACATGAACGATGAAGAAGCTGCTGAACAGGCTATTCGGACTGCTCTGGCTATCCTTTCTGGAGGAATTACTGCAGCGCCGCTTGAAGGTATAGCGAAAGTGAAAATTAAAACAGCTGCTGATTCGACACGATACTTAAGCATCTATTTTGCAGGACCTATACGTGCAGCAGGAGGAACAGAAGCAGGGTTGACTGTACTTGTAGGAGATTTCGTGAGGAGTTTGCTTCATATTGATAAATATAATCCTTCAAGTGACGAAGTTGAGCGATACATAGAGGAAGTTGATCTTTACAAACGCGCAGTACATTTGCAATACCCTTCTTCTGATGAGGAAATTCGAAATGCTGTGCAACATCTTCCAATTGAAGTCACCGGTGAGCCAACGGAGAAAGTAGAAGTTTCGGGGTATCGTGATATACCTTCTATTGAGACAAATCGTGTCCGTGGAGGAGCTATGCTGGTGCTGAATGATGGATTGCTAGGCAAGGCGCATAAACTTCCAAAAATTGTAAAAAAGATAGGCATCGAAGGCTGGGAGTGGCTCAAAAATGTAAAGGAATTAAAATCCAAGAGAGAAGCAGATGCCATTGATTTAAAACGAATGACAAGCGATAAATATCTCGCAAATGTAATTGCGGGGCGTCCTGTATTTGCACATCCATCTCGACCCGGTGGATTCCGCCCACGATATGGAAGGGCCCGAAATACAGGACTTGCTGCTGTTGGAATACACCCTGCAACAATGGAGATCTTAGATAAATTTCTCGCTACAGGAACCCAAGTAGTTACTGAAAGACCAGGGAAAGGAGCTATTGTTGTTCCAGTTGATACTATAGAAGGACCAATAATAAAACTCACAAATGGTACCGTTTGTTTTCTCTCTAATGCTGAAGAGGCACGTTCATACAGAAAGGATACAGAAAAGATCCTCTCTCTTGGTGACATGCTCATCGCCTATGGTGAGTTTTTAGAAAACAACCATCCCCTCATAAATGCAGGCTATTGTGAAGAGTGGTGGGTTCTAGAATTAAAGGACGCATTAATGAAATCACTCCATAAGAGGGATTATCTTTGTTCACTTCTTAACATTTCAAATGCCCATCTAAACGAATTTATTCAATGCCCTATCTTTATCTATCCTACTCCTATCGAGGCACTTAGCCTCTCCAAACTACTTAATATACCGCTACACCCAAGATACACCTATCTATGGCATGATATACTTCCTGAAGAACTTAACATCCTTTTAGAATGGCTCGTACCAGCAAAGATCCAATTCAATGGCGAATTTATAACAGAAATACGTGCATCGAATACAAATCCCAATTCGAAGATTATTTTGGAAAAACTCTGTATACCTCACACTCTAGAGCAAAATGAGGTAGTAGTTTCTTATCATGCTCCAACACTCGCATATTGCCTTGGCATCCGAAAGGATGTTACTTTAGATCAAATCCGTTCCAAGCTTCAGAATTCCACTACGATTGGTGATTCACTTTCTATAATTAATACACTTTCTGGAATTGAAGTAAGAGCAAAAGCGCCTATATTCATTGGAGGGCGTCTAGGGCGCCCTGAAAAATCAAAAGCACGTGCTACATCTCCTCCGGTCCACGTGCTTTTTCCAATAGGATTTGACGCAGGTCGTAATAGAAACATCATTGAACTAGCAAAAAAAGGAGACGTATCAGTTGATATCGTCCGAAAGGAATGCCAATCGTGTCATTATAGTTCATTTATGAACCAATGTCCCCGTTGTGGGCACAAAACTACCATTGTTCCAAAATGCCCTAAGTGCCACACAGAGAGCCTAAAAAATATCTGTCCAAGTTGTAAGACACCTATTAGGGCCTATGAAAAACAAGTGGTTTCCCTTAAACGACTTCTCGATGAAGCATTAAGGAAAACCGGAGTTAAGAACATTGATAAAGTCAAGGGAGTTAAAGGCTTGACAAGCAAACTTAAGCAACCTGAAATACTCGAAAAGGGAATACTTCGCTCCAAATATGGATTATATGTCTATAAAGATGGGACAACCAGATTTGATGCAACGAATGCTCCCTTAAGCCATTTTAAACCAAGAGAAATCAAGACATCTATTGAAACTCTTAAAGAACTTGGATACACTCATGATTATATGGGCAATCCGCTCACTATTGATGATCAAATCCTTGAGTTAAAAGTACAAGATATTGTCATTCATGATGAATGTGGAGATTATCTTGTCAACGTGGCTAAATTTATCGATGAACTGCTCGTCAAAGTATATGAACAACCTCCTTTTTACAATGTTACCAAGAAGGAACAATTAGTTGGTCATCTTGCCATAGGATTAGCACCTCATACATCTGCGGGTGTTGTTGCGCGCATCATCGGTTTTACTGATGCGTATGTGTGCTACGCGCACCATTATTTTCATGCTGCCAAGAGAAGAAATTGCGATGGAGATGAAGATAGCGTAATTCTCCTTTTAGATGGTCTTATTAATTTCTCTAAGAAATTACTTCCTGAAAAACGAGGAGGAATGATGGATGCACCTTTAGTTTTGACCATTCTTCTAGACCCTCATGAAATAGATGATGAATCATATAATGTTGATCAGGTTACTACATACCCCTTAGAATTTTATCATAAGACGCTAGATAGCGTAGATCCAAAAGAAGTAGAAGATATCCTAGATATTGTCAAACATCGTTTAGATTCTCCTGCACAGTATGCTGGTTTCCGATTTTCACATCCTACATCCTCAATTGCGGCTGGTCCGAGTTGCACAGCTTATAAGACACTTGATACTATGGAGAAGAAGGTAATGGCGCAGCTTAACTTAGCCCAGAAAATTCGTGCAGTGAATACTAAAGACGTTGCTGAACGTGTATTCTCACACCATCTTCTTCGCGATATTATGGGATGTTTAAGAAAATTTGGCATGCAAAAAGTAAGGTGTACTTCTTGTAATAAGAAATATCGACGTATCCCACTGTCTGAAAATTGTCCAAATTGTGGAAGAAAACTGATACTAACAGTTTCGGAAGGAACGGTGACAAAATATCTCGACTTAGCTGAAAAGATTGTAAATGGTCAAGATCTATCTGATTACCACAAACAAAGAATCATCTTACTCAAGAAGGCGATTGAATCATTATTTGAAGACGATACGCCCAAACAAGTAAAATTAGGGGAATACCTTTAGGAGATTTATATTAAAAGTCAATCTCATTGTATAAATCCGCTAATCCAACCCAATCCATTTTCTCCTGAAGAAGGGAGCATTTTCGGAAGAATCATATAAGTATATAAGTTCAGATGTCCCAATAAACTGTGACTATTGCTTGAAATGTTGTATCTATCACCTCATATAATACGCTTTTCCACAAAACTGAATTAAGAGTTGAAGAAAGCGTTACTCCAGTGAGGCGTAATCGCTACAAAAATTAAAACTTTTTGAGGGATTCTTTTGAAGAAAGCTAGTGACATTATGACTCCAGATGTGGTCTGTGCAAAAGTTCCAGGAGTGCGAGATGAAGTCTTGCAATTAATCCACGAGCACAAACATTTTGGGTTTCCTGTTGTTAAAAAAGGAGAAAACACCCTTATAGGGATTGTGACCAGGACTGACTTAATGGGAAAGCCAGATGAGAATCAAATTGCTCTTCTTATGACACGTGATGTGATTTCTATAAATAAGAATGCTTCTTTGAAAGAGATAGCGTCCGTCCTCTTAAAAAACAAAATTCGCCGTATTCCTGTTGTCGAAGATAATCAAATAATAGGTATTATTACGACTGCTGATTTCGTACATAAAGCTATTTTAAGAGCAAATATCAATGATCCAATTGAGAAATTTATGAAGCGAGAATTGGTTACTGTTTACGAAGGCACACCACTCCCTGTTTCCTTTACAATAATGGAATTGGCAAACGTCGAACTTATGCCAGTTCTTAATGACGCCTCGGAACTTTCTGGAGTAGTAAGTAAAGCAGACCTCATAGCATCATCTGAAGTCATTTCTGAAAGAAAAATCTCCAGTATGTCTGCGGAAAGTGAAGGCGACTCATGGTCATGGGATGCTATCCCTCAATTGGTAGTTACTAAAAAAGAACTCAGACTTCCTTCAAAACCTGTCGCTGAAATTATGATAAAGAACGTTATCTCAACACTTGAGCAAACTCCCATCAGCGAATGTGCAAAGTTAATGAGGAAGCATGATGTTGACCAAGTACCTGTTACAACATTGAATGGCGAACTTGCAGGTATAATACGTGATACTGATTTACTTCAGACATATTTTGATAAACTCTCTGAAAAATAAATACTTAAGCAGATCTCAAATAATTTTGTGATAATAGGTTGAATAATTCAAAGAGACCTTGCTCGAATCATGACGAGATTGGTAATAGAAAGATTAAAAATAACTAAGACAGGATACCGAATCCATCCCCTCCATGAATAAAGGATGTACTTTCCTTCGGTGATTTAAAATGGTTCAAATCGTACGCCGTAGGTCTATAATACTATATATAATGCTCTTCGTTCTACTATCTCAATTAATTGGCGCCTTTATGTCGCAAGATGCATACGCTACAGAAAGAAAAGTTATTCTTTTTGATCAAGTTCATTTACAATTTTATACTTCAGAGCGTATGCAATCTGCTATAAATTCACTGAACAAAACTGAAGATTATATAGTTTTTACTAACAATCAACGTTTTACCGAGACAACTTTTCTTGGTGTGGATATCCTTGTTATTGGAAATCCAGACCGCTCTTTTACATTACAAGAACGTCTAGCGATCTCGGGATATCTTGAAAATGGAGGAAATCTTTTCTTACTTGGTGATCCTCGTGGAAAAACCTCTAATATGAATGCTATTATAGATACTGCTCAGTATACAGATGCACGCTTTTCCCGACATGTTATTTTTGATGAAGAACACAACCTAAATGAGATTTCTACACAAATTAGTGTCTCTCGCGAGGACTTGCGGGAAAGTAGCCCTATCGTAAACGGCGTCCAGGAAATTGTCACAAATTCTATTTGGGTTGAAGATAATGACCCCACTAAAGTTATTGCAACAGGAAGTAATTTCTCTCTTGCAGGTCTGGAAGGACGTAGCCAACCCGCTTGGCTAGTTGCATCTATAGTTGGTCGATCTCGCATCGTCCTTTGTGGATCAACACGTATGTTTAGTGATGTAAAGCCCGCTAAATCTGAAGTTACGTGGTATCAATCACAAGATAATGCACGTCTATGGCAAAACATCTTTTCATGGCTCGCCCAACAAGAAACGCCTCCTTCATTTCTTGGCAATACAATTCCACAACCCCTCTCAATAATAGTATCATCCTTCATTATGGGTATAGTATTCATCGGAGGAGGTCTCGGTATTTATTATCTATTTCAACGAAAAGAATTGAAACCAATTTCTGAAATACTAAAACGTAAGAAAAAAACAGAAGTTCCTGAACCAATCGCTAAGGAAGAAGCAATTCCAATTCCAGAGGAGGAAGCTATTCTAACCCTTGAAGAGGAAGTACCAACAGAAGAGACACCTCCACCTCGCACGAAGAAGAAGAAAAAAGGCAAAAAAAGGGAATATAGAGTTCGTCGATAGACCTCTAACCTTAGGCGATCGTCACCAGATCAATTTCACTTAAAAAGGAGAGATTTTCAATCTAGAATTTTCCACGTATCTTCATATACGCTTTCAACCTCGGATTTCCATACTTCAAATTGTTCGGGAGAAGGATAATTCTGGAAGAGTCCTTTAATTTCTTGCATTTTTGTTGATATTTTTCTTAAGCGATTAAGAAGTCCTAACTTTCCAATGCCACTAAAAAGACGTTTCACCTTTTCAGTAAGATTCAACACAAGATCTTCTCCTAAACTTGCATTTAAAATATCTTCTTCTTTTAATAAACGATGTTTCATTCCGTAATTCATTTCAGCATCAGGAGTTAGTTGTAAGAACAGCCGAAAAATATCTAGTCCTGCTTGTTTCGCGCCATAACCTTTCATGTAGTTGACATTATAATCCCAAAGTCCCCTCTCTGAGAGGTCGCCCTTCTCAAGCGCTTGATCTACTGTAGTGGCTGCTAAATAGCCACCCATCATTGAAGGGCCAATTCCACCTCCATGAATTGGATTAACCTGGCATGCAGCATCACCAACTATTAACAAACCATTTGCAACCTGAGACCAAATTGGTCGCCTTGTTGGAACGATACCACCACCTTTATGCACTACCTTTGATCCTTCGAAAAGGGGATCCGATAACACATTTTCATAGAGTTGCTGTCTTGGATGGGGATTGTTAGGAGTATTCTGTACACCTAGTCCTACATTGACCCTTTTTGCACCTTCTGGAAACACCCACACATACCCACCAGGAGCTATGCTCTGGGTCAAATAAATTTTACAATAATTTAGATCATCTATTTCTTGAGTAAGATCCCTTATTTCTCGAAAACAAATAATGACATCTTCATTTTGCACGTTTCTTTCTATGTTACTGTTACGTAGTTTTCTACGAACTACCGCTGTAACTCCACTCGCATCAATCACTACCTGACCTCGTATCTCTTTTTTTTCTCCACTAACAGAAGAGCGTGTTAAGACACCAGCAACGAAATCACCATCATAAATTGGAGATATAACGGAAGTATTGTCTAAGAACTCCACTCCTGTATCTATAGTGGCATCCAATAGTCTCTGACCGAATTTAAGGCGATTAATCATGTATCCTTTGACGCCTTCTCCCGTGATTTTTAGTATAGTCTCCTTATCAGGAGAGATTACATCGATTCCGTCAATGTTCGCCTCACATTCTTCCTTTGTTGGATAACGCAACCCTATTAGTTTGTTCAATGTATCAAAATGATGTTTTCCTATAGCATCTCCACAAACTTTATCCCCTACCGCCTCTTTCTTCTTTTTATCAATTAGTAAGACTTTATAATCCTTCATTGCTAGCGTTCTTGCAGTTGTAGTGCCTCCTGTCCCTGCTCCAACAACAATACAATCATAACCCATAAGTTTCACCAAAAAAATATCCGTTTTGAAATTTCTGAGAAGTTACTCAATTTAGGATAAATATCATCAATATTTAGCTTTGAAATAATCTAGCGAAATGAAGTATTGATTATTTTTTAAGATTTTTCTAACACTTCCGAAG
>Ga0114921_10000150_pt1 | contig 28380 bp, 26 predicted proteins | sample BentaG_FD_87016 | JGI IMG/M metagenome (GOLD analysis project Ga0114921, IMG submission 87016) | Deep subsurface microbial communities from South Atlantic Ocean to uncover new lineages of life (NeLLi) - Benguela_00093 metaG | ecosystem: Environmental > Aquatic > Marine > Oceanic > Sediment ... | reverse complement strand
CTGTTTTACACAGGATGTTTGGATTGGCCAAAGACCCAGGCCTGGCAGATATCCTGGTCGGGAACTTGAAGTGGCAGGAAGCCCAAAAGACCGTAACCGATATGATACTGGGAGAAATGGGGTTGGAGGATATTTTGAAGACCCCAGGAATTGAGAACCTTAGCATAATAACATCAGGTTCCTTACCACCAAACCCGCTAGAGATACTGAATTTACCTGCCATGGAGGAATTGATTAGAGAACTTAAGGGCGAGTTTGACGTTTTGATCTTTGACAGCCCTCCAATACTCCCTGTGGCTGATGCCGTTGTCCTTGGCTCCAAACTTGAGGGGACTGTTCTTGTTTATCGCGCAGGAAGGACGGCCAGAGGAGCGCTCAGGAGGGCCAAGGCTCTCCTGGATTCGGTGAAGGCCAATGTATTGGGGATAGTATTGAACGACATCAGGGCTGCAGAGATGAAGCCGTCATATCCTTATTACTACTACTCTAAGTACTATGGTGTAGAGGAGAAGGCCCGCCGAAGGCGAGGCTCGCTTCTGGCGGCCAGAGGAAGGGATATCTTCGCTGTCCTAAAGGATGTCTTCAAACGCCGGAAGCATAAATAACAGGAGGTATAGAATGGAGAACAGAGGCGCAAGAAAGAAGGCTACAGTGTTTATAGCGACCGCATTGATCCTACTGCCAGTTTTTGTTCATGCTGAGGTTGTAATGGAAGTGGCAGAAGAGCCAAAGGAAAAGGTTGTTGAGGTTGAGGGGAAGACAGCAACAAAAGAGCTTGAAAAAGAAGAATATATCATTGGAAAGGACGATTTATTGGAGATATCGGTATGGGGTTATGAGGAGTTGACTAGAGAGGTGACCGTTCGTCCGGATGGACGGATATCTTTTCCTTTAATAGGAGATGTCGAGGCTGAAGGATTGACTACCAGCCAACTGAAAAAAAAGATTACTGATGAGTTGGCCGTTTACGTAAGAGAACCAAAAGTAACGGTTATCGTCAAGGAATTCGGAGGGAAGGTGGTTGTGTTAGGGCAGGTTCGGAGTGCGGGAGTATATGGTATTAAAGGAAGGTTCTCCCTTGCTGAAGCCATTGCTCGAGCAGGAGGCTTGACTGAGAGTGCGGTTTCGAGGAGTATCGTTGTGATACAGGGGGGACTTGAAAATCCCAATATCTCGTTGGTAAATTTGAACAAGGCTATGTATAAAGGAGGATTTACCCTACGATCCGGAGATGTTGTTTACGTGCCCCGTAGTTTTATCGGTAATATAAATTATGTGCTCAGACAGATTATACCTTCACTCTCAACGGTTTACTATATCGACCAATTGGCGGAATAAATAAGGCAGGAGAGATATGTTTCAAGAAGACGCTACCTTCTCACAAAGTAGTGTCTTTTTTAATACAGAGGAGAAGAGGTTGTTCTTGAATCGTGGGCAGATAGATTTTAGGTTCCTAATATTAATATTGTTAATGCTTTTTTTGGCAATTCTTGCGGGTAGGAGCATATCTATCTTACAAGCACAGTTCGTTGTTGCCTTAGTTTGTGGGTTGGCGATAGCCATCGTTGCCTTCGTAAGGACGGATATAGCACTGATGATCTTGATATTCTCCATGCTCCTCTCTCCAGAGCTCAAATTAGCCGAGATCCCCCAAAGGGCAGTGGTTGTGCGAATAGATGATATCTTGCTCGGAGTGGTCTTTTTCACATGGCTTGCAAAGATGGCCATCAACAAGGAATTGGGGCTATTAAAATCCACACCCCTCAATAGACCGATCGCCATCTATGTCTTAGTATGTATCCTGGCTACTGCGAGGGGCATATCCACAGGCCGGATTGGCCTGCCAGCGAGTTCTTTCTATATCTTAAAATATGTTGAGTATTTCATGCTTTACTTTATGTTCGTCAACAATATACGCAGCAAGGAGCAGGTCAAGAGGTTTATAACAATTCTTCTTGTAACTTGTGCTATAGTCTGTGTTTATGCATGGCTCCATATTGGGACTGGAATGCGAGTCGGCGCCCCGTTTGAAGGTCCAAACCCGGAGGCCAATACTCTGGCCGGGTATCTGCTTTTTATGATGGCCATAATTTTGGGCCTTTTATTGTATAGCAAGAAGGTTACTACTCAATTTTGGCTGGGAGCCTTGCTATGTTTAGCAATAGTTCCTTTCTTCTATACACTCTCTCGAGGTGCCTGGCTTGGCCTTGTGCCTATGTGCTTTGTCCTGATTATATTGACAAAAAAGAGAAAATTAGCAGTGGCTGGAATATTGGTATTGCTTTTAGTGGTTAGTCCGTTTATTATTCCTGAAATGGTAAAAGGACGTATAATGAGTACATTTATCCCGGGCAAGGAATACGAAGTTCTTGGAACACGCGTACCTCTTGAACCCTCTGCATCGGCTCGGATCGAAATGTGGAAAAGGGCTTTAAAAAAGTGGATGAACCGTCCCCTTTTAGGTCTTGGCATTACTGGAGTTGGGATTGTTGATAGTCAATATGTCAGAGTCATCGGAGAACTGGGAATCATAGGCTTCGGGATATTTATCTGGCTTCTTGTAGCCATTTTTAGGGGTGGATTGGGGGTATTCAGATCTACAGAGGATGAATATATCCAGGCACTGTCTGTAGGCTTTTTGGCCGGCTTTGTGGGTCTATTAATTCAGGCCTTAACAGCTAATACCTTTATCATCGTCCGCATCATGGAGCCCTTCTGGTTTTTAGCCGCAGTAGTAATGACCCTGCCAAATTTTGGAGAAGAAGAAAAATTTAGTGAAGAGGTTTGAGAGCGTAATTGAAAGAGGGAGGAAATGAGTCAAGGGAAAAGAAAGCTACCCATAGCAGGCAATATATATCCCAAGTATACCAGTAAAAATTTAGTAGTAAAGTATCTAATGAAAAGGTTTTTTCGGGACTTAGATAGGTTGCTTTGCTCTCTCAGGGTAAAGAAAGTTTTAGATGTGGGATGCGGGGAAGGGTATATAACACAGCATATTGCTAATTCATTAAAGGACGTTTATATAGAAGGGTGTGATTTACAGGAAGATATTATAACTTTGGCCTCCCAATTGAATCCTGGTTTAAAATTTTCGGTACAATCCTGTTATAAGTTATCATACAAAGACAATGGATTTGACCTAATAGTAGCGTGTGAGCTCTTAGAACATTTAGAAGATCCTTTAAAGGCGATTGAGGAGATTAAACGAGTATCGAGCAACTTTTGCTTATTCAGCGTACCACAGGAACCTCTCTGGCGAATATTAAATCTTCTCTGAGGGAAATATATTAGAGAGCTTGGTAATACTCCCGGGCATGTCCAACATTGGGGGGTGGAAGAGTTTGGCGGGATGTTAAAAAAATATTTTATAATAAAGAAGATCTTAAAGTCACTGCCCTGGACGATGGTTTTGTGTGAGGTTAAAAGGTATGGGAAAGGTTAAAATCTATTTACTAATAATATTATCGGTCAGTTTAATGTTGAGATTCTGTTTTGTCTTTCTATATCCAGGTTCGGTCGAAAAAGATGCTGCTCAATATGATGCCATTGGTTGGAACTTAGTTCAGGGCGAGGGATTTTCTATTGAACCAGGAGTTCCTACCGTCTTGAGGGGTCCTACTTATCCTGCCTTTCTGGCTTTTATTTATTCTATCTTTGGACATAGTTATTTGGCCGTCTTTATCGTTCAAGCTTTGTTAAGTACCTTAACCTGTTTTATGATATATTTATTTGGGAAAGCGATAGTAAATCAAAAAGTTGGTCTTTTAGCTGCCTTGGTAACCGGGATATATCCAGCAAATGTATTGACGGTTCCTTGGATAATGATCGAAACTTTATTTACGTTTCTTTTGGTTATAACAATCATGATTTTAACAAAAGCTGTTGAAAATAAAAAAAGCCTTTCTTATCTTTCTGTAGGAGCCATGTTAGGTCTCTTATCGTTATGCAAACCCACTGTATTGCTCTATCCGGTCTTTTTATTAATCATTATTTGGATGCTTTATGAAAACAGGGTTCAATGTTTAAGACATTTCATTGTTATGCTGGTCGCATTTCTTTTAGTTCTGGCACCCTGGCTGATACGCAATCAAATAGTTTCTCACAATTTTGTACCAATGACAACCAATGGTGGCCGAGTGCTATGGGGTGGAAACTACCCTTTGGTCGATGGCTCAAATTGGTGGCCAGTTACTGATATGGAAAGACTTGAGAAGATGCGAATGGAAGGCAAGGAAGTAGGAAGACGCTTACTTGAAGAAAGACAGATAACCGACCCCATTGAGATAGACGAAATGTTCAGGCGAGAGGCAATAAAGAATATTCTTAAAAATCCCCTTGGATTCCTAAAGCTCTGCCTCAGCAAGGTAGGAATATTTTGGTTGTCCCCGCTCGAGGGGACATATATCATACGGGCAAAGAGTAAGGTTTTGAGCCTGGTGTGGAATCTTGGGAAATATTTAATTGTTATGCTTGCCATAATTGGGATTATAAAGACAACGAAAGATTGGAAGAGGTTCCTACCAATATTTTCGGTTCTCATCTACTTTACCGTGGTTCATGCCCTAATCCACAGTATAAGACGCTACAGCTATCCTTTATTACCGATAGCTTCAATCTTCGTAGCGATAGGTTTTTCACATGCTATGACTCTATTAAAACTGCGACTTACAAGAGAGCATCGAAAAAGTACTCTCATTGATTACGGTGATGAAGAAAACAGATTACGGTGATAGTAGCAGCAGCGCCTTGCGCTGCTTGACCTTAACCCATATACCAAAAATAGCAGTGTAGTAGCAAAGCTTGCTTTGCCTCTTGCCTTTTCAGGCAGACCAAGGTCTGCAGCTACAGCACTATAAGATGGTGCGGCTACTTCTTAATCAACAAATTTGTAGAAGAAACAAGAATTCATAACCTGAAAAGGGGTACATAAAAATGTGCAAAGTTAGCATCGTAATTCCTGCCTACAATGAAGCCGAAGCAATTGAGGGTGTCATTAAAGATATTATTGGCACTATGAGAGGGGCGGATTTAAAATACGAAATTATTGTGGTCGATGATGGGTCTGATGACAGGACTGCCCAGATAGTAAGAACAATCGAAGGTGTGAAATTATTGCAGCATCCCTATAACAAGGGAGTGGGAACGGCAAGGATGACAGGAATAAAGGGTGCAGCCGGTGATATTATTGTCATGATCGACGGGGATGGTAGTTATTCCAGCAAGGATATCCCTGTGCTTTTAGATTATATGGGCCAATATGACATGGTAATAGGTGCCAGAAAAGCCGAAGCCGGAACATTGCGCTTGCTTAGAAAACCGACTAAGTGGGTGTTGCGCAGGTTGGCGGAATATATCTCCCGTGAGAAGATTCCTGATCTGAACTCTGGACTGAGGGCGTTCAAGAAAGAAATAGCGTTGAGGTATTTCAATATTTTGCCAGAAGGGCACTCCTGGATAAGCACGATTACGATTGCCTTTTTGAGCGATAACTGTGATGTAAAGTATGTACCGATTGATTATTACAGGAGAAAGGGTAGGTCCACCTTTCGTCCGATTGCCGATACCACCGCTTATTTCTTGCTCATTTTCCGCACGATTATGTATTTTAAACCCTTGAGAATTTTTGCCCCGGTCGCTGTGGCTATCTTCATTCTGGGCGTGATAAGAACTATCTATGATGCAACGATATTACACGATATTAAAGAATCGGACGTTATAATTGTACTGGCCAGTATCCTGATAGGTGTTCTGGGATTATTGGCCGACCTGATTGTGAAGAAGAGCAGGTAATTTGTGGAGAGATAGATGAAGATATGTTTGATAGGACCAACTTGGCCCTTTCGAGGAGGGATAGCCCATTATACGACCCTTCTATGCAAACATTTGAGGAAAACTCACGATGTAAAGTTTTATGCCTTTAAAAGGCAATATCCAACTTGGTTATTTCCTGGTAAGACAGACAAAGACATTAGCCGCATAACTATAACGGAAGACGAAACTGAAAACATATTAGATTCCTTGAATCCCTTAACTTGGTGGAAGGTCTTCAGAAAGGTTAGCAAGCATAACCCCGATTTGTTAATTTTCCCTTGGTGGGTTTCCTTTTGGGCGCCCCAGTTCTGGACCATTTCGGTGTTGGTGAAAATATTTACAAATACTAAAATATTATTTATCTGCCACAACGTGGTAGCACATGAGTCGGATGCATTGGATAAAATTTGCACCAGATCAGTGCTAAAAAGGGGTGACTTCTTTATCGTTCATTCAAAAGAGGATTTTCAGAATTTAAAAAGAATGCTGCCAAGTGCAATTGTAAAAACATCGTTTCATCCCACGTATGAGATATTTAATTTTAAAAGCGTTGACAAGGAAGAGGCCAGGAAAAAATTAAAATTAGAGGGCAAAATACTTTTGTTCTTTGGATTTATACGACCATATAAGGGATTGAATTACTTAATCAACGCTATGTCTTTAATTTTGAGGGAACTGGACGTTACACTTTTAGTGGTTGGAGAATTCTGGAAGGGGAAGGAAAATTATTTAAGACAAATTGAGGACTTACAATTGATTGATAAGGTAAAAATTATTGATGAATATGTGCCCAACGAAGAGGTTGGAGTATATTTTTCATCTGCCGACCTTGTAGTTTTGCCCTATATTTCAGCGACCCAAAGTGGAATAGCCCAAATAGCATTCGGGTTCAATAAACCAGTTGTTACCACCAACGTTGGCGGGATATCTGAAGCGGTTGAAAATAATAAAACTGGATTTATTGTTAATGCAGGGGACTCAAGGGCATTAGCAGATGCAATAATCTCCTTTTATGAAGATAGTAAAGAAGGAGAGTTTAAAAAGAATATTATTAAGGGAAAGGACAAATTCTCCTGGGATAGAATGGTAGAGGTAATAGAAAGTTTTGGGGCTGAATAATATGCTATAGGCAGTCCACCCATTATCGAGGAATACGAGTCCTAAACGAAGATTAGATGGTAAAAGTGAAAAGACAACTAATTGCAAAAGACAATTATAAAGGCCAGATTACAGGTATTTTTTCTCCTCTGCTGAAAAAAATTAGAGTTTTAAAGACTCGAAAGTGGATCAGTGGCAAAAGTGTCTTAGATTGTGGATGCGGGCGGGCAAGATTGTTATCGCTGCTTCCTAAAGACATAACATACGTAGGGATAGATATGGACCAGCCTCTTATCATTAATAATCAAAAAAGATATCCTAAAGTTAAATTTTTGTGTTTGAATATTGAACAATATCCTCTGGCGGATCTAAAATTTGATTCCATAGCTATATTAGCGGTAATAGAACATTTTCAAAATCCCCAAAGAGTGCTGGAAAAGCTAAAGTCAAACCTTTTCGAAGGAGGAAGAATAATCATTACCTCCCCTGTTAAAAAGAGCCTTTTCCTTTTGAAGATCGGTTCAAAATTAGGGCTGTTTAGCAAGGAAGCACAAAATGAACATAAAAAGCTATTTTCAAAGCAAGAATTAGAAAAACTATTAAAAGATAGTGGTTTTTTGATTGAGAAATATACTACCTTTCTTTTTGGCATGAATCAATTGATTGTGGGACGTATTGAGACAGCGAACTCCTTGTTTGAAAGAGTACTAATATGAAGGTTTTATTAGTCTACGCAGGCGTGAAGGCAGTTCTGCCCAGGTTTCCATTATCGGTCATGGTTCTGGCAAGCTACCTGCGCAAGCATGGGCACGATCCCCACATAATAGATCTCAGAATACAGAACTATGAGGACTTAGATTTCTCCTCTTACTCGTGTATTGGAATAAGCGCTCTGACTGGACCACCTTTGAGGGCTGGGTTACAATTCGCAAATTTCGTCAAGGCTCAACGTCCGGAAATGGCCCTTATCTGGGGTGGCCCTCACGTCTCATTCTTCCCCGAGTCTAGCTTAAGAAATCCATATGTTGATATTGTAGTGAAGGGAGAGGGTGAAGAGACATTGTTGGAGGTAGTAGAAGCAATTCAAGACAAAAAGCCATTGAGGGGTATTAAAGGAGTTGCGTTCAAAAAAGACGGAAGGGTTTTCGGTAATGATGACCGAGACAACTTCATGGATCTAAACGAGCTGGATTTGCCTGCGTATGATTTAGTCCAAGTGAAGAAGTATGGTGATAGCATCGAGGATTTCAGTTATGAGACAAGCAGGGGCTGTCCACATAGATGCGGATTTTGTTATGTTCTCAACTTCCATAGGAGACGGTGGAGGGCTAAGAGCGTTGATAAAGTTCTGGATGATCTGGGTGAAATAGTGAAAATTTATAATCCAACGAAGATTAAGTTTGTCGAGGACAACTTCTTTGTCGATAAGAAACGAGTTCTTGAGATCTGCCATGGGATAATAGAGAGGAGATTTACTCTCAAGTGGCAAACCACTATAAGGGCGGATGACCTTTCACGATACTCAGAGGAGGAAATGCTTCTCCTAAAGAGGAGTGGTTGTTGGTGTTTGATCATCGGTGGGGAATCTGGTTCACCCAGGATTTTAAAGTATATCGACAAGGACATTAAAAAAGAGCAGGTTTTATTGGGGGTTGAGAAATCTGTTAAAGTGGGGATATTACCACAGATAAGCTTTATGATTGGCTTACCTTCCGAAAGCAAGAAGGAACTTTATGAAACTCTGAGCTTCTATGAGACGATCCTCGGTATTGGAGAGAATGTAGAGATAAATGGTCTATTCATCTTTACTCCATACCCAGGGACTCCTTTATATAATGAAGCAGTCCGCCTGGGTTATAAACCGGGTTCTTCATTGGAAGAATGGGAAGAGTGCAACTTTAATGATATCCGAAATGTTCCCTGGTTTAGTAAACATTACAGAAATATACTCAGGACGATATCGGTCATATCAAGGTTCAATTTTTTCGTACATAGATTGGAGATTTTCTCAAAGGAGTACAAATATGGAAAGCTTCATTCAGCTCGCAATATTATGATGTATAAACTCTTCTCACCACTGTTGAAACTATCAGCTCGGTTTCGATGGAAGTTTAGGTTCTTTATCCTGGGATACGAGTGGAGGTTGTTTGACTTCATGCGCGGAAGGGAGTTCGAATATAAATGAGTGAAGAGAAAGTCAGAGAAGTGAGACGAACCTTGAATGAACTATATTGGTTTAATTTCAAGTTCAGCCTGCTTCATAAAATAATGGGCTTGGACTTCTCTCGTTGTTTCGAATATACTACTGTTTTAAATGAACTGAAAATTCATGGGGGAGAAGAAATCTTGGACATTGGTGGTTACTGGTCCTGCTTCCCCTTGTTTATGGCTAAGAAAGGTGCACGAGTTACAGTGCTCGATATTGATAAGAGGGCTCAACTTCAGAAGAAATATGCAAGAAGGGTTGGCCTACAACATTTGTTGAATGATAAAAGCTTCAAGGTTATTATGCAGGATGCAAGAAGAATGGAATTCCCAGATTCTTCCTTTGATTTTGTAACTTGCGTTTCGGTGATAGAGCATATTCCTCGAGATGGAGATATTGAGACTATGAAGGAGATCGAGAGAGTACTCAGACCCGGCGGAAGAGTTTTTATCTCTGTTCCTTATAAACAGAAATATGTTGAGGGGCGCTGGGGAAGATGGTTTCAAAGGTACTATGATTATGATCACTTGCATGAACGCCTAATAGCACCATCGGCTTTGGATATAAAGTCGATTGGCTTTTTAATCGACCGCAATACGAGGAAGTTCAGCGGTTTTCTCTATTACAAAATACCGCGTTTATTACGCCACTCTTCAGGGTGGTCACAAATTCTCTTTGCCAAGCACTTCCTTTTATATGATAAAGCAAATAGAGAGGATGCGTGGGTTGCCTGGCTCGTTCTGGAGAAAACAACGTGGGAAGAGACGAAATAAAATATTATTTTGACAAACGGGCCGAGAACAGGGATGCTCTGTTTGAGATTAATCCTATACTTGAATACGAGCAACGCCAGCGCCAAAAAATTGTCTTGGATTTGTTGGCCGTTAAGCCAGGTGAAGAAATTTTGGACCTGGGTTGTGGAGATGGGAGAGATATGATTGTTTTTGAAAGAAAAGGAGCCAGATGTACCGGGGTCGATTTTTCAGAGCAGATGATTAGAGAGGGTGTAAAAAGGCTGAGGAAGGCAGGTGTCTCGAAAGCGAGATTGTTTGTGGGCAGTGCACAGAGTTTACCCTTTAAGGATGAGTCTTTTGATAAGGTGTCGTGCAGTGAAATAATTGAGCACATTCCTGACTGGGAGAAGGCAATTAGAGAGATTAGTCGTGTCGTGAAAAGGGGTGGCCTTGTGGTAATAACCACACCGAATAAATATGGTCTGTATGGACTGGAGAAGGCCTTCCTTAAATTCGTTTATCGAGTTCTGAGAAGGAGAGGGGAGCACCCTTACGATGAGTGGAAGACCCCCAGAGAGGTTAGCGAGGTTCTCAACCTAAATGGCCTAAAGGTTCAGGCAAAGGGCACGGTATGTTTTATTCCTGGGTGCTTTATTAGTTACAAACTTCCCAAGGGTTTAAAGAGATTTTTAGTGAAGACAACTGCTTCCATAGAGCCCGTGCTTGCCAGGATACTTAACAGGTATGGCTATACGATAGGCATCTCAGCGATAAAAAGCCCTATTTAATTCGTAAAGACAGCCTTAGAAAGGATAGGATATTTGATCAGTCGGCAAGGAATTCCACAGGCAGTGATCATATTAATAGTTGCAGGGGTGGCCCGGACCATCTTGGGAATAATAAGCCAGATGCTCATTGCTGCAAAATTTGGGGCCAGTGCCCCCGTTGATGCCTATTTAATAGGCATAACCATCCCCAATCTTTTTGGAGACTTTTTGATTGGCGCAGTGATACTTTATGCTTTCATTCCCGTATTCATAGAATATAAGACCACCCAAGGAGAAGAGGAGGCTTGGAAAATTGCTGGTACGTTTGTGATGATAGCCATTACCGCTTTACTTTTATTAACCATAATCTATTGCCTGGCAGCTCCTTTTTTGATCTCACTTTTAGCTCCTGGATTTAGTGAAGGGACCGGGCGATTAGCAGTTATTTTAGCTCGAGTTATGTCTCCTACGTTGGTCTTCTTTGGATTGGCGATCGTCTTTACCAGCGTCCTTCACTCCTATCAACATTTTACAACCCCGGCCTTTAGCCACTTGGCCTTTGTCTTAGCAATAATTGTTAGCATCCTTCTTCTGTGGAGAAGATTGGGGATATATAGTTTAGCTTTGGGGGCCCTCGTTGGCGCTTTCCTGCAATCTCTTTGCCAACTTCTGGCATTAGCCAGAATAAAGGTTAAACACAGCTTCGGGCTCTTCTTGCGACATCCAGGGGTTATAAAAGTAGGTAAATTGATAGTTCCTGTACTGGCAACCGCTTTTGTTTACCAGGTGAGCTCTATCGTTATTCGTCTCCTGGCTTCTACCCTGGCTGAAGGGAGTATTGCGGCCCTTAATTTCGCAAACCAGATAATAAGGTTTCCTCAGACAATTGTGGGTGCATCCATCGGCATAGCCATCTTTCCCACGCTTTCCCAGCAAGCAGCCAAAGGGGATTTTGCTCACTTAAGAGAAACCTTCTCGCGCGGCATGAGAATGATATTTTTTATCATCATTCCCATGGCCGTAGGATTGGTGGTTCTTCGTACCCCGATCGTTCAGTTGTTATTTGAACGGGGTCTCTTTGGTAAGGAAGCAACCCAGCTAACTGCAGGTGCCTTGTTTTATTTCTCCTTAGGACTTTTTGCTCTGTCTGCTAATCTTGTTGTGACTCGCACCTTCTATTCCTTACAGGATATGATCACTCCGCTTAAGGTGGGGACAATAGGAGTAGCCATTAATATCCTACTCAGCCTTGTTTTAATTAGATATTTAGCCCTGAGCGGTCTGGCCCTGGCCTTCTCTATCTATACTATCGTGGTCTTTATATTTCTTCTGTTCGGCTTACAACAAAAACTGAAGGGAATCGATGGGGCACATATTCTGGGTACATTTCTTAAGGCAGCTATTGCTTCAGTGGCGATGGGTTTTGTGATCTGGCCCATCCATCAGGCCGTCGGCATATGGGGGGCTATCTTTATAGGGGCTGCAGTTTTCTTCCTGGTGGCGACTATTTTGAAGATGGGAGAACTTGAGGAGCTTATGCGGGGAATAAAGGGATTTCTTCTACCCTCGAGCGAGGAATAGCGCGGATGAAAGAATATAAAAATAAAGATACCTTAGTTAAGAGAGTAAATATGGCTTTTTCTGAAGAGGAGGCAGAGATATACGATGATAGACATCCTGAAATCTTAATTGAAGAAGTTGACAGGTGGAAAGAATTTGGCCATTTTGTAGCCCGTACATTTGGAGATAAAAAGATAACAATTTTAGATATAGGTACGGGCACCGGCTTTGTTCCCAGCATAATTTTGCCACTAGTGGGAGAGGGGAATAGGTTCATCTGTACAGATATCTCTGCGAGAATGTTAGAAATAGCCAGGGAGAAGCTTTCAAAGAGCAGATATCAAACCGAAATTATATATAAGGTTGGCGATATTGAAAGCCTGCATTTTGGGGATGGCAGTATCGATGTGATAACTATCAACTCCGTGTTGCATCATCTGCCCCGTCCTCACAGATTTTTACAAAGAGTGGATGGGGTGCTAAAAGAGGATGGAGTTGTAATGATTGCCCATGAGCCAAATAAATTGTTCTTTAAAAACAGATTATTGCGAAGTACATACGTACTTTTAGAGAGGCTAAATAAATACACTAAGATAGAAAATTATAGAAGAAAAATAATGAAGATATTTGGCAAAGAGGATAGTCAGAACACTCATCGATCTTTATTTGAAAGAGCCAACCTGAGATTATTGAATGATAAAGTCATTGACGAGCCCTTGAATTCTGATGAAATTGAGCAATTGGTTGACGTCTGCTCCCCTACTGCATCTTTTAAAATGGACAGGGAGAAGGGTTTTGACCCAGACCAGATAGTAAAAGGCCACTTTCCAAATTATAAACGAATAAAAGTTATTACTTATAGTCATTTGGGAAAAATAATTCCCAGGAATGTATTTCTAAGAAAACTCAATTCCATATTTGAAAAGAGATATCCTTATGAAGGATCCCTGTTTTCCTTACTATTACAAAAACCAGGATGATTATATGGCCAATATTATGTACATCATAGATAGCCTGCGTATTGGAGGAGCCGAAGAACTTTTATTGACAGTGGCCAAGAAAACAGATAGACAGAAGTATAACATTTCAGTCGTTTGTTTATTTGATGAAGGACCATTGGCCAACGAGATTAGAACAACAGGGGTTAAAGTTGAATTTCTACGGATGCGAAGTAGATATGACCTGCCAACATTTATCAAGTTAGTCCGTCTCATTAGAAATGAAGATATTAAAATAGTCCATACCCACCTCTTTGACTCTAATTTCTTTGGTAGGATGGCTGCTAAATTAGCCGGTGTACCAGTTATAGTAGCGACTGAACATAATGTTTATTCGTGGAAGAAGAGGCGCCATATCTTCGTTGATAGGTTGATGGCCCGTTTTACGGATAGGATAATAGCCGTATCAGAAGCCGTAAAGGCATGGACAGTAAAGCATGAAAATATAGATTTAGAAAAATTTGTGACCATCTACAATGGGATAGATGTAAGCAGGTTTGCCTTACCCATCAATGTAGATGAAAAGAAAAAGGAACTTCGGCTTGACCCAAGGTTTCCCGTAATAGGTACGGTAGGCACTTTAACTGAACAAAAGGGGCATAAATATCTTTTGGAAGCATTGGCCAAAGTGACAGAAGTTATTCCCGATGTGAAGTTACTGATCGTAGGAGATGGACACTTAAGGACAGAATTAGAAGAGTTATCTGCGGAGTTCGGAGTTGGCGAAAATGTAATTTTTTGCGGCTGTCGTAGAGATATCCCTGAAATATTGGCCATTTTAGACCTCTTTGTTTTATCCTCACTGGGGGAAGGACTTTCGCTGGTGACTTTAGAAGCTCAGGTTTGCGGTAAACCGGTGGTTGCCTCTAATGTAGATGGCATCCCTGAGGCAGTAAATGATGGTCAAACTGGCCTGTTGGTTCCTCCTGAAGATCCAGAGAGATTGGCAACAGCGATCATCACTTTGTTACAGGATAGGGAACTGGCTATGAAAATGGGCGAGGCTGGTCGAAGGTTGGTCCGCAAAAAATTTACATCAGAAATAATGGTTCGTAAGATGGAAGAGCTGTACGGCTCATTGTTAAAGAGTAAATTAGATGCAAGATTGTGAAAAGAATACAAAAATAGTGTCTGTTTCGGATTATGACGTTAATTATTTTAAGGGAATTGAACTTCGATATGAGGAAGGAATCTATATAAATAGGATTAAGAACATTAAGAGATTTTTAAATATGTTAAATGTGGCTGGGGAATATTGCCTTGATATAGGTTGCGGCACAGGATTCTTTTCGCAAATGCTTATACAACGAGATGCCAAAGTAATCTCAGCAGATTTTTCAAGACATGCTTTGGGTTATTGCAAAAGAATTGGTGAGAATCTGGCATTAGTTCAATGTAGCGCGGAGAGTATGCCTTTTCTGTCTGATAGTTTTAAGTTTGTGTTAGCTTTAGATATTATCGAACATTTATATAAACCAGAGAAGTTTATTTCAGAGATACATCGTATTTTGAAGAGCGAGGGGCAATTATTAATCTCAACAAACAATAGATGCCATCTTGGCAATTTAAAGTTTATCGGGAGAATACTCTCCTATATGGAGGCAAAAACCAATATCGGAAAAAGACTGGCCAAAATACAAAGCTATGAATCCAAGACTATGGGAAGAATCGGTGATTCTTCTCATCATGTTAAGGTATTTTCTTTTAGAGAACTCAGAAACTTACTTCAGGATAATGGCTTTAAGGTTTTAGATTATGATACTTTTCCTTATACTTTTCTTGCCATACGAGATTTTATCTTTGGTTTACCGGTTATTAGAAAGTGCTTTAAAAAGTACAGAGGAGATAATATGATTCTGTTGGCTACGAAAATTTCTCCTATCTGATATAACTATCGTGCCAGCTATAGTAAATCTAAAAACAAAGGATTGTTTTGTATGTTAGGAGGGTTGGTTTGCTATTTTTTTCGATGGTTCTATCGGTTCCAGTTTGGGAACTTCAAGAAGGCTAAGCTGAGACCTTTTCCAAGCAACATATTTTTAGAGGTTACCAATGCCTGTAACTTAAAATGTATTATGTGTCCAAGTAAGGATATGAGGAGAGAAAGAGGATTTATGGGACTTGGCCTATTTAAGAAGGCAATCGATGAGTGCTCGCAGTATGAAAACGTTACGATTAATTTACATATATTTGGAGAACCTCTTCTTCACCAAGAGTTGATCGAGATGGTTAGATACATTAAAACCAAAGGTAACATAAAGGTAGCTTTCGCTACAAACGCCACTTTGCTAAATGAAAATATATCAAAAGAGTTAGTTGAGTCAGGTCTGGATGGCATCCACTTTTCTATCGATGGGGTTACTAAGGAAACGGCTGAGAAAGTTCGGTCTGGTTCAAACTTTGGTCAAGTCGTCAAAAATATCCGTGATTTCCTTGAAATAAAACGCCAGATCAACTCAAAAAACCCAGTTGTTGAAATTCAAATCATAGAAATGGAAGAGACAAAGGAAGAAATAAAAGATTTTCTTAAGTTTTGGAAGCCTTTGGCATCGGGCACAAATACTATACTCGATGTCAAAAAATGTGGTAATTGGGCGGGCCAGGTTCGACGACGGATTGTTCCTGTTGGCATTGAATGTAGAGTCCCGTGTGTACGTACTCGATATCAGTTAGGCGTGCACTGGAATGGAGATGTTATTCCTTGCTGTGTTGATGCGGAGGGAGTCCTCAAAATGGGCAGTCTCAAAAATTCCAGCTTGGCGGAGATCTGGCAGAGTAAAAAGATGGAGGATTTCCGACAGATCCATATAAATGAAGAGTTTCATAAGATTCCTATGTGTGAGCGGTGTGATGCTACCCGGTACTGGATCACCCCCAATTTTATAAAACGTGCCCTTAAACATAAGTTCTTGCATTGCTTAGGGATTAAGACTGAATACTTAAAGGTAGAGAGAAGATAATTGTAGAGGGCAAGCATTTGTAGTTCTGCTGTAAGTAGATTAGGAACTAATGGAGACAGTAAAAGGTACTGCGCGATATGAATGCAGAAACTGTGGCTTCCAACATTTAAAACAACTATTTAAGGTAAATACTTCAAATGAGCCAGTGTGGTTTTTTAAATGTCCGAGATGCCATTTGGTCTGTACTGACCTTCAAATTGACAGTTTGAGGTTGAAAAAAATTTACTCCCGGGAATACTTTAGAGAGTATTATATCAAGAACGCTGATCTTTTGCTCAGTTATTTTAAGGATGAAATTAATGAGATTGAGCAAGTAGTAGCAAATAAAGGTCGTTTGGTCGATGTAGGTTGTGGGGTAGGTTTCTTTCCTAAGGTGGCTCAGGGCAATGGTTGGGAGTGTACAGGGGTAGAAATTTCTGAGTATGCTTGTAATTACGGTAGGGATAATTTTCGGCTTAATATTTATCAAAATGATTTAATTGATTGTAAATTCTCGGATAAATCATTCAAGGTAATTACATTTTGGGATACCTTAGAACATCTGGCAGATCCGGTTCGAACTCTGAGGGAAGTAAATCGGATATTAGTTAATGATGGATTGTTAGTTATTAAGACTCCTAATATAAATAATCTTGGCAACCGAAGCCATATACTTTTGAGCAAACTGACTAAAAGGGATTATTTTCATGTGGAAACGCACATCTTTCATTTTACACCCAAGACCCTCATTAATATGCTGGAAAGATCAGGATTTAAAGTTACACAAACAAGAATGGTTAATGAGCCGAGGGATAGGAGTATCCCCCCTGATTCATCTGTGAAACTTAAACTATGGCTGCTCTTATTAAGGCTCTTATTCATAATAGATAATGCAATCGGTACTCGTGAAGCGATGATTTGTTACTTTAAGAAGGGATGACCATGTCCAGCGAGAACCCTAAAGTTTCTGTTGTAATTCCCTCGTTCGATGGATATCGAGGGGGAAATGTGCCCAAATTATTGGAAGATTTAAAAGGACAGACCTTTCAGGATTTTGAATTGCATATTGTGAAAGGGGTTAGACCAAATGGCAGGGCCAGGAATGAAGGGGTGAAACTATCCAAGGGCAGAGTTTTAGTATTTATTGATGATGATGTTAGATTGGGCCATAATAGAGTAATCGAAAATTTAATTAAGCCATTTGAGGAAGATGAGGCTATAGGCATTGCAGGTACCTCCCGTCTACTCCCCACAGATGCAAATTGGTTTCAAAAGGCAAGCGCTAGGCAATTAGGAAGAGCTATATTTCCCACCGTTGATAGAATTGTGGATAGTGATATGGCCACACATGATTGTCTGTCCATGCCTAAGGATTTATATGAGGGAATTGGTGGAGAGCATGATGAGTTAGTGAGGGGAACAGATCCGGATCTTCGGTATCGAGTTCGTAAGGCTGGCTTGCGAGTGGTAATCGTGCCCAATACATGGATCTATCATCCTTTGCCTAAGACTTTAAGCAAGCTGATCAGGAAAAATTTTCGCAATGGTATAGGAGCAGGCTGGGTTTTTAAAAATTATCCTCATTTAGCCTATGAAGCTCCAGATGCTAAAGTGGCAGAATTTGCTCCTAAGCGAAGTTTCCCCTATCGTGTAGTGCGTGCTCTGTGGCGCTTAATATTGGCATTGATTACTTTCAAATTCATTCGTTTCGCTTCGAGCCTCTCCTATATTTCAGGTTACTTTTGGGGTCTGGTAAAGAAGAGTGAAGATATAGAAAAGATGGTCTTATAATGAACTCCCCTCTCCCAAACCCTTTCCCCCAAGGGGGAGAGGGGAGGGTGAGGGGGGATTGCGAAAACTTGCAATCCTGGAGTAGCAGGTTTGTAGCTTTTCAAAAATAAGTTGTACTTTTAGGAACCTCGATTTATGGACGGTTACAAGGGCTATAGGATTGAGATTGCTTCACCCCGATTTCATCGGGGTTCGCAATGACGTTCCCGTTGCTGTCATTGTGAGGAGTGAGATTCCTCGCCTTGTCATTGCGAGGGACAAAGTCCCGAAGCAATCTCTTAAGAGGCTCGAAACAGGCTGGAGTAGTAGACTTCGGTCGCCTTGTAGTTGCCCCGATTTATCGGGGCAAAGGAGACAAAGCAAGCTTTGCTACTACAAAAGCACAACTAATCGGAACAAAAACCAAAAAATGAGAGCAATAATTTTAGCCGCGGGGGCGAGTAGGCGTTTATATCCCTTGACCGATGGCATGCCTAAATGCATGTTAAAAATAGGGAACAAGACTATAATGGAGAAGCAGTTGGAAATGTTGAGAGGCTACGGGATAGATGACATTGTGGTTGTAAGAGGGTATAAAAAGGAGAAGATTCAATATTCACATATAAGATATTATGAAAATCCAGGTTATAAAGAAAACGGCATTCTGAGTTCATTGTTTTATGCAGAGGACGAGCTCGATGATATTTTCATCTTTTCATATTCAGACATTCTCTATGAAAGAAGTATTTTAGAAAAATTATTAAAGAGTGAGGCCGATATCAGCTTAGTTGTCGACGTAGATTGGACTGGACAATATGTGAATCGAGACAAACACCCGGTAAGTGAAGCTGAACTTGTTGTAGTAGAAAATGATAGAATAGCGAAGATTGGCAAAGGTTTGGAGCCTTCTGAAGCTCATGGGGAATTTATTGGCTTGGCAATGTTTTCAGAGGAAGGAGCGAGAACGTTGAAGTTACATTACCATAAGTTGCTGGAAGAGTTTCAGAATAAAAAAGATAAAGAATTTCAAAATGCAACCTCTTTTGAGAAAGCATATTTGACTGATATGCTTCAGGAACTGATCGATCAAGGATGTGCTATCTCTAATTTAGATATTAATGGTGGTTGGTCTGAAATTGACACCGATGAGGATTTGGAAAGAGCAGTGAAGAAATGGACAAAATGGAAATGGGGCAAATAAATACAACGGAGTTATTTAAATATTGGAGAAAGAGGATTTTTATCTCATTATGGCTTACCTATGCAACCTTTTATTTTTGCCGGGTAAACATCTCTATAGCTATTCCAGGCATAATGGAGGAGTTCGGCATTTCTAAGACAGCTATGGGAGCCATTTTAACTTGCTTTTTCCTCACTTATGCTATTGGACAGTTTCTCAATGGGCAGCTTGGGAATAGGTTCAGTGCCAGAAAATTCATCACCTTTGGCATCTTCGCCTCAGCAATACTGAACGCGGTCTTTGGGTTTACTTCTGGTGTGTTTATGGCGATGATGCTCATTTGGGGACTAAATGGATTTTTTCAATCAATGGGGTGGAGTCCAAGTGTCAAGACGATAGCAAATTGGTTTCCTCTAAAAATGAGGGGGCGAATATCAGGTGCTTATGGCTCAAGTTATCAGATGGGCAATGCTGGTTCTTGGGCGCTATCTGGCTTAATAGTCGGGTTATTGGGCTGGCGATGGTGTTTTTGGATTCCAGCGGGTATCTTTGTTATATCAGGAATTCACTGGTATATTCGAGGTAGGGATGCTCCAGAAACGGTAGGCCTGCCATCAATAGAAGAGGAGTCTGGCGAAGCCTCTCCGACCGGGCCTGTAATTAAGGAAAATGAACATTTAGGATTTGTTTATACTTTAAAGGCAGTATTGAGTAACCCAAAGATATGGTGTGTTGTATTTACCCTCTTTTGTCTGAATATTGTACGCTATGGTTTCATGACCTGGATTCCGACCTACATTTTCGAAGTTGAAAAAGCAAGCATCTCGCATGCAGCATATAAAGCGTTGGCTATTCCAATTGCTGGGTCTATAGGCGCACTCTTTACTGGATGGGCATCAGATAAATTTTTTCAATCAAGGAGAGCACCTATGGTAGTTATCATGCTAATTTTATTGGCCATATTGACTTGGGCTTACCCCAAAATTCCAGTAGATAGAGGGATGTGGGGGCTTGTCTGTCTACTACTTGTAGGATTTGCAATTTATGGACCTCACGTTCTCGTATGTGCTACAATGTGTATGGATTATGCAACAAGGAGGGCGGCAGCTTCGGCGGCTGGGTTGGTTGATTGCTTTGGTTATTTTGGAGCAGCACTGGCAGGGATAGGTTCAGGCTGGATGGTCGACCATTATGGATGGAATGCAGCCTTTAATTTCTGGATTGTAGGGATAGTTATTGGGATCATTTTAATGATACCCCTCTGGAGTTACAAGCCAACCTGAAGAACTTAATTATCCTAGAAAACGAAGGATGAAAAAACATGAAGATTTTTGAAAACCTGGAAGAAATAAGAAAATGCGTGAAGCCTTATGATTGGTGGACAGAGACGTTCACTTTTAAATTTTCAATTCCTCTGGTTTCTCTCATTTCAAAGACCAAAATAACTCCTAACCAATTAACCTTAATTTCTCTATTTATTGTAATAGCTGCCTCTTTGCTGATTGCTCGAGGCGGTTATGTATTTTTGATAATTGGAGCACTTTTGCTGCAAGTAGGTTATATGTTCGATCATGTTGATGGACAGCTTGCAAGATATAAGAAGATATTTTCGCCCCTTGGGGAATGGTTAGATTCAACGAGCGACAGGATTAAGGAGTCTCTCATAATATTGAGCTTAACCTATAGATATTCTCAGATAAGCGACAGAGCCTTATTTTTTGGATTCTATTCCCTGTTTCTTATCTTTTTATATCATACACAGGAAGGTAAAAAGTTGCCTTTTACTGACCCAAAAAGTAAAAAATTTATTGAAGGGAAAGAGAGAGGAATTATAAAAAGGCTTAATGCGGTCAGGCGTAAATTGAAGTTGATTCCCTTTAACATTGGAGAGCAGTATTTTCTCTTCTCTTTTTTTATTATTCTCAACAGGATCGACCTCTTTTTCTATTTCTTTATGAGCTACGGCAGCATAGTTACCATCAGTTTTCCCTTGTATAAATACTATCAGTATAGGCTAAGTAAGTCCCATTAGACTCTTAAAGAAAACTGCCCCTCACCCCAACCCTCTCCACTTTGTGGAGAGGGAGAAAGGGAGGGGGGAGGGTAAGGGGGGTGCAGGCCTGAAGAGGTTCCAGAGTATTAAGATGAAATCTTTACTTATTACCAGTGACTTTCCTCCGATGACGAGCGGGATAGCGACCCAACTCTATAATACCTGGAAGAACCTCCCTTCAGAGAGAATAATTGTGTTGGGTCCTAAAGTAGCTGGTTGGGAAGATTTTGACAGAAAGCAAAACTTTAGGATATTCAGGCATAGATTGCCCTTAGGCACTTCTCCTTTTGCCAGGATACTTAAGTCTCTTTTGCTCATCTTTTATGTATGGAGGATTGTTCGAAAAGTTAGGGTAGAAAAGATACATTGCACCGCTCTCATATCTACGGGAATTTCCGGATTGGTCTTTAAAAAGTTCTTTAAGATTCCATATTGCATTTATGTCTATGGTGGAGAGGTTGAAAAGTATAAAAGGGTCAAATTGGTCCACCCGCTTATACGCTTAATATTAAGAAATGCTCAGAAAATCATTGCCAATAGTAAATATACCAGTGGAGAGTTTATAAGACTTGGCATTCCAGCTGAAAAGTTTGTTGTGATAAATCCAGGAGTTGATACACAAAAGTTTATTCCAGCCCCTAAGAACCCGGAAATAGAAAAAACGTATGGGTTAAAGAACAAGAAAGTAATTTTAACTGTTGCTCGGTTAGTAGAGAGAAAAGGGCAGGATATGGTTATAAAAGCCCTGCCCAGGGTTTTAGAAAAGGTGTCCAATTTAGTTTACCTGATTGTTGGTGAAGGTTCTCAAGAGTTAAAGTTGAAGGAGTTAGTGAGGGGGTTACATTTAGAAACCTATGTGGACTTTGTTGGCCGCGTTCCAAATGATGCCTTGCCAAGATATTACAATGCCTGCGATGTATTTATAATGCCAAACAGGGAAACTAAAGGGACAGAGATCGTTGAGGGCTTCGGGATTTCTTTTATTGAGGCGAATGCCTGCGGCAAACCAGTAATTGGAGGGAGATCTGGAGGGGTAGAGGATGCGATAGTTGATGGAGTAACAGGTTTGCTCGTCGACCCTCTAAATACCGAGCAAATTGCCAATGCCATTTTGAGGTTTCTGACCGATGAAGGTTATGCAAAACAACTTGGTGATAATGGAAGATTGAGAGTAGAAAGAGATTTCAGATGGGAGCTTCAGACTCAGAAGCTAAAGGAGTTATTGTAAAATAGTCTGGGGGCAAGAGAATAGATTGGCTATTTTAGGAAAATTATACAACAGATTTCGGCAGGTTATTGTTAAGCCCGAAGAAAATGGTGAGCCTTCCTCTGGTTATTGGCCTTTTAAGATTCGCAAGCAAGCAGTGGAGATGTGTAAGGAAAGAAAGGGTGAGTTGCTTGAGATGGGCTGTGGAGAGGGCTTATTCTTGGAAAGGATAGCAAAGTTGGCTCCTCAGCTGGATATTTTGGGTATTGATAGTTCGAATGAAATCCTAAATAAGGCTAGAAGACGGATAGAGGGAGCCAATTTATCGAATGTCAAGGTTAGATTGGGAGAAGCACAAAACTTACCATTGGACAATGACTCTTTCGATACAGTTGTCTGTCTTAATATGTTGTATAATTTGCCATCGAAAGAGGAAGTTTTGGAGACCATAAAGGAGATGGCAAGAGTCTGTAAGCCAGAAGGCAGGATAATTTTTGATATCCGAAATAAGCTAAACCCTGAAACCTTTCTCAGGTTTAAGCTTGTTAAATATTATGACCCTCAATGCCCCTGGCCGTTAAAAGCCTATCGCGTGAAGGAAATCTCAGATGCCCTAAAAAAAATTGGTCTTGAGGTTACCAGAAAAGCCCCTATTGGATTTCCGTTAAGTTTTATTGCCCCGGTCGTCCTTATAGAGGCGAGGAAAAGACTGTAGCTGCACCATCTTATGGTGCCGATCTTATGGCAGCGCAAGGCGCTGCTGCTACTTAGAATATCTGTGTAATCCTTGTTAAAAATCTGTGTAATCATTTAGCCGAATGAAGTGAGGCATATGTTTAGAAAGATACCGCCAGTTGCTACTCCCATATCGGCGAGAGATTTGTGGTCTGGGTTCAAGACGATTTTCGGTAGCAAATCCTATATTGAGGAGTTTGAATCGGCCCTTTCAGATTATTTTGGAACAAAGTATTGTTTTACTACCAGTTCAGGGAAAACAGCCTTCTATGTGATATTGAAGGCCTTGCGTCATTTTTCAGCTAAAAGGGAGGTCATCCTTCCCGCCTATACCGATGCCGGTCTGGTTTTGGTAATCCAAAAGGTTGGCCTGAAGCCTGTTCTTTGCGACATTTCATCGGATACCTTCAACCTGGACTTAAATCTTTTACCTCAAGTTGTTTCTAATAAGACTTTTTGTGTCGTTCCTGTACATATGTTTGGACTTGCATGCGATATAACGCAGATTATAGCAGATTTACGCAGGTTTCAGCCTGAGGCTGACCCGCCTTTGGCGGAAGAACCTACTATTCCTGGAGTAGCAGACTTTAGTCTGCGTTTAAAAGGACGCGAATTGAGACGAATATTTGTGGTGGAAGACGGCGCACAGGCCCAAGGGACACAAATCAGGGGACAGGGTACAGGGGACAGGAGACAGAGAGCAGAAAGCAGAATGGTTGGGACAGTGGGGGATGTAGGGTTTTATAGTTTCAATCGAGGCAAAAATTTTCCCACTTATTCTGGGGGTTTTGTTGTAACGAATTCCCAAGAACTTGCAGAAGCCATCGGGGAAGAGTTGAGGCTTCTTCCAGAGCCTGGAATCTTCTCAAAATATACGAGTCCCGTTAAGTTATCATTGTTAGCGTTGGCAGTAAACCCTTTTATATATAAATTGCTCTATAAACTTATCTCTCCCTTTAAATCTACGACTGTTCCCAAGGATTTCACCGCTTCACTATATACTGAATTTCAGGCAGGCGCGGGTTTGTCCCTTTTGAGGAGGCTGTCAGATTTTAGTGAAAGAAGATTTCATAATGGCTCTGCTTTATATGAAGGACTGAAGGGGATCGATGGAATTATTCTGCCCAAGATTCTTCCAAACTCTAAGCCAGCCTATAATCGCCTGCCCCTAGTTTTTGAGGATATAAATTTACGTGAGAAAGTTTATCAAAAACTCCTGAGGGAGGGGATAGAGCCTTCGAGGATGTACCCAAGGCCCTTGCATCATGTTTTTGACCTCGGCTATTCTCAAAAAAAGGAGCCATTTCCGAATGCCGCCTATTTTGCTGATAGGCTTTTGACGTTGCCAACCCATCCTTTTGTGGATGAGCGGGATATAGAGACGATGATAAACGTCATTCGCGTCTATGGAGAAACGCATGTCTCAGATTCTTGAGGGGATCCATAGCCCATCTGACCTCAAATCTTTGGACATATCTGCCTTGAAGGAGCTGGCTGGCGAGGTACGAAAGGCATTGATTGAGACTGTATCCCGGATAGGGGGGCATCTGGCCTCCAACCTGGGAGTGGTGGAGTTAACCATTGCCCTCCACTATGTTTTGAATTGCCCTCAGGACAAGATTATCTGGGATGTGGGTCATCAGACGTATACACATAAATTGCTCACAGGCCGCCACGAGAAGTTCTCTACCCTCCGTCAGTACAAAGGAATCAGCGGGTTTCCCTCAAGGGAGGAGAGTCCTTACGACTTCTTCAATGTCGGCCACGCAAGCACTTCTATTTCAGCTGCGTTGGGAATGGCCATTTCCAGAGACTTGAGAAAAGAGAAGAGAATCATTGTCTCAGTCATTGGGGATGCTTCCTTGACCGCCGGCTTGGCCTTTGAGGCCCTGAACCACGCTGGCCATTTGGGTCTGGATTTGATCGTTGTTCTTAATGATAACGGGATGGCTATTTCACGCAATGTCGGAGCTTTGGCATCTCACTTGAACAGATTAATCGCCTCTCCCTTCTATAATAGGCTGAAACGAAACACCAAATATCTTCTGGGGAAGGTCCCAATAATTGGGCCAAGGACAATTGATTTGACGAGGAAGCTAAAGGAGAGCCTGAAAGGTCTCCTGGTTCCCAGTATCTTCTTTGAGGATTTGGGGTTCAGGTATTTTGGCCCAATTAATGGTCACGATTTAGAAATCCTTATTGACACCTTTCAAATGGTCAAGGAGCTTTCGGGTCCGATACTGGTCCATGTCATCACCAAAAAGGGAAAGGGATATAAACCAGCCGAGGAGCAGCCATCCAGATTTCATGGCACTGATCCCTTCGACGTCGAGACGGGTGCCAAGCAAGGGGCCAGCGATATACTTACCTACAGTGAGGTATTTGGCAAGACGATTTGCAGGCTTGCCCAGAGGGATGAGAGGGTAGTAGGTATCACAGCAGCCATGTCCGATGGCACCGGCCTCGAAGAGTTCGGCCAGACCCTCCCCGATAGATTCTTTGACGTTGGCATCGCCGAAGGGCATGCCATCACCCTGGCCGCAGGTCTGGCATCGAGTGGTTTCAGGCCCGTGGTGGCCATCTACTCCACCTTCTTGCAGAGAGCCTATGATCAGATACTCCATGATGTTTGCCTGCAGAGCCTTCCAGTGGTAATGGCAATCGATCGAGCCGGCATAGTTGGAGAGGATGGTCCCACCCATCAGGGCACCTTTGACATCGCATACCTAAGGCATCTTCCTAACATCGTCCTTATGGCCCCAAAAGATGAGAATGAGCTTCAGCATATGCTCTTCACAGCTATCAATCATCAGGGCCCCGTTGGGATCAGGTACCCCAGAGGAAGCGGCCTTGGGGTCAAACTTGATAGTCACTTGAGGGATATCGAGATAGGTCGGGCGGAGAAGCTGCTTGATGGAAGTGATGTGGCCATTTTGGCCCTTGGCTCCATGGTCCAGCCAGCCCTGGAAGCGGCCGGCCAGCTGGCTAAGGAGGGCATTGCTGCAACTGTGGTCAATAGTAGGTTCATAAAGCCCCTCGATGAGGAGTTGATTGGGGAATTGGCTCGTTCTATTGGCAGTCTGGTTATAGTCGAAGATCATCTCCTTGAGGGTGGTTTTGGGTCTGCTGTCTTGGAATTTTTGCAAAGAGTTGGCCTCACCGGCCAGAAAGTGGCAAGGGTCGGCCTGCCAGATGAGTTCATTGAGCATGGTCCCAGGTCTGTGCTCCTTGCCAAATATGACCTGACCCCTTCGGGGATCGTCAGGGCCGTTAAGGGATTTTGCGCCAAATGAAACGCAAAAGAGAGGTTGGATAGAATAATAGAGTAATGAAATGATCCCGAGAAGGAATATTCGTAGAGATATTCATAAGGCATTCAGGCAGCCCTGGTATGCAAGTAAAGTATTTCTGCGCAGGTTCAGATCCCATCTCTCTTATAAATTATATGATGGCCGGAGTGCTTATCCAGAGGCCATAACGCTCTTTTTAACCCATCGGTGCAATCTGAGGTGTAAGATGTGCGGCCAGTGGGGCGAGACCGGAGTGACAAAGAGCTATTCTTCTAGTATTATTAAAGAAGAGTTAAGCATGGAAGAGTTGAGGGGGTTCATCAATGATATCTCTTCCTTCAGGCCAAATGTCACCCTCTTTGGGGGTGAGCCCCTTTTATATAAAGATTGTGTGGAGCTTATCGAGTATATTAAGGGAAAAGGGCTTCACTGTCTCATGATTACCAATGGTTCCCTCTTGAAAGGAAAGGTAGAAGAGATTGTGGCCAGTGGTCTGGATGAATTAAATATCTCCCTCGATGGGGATGAGGAACTCCACGATGAGATAAGGGGACTTCCTGGAGTATTCAGGAAGATTGCGGAGGGGATAGGTGAGGTTAGCAGGCTGAAGAAGGAATACAATACACGCAAGCCCTTGATTAACCTCCAGTGCACCATGAGTGGCTTTAACTATCGACATCTGGAGAAACTGGTCGATGTGGCTAAAGAAAACCAGGCCAATTCCCTGACCTATCATCATTTAATATTCCTCGACCGAGGTATCTTCGAAAAGCATGATAGGCTCTTTAGGGATATTTTTGGTGCGTCCTCGAGGGATTGGGAAGGTTTTATCTTTGATGGTGCTCAAGAGATGGATGTCGATTATCTGATCGAGAAGGTCTCCGAGATTAAGGGCAAGGGATATAGTTTCTTTTGTGACTTCTATCCTAACTTTAAGCCGGAGGATATAAAAGAGTACTACGCTAATTCTAATTTTGCCCCCCGGTCATATGCTCGAAGGTGTTTGAGTCCCTGGGTGGTTGCCTATATCTTTCCGAATGGTGACGTGAGGCCCTGCCTTAATTTTGACTATATACCAGGTAATATAAAAGAGAGGGGTTTTAAGGATATCTGGAACAACCAGAAGTATCTTCATTTTCGGAGCGTTCTCAAAAAAGAGAAATTTTTCCCGGTCTGCCCCAGGTGCACCGAGTTTTATCGCTACTAGTATGCTAATCACATATCGCGAATGGACGCGAATAACTGCAGTACGGCGATGAAGAGATATCCGTTTATTTATTACTGGATTCCGGTGGTAGTCTATGCAGGGCTAATATTCGGGTTATCTTCATATCCCAGGCCACTGCTACCCGAAATCGAAATTCCATTTTTAGATAAATTCGTCCATGGAGTTGAATATGGGGTATTGGGTTTTCTTCTTTATCGAGCTTTTAAGACCTCCAAGCTAAGAAGGTACGCTGTGCTTCTTGCGATCGCCCTTTCTAGCTTTTATGGACTGACCGATGAGATACATCAAAATTTCGTTCCCAACCGGGAATTTGACTTATTGGATCTGGCAGCGGATAGCGTTGGAGCAACTTTAGTGCCCTTATACCTTCGGTTCAGGAAAGGATAGACGCAGATTACACATATGGAAAAGATAAAGGTTCTTCACATAATTACCAGGCTGGATAGGGGTGGCTCAGCAGAGGTCACATTGCTAGCGGCTGCTGGGCTAGCTAAGGATCAATATCGGGTAAAGTTGATTACTGGCCTAACTCTCAATCCCCAGGCCGATATTGCAAAATTTGCTCGCAAAACTGGGGTTGAGGTAATCTCCATACCTAGCTTGAGACGAAGGCTAAACCCCATTAATGATCTTTTGGCGCTCTTTAGATTATACTTGTATATGAGAAAGAAAAGGCCCCATATCGTCCATACCCATACCTCCAAGGCAGGGTTTCTGGGAAGGATATCCGCTAAGTTGGCCAGGGTACCAGTCATCGTCCATTCTCCGCATGGCCACGTCTTCTACGGATACTTTGGAAATTTG
>Ga0114921_10000149_pt1 | contig 28612 bp, 21 predicted proteins | sample BentaG_FD_87016 | JGI IMG/M metagenome (GOLD analysis project Ga0114921, IMG submission 87016) | Deep subsurface microbial communities from South Atlantic Ocean to uncover new lineages of life (NeLLi) - Benguela_00093 metaG | ecosystem: Environmental > Aquatic > Marine > Oceanic > Sediment ... | reverse complement strand
GCCGCAACGCACGATCAGCCGCCCGCTGCCGCCGCTCAACACCACTCGGCTTCGCGCCCTTTTGCTTCGCCACACCACACCTCCGTGATCGAGGTGTTGCGACGACCAGTTGAATCCGCCCTGGGCGCCGGCGTCGCTGTGAGCAATCAATCCCTGCAGGCTGGTGATGCCGTCCTGGGCGCGAGTGAAGAACGCATGCTCGATGGCGTCGAGGACCAGATCGGTGGTCATCGATCTGGCGGCCCGCCAGCCCAGGATCCGGCGACTGTGGGCGTCGATCACGAACGCCACGTAGACGAACCCCATCCAGGTCGACACATATGTAAAGTCGGCTACCCACAACCGATTTGGGGCTGCAGCGTAGAAACGTCGATCGACCAGATCGGGGTAACGCACGTGACTGTCGTCAGGGACAGTCGTCTTGTGCTTGGACCCGTACCGTGCGCCCTCCCAGCACTGTTCGCCCATGATTCGTTCCACCGTGCAGCGGGCTACGTCGTGGCCCTGGCCGCGTAGCCAGATCCACAACTTGCGTGACCCTAAGGTCTGCACGAACTTACCGACCTTCTTGTCTTCCCTGGCTGCGGTGATGATCTCGACCAACTCGGCGTCACGGAGCTGCCGACGCGTCGGGGTCTTAGCGATCCACTCGTAGTAGGTCGACGGGCTGATCGGCACACCGTGCTCGGAAAGCACCGCACACATGGGCTCGACACCCCAGCGCAACCCGGCCCCACCGTCGGGGCCGGTCACCTGCTGGTCCTTGTGTTCGGCGATGAACTGGATCACCGTCTCCCGGGCCGGTCGAGCTCGGCCCCGAAGAAAATCGCCGCTGCTTTCAAGATCTCATTGGCCCGACGCAGCTCGGCGATCTCTGTGCGCAGCGCCTTGTTCTCCTCGGTCATCTGCGAGGTCACCCCCGGACGTTGGCCGGTGTCGACCTCCGAGCGGCGGATCCAGGTCCGCAAAGTCTCCGGAGTACCGATCCCCAACATGCCCGCTACCGCGGTGATTGCCGCCCACTGCGATCGGTACTGCGGGCGCACCTCAGCGACCATGCGCACCGTACGCTCACGCAGCTCGTCGGGGTACTTGCTGACACGTCCCATAACCCAGATCCTCCCAAGATCGGAAGTCTCCGGAAACGCCGGGACGGGTCATTCCGCCGTATCTCGGTCGGGCCCCTAGCGGGAACGGGGCCCGTCTCGTTTGTAGACATTCGGGACGCATCATTTCCTGTCTTGCCTCACCCGGCTCGTGCCCAGTTCGCAGTAGGCCGCACTTGGTGAATTACTCCATCCTGCAGCATCATTCGACTCCTCAGGCAAGACGAACACGATAGGACTGGTCGTTCCGGCCGCCCGCTGGTCCCGCGATCCTGAGGCCGTCGCGGCGATCCGCGCCTCAGGAGAGCACGGGTGCTGTCGTGATGTCTATTCAAGCGTGCCGAAGCGTCGGCGCAGCCGACTGTGCCGGTGGCCGAAGAGCACCGCTACCGCGATGCGGTACATCGCGCCGAATGGGACGACACGGCCCTGCCAGCTCAGTCGGTCGATCACTCGGCTTCCATCGGGCAGTGGCTCCACCCGCCGCTCGTGGAACCAGCGCGATTGCGTCATCATCGACGACTTCTCGAAGAAGCGATAGCCCGGGCCACGCTCGGCGATCACGAGGTCGTCGTAGTCGACTGGCAAAAACCCGAACAGCTTGATCCAGCTGCGGCCCACGCACTGATGAAGTGGGAGGTCGTCAATTCTCGCTCCGGCAAGGCCATCCGGAACACTCATCCGCACCAGAGGCATCAGTTCGAAGTTCACGCCGTCGATCGCGGTCACTTCACCCCAGACCACGTCAGCCGGCGTCGACAACCGAGACTCAATCTCAAATTCGTGCACGCGATCCGTTATACGTGACGTAGGAACCGGCGCGGACGCGGCGATGGGTGTCGGCGCCGTGCTGATGGTTGAACGTAGGGCACCGGCCGTTCGCTACCTCGGCCTACGTCGGTGGGCAATGAGACGCCCACAGCACCCACCGCGCTACCGGTGACGTGTGAACCAAGGAACTGCCCGCTGCGCCAGCCCGCTGGCTGTTCTAGGGCTCCATAGCGGTTTCGACGACCGTCAATTCTTCGGAAATTCTTGCTGCGCTGCGGATCTCGATGAAGTCCTCGATCATCGCGTCGGTCAGTTCGTGCGGATCCTCGACCGTCCGGCCATCCGAGAGGACCGAGATATTGAGTTGGTCGACGTAGCTCCAGACAGTGATGTTGAGCCCGCTGCCCGTCGTCAACGGACCGACCGAATAGATCTCGGTCACCAACGCGCCACCGACCCGCGCGCGTTCCCGCGGTCCCGGCACATTGGAGATCGGAATGTTCATCACCTTGTTCTGACCGTCCTTGTGCGACAACCAGCGGAACATCGCCTCGGCGGGCGCCGGTGGGAAGTAGGCCGACCACCGGCTGACCAGTTCCGGCCCGATCAGCTGGTTGCTCTCCTTGCCGGCTGCGGCGGCATCATGGGCGGCGTGCACACGGTCCAGTGGAGCCTCGAGGTCCACCGGCAGACTGACCAGCACACCGGTGAAGTAGTTGCCGGATACGCGGTCCGCCGAGAAGTCGAAGCTGACGGGAACCGAGGCCAGCAAGGGATGCTCGGCTCTGCCGTCATAGCGCAGTAGCAGCTGTCGTAGCGCCCCGGCCGATATGGCCAGAACCATGTCGTTGATCGTGACACCGAGAAGCTTGCCGGTCTTCTTCACATCGTCCAACGACATGGTGGCGGTGGCGAATCGACGTGTCGCATCGACCATGTGGTTCATGAATGACGGGGGCGGGGTGAACGGGCGGGTCAGTTCCGGAGACATCTTGTGCGGGCTCTTCCGCACCCGGCGCACGCCCTGCACCGTGTACCGCACGACGGATGGCAGCCTGGCGATTTGACGTAAGTGATCAGTGAACGCCGAGCGCACGAGCTCACCCTTGGACGGTGCGGGATCCGTGGCATAGGAATCCCGTTGGTCCTGAGTGCCGTCGTGCGGATCCATTCCGCGGGCCAGCAGGTTCGCCGAGGCGACACCGTCGGCCAGGGCGTGGTGAATCTTGCCGAGCACCGCGATCCGGTCGTTGGCCAAACCCTCGATGAGGTACATCTCCCACAGCGGACGGCTGCGGTCCAGCGGCGTGCTCGCGATTCGGCCGACGGCTTCATCGAGTTGGCGGCGGCCGCCCGGTGAGTCCACCCGGTAGGGCCGAACGTGGTATTCGAGGTCGACCTCGGAGTTCTCCCGCCACATCGGATGATGGAACTTGAAAGGGATATCGATCAACTCGTAGCGGAACGGCTCGAGCTTATAAAGCCGACTCTGGATCACGTCGCGCAACTGCTCGACCCCGAACCTCGCGCCGCCTTCCTGCCTGAGTAGGTCGTCGAGTTGGATCACCGCCAGCTTCAGCGTATGCATGTGCACGGTGGGAGTCTCGCTGTACAGCAGTACAGCGTCCCACCCGCTAAGCCTCTTCACCGCAACACCACCTACCGGAGATGTTCTATATAACCTCTTTGGCCCCGGCGAGGCTCCTGTTTCGATGAATGTGGTTGAGGAACAAGCCGATTGCTGTTGCCGCGGAACCTGTTCGGGCCCCGTCCATCAGATCGAAGCCATGGCCCGCCCCCGGCAGTTCGACATACCCCACCGCCGAGCGGGACACACCGCTGAGGCGTTCGACGAAGCTGCGCGCCTGGGCGACCGGGATGACGCTGTCACCGGTGCCATGCACGACCAGGAAAGGCGGCGCGTCGGGGTGTATCCGTGCGATCGGGGAGGCCTGCCGGAAAACGTGGGGGTGCCTGGCGATCTTGCGTCTGACGACGACGCCCTCCAGGAAGTCGACGAACCTCGCCCGCTCTGCGGTCGACTTGTCCTCCCAGTCGTAGCGTCCGTAAATCCCGACAACGGCGTCTACCGAGGTATCCGAGCCTTCGGGGAGTTCTCCCTGCAAATCGGGATCGTTGGACGTCAGACCGGCCAGCGCGGCCAGGTGGCCGCCGGCCGAAGACCCCGAGATCGTCACGAAGTTTCGATCTCCCCCGAACTTGTCGACGTTGGCTCGGGCCCACGCGATCGCCGCCTTGACATCCATGATGTGCGCTGGCCAGCGATGGTGCGGGGCGACCCGGTAGTCGATGGACAGACACACCCAACCCTTCTGGGCAAGATGCGACATCAACGCGTAACCCTGCAGCATGCGGCTACCGTGCACCCAGGCTCCGCCCGGAACGAACAACATGACGGGCGCGTGATGGTCGATGAGGTCGTCCCTGCGCCACACGTTGAGCAGCTGCGTCGGTTGCGGTCCGTACCGCACCGACGTGCGGTGCACACTGCGGCGCTGCTCCCGCATTTTCCAGAGCGGCGGAGTGCGCTCAGGTTGCGGCCACTCGATTTCGAGATCCTTGGCCGAGACCAGTCCGCGCAACGCCGCCTCGCTGACCGCATTGGCGCTCTCGCGTTCCTGCCGTTTGAGCTCGGTGTCGGCGGGAGCGAGCAACGACCGTGCCGTCGTACCGAGGAAGTCAGGCGCATGGCGTGACCCCCAGATCGCCGCGGCAGTCAACGCGCCCAGCGGCTTGAGGTGCTTCCCGATCACCGGCAGCGAAGCAGATGCCACGCTCAAAGCCAGCATGTGGTCGGCTGGACTGGCCCTCAGCAACCATTTCAGGCGGGCGCTCAGGGCGGGTCCGCAGGATTGGGTATCCGGCCGATCCGTCATTTCGCGAGAGTACCCCGCTACCGCCGAAACGAAGGACAATCTCGGCGAAGTTGTCTACTGGGGCCGCCCCGGGGGTCCGCTGTGGCGCTGATTCCCAATACTGGTCCGATGCCCAATACTGGTCGGGTGCCCAATACTGAGTTCCATCCGGAGCTGCGACGTAGTGCCCGGCTGCTGCCCAAGCAGCTGATCACGCCCGGCACGGTGCCGATCATTCGCGTGGCCGGCCGACTGCTTAGGCGGCATGACCCCGACGACCCCAAGGCCCCGGAGGTGCTCACCCTCCCTTCGGGGGTCGAGGTTCGGCTGCACCGCCCCGCGGGCTCAGCTGCTCCTGGACCGGCACTGCTGTGGCTCCACGGCGGCGGTTACGTCGTCGGCGATGCCGCCCAGGACGACGAGCTGTGCCGCAGGTTCGCCAGTGAGTTGGGCGCCACCATCGCGTCGGTGAACTATCGACTGGCCCCCGAGCATCCGTACCCGGCTCCTGTCGAAGACTGCTACTCAGCGCTGGTATGGCTGAGCGGGTTGCCGTCCGTTGATCCCGCCCGGGTGGCGATCGGCGGGGCCAGCGCCGGCGGCGGGTTGGCTGCCGCGCTGGCGCTGCTCACCCGTGATCGCGGCGAGATCGCTCTGTCTGCACAGCTTCTCGTTTATCCCATGCTCGATGACCGCACCGTGCTGCGCACCGATATCGATGATGCCGGGCACCGATTGTGGAACCAGTCCAGCAACAAGTTCGGCTGGCGTGCCTATCTCGGTGCCGCCGATCCAAATGTCGCCGTCCCGGCCCGCCGCGAAGATCTCGCCGGGCTGCCACCGGCGTGGATCGGTGTCGGGACCCTGGATCTTTTTCACGACGAGGACCTCGCTTACGCCGAACGGCTGCGAGCCGCTGACGTGCCATGCGAAGTGATGGTGGTCGCGGGCGCCTTCCACGGTTTCGACGGAATCATGCCGAAAGCCTCTGTGTCACAGTCGTTCTTTGCCAGCCAGTGTGAGCTGCTGAAGACCGCGTTCACGCCTGTCCAAAGCGAAGCAACAGAGTAACCGTCCGCCGAAAACCGTCATCTCCCCAAGCTGACCACCGGGTGGCCGGGGGCCGGCTCTGAGGTCGGCCTGCCCAGTAAGAATCCCTGGGCGTAGTCGAATCCCAACGCTTGGACAAGGTCGAGTTGCCGGGACGTTTCGATCCCCTCGGCAAGAACTTGGGTGCCCATGGCATCGGTCAGTTGTCTGATCCCGAGGAGAAAATGCTCGGTATGGTCGGCTTCCTGTGAATCTGCGGCGAGGCTGACGATCAAGCTACGGTCGATCTTGACGACGCCGATCGGCAGAGTTCGCAGGTTGTTCATTCCCGCATAGCCCGCCCCGAAATCGTCCAGCGCGATCTGGATTCCTTCCCGACGAAGCTCGGTCAGGGTCTTCATGATCTGGCTGCTCTCCGGAATTTCCACACTCTCTGTGAGCTCCACGATGATCGACCGGGGGTCACGGCCTGCAGCGCTGACCGCCGCTAGGAGTTCGCCGGCAAACCCCGGGACGCAGAGGGTGAGTGCTGAACAGTTGACCGCCAAGTTGAGCCTGGACTCCGCACCGATACGGGTCATTGCGTCTGGGCCCACCCACATGTCCAACTGGTGGATGAGCCCACTGACCTCGGCGGTGCTGATGAACTCGTGCAGTGGGATCAGGCCCTTTTCGGGGTGTTGCCAACGGACCAGTGCTTCGTAGGCGTGCAGGGTGTGGTTCTCTTGGCCGAGCTTCCAGACCGGCTGGAAGTGAGTGACAAGTTGACCCGCGTCGATCGCTTCTCGTAACTCTTCGGTCTTCTGGCTTAATCCTTCGCGCCCGGCGCGGCGGGTCGCATACATATTCTGATCGGATCGGGCCATGAACTCTTCACAATCCAGTAGCGACCCGTCGGCGACCGCGTACCCGATCGAGCACGAAAACTTCAGCGTCACTCCGGCGACTCTGATGGGGTCGCGCAAACACGCGTCAAGCCGTCTGGCCACGGCCTCCACTTCTGCCCGCGGGTAACCGGTCAATAGCATTGCGAACTCGTCTCCGCCCACCCTCGCTACCCAACCGCTGCCCTCTTTCGTGTTCCTGGTCAAACGATCCGCCACAGCGCACAGGAACCGGTCGCCCACCTGATGGCCGAACACGTCATTGATTCGTTTGAAATCATCGACATCGATGAACAACACCGCGCACATCGACGGCGATCCGTCGTCGGCGGGCTTGTCCAGCGTGGCCTGAACATAGTCAAGGAAAGTTCGCCGGTTCAAAATTCCAGTGAGCACGTCACGCTCGGCCAACTGGGAGAGTTCCAGATTCTTTTCTTGCAAACAACGTTGTGTTTCACGTTCGTGCGTAAGGTCGTTTACGTGGCCGAAAAGCACCGCGCCACTGGCGAAGTCAACTCGGCCAATATCCCATTGAACCGGGATCGGTCTGCCATCGGAAGCCAGAAGAGCCGTCTCGAAAGACGCATTCGGTTCATCGCCCGAAAACAGTTGCTCCAAGATTTCGAGGTCCTTAGAAACCCGATTCGGCTCGGAGACCGTCGCAACCGACTCACCGCCGGAAATAATTTGCGCGGGTTTGCCCAGCAGTGCCGAGAATGCCCGGTTGACCTCCAGAAAATTGCCGGCCCGGTCCAGGAGCGCAATCCCGACCGGAGAAAAATCGAATCCCAGCCGGTACAGACGTTCACTCCTGTCAACGGCAATAGCGGCCTCACGCAACCGATCCTGGTCCAGTTGATCTGTTCGCCCCGCAAGGATCAACATCACCGCCCCGACCGCAACCGTCGACATCGATAGCCCCAACTGCTGACCCAACGCCGCGTCCCCGGAAATAACATCCACAATCGTCCGAGCGAGCACAGAGACGATCGCCACCACGATAAGGAGCGCCGGCGTCCAGACGCGGGCGATCCGCCCGCCCGCCAGCGGCGACGCAAACAGCTTGGCCCAACCCCGGTCGGTGGCCACCACCAGCAGAGCCACACCGAGCAGCAGATGCATCACCGAAGTGTTGAGCGCCATCCTGGTCGCCACCCCAACAACGTGCCCTGACATTGCCGGCACCTGCAACGCATAACCCAGAATGGCGACGGTCGCCACCGCGACCACCACCACGGCAAGCGCCTGCCGAACACCCGGGGCCTTGCGCAAGGTCAACAGGAGTCCTGCGGCCCCCAGGATGACCATGTCAACTGCGGTATTGGCACCCATCCGGCCGGGAAACGCCGTCGCCACGGTATGCAGGCGCTCCTGGGCCAACAACTCGTCGAGACCCGACCATGACGAACTCGTGACGTACTCGAGAACCGTGCCCGCGCCGATCAACAGCACCACCGCGGCGGTCAGCCCTGGCACCCACCGGTTCCAGCCCCGAGCCACGCCGACGACCACGATTCCGGTCAAAGCGATCCCGACCGCGGTATTGGCCTTCATCGTGACCTGACCGGGTATCAGCGATGCGACCGAGGGCTGGTCCAGCCACCAACCCACCAGCAACACAACGACCCCGACGCCAAACGCCAACCACCCGATCACTTGCGCCAGGAAAGTCATCCGGCCAGCGATCATCGACCGGTTCGATTCCAAATCGGCCCACTGCGGAACGGAGACCGCCATTCAGGTGACGATAGTTCTCGCAACCACAAACAATGGGTTATCCGAAATCCGACCATCTGCCGTATCGACCATGACCCGCGAGCCGCGCCGGTTCAAAACAGTAGGGCAGTGAACAGCCAATCCAAGACTTGGCGATCCTCCTGCGAATCCGATCCGCCGGCGACGTAGACCGTCGAACTGAGCCGTACCACGCCGCCGCGCCCGGCTGGCAATTCGTCGGCGCCAACAATTCTGAGCTCGCTATACAGTGTGTCGTTCTCGTGCACCGGGCCGGTGTGGTCGCACGCCTCCCAGGCCAGGACCGTGACGAGATTGGGCAACAGGCGGGTAGCCTGCGCCAGCGCAAGCCCGATAGTGTGCCCACCGTAGACCAGCCTCTTGCCTGCAACCCTTGAATCATGATGGGTGGCAGCGACGTTCAACGATAGTCGAGCGAGCTCCGGCGCGCTGCTCACCACGTCGGCCGAGCTTCGCGCCACGCTGCCGAGCAGCCCGAGATCGAAGTGGGGTCCGGGCACCCGGGCGCGGAACGCTGCGGCATCCCAGTCGGCGGTAGGATCGGCTGCGGGCCCGCAATCCACACCGATCTGCGAGAGGTCGTCGCCGTGGCCGGTGTGCAGAGCGTCAGCGCTCAGCGGCAGCATCGCACATCGGTGGAAGTCCAGCACCAACTGACCCGCGCCGTCGATGGTGGTCACCCGCAGGGCGGCCAGCCCGGTGCGAGCGCGGTCGGGTTTGTCGGAGTTCTGCTTGAGCCCGACCACCTCGGTGCGGGTGAACAGCCGGTCGCCGAGGACGGGGAATCGGTGGAACCTCAACCCGCGATAGAACAAGTTGGCCTTCACCCGCTGCGTCACCAACGTGGACTGACCGATCGCCACGTCGCACACCAGCCCCGGGTGCGCCAAAGGTGCGGGAGCTCCCGTCACGGCGGCCGTCAGTTCGGCGTCCAAGGGCAATCTCAGACGATCCCCGATGATGGACTGGTGGGCGGCGGCCACGCCCGCTGTCAACGTCATCGACGGCGCACTGTCGAAGACCTGGCCTACCTGCAAATCGTCGAAGTAGGGCCCGCCAGCAATTTGGCCGTACAAAGTCACGGCTGGTTATGCTGGCATTAAGCTCGGTGTTGTGTCAACATCTGACGATTTGTGTGCAAATGGCCGGATATTTCGCCGGCTGGGAGAGACGCTGTGAACGCCGGGTTGAGCGACGAAGAGACCCTGCTGGTCGAGGCGGTCCGGGCGTTCATCGACCGAGACGTGAAGCCCACCGTGCGCGACGTCGAGCACGCCAACACCTACCCCGAGGCGTGGATCGACCAGATGAAGCGCATCGGCATCTACGGGCTGGCCATCCCCGAAGACTACGGCGGCACCCCGGTGTCGACCCGGTGCTACGTCGAGGTCACCCAAGAGCTGTCCCGGGGCTGGATGAGCCTGGCCGGGGCGATGGGCGGACACACCGTGGTGGCCAAGCTGCTGACGCTGTTCGGCACCGACGAACAGAAGCAGCGATACCTGCCTGCGATGGCGACCGGGGCGACCCGCGCGACGATGGCACTGACCGAACCCGGTGGCGGATCCGACCTGCAGGCGATGACCACGACAGCGCGTGCGGACGGCGAGGAGTTGGTCATCAACGGCGCCAAGACCTGGATCACCAACGCGCGTCGGTCAGGCCTGATCGCGTTGCTGTGTAAGACCGACCCCGCCGCAAGTCCACCTCATCGGGGAATCTCGGTGGCACTCGTCGAACACGGCCCCGGCATCACCGTCTCCCGCGACCTACCCAAGCTGGGCTACAAGGGCGTCGAGTCGTGCGAACTGGCCTTCGATGACTACCGGGTGCCCGCCACGGCGATCCTCGGCGGACAGCCCGGCAAGGGCTTCGGCCAGATGATGAAAGGCCTTGAAACCGGCCGTATTCAGGTGGCATCACGGGCGTTGGGGGTGGCTGCGGCCGCCCTCGAGGACGCGCTGGCCTACGCCCAGCAGCGTGAGAGCTTCGGTCAGCCGATCTGGAAGCACCAGGCCGTCGGCCACTATCTGGCCGACATGGCGACCAAGCTGACCGCGGCACGACAGCTGACCCTGCACGCGGCCGACCGCTACGACAGTGGGGAGCGCGCCGATATGGAAGCCGGCATGGCCAAACTGTTTGCCTCCGAAGTCGCCATGGAGATCGCGCTCAGCGCGGTCCGAATACACGGCGGGTACGGCTACTCGACGGAATACGATGTCGAACGCTACTTCCGGGACGCGCCGCTGATGATCGTCGGCGAAGGCACCAACGAGATCCAGCGCAATGTCATTGCCGCGCAACTGGTGGCGCGGGGCGGGATCTGAGGATGACTGGGCAGGTTAGACCGGAACCCGCGTATCAGGCTCTGCGCGAACAGCTCCGCGGCGAGATCGCCGCGGGCAGGTATCGCGACGGCACCCGATTGCCCACCGAGTCCGAACTGGTTGCCCGCCATGGGCTATCGCGGCAGACCGTTCGTCGGGCCTTTCAGGACCTGGTCGCCGCCGGGATCGTCCTCCGGATACCGGGGCGTGGTAGCTACGCCAGCGAGACTGGACCGCGTTACCTGCGCCAACTCGGATCGGTCCAGGACCTGATGAGCCTGTCCGAAGACACCACGATGGAGGTGCTCGACGGACTGCGCCGCCGTGTGGATGTCGAGGCCGCGAGCCGACTGCAGTTGGATGGAGATGCTGTCTACACGGTGGTGTTCCGTCGGCTGCATGGCGGGATCGCTTTTGGCCACACCACGGTTCACCTGCCGCCGACGGTGCCCGACACCGTGCTGACGTCACCGGATCTCGCGACGGGTGCGGTGAGCACGCACACCGTGATCGGGCTGCTCGAACCGCACCTCGCGCAGCCGATCGCCGAGGCAGCCCAGTCGATTACGGTCAGCAGGGCAGCCGGCATGGTGGGCGACGCGCTGGGCTGCCCCCCGGGCCATCCCATGCTGCGGGTGGACCGGCTCTACGCAGACGACGGCGGCCGCCCCGTCGAGCTGTCGGTGAGTCATTTTCTCCCCGAGCAGTACACCTACCGGGTGAAACTTCGGCGGTCGGGTTAGCGGGAGTACTTGGCTATCAGCTCCTGCTTGTACAGCTTGCCCGTGTCGGTACGGGGTAGCTGCGCCTCGAACGAGATCGACCTCGGGCATTTGTAGTGCGCCAGACGATCGCGCAGCCAATCAAGTAGCTCACGGCCAAACTCCGGGGTGCCATCGGCGGCCGTGACAGTCTGAACCACAGCCTTGACCTGCTGGCCCATCTCGTCGTCGGGAATGCCGAAGACCGCGGCGTCCATAACCTTTGGATGTGAGACCAGAAGGTTCTCGGCCTCCTGCGGATAAATGTTCACGCCCCCGGAGATAATCATGTGGTGTCTGCGATCGGTCAGAAAGAGGTACCCGTCCTCATCGAGATAACCGATGTCGCCCACCGTCTTCCAGCCGCGCGAGTCGCGCGACGACGCAGTCTTGGCCGCATCGTTGAGGTATTCGAAATCGGCGCCGCCCTCGAAGTAGATCTCCCCGGACTGGCCCGTCGGTAGCTCGTTCCCTTCCTCGTCGAGGATGTGGACAGCACCGGCCATCGCCCGCCCGACCGACCCGGGGTGGTCCAGCCACTCCGCGGCGGTGATCAGCGTCGATCCGTGCGCTTCTGAAGAGGCGTAATACTCGTCGATGATCGGGCCCCACCAGTCCATCATCTGCTTCTTGATCTCCACCGGGCATGGGGCCGCCGCGTGCATCACCCGCTCGAGGCTGGATACGTCGTAGGACTTGCGCACGGTCGGTGGAAGTTTGAGCATTCGGGTGAACATCACCGGGACGAACTGGCCGTGTGTGACGCGGTGCCGGGCAATCGCATCCAGCGCCCCCTCGGCGTCGAACTTCTCCATCACCACGGTGGTGATGCCTCCGGCCTGCGTCTGCATCGACCACACCGACGGAGCGGTGTGATAGAGCGGCGCAGGACTGAGATACACCGCGCCAGGACGCATCCAGAAAGCCACCAAAGCGGCCATCAGGCCCGGGGCCTCCGATGGCGGTACGTGCGGCAGCGCGCGTTTGATGCCCTTCGGCCGGCCGGTGGTTCCCGACGAGTACTGCAGCAGGTCACCCTCGATCTCATCAGATATCGGCGTATCAGGTTGGTCAACAACGCATTCGGGGTAGCTCTGCCAATCTTCGAGTTGGTTGGAGGAGCTGGTCGGCGACGATTCGACGCTGCCGGTGATGACTCGGACCGCGGGCAGGCCCTTGGGCAGCTCGGTGGCCAGCCCCGCCAGCGTCGCCGAAAGTTTCGCCGAGCCGACGATCGCCTTGGCGCTGCTGTTGTCGATGACGTAGGCGGCCTCGGCCGCGGTCAAGTGGGTGTTGATGGGCACGTAATAGAGCCCGGCGCGTCGCGCGGCCCACATCACCGCATGCATGTGCTCGTTGTTTTCCATCAGGATCGCGACCGCATCGCCCTCGACCAGACCAGCAACCCGGAACAGATGCGCCAGACGATTCGCTCTGGCCTCCAATTCGCCGAACGTGACCACCGTTCCCGACGGATACATGATGATGGCCGGCTTGTCTGGCGTGGCAACGGCAGTGTCGCGGATCTGCATGCGCCGACTCTACGACGCGTGAACTTGACGGGTGTCAACAACCACCGGTGCGGCGTGCACCACCCTGCGCGAGCGCGCGCAAATGCACGCCCTCAGCGGCGCGCCGGTGTGCAAACACGCGCGCTGGCGGAAAAAGGCTTAGTTCGCTTCGGCCAGGCGGGTCTTCAACGCGTCGAACTCGTCTTTGATGCCGGTCGGCAGCTTCTCGCCGACGAACTCGAACCACTCCTCGATGAGCGGAAGTTCCTTGCGCCACTCCTCGGCGCTCACGGTGAGCGCCTCATCAACATCAGCCGTCGCGACATCCAAACCGGACAGGTCCATGTCGGCGGCGGTCGGCACCGTACCGATGGGGGTGCTCTTCCCCTCTGCCCGGTGCTCGATGCGCTCGATGGCCCACTTCAGCACCCGGCTGTTCTCGCCGAATCCCGGCCACAGGAATCGGCCGTCGCCACCGCGGCGGAACCAGTTCACGAAGAACACCGCCGGCATCTTGGATTCGTCGGAGTTCTTGCCGACATCGATCCAGTGCTGCATATAGTCGCCGACGTTGTAGCCGATGAACGGCAACATCGCCATCGGATCGCGGCGCACCGTGCCGACCTTGCCCTCAGCAGCAGCGGTCTGCTCAGAACCCAGGGTGGCGCCGATGAAGACGCCGTGCTGCCAATCACGGGCCTGCGTGATCAGCGGGACGGTGGTCTTCCGGCGGCCGCCGAACAGGATCGCCGAGATCGGCACCCCCTGCGGGTCATCCCACTCGGGGGCCAACGTCGGGCACTGCGAGATCGGGGTGCAGTACCGCGAGTTCGGATGGGCGGCCTTGACTTCGGACTCCAGGGTCCAATCGTTGCCCTTCCAATCGGTCAGATGGTCGGGGTCGCCTTCCAGACCCTCCCACCACACGTCGTCGTCATCTGTCTTGGCGACGTTGGTGAACACGGTATTGCCGGCGGCGATGGTCTTCATCGCGTTCGGGTTCGAGTCCCAGTTGGTGCCGGGGGCGACGCCGAAGAAACCGAACTCGGGGTTGGTTGCGTAGAGCCTGCCGTCCTTGCCGAAGCGCATCCAGGCGATGTCGTCGCCGACGGTCTCGGCGCGCCAACCAGGAATTGTGGGCTGCAGCATCGCGAGGTTCGTCTTGCCGCACGCGGATGGGAACGCCGCGGCAATGTAGTACGCCTTGTTCTCCGATGAGATGAGCTTGAGGATCAGCATGTGCTCGGCCAGCCAGCCCTCGTCGTGGGCCATCGCCGAGGCGATCCGCAGCGAGTAGCACTTCTTGCCCAACAGTGCGTTACCGCCATAGCCGGAGCCGTAGCTCCAGATCTCCCGGGTCTCGGGGAAGTGGGTGATGTACTTGGTGTCGTTGCACGGCCATGCGACGTCTTCTTTACGGACGCCCGACTCGTCCACCAGCGGAGCACCGATGGAGTGCAGCGCCTTGACGAAGAAACCGTCCGTGCCGATCTTGTCCAGGGCTGCCTGCCCCATTCGGGTCATGACGCGCATCGAGACGACGACGTACTCCGAGTCGGTGATCTCCACGCCCAACTTGGGATCTTCGGCGCCCAGCGGACCCATGCAGAACGGCACTACCCACATGGTGCGACCGCGCATAGACCCGCGGTACAGACCGGTCATGATGTCGCGCATCTCGGCCGGATCCATCCAGTTGTTGGTCGGTCCGGAGTCGATCTCACGCTCGGAGCAGATGAAGGTGCGCGACTCTACGCGCGCAACATCGGAAGGATCGGACAGCGCGAGGTACGAGTTGGGCTGCTTCTTGGGGTTGAGCCTGGTGAACGTACCCGCCTCGACGAGCTGGTCGCACAGCGCTGTGTACTCCTCCTCGGAGCCGTCGGCGAAGGCGACCCGGTCGGGCTGGGTCAGCTCGGCAATCTCGCGCACCCAGGCCAGCAGCTTCCCGTGTTTGGTGGGTGCGGAATCCAATCCCGGAATAGTTGCTGCAGTCATGCTGTGTTGTCTCCTGCATCTTCGTGCGAGCTGTCTGTCAGGACGCAGGCGCGCGAATCGAAACCAAAGGCTCGAAAAGCAGCCACGGCCACCCCCTGACTATTGAGGTTAACGCGGGCGCTGTTCCCGCGGTATGTCAGGAGTATGTCCGATCACTCACAGGAACAATTCAGATCGGTACAACCGGGGACCTACCGGCCGGTAACGACAGGTGCGGTGGGATTGCCCTGCGCCGCCGGCTCCCGGAGGGCTTGCAGCGCCCGCAGCAGAGGCGGCATCTCGCGGTCCCGGACGGACTCGGCGCGGGCAGTCTTGTCGACGTGCTCCCTGAGCTCGGCGTCGATCGCCGCGATGCGTTGCCCGACCGCTCGCCGCTGCGCGGCGGCGCCGGCGGCATGCGAAGACGACAGCGCCGCCTCGGCGGCCAGCAGTCGAATGGCCACTCGCTCCTCGGCTGCGGCGCGGACCGCGCTGGTCACGTCGTTGACCCAGCGTTCCAGCACCGCCCGATCATGAAGCAAACCCCGAACCCTGACCACCCACCCCGTGACAGCCAGCCCAGCCAACCCGCCGGCCACCAGAGCGGCGACGGTGGCCTGTGGCGCCAACCCGGCGAACAACTTGTTCACCAGCACCGCGACCCCCAGACCGAATCCTGCACCGAACACCGTGGTGAGCTGGGTTTCCAGACGCCGGGAACGCACCGGCGGATCGGCGATCGCCCGAGAAGCCATCGCCGGGGTTGGTGGCCGGAGTTCCGGCAGGCCGAGGGTTTCCGACAAGCCCCGGGTTTCCGACAAGCCCCGGGTTTCCGACAATCGGAGGCGGGCCGCCACCTTCCGGGTCCGGGTGGTGATCTCGTCGTCGACCTCGGCGACAAGGTCGCGACACCGTCGCCGTACGCCCTGTGCGAAGTCGCCCCGGGCAACCCTGCCGAAGTGCCGCCTACTCGTGCCGGCGACTGTCTCCAGCAGTTCCGTCCGCGCGTCAGCACAGCGGTTGCGCGCGGAATATGTCAGCGCCACGCGGGCCTGCCGAATCTCGCTCCGCACTGCGATGGTGGTCTCCGGCGCGATCATCAACCGGCGCCGCAGCAGCTCATCGCGACTTTTTCGAAGCGCGTCGACCCGCGCCTTCCGGTCCGCGCCGGAGGCCTCCTCATCCAAGCGCGCGATTTCGGCACGCAGTCGGAACTCGGACGCGCGCAGGCTGTTTTTCCGGACGACCTCGGGGTCGCCGAGCTGACTCTCCAAGAGTTCCACCAGGTCGTCCATCAGCGGCGGTCCCATCCGCGGCGCGGCGGCCGCGCCCACCCACCGAACATGCTGGAAGCGCACGGCGTATTCGGCGAGCCGCTCGCGGTTGACCGCGAGTACACCTCGCCAGTCACGATGGTCGTCGACCTTGGACACCACCGCGACGACGACGTCGGCCCGGGTGGTGGCGAGCTCAGCCAGAGCGCAGTCTGACCCTGTCGCCGGAGCCACGGCCGAAACTACGAATACCGCGGCAGCCGGAGAGTCGCCCGGGCCCAGGCCCTGCGCCTCGGCGAAGAAGCGGCCGGGGATCCGACGTCGCAATGCCTCGACCATGCTGGTGACCCCGGCCGACCGGGGCCCGGTCACCAATACGACGTCAGTCACCGCACCAGCAGAGTCAGTCACTGCATCCGTCCGAGGAGGCGCAGCGAACCGCGGGAAATGTCTTTCGCGCACCGTTGGTGCAGCACGCCCACCGGGCCGCGCGCGTAGGCCTCCCACTGCGCAGCCCGGCGCAGATGCGCATCCTGCGCATCGCCCGGCTCGACCGCCAGCCCCACCGCCTCAACCACGTCGACCGCCGCCGCCATCACCGCGATGGCGGTCTCGTCGGCGACCAGGAACTCCTCGATCCCCGCACCGCCGCGTTGCGCAGCAAGGCCGCGCAATTCGCTCAGGACGGCGCGCACCTTCCGGTAGCGGGCTGGAGCAGATACCGCGATCAGTTGTTCAAGCACCCGGTCCACCTGGCTGAGTTCGCGCAGCTGCCGCTGCACAGTTGCTCTCGTGGCTCCGCCGCACAGAGCCAGCAGGGCATGGGCAAGCCCGAATCGGTCCAACTTGTCCAGCAGCCGCCGACGCAGCTCTGCGGGCAGCCGATGAGCCGAACCGACAAAGGCGTCCGTCGATGTGATGTCGACGGGGGTGCCGATCAGAGCACGCATCGCGGCGATCTCCCCGTCATCGACACCGACGGTGGCCAGCGGGGCGATCATCGGAACGACAGGCACACCCACCGTCGCGGCGAACTCCACCGCCCGCCGCTCGGCGCACGCCAGCGGGCCCGCCGGGTCCGCACCCGCCAGGTCCGCCTTGTTCAGCACGACCATGGTGGCCCCCGGAGTCACTGAATCACCTGTAGCCGCGGGAACCCTGGAGACGGCCCGCAACTGCGCCCGGTCCTCGGGCTTGAGCGCCTCGGCGACGACGAAAACGTTGACGTCCGCGTTTGCGGCATCAGCGGCCACCGTCACCCCCGAGTCAGCGAGTGCGGCCGTGACAGCGCCGCGCCCCACCCCCTGCCGACCGCGCACAGCCACCGTCAGCGGCGCACGAAACCGTTCCTCGATGGCCAGCACCCGCAGGTCGCGCACCCGTGCGGCGAATTCGGCCAGTAATACACCGAAATGACCATCCATGACGATTCGCTGACCCCCGGTCCACCGGCCGGGTCGGCGACCGGCCTCCTAGGGAGAATCGTGACACCCGTCCGGAGCTACTGCTTACACATTTTTCCCGCGCGGACGCGACGGCCACGCCTCTACCAGTGGAAGACAACTGTTGGGTATCAATCTGTACAGCGATGCGGGAACCGAAGAGTTGATGAGCGACCATGGACGGATGCATTCGCCGGGCCCTGATGTCGCCAGTTCCCTGGCCACAGGCCCCGCAGACCCCCCAGCCACCGGCGAATACTTCCTTCCCAGGGTCACCAGCGTCCGCGCCAGACGTTCGGCGATCTCGGACAAACAGCAGGCCACCTGGAACCGCCTGTGGCCCGAACTGGGCCGTCAGGCCCGCGATGCCGACGGTCCAGCTGAGCTGATCGACACTCGGGAGTGGTTCGGACGTCGCGCTCCGGTGGTTCTGGAGATCGGCTGTGGAACGGGCACCTCGACCCTGACCATGGCGCAGGCCGAGCCCGATATCGACGTCGTCGCCGTCGAGGTCTACCGGCGCGGCCTGGCCCAACTGCTTGCTGCCATCGATCGCACCTCAAGATCCGACCCCGACCCCGCCACCGCGCCGGTCACCAATATCCGCCTGGTCCGCGGCGACGGCGTGGACGTGCTCACGCACATGTTCGGGCCGGGTTCGCTCACCGGCGTGCGGGTGTTCTTCCCCGATCCCTGGCCCAAGGCACGCCACCACAAGCGGCGGCTGCTGCAGCCCGCCACGGTGGCGTTGATCGCCGATCGGCTCCGGCCGGGAGGAGTGCTGCACGTAGCCACCGACCACGCCGGTTACGCCACCCCGATCGCCGAGGCCGGCGACGCGGAACCCCGACTGCGCCGCGTCAGTATCGAGTTCGGCGCCGATCTCCGCACCGACCCTGAGCGACTGCCCATGTCGGTGACCAGACCAGTGACAAAGTACGAAGGGAAAGCCCAGCACGCCGGTAGCCCGGTAGCTGAACTGCTCTGGGAGAGAGTGCCATGAGCCTGACCGAGAACATCCCGGATGCGCGTGCCGACCACGACGTCCTCACTGCACCGGAGCCGCCCGCCCCCGCTCCGACCAGCGCGCGGGTGCTGCTGGTGTGGGACGCGCCCAATCTGGACATGGGGCTGGGATCAATTCTCGGGGGTCGGCCGACCGCCGCGCACCGACCCCGCTTCGACGCGCTGGGCCGCTGGCTGCTGGGCCGCACCGCGGATCTGTCGACCCGAATAAGCAAGACGCGCCGCGACACGTCGCTGGAGTCGGTGTCACTTGAGCCGGAGGCCACCGTCTTCACCAATATCGCTCCAGGCAGCGCCGATGTCGTTCGCCCGTGGGTCGAAGCGCTGCGCAACGTGGGATTCGCGGTGTTCGCCAAACCCAAGATCGACGACGACAGTGATGTTGATAGCGACATGCTCGCTCACATCGCCCTGCGCCGCAGCGAAGGGTTGGCCGGCGTGATCGTCGCCTCGGCCGACGGGCAGGCTTTCAAACTGCCCCTGGAGGACATCGCCGCGGACGGAATCGCGGTCCAGGTGCTCGGATTTCGCGAACATGCCAGTTGGGCGTTAGCGTCGGATACCTTGGAGTTTGTCGACTTGGAGGACATCCCTGGTGTCTTCCGGGAACAGCTACCGCGAATCAGCCTCGATTCGCTACCAGAGCAGGGCGCGTGGCTGCAGCCTTTCCGGCCACTGGCCTCGCTGCTGGCCTCGCGCGCATAGGAAGGCTATGAGTCGCAGTTCTGCTACGCGCAGGCCGACGAGCAAGACCGTAAGGAGCTGAACGTGTTCGCCTGGTGGGGTCGAACGGTGTACCAGTACCGACACATGGTGATCGGTGTCATGGTCGCATTGTGCCTGGGCGGTGGCGTCTACGGCATAAGCCTGGGACAGCACGTCACCCAGAGCGGTTTCTACGATGACGGCAGCGAATCGGTGCACGCGTCGGTGATCTCCGACGAAGTTTACGGCCGCGATACGTCCGGCCACATCGTGGCGATATACACCGCTCCCGAGGGTAAGACGGTCGACGATCCGGCATTCAAGAAAAAGATCCTCGACAACCTCGACGAATTAGAGAAGAACCACCCCGACCAGCTCCTTCGCGCCATCGGCTACTTCAAGAGCCCCGAAGTGCTCAAGAACATGGCCGACAGCGACAAGAAACACGCGTTCATGTCGGTCCAGCTCAAGGGCGACAACGACGACGTGATCCTGAACAACTACAACAAGAACGTCGGCGAAGACGGCAAGACCGTCAAGGAAGCCCTCAACATCGACGGCCTCGAGGTTCAGCAGGCCGGCCTGCAACCGCTGGCAAGCGAGTTGACCGGCACCATCGGCGAGGACCAGAGGCGAGCAGAGATCGCCGCCATCCCGCTGGTCGCGGTGGTCCTGTTCTTCGTGTTCGGTGGCGTCATCGCCGCTGCGCTGCCCGCCATCATCGGCGGCCTGACGATCGCGGGCTCGCTGGGCATCATGCGGCTCATCGCCGAGGTCATTCCCGTTCACTTCTTCGCCCAGCCGGTGGTGACGCTCATGGGCCTGGGTATTGCCGTCGACTACGGACTGTTCATGGTGAGCCGGTTCCGAGAGGAGCTCGCCGAAGGCTACGACACCGAGGCCGCGGTGCGGCGAACCGTGATGACCTCCGGCCGGACGGTCATGTTCTCCGCGGTGATCCTGGTGGCATCCTCGATGCCGCTCCTGCTGTTCCCGCAGGGCTTCCTCAAGTCGATCACCTACGCGATCATCGCCTCGGTGATGCTGGCGGCGATCCTGTCGATCACCGTGCTGGCCGCCGCGCTCGCCATGCTGGGCCCCAACGTCGACGCGCTCGGCGTGCGGACGCTGCTGCGGGTGCCGTTCTTCCGAAACTGGAAGCCGATGAACTGGTGGCTGAACTGGCTGGCCGACCGGACGCAGAAGACCAAGACCCGCGCCGAGGTTGAGCAGGGTTTCTGGGGCAAGCTCGTCAACATCGTGATGAAGCGGCCGATCGCCTTCGCCGCACCTATCCTGATCCTGATGATCCTGCTGATCATTCCGCTGGGCCAACTCTCCCTGGGCGGCATCAGCGAGAAGTACCTGCCCCCGGACAACTCGGTGCGGGTGGCTCAGGAGGAGTTCGACAAGACCTTCCCCGGATTCCGCACCGAACCGTTGACTCTGGTCATCGAAAGCGACGACGGTGAACCCGTCACCGATCAAGAGATCGCCGAGATCCGCAACGAGGCCATGGCGATCCCCGGATTCATCGAACCCCAGGGCGATCAGTCCAAGATGTGGCAGGAGCGGTCCTTCCTCGACGGCGCATCGAAAGACCCGTCGGTGCGCGTCATCCAGAACGGTCTGATGATCCGCAACGACGCCTCCAAGAAGATCGACGAACTGCGCGCCCTGTCGCCACCGCGCGGACTCACGGTGTCGGTGGGTGGTACCCCGGCGCTCGAGCAGGACAGCATCCACAGTTTGTTCGACAGGTTGCCGCTGATGGTGCTGCTGCTCATCACCACGACCACGGTGCTGATGTTCCTGGCGTTCGGATCGGTGGTGCTGCCGATCAAGGCCGCACTGATGAGCGCACTCACCCTCGGTTCCACGATGGGCATTCTCACCTGGATGTTCGTCGACGGGCACGGGTCCGGCCTGATGAACTACACCCCGCAACCCCTGATGGCCCCGATGATCGGTTTGATCATCGCGGTGATCTGGGGCCTGTCCACCGACTACGAAGTGTTCCTGGTGTCCAGGATGGTGGAGGCGCGGGAGCGCGGCATGTCGACTGCCGAGGCGATCCGTATCGGTACGGCCACCACGGGACGATTGATCACCGGCGCCGCGCTGGTCCTGGCCGTGGTGGCGGGCGCGTTCGTGTTCTCCGACCTGGTCATGATGAAATACCTGGCGTTCGGCCTGCTCATCGCGCTGCTGCTGGACGCAACGATCGTCCGTATGTTCCTGGTGCCCGCGATCATGAAGTTGCTCGGCGACGACTGTTGGTGGGCGCCACGCTGGATGAAACGCCTCCAGGAACGCCTCGGACTCGGCGAGACCGAACTGCCCGACGAGCGTAAGCGGCCCTCCGTGCGAGGACCCGGCGAAGAGCCCCCTCCCCCGGAAGCACTGGTCGGTGCCGTCGGCCCGATCGGTGCCGCAGCAGGGCGGGCACTGCCACGGCACATTCCCAGTCACCACGCTCCGGGCGGCGCCCCCCATCCCGGAGAGGGCGGCAGAACCAGCCCACCGTCGCGGGCTGAGGACCCGTCCACGGCGGGGACCACGCCACTCCCCAGCGCACCGCCGTCCCCCGCTGCGCCGGCATCTCCGGCGGATTCCCCGTCACAGGAGCCGCAGACCACCCGCCTGTCGATAGCCAAGAACGCGGTACGCAACGCGATCAGCAGTGCTGCCGCGGCCACGCAGCGCACGGCGCGGCCCTCTGGCCCGCCGACGCCGCCCGCACCGCCCCGTAAGGAACGCGAGATCGAGTCCTGGCTCGGCGATCTGCGCGGCACCGGGGGCACTGCGGCCACCCCGGCTCAGCCGACGCGCCCGACGCCGGATCAAGGCTCGGGTAGCAGCGACGCGACCACGGCTATCCCCGCGCAACCCGACACCCGGACACCGAACGACGAGTCCGCCGACGCGACCCGGGCCATTCCAACGCAACGGAAGTCAGACGCCGACGCCGCGACCGACAAGCTCAACACCCGACCTGAGGATGAGCCCCAGCGTCGTGGCGGTAGCGGTGTCAGCGCTCAAGACCTGCTGCGACGGGAAGGTCGCCTCAAGTAGCCGCGCCGGGCTTGGCTTCTGGGGCACTGACTTCAGGGGCGCTGGCTGCCGGCGCACTGGCTTCCGGGGAGCCGACTTCTGCCTCGATGTCGTCGGCGGCGGCTTTCACCACCGGACCGGCGCGGGCCTCGAGTGCCGCCTCCTCCGCCGCGGGGTCGTCTGCGAGCAGGACGCGCATCGCGCTGTTGAGGAACGCCAGCGCGGGCACCGCCAGCAACGCCCCCGGGATTCCGGCAAGCACAGCGCCGCCGGCGATCGCCAGCACGATCGCCAGTGGGTGGATAGATACCGCGCGGCCCATGACCAGCGGCTGCAGCACGTGGCCCTCTAACTGCTGAACGGCGATGATCAACCCAAGGGCGATGAGCCCATAGATCCAGCCCTTGGCGAGGAGTGCGACGACGACCGCCACGAAGCCCGCGACCACCGCACCCACCAGTGGAACGAAGGCTCCCATGAACACCAACGATGCCAACGGAAGCGCAAGCGGCACACCCATGATCGCCAGACCCACCCCGATGCCGACCGCGTCGACGAAAGCGACGAGAAACGTCGCACGGACGTAACCGATCAGCGACCGGAAGCCGGCGCGACCCGCGTCCCGCACCCGGTCCCGCACGGTAACCGGAAAGATCTGGGTGACGAACGAGAAAATGTTTCGGCCGCCCTGCAGCAAGAAGATCAACGTAAACAGCACCAACAGCGCACCGGTCACAATTTCGGTCACCGTGCCGGCCGTCGACAGCGCCCCGCTGGTCAGCTTCTCCTGATTACCACGCAGCGCCTCGATCGCCGCATCGCCGGCCTGGTTGATCTGGTGGTGACTGAGGTTGAGAGGACCGTCGGTCAACCATTTCCCCAGCCCTTCGATACTGGTCGCCATCTGGCTGACCAGCGCGGGCGCACCCTCGATGAACTGCGTGATCACGAATGCCAGCAATCCGCCGAAGACCGCGAACCCACTCAAGAGCACCAGGGCCACCGCGCCACCGCGTGGTGCGCCGCGCCGGTCCAGCGAGTCGACTACCGGCATCATCAGCGCGGCGAGAATGGTGGCCAGCGCCACCGGCACGACGAGGATTTCGAGCTGGTAGAACAGCCACAGCACCGCGACGATGGCGCCCAGGATCACCAAGAGTCGCCACGCCCAGGCAGCGGTCTTCCGAACCAGTGGGCTGACCGACTCATCGGCGCAGGCATCCACGGAGGGAACGGACGAAGGACCGGCTGACATCCCGGTAGCGTAACGGCCCAGCCAATCCAGTCCTCGGATCTGCGGATTCCGCCCAACCACGCCTTACCCTGTAGTCCGTGTTCCAGGACGTTCCCGCGAGCGACGCCCCCGCGGGGGCCACCGGCGACGGGCGGCCGCCCCGCGGCAAGTACTGGTGGCTGCGCTGGGTGATCATCGGGGTCGCGATAGTCGTGTTGACCATCGAGTTCGCGTTGGTCCGAGACCAACTCGCCCAAGCATGGAAGAGCCTGTACACGGCGAACCTGCTGTGGGTATTGGCCGCCGTGATAGCCGCAATGGCCTCGATGCACAGCTTCGGCCACATCCAGTGCACCCTGCTGCGCTCGGCAGGTGTCCATGTTCGGCAATGGCGTTCCGAGGCCGCCTTCTATGCCGGGAACGCGTTGTCCACCACCCTGCCCGGCGGTCCGGTGTTGTCGGCGACGTTCATCTACCGCCAGCAGCGGATCTGGGGCGCCTCACCCGTGGTGGCCTCCTGGCAGCTGGTGATGTCGGGTGCTCTGCAGGTGATCGGCTTGGCGCTGCTAGGCCTGGGCGGCGCGTTCATGCTCGGTGCGAGCAAGAATCCGCTCTCGCTGATCTTCTCTCTCGGCGGCTTCGTCGCACTGATCCTGCTGGCTCAGGCGGTGGCCACCCGCCCCGAACTCATCGAGGGAATCGGCGCACGGGTGCTGTCGTGGGTCAACTCGCTACGCGGAAAGCCCACCGGTACCGGCCTGGGAAAATTGCGGGCGATACTGACCCAATTGGAGTCGGTGCAACTGGGTCGTCGCGACCTCGGGGTGGCGTTTAGCTGGTCGCTGTTCAATTGGATTGCCGACGTGGCATGTCTGTTGTTCGCCTGCTATGCCACCGGCGGTCACCCCTCGATCGCGGGCGTCACGGTCGCCTATGCCGCAGCCCGCGCCGTCGGTTCGATCCCTTTGATGCCCGGCGGGTTACTGATCGTCGAGGCGGTGCTGGTGCCCGGCCTGGTGTCCAGCGGGATGCCGTTGGCCGCGGCCATCTCCGCGATGCTGATCTACCGGCTCGTCAGTTGGATCTTCATCTCCGCGATCGGCTGGGTGGTGTTCTTCTTCATGTTCCGCACCGAGAAGGACATCGACCCCGACTCCAACGGAACCGGGGCAGTGACAGGGGCCAAAGACTCCGAGAGCATCGGGAAGCCGGCACAGTTCAGCCCGGATCCTGATGCACCCCATCCACCGGGCAGCCCCGAGCGATAGCCGACATTGCCCAACGACAAGCCGCAGGCCAGCCCCGTATGATCGGTAGCACTTGCGGTGACTGGGGACGACGTGTCGAAAGAACCACGTGAAGACGCGGCTGATCGGACAGAACTCGATTCCGCCGCGCTCTGGACGGCCGCCCTCGCTTCCGGCGTCGCCGCCGTCGGCTACACGCTGTACGCGGTTGTCACGCTAGACGCCCCGAATCGGTTCGTCTTGTTCGCCGATGTCGCCGCGGTCTCGATCGTGGCTCTCGTCATCGGCCTTTTTCGCTCGCAATTACTCCGGCGCTTCGGGCTCACCGCGATCAGCGCGGCCTTCTCCGGGCTCATCACCGTGTCGATCTTCACCGGCATCCTGGCCGACGGGAGCGTGCAGAGTCCCCTGGTCCTCGTGCTCCTCGCCGGGCTCGCCTTCGTAGCCCTGTACTTCCCGACGCCGGTCATCATCGGGCAGATCGTCGGCGCCTTCGTGCTCCTGCTGGCGACCACCTTCGTGATCGGCTACCAGCCCCTCGACCACGTCTCCGGTGGGCTCTATGTGGGATGCGTCGCCGGCACCTATCTGTTCATCGCGGCCTTCACGATGCTCCAGCGCCGACAGGGATACCGGGAGCGACGGTTGCTCGCCGACGCCTCGCGGACCGACGCACTCACCGGAGTGCTGAACCGCCGAGGGTTCGACGAACGGTTCCAGGCGAGCATCGACCAGGCCGAGCGCCTCGGCCGGCCGGTGGCGCTGCTGACGATCGACCTCGACTCGTTCAAACAGGTGAACGACACGCAAGGGCACGCGGCCGGCGATGCGGTCCTGCAGTTCGTCGCCAACGCCATCGGCGAGACGGTGCGGCGCATGGACGCCGTCGGCCGACTGGGCGGCGACGAGTTCGGCATCGTTGCTTTCGGGTCTGGCTCCGCCGAAGCCAAGAAACTCGCGTCGGCGGTTACTGAGCTGCTCCGCCCGGTGATCGGGATGTCGGTGGGTGTGGCGATTTACCCCGGCGACGGCATCACGGCCGAAGAGCTGTTCCGAGCCGCAGACGTCGAACTGTACGTCCACAAGCACGGCAGACCGAGCGCACGGCCCGAGCTCGCCTGGGCGGTCACACTGGCCGAAGCGGTGGACCGCCGTCTCGACAGCGCTCACAGCCGAGACGTGGCGGTCCTCGCGGCCGCCATCGCCGAGCGCCGGGACTGGGACCATGACCGAGTCGCCGAGCTCCGCATCGCCGCCATGCTGCACGCCATCGGTCTCAGCGCCATCCCCGACTCGACGCTCACCTCGCGCCAACCCCTGACCCCCGATCAGCGCCAGGACGTGGATCGGCACACGACCATCGGCGCAGAAATGCTGGCGCGAGTCGAGGGCACCGAGGTCATCGTCCCGTGGATTCGACACTCCCACGAGCGATTCGACGGCCTGGGCACCCCGTCGGGGCTACGCGGAGAAGAGATCCCCGAGGCGTCCCGCATCCTGCACGTTGTCGACGCATACACGGCGATGACCAACAACCGGCCCTACCGAAAGGCCATGCGGCCCGCTGCCGCGCTCGACGAGATCAAACGAGGTTCCGGCACTCAGTTCGACCCGATGGTCGTCGCGGACCTGCTTGCTGAACTGCCGACCAACGACCGACCGGCAGAGGAGACCTCCGAGACGCCCCGGCCCGAGACGCCCCAGCCGCATATGCCATTGCCGCCGAATCCCCTCGATGATCACCTCACGACATGATCACCTCACGACGAAGAAAGCTCTCGCCCGATGGCTTACGACGAACGCCCCCTGCAATCGAATGAACGTCCGCGGGCCGGAGCCGCCCTGGGAGCGTTCGCCGCCGATGTGGTCTGCGTCGTCGTGTTCTGCACGATCGGGCGTCGCACTCACGCTGAGGGGCTGACCGTCGGCGGCATAACGGAGACAGCGTGGCCGTTCCTCACCGGAACCACGCTGGGCTGGTTGCTCTCACGCGGCTGGCGGCGTCCGGCCGCGCTCGCTCCCACCGGTGTCGTGGTGTGGGTATGCACCGTGGCGATCGGGATGGTGTTGCGCAGAGTCACCTCACAGGGCACCGCCACCAGCTTCATCGTGGTCGCCACCCTGACCACTGCCGTGCTGCTGCTCGGGTGGCGCGCCGCGGCTCAGCTGATCAACCGCCGTTGAAACGGCGGTCATTCATCTGAACCATCCGGTGGTTCCTCGGATACCGACAAGGTCAGAGTCCCCTTCAACCCACCGAGCGGACCGTTGGTGAGCTTGATCTGGCCTCCGTGCAACGCCGCCTGCTGGGCCACCAGCGCAAGTCCCAGACCCGAACCTCCCTGCGCCGCGGTGCTTCCGCGCGAGAACCGCCCCAGCACGCTTTCGTGCTCTGCCGCGGGCAGGCCGCGGCCGTTGTCGTCGACCACGATGGTCATCACCCCGTCCCGGCGGCGCGCGGCAAGCAGGATTCGGGTGGCCTCCCCGTGCGTGATGGCGTTACGCACCAAGTTCTCCACTGCCAGCCGTAGTCCGTTGGGCCAACCCCACACCATGCCGAGATCCTCGTCCACGTCCAGATCGATCTGGACCTGCGGGCTCACGCGCATGTTCTCCCGCGCGACCCGGTCCAGCAGGTCGGCCAGGTCGATCAACTCGCGGTCCTCGGCCTGCGCCAGTTGCCCGGAAGCGAGCTGGCCCAGCGCCGTGATGGTGCCCTCCACCCGGCGCTGTGCCCGAGAAAGGTCAGCGATCACCTCATCGCGCTCCTCCTCGGGAAAGCCGTGCATTCGCAGGGTGTCCAGATCGGCGCGCATTGCGGTCAGTGGCGTACGCAGTTCGTGGGCGGCGTTGGCCGCGAAATCCTGCGCTGCCTGAAGGGAGTTCGAGGTGGCGCGCCGCGCGGCGGCGAGACGGCTCAGCATGGCGCTCATCGCCTCGGAGAGTTCCTCGGCCTCGCGCACCCCATGCACCGGTGGGATATCGTCGGCGCCCTCGCCCAGCTGTTTGGTGTGTTCGGTCAGTTTGCGCAACGGCCGGATCGCCGGACCGGCAAGCAACCAGCCCAACCCCGCGGCAATAAGCACGGTCACCACCCCGACGGCGATGTAGGTGGGGACCCTCGCCGGGTTCAACAGAATGCTGTCCGCGCGAATACCGACCGACATCAGCACCCCGCCCTGCTGGTCGACGGGGACGGTCCGCACCCGATACTCGACACCGTTGACCAGCACCGTCTCGGCTCCCGGAGGCAGTGCCGGCAGCTGGAATCCCCGCTGGAACACGACCTCGCCCGACGCGCGCGACCGTCCCGTCTGCAGCACGCCTCGGCGTGGGTCACTGAGCTGCTCGGGAAACATGCTCGCGTCCACGATCGCGTCCAGGCGCCGATCCAGCTGTACGGCATCGTTGTTCGCCAGTACCAGCGACGTCAGGACGGTGAATACGGCGACGACCGCCGAGGCCGCCGCAGCCGCCGCGATGGCGACCCGGGTGCGCAGCGAGGCCGATCGGAGGGGCCTGGGCAGTCTCGGCGGTTTCACCGACTACAGGCACCAAAGAATGGCGGAACCGGGCCACTCACGGTTCCTCCCGCAGCACGTAGCCGAT
>Ga0114921_10000148_pt1 | contig 28722 bp, 23 predicted proteins | sample BentaG_FD_87016 | JGI IMG/M metagenome (GOLD analysis project Ga0114921, IMG submission 87016) | Deep subsurface microbial communities from South Atlantic Ocean to uncover new lineages of life (NeLLi) - Benguela_00093 metaG | ecosystem: Environmental > Aquatic > Marine > Oceanic > Sediment ... | reverse complement strand
CGAAAACAGAAACTAATGATAAAATAACTCCTAAAATAATGAACAATAATGATATTTGTTTGGTTAAACTTCTGCTAATTTGCATCTAAATCACAAATTTTCATTAAAATATAAAATTGTATCCTTTATTTTATATAAAACAAGTTTTTATACTAATATATGTCTTAATTAATTACGACTTCTCTCTATTCATCTAGGTTTGGCTTATGGAATCAAATTGCGATATATGTGGAAAACCATCAGTAGCAAATTGCTCAAAATGCGGAATTCCACTTTGCACTGAACATATTGAACATGGAGTATCTTTGAGAACAAATGCACCAACAATTGATTGCCCTAATTGCAAAATGAGTATGAGTAGAAAGGTTAAAAAGCGATCATATATTTTGATTATCTTTTTCGTGATTATAGCTATTTTAATTATCCTCTATTTTAACTCTATATTCGGATTTTTTCCATAAGCTATAAATACTTTTTTTTAAATCTTAATTCTATATTATAATCAATAATTATATTGATAAAATTTGGTGTGAAAAATTAATAATAGGAAAAAAGTTGAATTAATAGCTGAGATTTTAGATCGATACGACGATGGTGAATGTCTTTACTGTGGTGGTACTCTTAATGGAGATTTAGAAAGCGACGATTTCGACGATGGATATTCAGATGATTGGTGTGATAATTGTGCTAAAGAAATTGATCCTCATGAAGACTGGGAAGAAGCTTGCTTAATAGCACTAGATAAAATCATTCACGATATACCATTCAAGGCTTAAAGCTTCAAATGATTTAAACAAGTATCGATCGTCAGTATTCTTTAATGATTATGTCCAATAAATGCAAAGATCAAAATCATCATAAAGACTCCAGTTAGAATTAATATCAACTGCTTTATTGTATGTTTTAGACCCCACTTTTTATGTAACTCAGGGGTTAAATCTGATAGTGCTATATATAAGAAACTTGCTGCTGAAATTGCAAGAGCATACGGTATGATATTTGAAATTGACTCGAGTACAAAATAACTAATTAGAGCTGCAGGTATTGTAGTTATACTAGACAAAACATTATATGTAAACGCTTTCTTCTTTGAAAACCCTCCATGTAATAGGATTCCAAAATCTCCAGTCTCTTGAGGAATTTCATGAGCAATTATGGCAATAGCTACTGCTACTCCTACAGTAAAATTTGTAAGAAATCCCGCAGCAATAACAATTCCGTCTATAAAGTTATGAAAAGCGTCTCCTACTAATACAATAGGTCCAGCAGCAGCGTGAACGTCACACTCTTCATCAGTGCAATTGCGCCATATGATAAATTTCTCTAAGAAGAAGAAAAAAAGAATACCCCCTAATACATAAGGCATTACAATATGAGGTTCTCCTCCAACGCTTTCAATTGCTTCAGGTATTAATCCAAATAAGGCAGTAGTAAGGAGTGTTCCTGTAGCAAATGAGATTAATGCTGAAACCAACGCCTTTTGAAATCTTTCTGCTAATAATACAAAACCAGTTGCCGCTAAAATAGCTCCGATACTACCTAAAATACTAAAAAAAATTATCCATCCAAGAATGGTGAATTCACTACAATTTTACTATTGAACTAGACATTTTATTATTTATAAAAATATAAAATAAACATCCTTAATTACTATTCGCAACCCTTTTTTATTGAATTGTAAAAATGAAGAAATTTCGTATTTTAATTAGGGATAAAAATTATTCTTCTGATTCAATAGGGATGAAGATTTTATTAAAAACTTGAGGTAAGCCATCAATTATATTCTTTCTTGAAGCTGCACTTAATAAAATTGAAAATACGGCAGCAGTTATGAATTGGAAAAAGTTACCAGGCACTTCAATTAGAGCTACAGTAACTCCAAGATTAAGTATGAATGCTTCATATATAAAATAACCTAGAGGAATGAGAATTCCGCCACTAATCACAGCTAAAATATCACGATAAGAAACTCTTCCAATTTTACCTCTAGGGTTGGAAATTAATCCAATTAAGAAGCCTTCAATTCCTTTAATGATAAGAGTAGCAGGAGCATAAATTATATATGGTCCGGAGAAAATATCTGCCAACATCGGACCCACACCACCGCTAATGCCACCAATGATAGGTCCAAATAAGAGTGCTGTGAACATAACAGCTATGTCCCCTATATTAATGTATCCTCCGGTAGCAGGAATTGGAATCTGGATCCAAAAAGTTATTACAAAAATTAAAGCTGTAAAAATAGCTATAATTGAGATCGATAACGCTTTATTAGGTAAAAGATAACCTAAAAAATTTCGATCTTCTATTTCTCTTTTACTCTCCATTATCAGAATCACTTACAAATATTCTTTATCTAATTTAAAAGTTATCTCTTCATTATTTTCGAAAACTGATTTTGGGAAATATATATATTAGACTATTTTTATTAATTCTTCGAAATTATCTTATTTTCTTTCTATAATAGTAATGATTAGGGTAAAATTAATCGAAGAGGTATCTACTTAAAATGGCTTTCTCCAACAATAAAATAGACGATCTGGAGATTGACAACTTGTTCGAGAGGATCATTGCTTTATACAATGCTCTAATGAAAACATTCCCTGATTTAGTCGTTATTTTGGACCTTGATGGAAAAATTATTAATATTTCCCGAAATGTACAGGATTTTTACGCAATGAAAAGTAAAGATGATTTAATTGGCAAAAATGTGATAGATCTTATCGTACTTGACGATCAGAAACAATTTAAAAAAGATCTTGATAGAGCCTTGTCTCAAGGCTTTTTAAAAATGGAAGAGTACAATTTCATCGGAGAAAATTATTCGATTTTTATTGGAGAGTTGAGTCTTAGCTTAATTAAAAATAAAAAGGATGAACCAAATTTTTTCATTGGGATAATTAGGGACATAACAGACCAAAAAAAAGTAGAGAGCGAGTTAAGGGATAATAAACAGATGCTCCAGTTAGTAATGGATAATATTCCTCAACTAATATCGTGGAAAGATGTAAACTCTGTTTATATTGGGTGCAATAGTATTTTTGCTAAAGTCGCTGGACTTGACAACCCTTCTGAGATAACTGGTAAAACTGATTATGAATTACCGTGGAAAGTTTCAGAAACAGAGTCCTTTTTTGAAATTGACCAATTAGTTATGGATACCAATATACCAGAACAGCATATAATATTACCCCAACTTCAGGCAGATGGAAAAGAAGCTTGGCTTGATGCTAATAAAATTCCTTTACAAAATTTAGATGGAAATGTAGTAGGTTTGTTAAGTACTTATGAAGATATCACAGATAGACTTAAAGGAGAAAAAGCTCTCAAAAAATCTGAAAAGAAGTATAGAGAGGCTTATAATAGAGCAGAGTTTTATAAGGATGTTTTTGCTCACGATGTTAGCAATATTTTACAAGGAATACTCTCTTCGATTGAAATGTGTAAACTAAATTTAAATGACACCCAAAACAAAATAAATCCTGTGAAATTTTATGACATCATTGAAGATCAAGTAAAGCGGGGGGTTACTCTTGTATCAAATATAAGAAAAATTTCTTCAATTGATGATATGGAAAATTCTCTAACCTCAATTGAACTCTGCAAAATTATTGATATTTCTTTAGAAAATGTCCACAAAACATTTCCGAAAAAACATATTATAACAGATTACGAAGTACATCATGATGCTATTTTTGTTGTAGCAAATAATCTGTTACAAGATGTAATTGATAATATCCTACACAATGCAGTAAAGCACAATAATAATCCGATTATTAAAATTGCAGTAAATATCTCAAAAGTAATCCAAGATGAGATTAAATATATAAAATTGGAATTTACCGATAATGGAATAGGAATTTCAGATGCTCAAAAAAATACAATATTTCAGAGAGGAGCTTTAGATCCTCGTAATTTATATAGGCTAGGATTAGGCTTATCGTTAGTTAAAAGGCTAGTTGAAAGCTACGACGGGAAGATTTGGGTTGAAGATCGTGTTGAAAGAGATCATACGAAAGGTAGTAAATTCATTTTAATGATAAAAGAATTTACAAATTCTTAGAAAAAATAAATAAATCTTATTATTTGCTGAGAATAATTTATTTATATGTTTATTTGCCTAAATAACTTAATTCAAACTGAATTAGTTAGTGAAGAAGTTCTATTACTTCCAGAACCACTCCATTTTAAGATAATTAATTCTAAATTACTAAAAATTAGTGATAAATCTTCAATTTTAACAAATTTACCTAAAGAAAATTTATCTTTTATTAACGAATTCCAAGAACAACTTAAAGAATTTGGATTTAAAGAAAAACTTAGTGTTGAATATGATCACGAAGATTTTCAGATCCCTAATGAGAATTCGATTTTAGAATTATGTGAAGGATATTTTCCTAAATTAGAGATTAAGCAATTAATGCAAAATAGAAGTGCAATTGAACAAGGGTACATTATAGTTTCAAACGAATCAAGAATATTTCTAAAGGCGGATTCATTGCGGGGATTATTTTATGGTATCCAAACGCTAATTCAACTATTGAATTCCCATTCAAGGAAGGATTTATTACCTAAAATAGCAATATTTGATTTTCCCCGGCTAGAAATTAGAGGTGTATCTGATGATATTTCAAGAGGTCAATCTGCAACGATAGAAAACCTTAAGAAATTTATTAAAATTCTAAGTCATTTCAAAATTAATCATTATTATTTGGTCTATATGCAGGATATGTTCAAGTTTGGAGATTATCCTGAAATAGGAAAAGGACGAGGGAGTTATTCGAAGGAAGAAATAAAAGATTTGTTTGATTATGCGAAAGATCACTTTGTAGAATTGATTCCAATATTTCAAACTATCGGTCATTGGGAGAATATACTACATCATGAAGATTATTGGCAATATGGGGAATTTCCTGGATCGAATAGTTTAAATATTGCTAATGAAGAAATCTATCTTATTTTAGATAATATGATAAAAAACTTAAGTGAAGTTTTTAAATCAGAATATTTCCATATAGCGGCTGACGAAAGTTGGGACGTGGGAAAAGGTAATTCTAAAGAACATATTGAAACTCTAGGAATTGATAAAGCTTATTTAAGGCATTACAAAAAAATTTATGATATTGTTAAAAAACACGGTTATAATAAAATCATAATGTACCACGATATTCTTTGTAAATATGAAGATGTTCTTGAGGGACTACCTAAAGATATGATTATAATGTATTGGAAATATAATACAAAAGAGAAACACCCCCTTGTAGAAAAAATAAAAGAATTTAATTTACCTTTCATTGTTAGTCCGTCAATTATGGATTACAATCGTGTATTTCCGTCACTAGTACGGGCTGAAAAAAATATGACAAACCTAATTAAAAATGGCTATAAAAATGGAGCAATAGGTGAAATAACCTCTAGTTGGGGAGATTATTATAATAAAGAAATTAGAGAAAATCGGTTTTATGGATTCATATACTCCTCTCAATTAGGATGGAATCCGCTAAAAGAAGTTAATATTTTGTATTATTGGAAAAGTTTTTTAACTCATTTTTTTGGTATTTACGATGAAAGATTGTTTAAAGTAATTAAAATCCTGAGGTCTATAGAAGTTGAAAAGCGTTTACATACTAGATCTACTTTTTACTACAATCATTTTTTTGGTCATCCCTATAATAAGAACAGTTCTTTGTATAAAAAAAATCTAAAGACTTCTAAATTCGAGGTTGTAATCAAAAATATGGATGAAATAATTACAATATGCAAAGATTTAGAAACGATAGTGTTAAGAAATAAAGAAAATCTTCGAAATCTTGCGTTCATTGCTAAACACATTAAATTTTATTGTAAAAAGCGAGTAAATTCTAAGAAGCTAGTCGAATTTTCCCCCAAAAAAGTCAAGGAGAGTTACAAATTGCAGATAATTAAAGAAATTGAGTCGTTGATAAGTGATTTAACATCATTATTAAAAGAATACGAATTTCTATGGCTTAATGTCGCAAAAAAGGAAGGTTTTGATACAATAGAAACGAAATATATGTGGTTATTAGAATTTTATAAGAACAAGATTAACGAAATAAAAAACAATAAAGAATGGCAAGACCCCAATATACCCAGTGAAACAATATATCTTAATGCAAAAAAAAAGCATCAAATAAGTACTACTTATTTTAAAAAAATTATTACAGTTAATACTGAAATCGAAACTGCATATTTACAAGTAATTGGAGGAACTTTTGTTAAGGTGTTTGTTAATAATAACAATATCGGTCATGTAATTACTCGTCATTCCTTAAACTATGTTATTTTAGAAAATAATATTAAGATTTTTGATATTAAGAAGCATCTAAAAATAGGAGATAATCTATTTACTATTGAAAATACTGATTATAGTGGTGGAATTGGCCCCATTAACATATATGGTGAAATTTCTATGAAATCAGGTCAAAAAATTCAAATTAAATCAGACAAAACATGGTTGGGTTTAAGAAATCTTGAAGAAAAATGGAAGAAAGTTAGAAGTCTTGGTTCTCCTCCTAAGATTACTGGAGGATTATGTTATCCTGATTTTGAAAATAGAAAACATTCTTTAGAAAGTGATATGATGACTACTTTTAACGCTTTAGTTGGTCGTTTTCCAAAAAAATTGTATTGGCTATTGAAGTTTATTATGATACTATTTAACCGTTATAGTATAATAGAATAATTTTTTAAAATGAAGTAAATATAAACTTAAAAACAGTAAAAAAAAAGATTAAAAAAGTTATTTAAATTTCTTTAAAAATTCAGGTTTCGTTTTTGTAACTCTTTTTGTTATTTTTGCTTGTACTTCCAATACTATTTTATAATTGCCTTCAGAAGGAATTGAGAGAGTAAACTTGTAATTAGGTTCTTCAATTTCAGTGGGTTCTGGTTCAGATTTAATAAAAGTTACATCTTTAGTTTGCTTGAAATCTAAGGTTAGTTCTATAGGATTATTCAGTTTGTTTTCTATATTTATTTTGCGCATTATCTTATCATACCGAGTTCTAACTTCAATATGTTGCTTAGGTTCAATTGCATCTTCAAATGTAATTTTTGGCTCTCCTTCTTCTATCTGGACAATATCATCATCGATAACTATATCATCGTCAATTAATTCTTCAGAATTTATCTTATTACCTACAGTCTGAGCAGTGTTGAGAAATAAGAACGGTAAGTTGTTTTTATAAAGAGTCATAGGAGAATTAGCAGGAAGATCAATATTTTCTCCTTCCTTAATCAAAATATACTTAATTACAGCATCCCATTTGAGTTTATTTGATGATACTGAATGTTCAGTATATTGAATTTCTATTTTACGCTCAACGTTGAACTGGCTTTGAACTTTGAACCATTTTAATTTTATTTTTTTCCTTGTTGGTACAGATGCTTTCATTTTTTCACTCTCCTCATAATAATTGTTTAAATCGTTGAGTTCTTTTCATTGGACCCTTCCTGACACTTCTAAGGTCCTTTAATTCATTCATAATACCTTGATTCATCTGTTCAGGTGCGTTAACTGTTTGATAATCAATAATATTAGATGTTGGTGTAGGTAACTCAAATATAGCAAATCCCAGTTCGACATTCTCATAGGTGAATCCCGTTTGATTGTCCACAACTATAAACCCTTCAATTTCAGCGGTCTTTCCATCTTCATTAATATTTACCTGAAGTGTAGTATCCCATTTTATCCTTACATCAGATAAGAAATAAAGGATTTTTACTATAATTTCACCTTCTTTTGTAGAATTAATTATAAAATTAAACGTTCCTTTCATGTCAGCAAAAGTTTTATAGGAAGAGGCTTCACAAATATTTGAAACTCTTTCTCTCATTTCACGCGTAAAATCTATAGCATACGAAATAATGCTATTAGCTGCTGATTTTTCCCTGTCGATAATTTGCTGGGAATTGTTGTAATCTGGTAATGTTATAATCGTTTGTTGCAATGTGATTGAGTCTTTGTCCTCTGGAGTAATATGTTCCAATTTAATATCAGCGGAGTTGGGATCAAAACTGGCAGGAACATTTTGAATTTCAAACTCATTTATTCCTTGTTGAATAGATAATTTCATTTCTCTTTCAACAATTCCGCCTCCACCATTAAAAATTACTAAGCTTTTTACTTTAGGGTCGATTAACATTTTAGATTCAAATTCATTTTTTAATATTATCAAATAAGTAAATTTAGTTATTTAAATTTTTATTAAATTCAAATACTATATTGAATTCGTGAAAAACCAAAAGTAAATGTTCAATAGAAATAAAAAAAATGAAGAAATTGAATTAATTAAGATGGGTTAGAAATTTGAATAAATCATAAATTTGTTCGCTGAACCTAAACTATAGATCTCAAACTTGGCTCCCTTTTTAGTTTCGCAGAACATTTGGATCATTGGGAATAAATAGATTTGTGTGGTAATCTGAGCTTCTTTATCTTTTGAGTAGGTTTTATGGTCGCTTCCTGCTGCACTTATTGTTTTTTTAATGTTCTTATTCCAATACCCTAAGGAAGGTTCAGCTTTCGCCTCTAAATCTTTAAATTCGCTAAATTTTATACCCTCAACCTCCTCGATCATTTGGTGAAGGTCGCGCTCGATCTCTTTTTCATATTTTGTCTGCGCGCTACTATGGAGTACTGGGATTCCTGTAACAATAGTTTTAAAAGGGACCGGGAGAATTTGGTATTTATACATGTTTTTGTGGCCTCCACAATCCCTGCATTGTTCTTTACTAGTACCTGTTCCATAGCAAACGCCACATGGATAAGAAAACGGTTTATCCTCCTTCTTCTGATCTTCTCCTGATAATATAGTAACTTTTTCTTGGATCTTTCCAGTCCCTTTGCAGGTTCTGCATTTTTCTTCTATATATCCTTTACCGTTACAATTTTTACAAGATATTGTTTTTAGGGTTTCATACGTAGGTACTAACTCATTACCCTTCCAATTGTCTTTATTTACCTTAGCATTCCCCTTAAATGAATAAAAAGTTTCTCTTGGTACTCGGGGCGCAAGAACTTTTTTTTCTTCTGTTCCTTTCGATACCTCGCCAACAGTCTTTTTTATAGCGAAATAAATAGCAGCTTCCTTTTGTGTGTCTTTAACATATTCTGCAGCGCTCACTGCGTCCAGCGAGAAAATCGCCCCTTTAGTTCCAAATTGCTTTTCCATCTTTTTTTTATCTTGCCTTGCAGCCCTTTGTTTCCACTTCTCAAAAATCTCGTCTAAATTTGGAGTTTTTATTCTCACATCAGTCATTTTATAATCACTCGAAATAAATTTGTATTTGTTTTTATTTTAATACAACTAAAATTATAAAAATATAAAATATATCTATTTTATATAAATTATATCAAAATAAATACAAAACAGATCTAATATGTCAGCAGAAGAACATCAAGCAGTGGAATATTTTAAACAATGGATGGACCCTAATGGTGGAGGTCTTGCCCAATGGATCGAACATTTCTTAAATCAGGGCGATGAAGCTAAGTTAAGACAAATAAAAGATGTATACGATAAAATTAAAGCTGTTTTTGGATTTTAGGTTCTGATTTTTTTATTTCAACAATAAATGTAAGTTTTTTATAAGCTTAGTGATTTTTCTTTTGATTACCATTTCTAGAGATTATTTTATAGTTTTTGATAAAAATTGGGAAAATAAAAAAGAATTATCATTCAATGTAAACTTCTTTTATTTAAAATCTTTCAAGGATAAACGTCAAACTTATTCTTATGTTAAAATGCCCTTTTTCAGAGGTATTGTAATCTTTGGATTAGACTTCAAAGATAAAATACGTCCCGTTAGCTTTTCTAAACTTGAAAGTGACGGAAATTTAGAACCCATTAATCCTCGACTTCTAAAAAATTTTCTTATTGATAAAAAAAATAAATTCATCGCTTTCTCTAGTCAAACTAAACCTGAGGATTTCACAGCAATTAAAGAAATGCTTAAAAATCTTCAATATGATGAAAATAATATCGTAACTATGATTTTTTGCAAATCTTGCTTAGAAAATAAAATATTTACGATTTTAAATGAAAAATCCAGGATTAAATCGTTAAGAAATCAATATATTTGTTCTGATTGTGCACTAGGTGTTGTATTAAAGCAAACTCAGGCAGCAGGACTTATTTCTTCTGGAAAATTAAGCCCGAAACTCAAGAATTTTTTTAATCATTTAATTTTAAAATTTCGGGATCTAAATAGAATACTAAACTCTTTTAAGGTCGATTTTGACCCTGTAAAAAATAAAGTGATGACACTCTATGATGTTGAAAAAAATCCACCAATTAGTAAGAAATATCTTAATCATATGATTGATGACTTAGAAATCCCTAGTAATTTTAAGAAACTGTTAAAGACACTTAATATTTCTACATTGTTACCGATTCAAGCAATCTCAATAGAAGCAGGATTGTTAAAAGAGCAAATAAGTCAATTGGTTATGGCTCCAACCTCAGCAGGTAAAACATTAATCGGTGAGTTGGCAGGAGTTTCAAGAGTTCTTAAAGAAAAACGCAAAATGCTTTATTTAGTGCCAATCAGAGCGTTGGCAAGTTTAAGAACAGAGGAATTTAAAAAAAAATATAAAGCATTGAAATTGAAAATAATAAAAAGAATTGGAGAATCTATACTAGAAAAAGAAGAAACAGAGGATTTAAAAGAATTGGAAACGGCAGATATAATTATAGCTACTTACGAGGCTATTGACTACATTTTAAGAAGTGGTAATAAACATAATTTGGGGTCCATTGGTACAATAATTGTTGATGAAATTCAAACTTTGAGTGATCAAGAACGTGGATTTATTATAGATGGTTTAATAGCACGTTTGAAATCAGTATTTAATGAAGTTCAATTTTTATATTTGAGTGCTACAATAGGAGAACCAGAAGCTTTAGCTAAAACATTGGGTTGCATTTTGATTAATTACAATAACAGACCAGTTCCAATTGAACGTCATTTAATCCTATGCCTAAATGAAGCAATAAAACTTAAAAATATAACAAAATTAGTGCGATCTGCTTACTCAGAAACCTCAACTTATGGATTTAAGGGTCAATCTATAATTTTTACAAATTCTAGGAAGAAGTGCGAATCTTTGACGAGTTATTTACAAAATAAGGGTCTAAGAGTAAGATCCTACCATTCTGGATTAACTAATGAAGAGAGATTGATAATTGAAAGAGAATTTCAGAATCAAACTATTTCAGCTGTTGTAGCAACTGCGGCATTAGCTGCTGGTGTTGATTTACCTGCAAAACAAGTGATTTTTGAATCATTAACAATGGGTATAAGCTTATTGACGGTTGCTGAATTTGAACAAATGTTAGGAAGAGCTGGTAGGTTAAAAAAACACGACAAAGGATTAGCATATCTTCTTATTGAACCCGGAAAGGTATATTCCCATACAACAAAAATTACCGAAGAAAATATTGCTATAAACTTACTTAATGGAAAAATTAAAGATTACGAATTATATCCTGATGAGGATAAATCCCTAACTGAACTACTTGCATTTATCTCGATGTTTAATGAAGGTATTATAAAAGAGAAGATATATAAATTCAATGATTATTTAATTAATTCCGATTATGAACTAGAAGAACTCTTGAAGAAACTAATAAATTATCGACTTGTCTTTTTAGAAAACAATGATAAATATCAATCGTCATTTTTAGGTCAATCTATTGCTAAATCTTTTCTAACTGTCGAAAAAAGCTTAGAAATTGTTGAGATTTTAAAAAAAAGGAAGGTAAAGATTACAGATATTGTTCTAGAATTAAAAGCACTTAAAAATGTATATTTAACAAAGAAAGTTGTTGCAGACTTATCAAAACATAGAGCAGCGAAATATTCTTCTAACAATTTCTTTTCTGCGAGTGTTCTTTCGCTCATGGACGCAAATTATGTTAAAAAAAGAAAATCATTTTCAGACGAATTTATTGAATATGTTGTAAAATGGACAGGAGAACTTTTCAATTGCGATTGTAAGGATAAACCCTATTGTGAATGCGGGAGAATCAATTTGGAGAGGATACTTTTAAATTTACGGATTGAAAATAGGTTCTCAATTAGTGAGATTAGTGAATATTTAGAAAATGAGCTAAAAATCTTAATTTATAAGGGAGACATCACGGATTACCTAGAAAATCTAATTTATTCTTTTGAAAGTATTCTAAATATCTCAAAAGGAATCTCTAATTTAGATTCCGATTATGAGGAGGAACTTTTAGAGATTCCCAGTATTATCGAAAATATTAGAAATTGATCTTTTTACTCATTGAAAAAAAAAATTAATGATAAAAATTTAATAAATAGAACATTATTCGATAATTAATTAGTTGTTAAAAGCTCTTGTAAATATTTAATAAATAATAACACAATTCTGTATCTGTATGATTTACTCCATTTTTCTTTATCAAAGCAACACAGGTTTGTTGATATACGACAAGAGTTTCCAAGAAATAAGTAGTGGAAAAATAGAAATGTTTAGTTCTTTTTTTTCTGCAATTAAAACTTTCGTTTCTGAACTTGTATTAGAAGATTCGTTAGATCGCTCAAAAGAATTAACCAGTATAGAATTAAAAGATTATTCGGTTATAATTACTTCGCTACCTAAGATTAAAGTTGATATGGTTTTTATTGCTGATAAAAAAGATACCAAATCTATAAATAAAGTTATTCCAAAGTTGATTAAATTGTTAAATAAGTACGAGCAACTATTTCTTTCATGGGATGGAAATAGAGATGAATTTGCCATATTAGATCATCCACTTACGGAATTAATTGTAACTAACGTAAAAGTAGTGCGAAAATCTTTGCTAGAACATCCTGATCAAATGTTAAAATCAATTTGGGCCCATAAAAAACAATTATCAAAAGATCGTATTGAAAACTTAATTCAAGAAAGAGATCTTCTAATTTATAAAATCGAAAACACTGGGAATTTACCGAGAAAAATTGCGATGTCTGAAACTGTAGTTGGATTATCAGAGAAAATAAAAGACGAGATAACCTTTCTAAAATATCAAGATGAAATAAATAGGTTAAAAAACGAACTTAAGGATGTAAAATTTAAGCTGAGCTATTATTTAGAAAAAATTAGAGAGTCTTTAAACGAAGCTATTGGAAATTTAGGTAATAAACCAATTCACTTAGGGGATTATAAAAATACATATCTTAATTTGTATTCCTTTAGCACAAAACTAAAATTAATAAGAGAAAGCGGTTGGGAAATTTATCGAGATTCAGCAAGTAAACTTATAGAAAAAGATGCACTAGAGGACCATGACCTTTCTGAACTTATCCAAAATTTGTTAAAAATGAGTTCCAATATAGATGATTATTTGAATTAGTTAAAAAGAGTTAAGTTTATTTATTAATTACTTTGTATGTAATTCTATTATATCATTTTCTTTTAACTCGTAATCTAAACCAACTTTTTTCTTTTCTTGTTTATCACCTTTCCGAATTACCGTTGCGTGATCGAAGGATTCATAGAAACTTCGATGGATTTTAATAGCTACATCTTGTACAGTTGGTTGATTAAGAGTACGATCCAAGATTAACGGTCTGCTAGCTATAACACCCTTATGCATGGTATATATCTTAATTTTTCCTAAAAAATTTAAAACAATTTCTCCAAAATCCTTAGGAATCTCCTTTTTTCTTGCACTCGTTCCAATTACTAATGGGTATTGTTCTGAATAATAATGCTCTAGGTCGTGAAAAGAATTTTGTGTAAGAGATAAGTCTCCTTTGGTCCCTAAAATAATAGCTTTTTTATATGCCATGGAAGGATTTAGTGTGTCAATGACTTGTTCAAGATCAATCTTCCCGAAAATTTTAACAATACCGTTCCGAATACCTCCAGCTTGAGTTATTTCTCTAATTCTTTCAGTTAGTTCTTCAATATCCTTATTTTCTTTAGCTTCATTCGTTAAATAAAAGACTTGAATCTTATTAGAACCTGTCTTTTCAATTGTAATTGGAGGGGGTGCGACATTTAGGCGTACATGGGATTCACCTAACTCTTTTAGAAGCAAATCCATTTGCTCTTTATAATTACGTGATAAGTCTACGCAAAAACATATTAGATCACAAGCTCTTAATTGAGATATTATTTCTTTACCGTTACCAATTCCAGTTGCCGCGCCTTCCATGATTGAAGGCATGTCTACAATCTGATAACGAACCTTATTGTACTCATAAATACCAATTTCAGGAAGAGGAGTAAATTTACCGATCTTTTCTTTTGCAGCCCCTGTTAATAAATTCAGAAGGGAAGTTTTCCCGACACCAGGAGAATGATAATCACTTATCAGAATTAGTTGGATTCCTTCTTTTTTTATTGAAAAAGGACTAACTTGCTTACCCATAGATTTAACGCGAGTTTTTTGTGCTTCTTGTTCTCGTCTAAGTTTTGCGAGACGCGATTTGTTTAGTGCTACTACTTTTTCCGTAGCTTTATGTTTAGGAACTAGGGATAGATACTCTTCTAAGCGTTTGATCTTTTCATCAATTGTAGTGGCGTCCAAATATTTTTGATATGCTGCTTGCGCTTCTGGTCCTATATTTGAACTCATTAAAAAAAGCCCTCTCTGAATATTTGTTTAAAAAATACTTCGAAATCTATCTTCCGTTTTTAACTTTAAATCTCCTATAATTTTATCAATTCTTTCTTCAAATTTCTTGAAAAATTTTTCTTTTTTAGAAAAAATATCGTTAAGAGAGTATCTATTTAGAAAATGGGTATTTACTTCGCTTAAATGCTTTTTAACTACACCTGATTCCGTTTCTTTTTCAGTTATAGCAAAGGAAATTAATGGCTGCTTATTTGATTCGTCGCTTGGTAAAGAAATTAAATCACAATAACAAACTAGTTTAAAAGAGGCTAATGATATGACATTTATATCATCTCCAAACACTTCTGATGTAAAACTTTCGAGAGCAGAGAGAAATCCTGCTCTCAATCCGGGATCTAACCCTACTCCCGTATCAGAATCGTAATATTTTATATTTAATAGGTTTCGTATGCCTAAATTTATACCAAGTTCTAAAATAGCCATTTTTAAAGGTGGGTCAAATTTTAATCCTAACCTTATTAGGTTGTAAGTATATTAATAATTTCACTTTATAATCTTGAATTATTTGCTGGATTTTTTGATTTTTTTTTATAAATAATTAATCTTTTTGAGGTAATTACATGTTAAAGTGGTTTTTATAGAGCTGAAATGTGTTTTGGAGTAGAAAATGGACGGTCAATGGACCAACACCACCCGGATTTGGAGTAATCCAGGAGCACTTATCAAAAACTCCTTGGTAATCGACGTCTCCACATGTTTTTCCATTTACTCTGCTAATACCTACATCTATTATAACCGCTCCAGCCTTTATTTTTTCTTTAGTGATGAAGTTTGGTTGACCCACAGCTGTTATTAAAATGTCTGCTTTTTTAATAAAATCATCGATATTTACCGTTGATGTGTGACAAATTGATACTGTTGCGTTTCTTTTTAAAAGCATGAAAATTAATGGTTTTCCAACTAAATTTGAGCGGTTTATAATAACAGCATGTTTTCCCTTGATTTCAATATTATAGTACTCTAGAAGCGTTATAATCCCTTTTGGAGTACAAGCCACGAGATCTTCATTGTAGTCAAATAATTTACCCCTATTGATTGGATGAAGTCCATCTACATCCTTTAAAGGACTGATTATTTCATTAAAATCCTTAGTGAAAGGCTTAAATTTTTTTGGAAGAGGTTGTTGTAAAATTATCCCATGAACGGTGTCATCTGCGTTTAACTTTTCAATTTCATTTATTAACGTTTTTTTTGTAATGTCTTGCTGTAAATTTACTAAAATTGAATCAATTCCAATTTCAGCGCACCTTCTTCTTTTTATGTTTAAATATAATTCTGAGGCGGGATCGTTGCCCACTACAATACCCGCTAATTTCGGTTTTACTCCCGTTTTTTTTGAAATTAGTGTTATCTTCTTTTCTAATTCTAAATTTAATTTGTGCGCTAATTCTTTACCATTTAAGATTTTTCCCATAATAATCTTGACTTTTTAAGTGATAAACTTATTTTAAATCGAATATATACGTTAAACAAGGTATTCATTGAAATAAATATTATATATATATAATATATAAATGATAAAAAAAGTTTAAATTCTTCTCCTGCGCAAAATTAAGTAAACTACTAGTACAATTACTCCTATGACTGAAAGTACAATAATCAAGGTTAAGTAATTTAGCTCAACCATGAAGATATCTTCATCCAGTAGATCTAGCAAACCTAGGACTTGTAAAATTTTGAATGCAGAATAAGAGGTACCAATAGAAGAGAACTTTTGATCGATCTCTTCAGTCCAATCACCAAAACCACCATCGATATGATTTTGGCGTTTCAGCACCCAATTTGAAATTGCGTCTTCAACTTCATTTAATGCATTCCCATCTATTAAATCAATACCTTCGACGCAGAGGAGTGTACTACCTAATAATGGAGTCTCGGCAAATAAATCAGGTAAGAATCCACCGTAATGATCAAGATTATTAGAATCTCCGATATAAAACGATTCAAAATAATTTAAGGTATTAGTTTGATTTACTAAATCATTAATAGTTCCTAACTCATTTACTAAATAAACTGCAAAATAGGTTGTAATCAATGTAGAGGATAGAGTTTGGTTTCCTCCAAAGCCTCCGTCAGTATTATAGCAAGATAATATCCAAGCTTTGTGGATTGTTTCATTTTCAACTGGCTTGTCAAGTAAGGTAAATATGCTATATATGTAATAAGTAGAAACCATATTTGCAGCTTTAGATTCGTTTGTAAGACTAAATCCTCCACCAGATCGGTAAGTGTTATTTATATAATTATAAATTTCACCGTGTAAGGATGAATTTAGCGAAGTTTCTAATGGTTCCAATATGTTTAATGTTTCTAGATGCTGTTTTATTCCGTATATGTCAATTTCTCCTGTATGAAACATTTCCTGAATTTCGTTTCTTAGGTAAAGCATCAGATCAGGTTTATCGACGCTTTTTGTATCCTCAAATAGAACTTCAACAATGTAAGCGTCATAGAACTCCAAAATTTCTATTGCATTAGTTGTGTCTTGAGGTGAAAAGCCAAAATGTTCGTCCCTTTTTTTATTGTTATAAAAAAAATCGACTAAATGACTTTGACGGGATTTTGCTAACGCTACTGGCGTAATACTTAACATTAAAGTAATAAACAATATAACAAATGTTAAATTCCGGACTCTTTTATTCAATTAAAAAAAAACCCCAATCAGGTTTTAACTAAATTTTAATTTTTTAAATTTAACGTGTAATTAAAAATTAACGATCTTTTGAGTTTTTAGTTAGATTATCATGGAAATAATAATAAAAATAGAAATAAAATGATCAAAGTTTTATCTAAAAAATATCACTAATGTTCTTGTATAAAGAATCAGGATCGTTTCTAAATTCATCGTGTTGTACAAATAAACTTTGAAAGCTCGGTAAGCTCCCGAGGATACTGGCACCATTAAATATAGCAAATTGTAAGCTTTCTGGTACGAAAAATCTTAAAACTTCTTCCGTTGATTCGTAAAAACCAGAAAATTCTCTCGCAGGGGGAGTATTCTTAATGATTTCAGGAGGTATCTCGGGAATCTCGGTTGTTTGAAAACTTTCACCACAATAAGGGCAAAAAATCGATCCTGTATCTTCAACTTTTTTGTTGCAATTAGGACAAATAGTTTTTCCCCCTTCAGTTTTAGGTTTTTTATTTATTTTGATTCCTCCAATTGAGAGCTCGGGTAAAACAATTCTACCGTTGCAAGATGGGCAGAACTCCTTACCATCAGTAAGATCTACTAGCGTACCGCAATGCGGACAAGTATCTTCCTTTTTTTGAGATTTTTCTTTTAATTTCATTTTTTGCCGTCCTTCTCTCGACGGTTTAACTACCTTTGGTTTGGGTATTTTTCCTAGTTGTGGGAGTAATTGGGTTAATTCCAATCTCAATCTCTCTTCAAATCCAGAATACGAGAGATTTCCACCTGAAATCATAATGTGTGAAAGAAGATCGCTCCAATAATATTTATCAATTCCTTGTAAACTATTTACAATTGCTTGTGGAATATTTAAGATGTTATAACCTAACAAATTAGGTTTAAATAAAACTTCTGGAGCCTCGTGGAAGATATAATTTGGTATATTAATATTGGATCCATCTGGCATAGTAAAACTAAAACTTTCGTCTAACTTTGGAGGATGTTCAGGATCTAAGGCAAAAAAACAATTTTTTTCCTTGATATCTCTAATAATTTCTTCGACCGCACTTGATTCAATATTGATACCTTCCCTCATAAGTAAATTCTTTAAGTGTTGATTTACATCTGTACCAGCTAAAGTCAATTTTTGTACCGATTGATCAACAATTTCTCCGCTCAAAATGGGGCACACCCATGTGATTCCATCTCCACTCTCTATAACAATTCCAGTTGTTAAACCTACGCTAAACAATGATAATATTGGTGTTGGAATCATTATTAAACTTTTAACTTTATGGGTTTCAAATAACACACGAGCAATGTATTCCTTAGTCTCCCTCTGAACAAATGGAGGCTCAGTGTATAGAACTGGATAATGAGCAAGATTTTCAATTCTTAATAACGAATAAAAAATGTAATTTAAAATTTCATAAAAATCATTCCAATCCGTTATCGCCCCTCGTTCGATAGGGTGCTTGATTTTTAGAACCCCTCTCATTTTTGAAGCGTCTGATCCGATATATATATTTCGAGCCCCAACATCAACCATTACAGCCTTATATTTTTCAGTACCCGTGATGGTGGGGAAAACAAATCTAGGACTAGGCTCTCCCGCGAATCCTATCTTAGTATAGGCTGAACCAATGTCAACGATAATCGGAGTTCCGGGTAAAGGGATTGCCATGCTATTATCAATTAATTTTTTTAAAGTTCTAAGTTCTTTTATATAAATCTCTATTTTTAAGTATTAGTACAATAATATAATAAAATGATTTTCCTTAATTAAATAATTTTTCCATAAGAGGAAAGATAAATTAGAATAATCTATTTAGATGAAAATCTACTTTTTTAGATAATTAGATAACATGATAATTTTAAAAATGTTAATTAGTCGATTTTTAAAGATTTTTCTAGCTTTTTTTCTATTCCTTCTAACTCGGTGAGGAGATTTTTATATGTCCTTAATAAATACTTGCCCCACGCATTTAATTTAACCCAACCCCCTCCACCAAGGCCTCCTTTTCTAGTTTCCACAGGTGACTTTCCTGACCTTTCTTTTATATTTTTTAAAATATTCCATGCGTATTTGTAAGAATAACCACATTCTTGCGCTGCTTTTGTTAAGGATTTAGGTTCATCTTTCTCAGTATTATCGATACTTTCAAGTAAATTAGCCCATCCAGACCCTAAGATATTTTTACGCTCCTCGCCTTTGAATTCTAGCCAAAATTTGATTCCAAAACTAATTTTACTTTTTAATTTATCGATATTAGCGTTATCCTCCAATTTTTCACTAGAAGGTTCTTCCATATTATGTAATTGATTTACTTAATTTTAATTGTTTTTTATAAGTGTAAAAAGAAAAACATTAAAGTTAAGCCAATTTTTTTTCTGTAAAATAGCTATAATGATTAAAAATGTTTTTTTCTAATACAGAGAGTTCCGTAAAATTAGGAAAAGAAGTTTTTGAAAATGTTTATTATTTTGACGAAAACCAGATGTTGGATTGCAATCAGTTTATAATTAAAGACATAAGTACGGGTGAGTTAGCTCTTTTTGATTCTGGAAATGGAATTTCCTTAAAAGGCTTATTCAAAGGCATGAATAATTTGGGTTTAGACTATCGAAAAATTTCTAAAGTATTTCTAACTCATGAACACGTAGATCACGTTCTTGGTTTGTACCCGCTAATTAAAATTCTAGAAAGTAATCCTCCTGAACTCTATGCTTATGGTAAAACGGCTAAAATATTAAGAGAAGGCGACGAATCAAAAATTTTTCCCGGAAATCTCGGGATCAGCCCAAAGATGTTTGGTTTAGAAATTATTCCTTTAGATGTCAAGAATTTAAATACTGATGAAACTGTATCCATAGGTTCAGAATTCACATTTCAAACATATTACACTCCAGGTCACTCTCAAGGATCAGTTTGTTATTATGAACCCAATAAAAAAATCTTAATTCCTGGAGATTTAGTATTTACTGGAGGGAGTTTTGGAAGATATGATTTCCCAGGGGGATCATTGGAAGCTTTAATTGAATCAATCAAGTTTGTTAATAATTTGGACGTCAAATATTTGCTTCCAGGGCATATGGGGATAAGTGATAACGGAAATCAGCAAATTGATTATTCCTATAAAATGGTACAGTCAATTAAGAGCTTCTTTTAATCTTTAATCTACAAACACATTTACATCATTCATTATGGTTTCTAAAAAATCTAATATCTTTACTCATTTGATATGTATTTGATAAGAACATTTTTTAACCTAAGATTCTATATTGAAGTTAATCACTTCATTTAAAATATTAAAAAAAAGATCGAATTAAAATTTGTGATTAAAATGTCTGATAAACCAACTAAACCGGTAAGTGTAGTCTATTTAAGATCTTACCCAAAAGTGATATTTTTCTGGCCTATGGCGCTCTTTTCACTTATACTATGGCTACTGCAAATGCTTTACCCTGAACCTATTGCAATATTCGGAAATATTTGGCTTATCGTATTTTTCATTAACATGTTTATCGTTGCTTTCGATTTCAGTAGTACGAAATTTTTCGTTTTAATTCTCGTTGCTGTCGTAGTAATTTTACTTCTTGTTTTTCTCGTACCGGAGATGTTTGCTACTCTTCCAGGAGGAAGCTTTAATCCTGGTTTAACAGCAGAGTTTTATGTGGTAGTTACTATTATTATGGCTTTTGTCTTAGGACTCGTTGTCTTGGGATCGAGATTTGATTACTGGAAAGTTGAAAGAAATGAAATTTACCATAAAAGCGGAATCTTCTCAAGCGCAGAAAGAATTCCTACAAAAAGCCTAAGAATCTTAAAAGAAATTCCAGATGTATTTGAATTCTTTATATTACGCGCTGGCTCAATTACGCTTATGCCAGGCCATGGAGATGTAATTCCACTTCCGACAGTGCTCAACATAAATAAGAAGCAGAAGCAGATTGATTATTTACTGAGTCACATCTCAATAGAACCTGACGAATTAGACCCCTAAATTTAAAAATAATTAGGTTATTTTTTTTTTATTTTTTTTTTAATTATCATTAGATTTAAGAAGCAAACTATATTTTAAGTAATACTGATGACACATCCTCTAATTTTATTATTCGACTTTGACGGTGTAGTTATTACTCAAAAAGCTCTTGAATTTACTGCTTTAATGTACTTAAAAAAAAGATTTTATAATTGGAAAAACACCGAAACATTGAGATTGATAGATTTTGCAAGACTTTTCGAGGAAGCTGATTCGAGTAACCGATTGAAAGCATTTTTTAACATTTATCGTGTATATAAAGATTATATCCCTAGTCGCTGGAAGCGAATTCTATTTTTTATAAAATTTAGAAGAACATTTCCTAAATATGAAAAATTTGAAACTTTAAAGCCTAACTTGGAGGAGATATTAAGAGAATTAAAAAAACGGGGTGTAATTTTTGGAATTGTGTCAAACACGAGTGGAGAAAGATTAGAACAATTTAGAAAGAGATTAATTTTAGATGATTTTTTTTCTGTTTTCATTTCCCGAGACGATACAGCAATAAGAAAACCTCATGGATATCCTGTTATCGTTGCGTTAAAGCAAATTAAACATAGTTTAAAAGTTCCTATAGATAAAAACAAAGTGTATCTAATAGGAGACCTTCCTACGGATATTGAATGTGCAATAAATGCTGGAGTGAAGAGTATAGCATTACTTTCAGGCCATGGTACTCGAACTGACTTGGAAATGGCTAATCCAAGCATTGTTCTTCGCGAAATTAAGGATATTTTGGAGATTGACCCATTCAAAAAATTATTATTGGATTAAACATTAAAAATCGTTAACAATGTTTAATTTGGAAGAGTTTGAACAAGATCAAGTCGTTTATCCTCTAGTTGAGAAACTCGATAAGTTACTTGACAAAAATAAGACTGAAAAAGTAGAAAAAGTAATTAAGCAACTAGAGGAACTATTAGTAGAACAAAAGCATGCAATTCCAGTTTCTTATATTTTAAGTATCTTAGCAGAAAATGATATTGACATAATTAGTGAGAGCGTTATTAGTAATTTGGAAAGTTATATAACTACGGACGATCCAAAACTAAGAGTTAATGCTCTCATAATAATTGGATTTGCAATGCTCTCAAAGCAAAAGTATCTCGATGAATATTTACCAAAATTCATTACTCTTTTAGGAGATTTGAACAAAGACGTACGAGACAATATTTTTTATTTTATACAGAAGATTGGAAAAAATGATCCTAAAGTGTTATGTAACCATAAAACAGAATTCATAAATGCCTTATTAACCGAAAACATAAAAGAAAATTTAATTTCACTAATGAGTTTTCTAGAAAAATGTAGTGAATTTGATTTTGAAGATTTATTTGATTTAAGGGAAGTATTAAAAACACTTATAAACCAACATTTTACCAGTAATTCCTCTAAAATTTATTCCAAAATAGTAGCTCTGAGTAAGACTATTTTTCCTTCTTTGAAAGATTTAGGCATTGAAGAGTTTGGAGAAAAAAAGTTATTAAGTGCGATTCAGAACATTTTTTTGATGAAAAGATACAATTTTACTAAGATATCTGAGGAAACGGGATTAGCTTTAAAAGATTTCGTTAAAAGTATGAGTAAAAAAAATCAAAAAGACCGTAAGATATATTTTTACGTCAATCATAAAGAACAAAAAACAGTCTATTTTTATGAACTTGAGAAGGAAAAATTGATAGGTGTATTCGGGAAGGAAGAAAAATTACAGAAAAAAATTTTATTCAAAGTGTTTTCCCCCATTATTGATACTGAACCAGAATTGAGATTATTTGTGAATACTTTAGTCAAATTAGAGCACATTAAGGGCTATTATTCAAAATTGGGGTATTATTACTCCTACAACTATGTAAAATCAAAGTTGTTAGACGACTTTCATACTAATGGGATGGTAAATCTTAAGAATTTTGATTATTTTCCTCCAGATTTTATTAATAATATTATAAGAGATATATCGAATCTAACTAAACAGGTTTATCTGACAGGAAAAAATAATACTGCTTACTACGCTTTGAAAAACATTCAGAAACAAATTAACACTGAAGCAGCAAAAAATACTACAATTGATTTAAAAACATATAGAGAGCGTTTAACAGAGAAAGATTTTATTAAGTTAATAAAAAATCTACCAAAAGGATATTTGACTTTTTTTAGAGCAGGAACTCAATGGTTAACTAATGTTGGATTGCTAAAGGTTAAAAAAGAAATAGAAAATTCCAAAGTAATTGGTTATTATTCAATTCCAATGCTCTCAGAGAAGTTAAATGTAAAGAAAGAGTTATTAGTACAAATTTTTGAAAACTTTATTGATAGTAGGAGCGGAATCTTTGACAAGAACAAAGAAATTTTCTATTATTCAAAATTTCTAAATGAAAAAATCGAAGAAATATACTCATTAAAGAATCAAGATGAGAGAAATGTACAAATAAATTTAATGGCTAAAAATTTAAACATCGACAAAAGCCTTATACTTACAAAATTAGACGAGAATTTAAAACTAATAGGAGAAGAAATAAAAGGAAAGGATTTGATTCAAATCGATAATTACATTGAAAAAACTGGCATGACTTATAATTTGTTTATTGAATTTATCAATAATTTAGGATTACATTATTTCAAAAAAGGAGAAAACCTCATTTTTAATGAAAATAAAATCGAGGAATCCAAAAAAGATATCAAATCAATGCTTATTGAGAAATCTAAATCAGAGAATATCATACAATTTGGAGATATAGATGTGACCTCCAGTATCGTCGAAGGTTTGTTAAAAGAATTGCAAAACGACGAAAAAATAAAAGGTATATTCTATAATAAAGAAGGAAATTTAGTTTTTTACACTGAAAAAGGAATAGAAAACCTAATGCTTGAAAATAATTTTATGTTTTCTTTCCATGATTTCTTCTATGGAAAGAATCTAGGGGATAAAGAAATCGAGACCCTTCATTCTGTTTTTGAGAACTTGGTGAAAAAAAAAAGGTTGAATGGTACATTTAATGAAGAAACATTAACTTTTGCGAGTTCAGATGTCATATTTGCGCAAGACTATAACAGTGTTCTATATGAGTTCGAAAAAATGATAACAGCATATAAAGATACCTTCAATGTTGAATTCGAAAAAATTAAGAAGATCTTAACGAAGGGCCGCGAAACTATTTTTCCTCAGGAGGTAAGAAAAATCCAAGAAATGATAGATGTTATTAATGAAAAATATATCCATTGGAGAAATGGATTAGAATCATTCATGAGAAAAGCAACTACTTCACTTCTAAAAAAACAAGGATACACTATTAAAAAATATAAATCAATGTCGTTGTCCACAGAAAAAAAGGAAGATATAAAATTTTTTGAAAACGATCCCGAGGTTATAGATTTAATATCAAGTTTTAACAATTGGGTCAAACTGTTTAACGAGTTAGAGCTAAAATATGGAAACATCATATTTTATCAAAAAAGGTTAATAAACGATGCCGAAAATGTAGAAAATCAGAAAATTTTAGATGATCTGTTGAAAAAATTAAAATTAGTATGAACTTTTTATAAAAAATAGGTTAGCGTGTCATTTCCTTTTCAATTTGAGATAATATTACCTTAATATTGATTTTTTGGGGTGATTTAATTTTATATGATTTAGGAGAATAAGTGCCATTCACTTCCAGAATACCTTCTTTTTCGAGGTAATTAAGAGATCTCCAAATAAAATTTATTTTTGAGCGATTTGAGGCTTTAACATTATTACATCTTCTTATACTTTTAGTAGTGACTAAGTTGATGTTATTATCTATTAATTTATTTATCGCTTCCATAGTTTCCTTTAAATTTCTTGAAAAAAAGTCCATAAAATCCTCGCTCATTAAAAGAAGTATTTTACTAATTAGTGTATTAATTTATTCATAAGGATTTAAAAACTTTTTTTCTACTGAAAAAAAACGCTCACGAGAATTAACATTAGATGATCCTATTCTCTATTAACATTTAAATTGAATTAGTAATTAGATTTTTTAGTGTCGAAAAACTCTTTTACCGCAAAAAACTAATGCACAATTTAAATCATCTGCACGCTTAATTACTTCGTCATCGCGAATTGAACCTCCAGGATTGATGATAGCCTTAGCACCTACATCTACAGCAGCTTCTAAACCATCAGGAAATGGAAAGAAAGAGTCGGTACCCATAACGGAATCCTTTAATTCAGTTTCGTGACCAAATTCTTTTGCTTTTTGTGCTGCTAATTTAACTACATGGACTCGACTGTGCTGTCCGGCCCCAATACCAATGGTATAAACTCCATCTTCATAAAATTGAGCAAAACAAGCGGAATTAGATTTTGTCCATTTTGAAACTTTATAAGCAAATATAAGAGCTTCTTTTTCTTCATTGGATATTTGTCTTTTGCTTACAACATTCCATTCTTTAATTATAGGTTTATGGTCGTATTCTTGAATTAAAACTCCTCCTAATACTCCTCTAATTTCATAATTATTATAAATTAGCTCTCGTTTGTCCAGTAAATCGCCAAATTCAATTATTCTCATATTCTTTTTTTGTTTAAGTATTTGAAGCGCTTCATTTTCGAAAGATGGTGCTAATATGACTTCTACAAACACCTTTTCTTTATTTACAATGAAATCTGCCGCATCTGCAGTTAATTCCTTGTTTACACCCCAGATTCCCCCGAATGCAGATAAAGGATCTGTTTTGAACGCCATTTTAATAGATTCTAATTGGTCGGTTTTATCAATAGCAATCCCGTTAGGACTTGTGTGCTTTAAAATGGCCGTTACAAAATCGTTTCGATCAAAATCGAGAAGTATTTGAACACACGAATCAATATCTAAATAATTGTTAAATGAAATCTCTTTTCCTCCAAGCTGATTTAAGTTATGAAGCCCATAATTACAAGATAGATTTTTATAATAAGCTGCGGCTTGATCCCAATTTTCTCCATAACGACAATCTTGAATTTTTTCATATACATTAAAAATATTAGCCATCATAGTTTGATCTGGGTGAAAATAATTCTGTAAGTAATTTGCAATTGTTGCGTTATAATCAGCCATTATTGCAAAGACTTCTTGAGCTAAGCTTGCTCTTGTTTTGTCGCTAATTCCTCCTAATTCTCCTAATTCTTTGATTATGCCGTCGTAATGCTTAGCATTAGGCACTACAACGACATCAGGAAAGTTTTTTGCTGCAGCTCTTATCATTGTAGGACCACCTATATCAATCATTTCCAACGCATTAGTTAAAGTAATATCAGGTTTTGAAATTGCCTCTTTGAATTGATACAAATTACACACTACCATATCTATAGGGGGGATATCATATTTTAGAGCATCGTCAGAATCTCTGTTAAGATCACGGCGATATAGTATTCCTCCTTCAATTTTCGGATGCAAGGTCTTAACTCTTCCATCAAACATCTCTGGAGAACCTGTATAGTCGGAGATTTTTTCAAAATCAATACCATTTTCCATTAATAGGCTTCCGGTTCCTCCAGTAGATAAGATTTTAATTCCAAATTTAGTTAGCGATCTAACAAACGTAATAATGTTATTTTTATCAAAAACACTAACGATTGCTCTCTCAATTTTTTTCATCGTTATTCATTCTTTTATATTATGTATGATATTAAAAATAAAATTGATATTACTAAGTAAAGATTAACGCTGTTTTAAGTTAATTAATAGGGATTTAATAAAATACCATTTGCTTGATTTTTTTAGGTTAATTGCCAAAGAGTGATGCATTTAAGATTAATACCTACTAAGTAGGTCATGAGGTCTACTCTCACGTTGTCCTACATAAGAAACTACGCCGATTTTTGCTTTTTTCATCTCATTGATATTTTTTGCTCCGGCATATATCATTCCGTTTAAAAGTCCTTCTTTTAAGGATAGTAGTACACCTTCCATGTCTCCAACAAATGGAACATAATCACTTACGCCTTCTGGAAGCATTTTAGAGCCTTCAGTATATCGATCTGAAACATATCCAGAGGTCCTCGCTTCTTTGGAACCCATCCCTCGGTATATTTTTACTTTTCTGCCTTGTATAGTGTCAACATATCCAGGACTTTCTGTTGAACCCGCAAAAAAATGACCAGACATTATTAAATCAGCACCCGCAGTAAACGCTTTCGGCAAGTCTCCCGGATTTTTAAACCCTCCATCTGCAATTAAACTAATTTTAGCGTCATAGTCTACTATAGCATCTGCAACTTGAGCAGTTGCAAAAAGAGTTGGAGCACCTACGCCTGTTTGAATTGAAGTAGTGCAAATTGACCCTGATCCCATTCCAACTTTTAATCCAATAAATTTATCTTCATCAAAATCCCCTTTAGTAATTAAGTGCTCTGCGGCTTCATAAGTTCCAATGTTTCCTAATACAAAATCGGAATCTAAAAAATCCATGAGTTTTTTTGTGCCTTTAATGTCTGAAGTTTTATAGAAATCCGCGACATCAATACAGAAAATGTCTACATAATTTTCTATTTCCTTTAATAAATTTTGAGAGTGTGTAGATTCCGGAAATTTAGGAGATAAAGCTATAGCAGATATTAAATGTCCTTCGCTATCCATTGACGCTAAGGGAAATTCTGGAGCTAAGTCTTTTTTTGTAATTAAACCCTTTAAATTTCCACCTTTGTCTATAATAGGAAGTTTTTCTTTACGAGATTCAAAAAGAATTTCCAATGCTTTTTCTCGAGATGCCCCAGGTTCAATCGATATTACATTTTTTGTCATAAAATTCTTTACTTTTCCATTAGTTATCTCAGACTCAGAGAAGGGTATATCTCTTTTAGTAAAAATACCGCACACTCTATTTTCTTCATTCACAACAACAATTCCGCTAATATTGTAGTTTTCCATCATGAATTTCGCTTTTGAGATGGGCTCATTAGGTTGTATTGTTGCTACATCATCAATTACAAAAGATCTTGCTCTTTTTACAATTCTCACCATTTCTAATTGTCGTTCATAGGAGCAATTTCTATGTAAAACACCTAATCCCCCTAATAAAGCCATCTTAATAGCCATCAATTCTTCAGTTACGGTGTCCATTGCTGCTGACATTATAGGTAAATTGAATTTATAAGGCCCTATATTTGAAGACATGTCAACTTCAAAAGGTTCAAAGTTAGTATATCCTGGTTGAATTAACACATCATCGAACGTGGCAATAATTTCGTTATAATGTACTTTTTTACGATAATATGATGAAGAGTTTGTCATTTTTTTGCACGGTTAAAATTGTGTTTTGAAAGTATATACGATAAATATTATTCTTAACATTGAAATTTAAGTATTAATAATAAAGACAATTTTTGTTTTAAAATTTTAGGTATTTAGTCTATGGAAACTATATATTTTTT
>Ga0114921_10000147_pt1 | contig 28927 bp, 22 predicted proteins | sample BentaG_FD_87016 | JGI IMG/M metagenome (GOLD analysis project Ga0114921, IMG submission 87016) | Deep subsurface microbial communities from South Atlantic Ocean to uncover new lineages of life (NeLLi) - Benguela_00093 metaG | ecosystem: Environmental > Aquatic > Marine > Oceanic > Sediment ... | reverse complement strand
TGCAACCGTCTCGGTCGGGTGGCCAATCCACCGGGATTCTCTCTCACCGACTGGTTCCGGTCTGGGCGCCGGCCCTGAGAAAACGGCACACCGTCACCACGATCACCAACGCACCCACCCCGGCCAGCGAGATTGCCACCTGGGGTTTCTTGACGAAGCGCAGCACGCTGGCCTTGATGTCATCGGCGATCCTGCGCGGGTTGGCCCGGGTCGCAAGCGAGTCGACGGTCAACGCCAACTCCTCGCGCGCCTGGTCGATTTCTTGCTTGATGATGTCGGGATCCTGGTCCGCCACATCGCCCTCTCATCGGATAACTACCCTGCCTTGACGCATTACCCTAGATCAGCCGGCGCCCACCGCGGCGCCCGGCCAACAGATGGGCCCATCAATCGGAGGAGAATCGCACATGCCGCAAACACCGCGACTCGAAGTGGGCGAGAAAGCTCCTGCGTTCCGCCTCTCCGACGGTGACGGGAACACCGTCAAGCTCTCGGACTACAAAGGCCGCAAGGTCATTGTGTACTTCTATCCGGCCGCATCCACGCCGGGCTGCACGAAAGAGGCCTGTGACTTCCGGGACAACCTCGGCGAGCTGAACGGAGCGGGCCTTGACGTCGTCGGCATCTCCCCCGACAAGCCGGCGAAGCTCGCCAAATTCCGCGACGCGGAAGAACTCACCTTCCCGTTGCTGTCGGACCCCGACCGCGAAGTCCTCAAAGCCTGGGGCGCCTTCGGCGAGAAGACGATGTACGGCAAGACCGTCCAGGGCGTGATCCGCTCGACCTTCGTGGTCGACGAGAACGGCAAGATCGCGCTCGCTCAATACAACATTCGCGCCACCGGCCACGTGGCCAAGCTACGCCGCGACATGTCGGTGTGAGCTAAGCGCGGCTACCCAGCAGCGCCAAGAACAGGGCCTCGGCGGTCGCCGCCCGTTCCAGGACGCCCAGGTGCAGACTCTCGTTGATGCTGTGCGCCTGGGTGTCCGGGTCCTCGACGCCGGTCACCAGAATCTTGGCCTCGGGGAGTTCGGCCGCGAACGCCGCGATGAACGGAATCGACCCCCCGACACCGGTGTCGACCGCATCGCAGCCCCAGGCCGCACGGAACGCCTCTCGCGCCACGTCGTAGACAGGGCCGGTGGCATCGATCGCATACGGCTCACCCAGGTCGCCGGGGGTGACTCTCACCCGGGCTCCCCACGGTGCGTGTTGCTCCAGGTGACGAGTCAGCGCGGCGAGATGCTCGGCAGCGTCGCCGCCGGGCGCCACCCGCATGCTGACCTTGGCTCGCGCCATCGGGATCAGGGTGTTGGAAGACAGCGCGATCGGCGTGACGTCGATGCCGACGACGGTGATCGCCGGCTTGGACCAGAGTCGTTGCGGCACTGAGTCCGAACCGATTTCGCACACACCGTCGAGCAGGCCGGTGTCCGAACGCAGCCGCTCCGGCGGGTAGTCGATCTCCGCGGCGCAGACTTCCCCGGTCTGGTGCAGGCCAGCGACCGCGACGCTGCCGTCATCGTCATGCAGGCTGGCCAGCAGGCGAACCAAAGCTGTCAGCGCATCCGGCACCACCCCGCCCCACATCCCCGAATGCAGGCCATGATCGAGTGTGGCGACCTCGACGACACAGTCCGCGAGCCCGCGCAGCGACACCGTCAGCGACGGGATATCGGTGCTCCAATTGTCCGCATCCGCTATGACGATCACATCGGCGGCCAGCAGGTCGCGGTGAGCCGCCAGTAACCGTGTCAGTGACGGCGAGCCCGACTCCTCCTCTCCCTCAACAAAAACCGTGACACCGACCGGGGGATTGCCACGGTGAGCCCGGAATGCCGCCAAATGCGTTGCGATGCCGGCCTTGTCGTCAGCGGTACCACGTCCGTACAGCCGCCCGTTGCGCTCGGTCGGCTCGAACGGCGGCGACAGCCATTGCGTACGGTCCCCTTCCGGTTGCACGTCGTGGTGCGCGTAGAGCAGCACCGTCGGCGCCCCTGCCGGCGCGGGGTGGCGGGCGATTACTGCCGGGGCGCCGCCCTCGGCGACTATCCGAACATCGCCGAAGCCGGCCTCCGACAACAGCGTCGATACCGTCTCGGCGCTGCGCTGTACCTCGGTGCGGCGGGCCGGGTCGGCCCAGACGGACTCGATGCGGACGAGATTCTCGAGGTCGGCCCGCACCGACGGCAGCACGTCGCGGACCCTGGCGGCCAGATCACCCATGCTCAGCGCTCCTCGAGCACCGCGACGGCCGCCGCGACATCAGCCTCGTGGGTCATCGACAGGTGAATCGTCACCTCTTTGAGGTGCTCGGCGATGGCACCGGAGAGCCGGACGCGCGGCCTGCCCCACATGTCGGTGACCACCTCGATGTCGCGGTGGATGCCCTCGGGCAGTACCGGCCGCTTCGAGAAGCGCGACCCCGACCAGGCCTTGATCACGGCTTCTTTGGCCGCCCATCTCGCCGCGAGGTGCCGCGCCGCCGACGAACTCTTGTCGGCAGCGTCGCGCCGCTCACCCGGGGTGAACGTCTCGGCGAAGACCGTGCCGGGCCGGTCCACCTGTTCGGCGAAGTCGGGAATGGATACGAGATCAATGCCTATCCCGACAATGCCCACACCGCAGCACGCTATCTCACCGGTCAACGCTCATACACGTCGTCCTCACCCAGTCGCGACCCCGCGTCGAGCAGCATGGCCGCCTCCTGCGCCTTCTCCGGATGCTCATGGTCGAAGCGTCGGTCAGCCGGCCGCTCATACATCGGCCGCCCACCGGCGATCGCCGACGCCAGCCTGTGCTGCCCGGCCACGCTGCGCTCCAACGCCTGAGCGGTGTATTCCGCCCGCTGCCCGGGACTCAGCGTCGCCAGGAACGCCTGCGGGTGCACCAGGGCGATCAATCCCGAGACGTGGCCGAACCCGAGGCTGGTCACCAGGCCGGCCTTGAGTGGGAACTTCTCCCCGAGTCGCAGGGTCTCCCGCGGCCAGACGAAGTGTCCCGACGTGGCCAACTCCTCGTCCACGCAGTCCAGACTCCGGTTCGCGGGGATGACACCGTCCCGCAGGATCTGGCACAGACCCATCATCTGGAATACCGCCGCACCGCCCTTGGCATGTCCGGTGAGGCTCTTCTGCGACACGATGAACAGCGGGGCACCCTCCGAGCGCCCCAGCGAAGCAGCCAACCGCTCGTGCAACTCCTGCTCATTGGGATCGTTGGCCAGCGTCGAGGTGTCGTGTTTGGAGATGACGGCAACGTCGTCGGCCCCGACGCCCAGCCTGGTCAGCGACTGAGCCAGCACCGACTCCCTGCCGCCGCGACCCGCACCGAGAGCGCCGAGCCCCGGAGCGGGAATCGAGGTGTGCACGCCGTCGCCGTAGGACTGTGCGTGGGCGACCACGGCCAGCACCGGCAACCCCATCCTGAGGGCCAGGTCGCCGCGCGCCAGCAGAATCGTGCCGCCGCCCTCGGCCTCGACGAAGCCGAGCCTGCGCCGGTCGTTGGCCCGGGAGAACCGCGCATCGCTGATCCCCTTGCCCCGCATCATCTCGGTGTCAGCGGTCGCGGCCATGTCGCCGAAACCGATGACCGAATCCAGCGTCAGATCGTCATAGCCGCCGGTGACCACGAGTTCGGCCTTGCCCAGCCGGATCTTGTCCACGCCCTCTTCGAGCGAAACGGCTGCGGTGGCACACGCCCCGACCGGGTGGATCATCGATCCGTAGCTGCCCACATAACTCTGAATCACGTGGGCGGCAACGACGTTCGGCAGCGTCTCCTGCAGGATGTCGTTCGGCTTGTTCTTGTCCAGCAGATTGCCGTGGAACATGGCCTGCATCGAGGTCAGCCCGCCCATGCCGGTGCCCTGCGTGCTGGCGACCAGGCTGGGGTGCACCCAACGCATCAGCTCCGTCGGCGAGAACCCGGCCGACAGGAACGCATCGACGGTGGCGACAAGGTTCCACAACGCGACCCGGTCGATCGAATTCGCCATATCCGGGGTGATGCCCCAGACCTGCGGATCAAACCCGGTCGGGATCTGTGCGCCTACCTTGCGCGAGAGCTTTGACTTGCGCGGCACGCGAATCTCAGTGCCCGCCTTGCGAATGACTTTCCAGTCGGCGCTGTCGGGCACCGGGGTGATCAGCGTGTGCTCGGGGTCGAATTCGACGAACGCACGCGCATCGGCTTGCGACGACACCACGAAGGAGAAGTCCTTGTCCAGGAATACCGACACCAGCAGCGGCGCGCAGTGATCCGCATCGATCGCGCCGTCACCGACGAACTCGCGGATGCCCACGCGCTCGACGACCACATCGTGGTAGCGCTCGACCAGGTCCGCTTCATCAACCAGGTCACCGGATTCGGTGTCGTACCAGCCTGGTTGAGGATCGTCCTCCCACTTGAGGAGACCGGTGGTCCAGGCAAGCTCGAGAACCCCAGCCGCGGACAGTTCGTTGTCGACCTCCATCTCGAAGCGGGTGCGCGACGATCCGTACGGGCCGAGTTCGGCGCCGCCGACGATGACCACCAGATCGGCAGGGTCGACGTCGAGGTCCTGCCACGGCGGCGGCGGCGCGGTGGTGACGGGACGCGGCGGCGACGGCAGCGCGGCGATCATGCGATCGTCGGTGGCACTGCTGTCGTCGTCGCGGAAATCGTCGCCCTCGTCGCCCTCGTCGACCGGACTGCCGGCAGCTTCCTCGCGCGCTTTGGCGGCCAATGCCGGCAGGTCCAGATCGACCTCGGCAAGCCCACCTGTCAGATCGGCCAGCACGGGTTCCCGCGCGGCAGCGACCTTCGTCTCGACGTCGCACAGGTCCAGCAACATGCTCGCCATCTGCTCGGTCGAATAGGTGGTCACACCGGCTGCTTCTACCCCCTCCACGATGGCGTCGTTATGGCCCATCAGACCGGTACCGCGCGTCCAGCCGATCAGCGCGTGAGCCAGGCTGACACGCTGCGCCCACGACGTCTCGGACTTCCATCTCGATACCACCGCGTCCAGGGCCGACTTCGACTCTCCGTAGGCACCGTCGCCACCGAACATGCCGCGGTTCGGTGAGCCGGGCAGCACCACGTGCAGCCGCGCCGCGATGTCGCGTTCGGCCCCGATGTGGGACAGGCCCCCGATCAGCCTCTGGACTGCCCACAGCAGAACCTTCATCTCCATCTCGGAGCGAGAGCCGGCCTCGGACAGATCGCCACCCACCCGCGGAGCCGCGAACGGGAACAGCAGCGTCGGGGTGAGCGCGTCCTTGACGTGTATGGATTTCGGTCCGAGGGTCTCGGACTGCTCAGAGCCGACCCACTCCGCCAGCGCGTCGATGTCGTTGTAGGAAGCCATGTTCGCGGGCAGCACCCACAACCGCGCGCCGAAGCGGGCGTTGTCTCGGTACAGGCTGCGGTAGAACCCGAGCCTGCCGTCGTCGAGCCTGGACGTCGTCGCGACGACGGTGGCGCCCCCTTCCAGGAGCTGCGCCACCACGGAAGCCGCGATCGACCCCTTGGAGGCACCTGTCACGACCGCGACATCGTCGGCGTAGCGGCCCTTGCCCGGGTTCTCCGCCCCGGCTGCGGCGCGGGCGAATAGCGAAGCGTGAGTGTTCCGTCCGGCGGCCAGCGACTTGCCTTGCCAATAGCCGGCCTGGGTACTCACCACGTGGCCCGTGCCCTCGAACCTTTCGGCATAGCGAGCCCACTGTGGCTCGAGGTCGTCCTCGTCCATCAGCCAGATCTTGGCCAGATCCTCACGGGCACTGGCCCACCGGTCGTCGAAGACCACGGCCTTGCGACTGTCGAACGCCGGGGCCACCAAACGTGGCCAGTCCGAACCGAGTTCGGCGGTGATCAGGTCGATGAGCTCCCCGTCGGGAGGTGCCTCGAGGTTGCCGGGGGCACCGCCGAGCCCTAACTGGTCCAGGATCGTGCGGGCCGCCGAGGCAAGCACACCGTCGGGTCCGGTGACCCGATCGGCGAACTCGCCCAGCGCCGCGGAGTCGACCACGTCGCCGGCGGCACCGCCGGCGGACGGCAACGCCACCGGCACGCCGCGCCGCGCGGCCACCGCGGCCACCGCGGCGTCGATCGCCTTGTCGACGCTGGCCGCATCACCCAGCGCGCCATCGTGCAGACCGCCGAGCGCGTCGCCGCGCACGCTGGATCCCTCGCGGGTGCCCAGCGCGACTTCCACGGTGACGTGCCTGGCCCAGCCGTCGCCGAGCTCCCAGGTCTTCTTGACCCGCTCGGTGATGTAGGCGGGACGCTTGCCCGAGGGCCCCAGGACAGTACGCAGCTGATCGTTGATGGAGTCCGACAGCACTGGACCGAACGGCTTGTAGGTTCGGGCCAGCTTGTTCACCTGTGACTTCAGACCGGCCAGGTCGGCCTCGGCGGCACCGTCGATGGCACCGAGGTTCAGCTCCGAACCGAGATCGACGAGCATTTGGTTGCGGCGCGAGGACGCCCCGTCGGTGATGGACTCGATGGAATCCAAGGCCTCGATCTGGTCGATGCGGATCTTTGCCGACAGCGCGATCAGCGCCATGGTGGCATCAGAGGCGTCGAACGTCAGATCGTCGGGGCGTGGAGCGCCGCTGGGCGCGGCGGCTGGGGCCGGTGCGGCGGGCGCCGCCTCCACCGGAGCCTGGGCCGTCGGGGCTTCGGCAGTGTCGGGCTCGGAGTCCGCCGCGGAGTCCTCGAAATCCGGCTCGGGGTCGGTATCGGTGGCGAACAGCACCGCGGCGTCGCGCTCGGCGTTGAGGACCTCGGTGGTGTTGTGCGAGTACTCCGGCAGCTTGAGCGTGTTGCTGGCCAGGCCCGCGACGGTAGGCGCGGACTTCACGCCGATCTCGACGAACCGCTCGACGCCGAGCCCGCCGGCGGCCTCCTCGATGAAGAGCAGATCCTGGGTCTCGATCCAGCGCACCGGGCTGGCGAATTGCCAGGCCAGCAGCTCGATGACGATCTTGCGGCACAGTTCCCGCGGCTTCTCGTTCCGCCAGGTGTCGTAATCGGCGAGGATCTCATCGAGCGGTTCAGCGGGCACCAGATCGCGGATCTCCTCGATGAAGTCGCGGTCGAGCGTGAACGGCCTGGGAACCAGGTTGGGGATGTACTTTCCGACGAGCAGCGCCGGATCGGCGTCGACGGGCATGACCCGTTCCAGCGAGCGCCGGAAGTCGGCGACGCCGATCCGCAGCACCGAGGAGTGGAAGGGCACGTCGATGCCGGGCACCAGAATGAAAGACCGCTTGCCGCCGCTGATCTCGCGGCGACGCTCGACCTCGTCCTCGAGCTCTTCCAAACCTCGGACGGTTCCGGCGATGGCATACTGCGAGCCGCCCAGGTTGTAGTTCACGATCTGAAGGAACTCACCCGTGCGCTCAGAGATCTCCTCGACGAAGCCGAGAACGTCATCGTCGTCGAGATCGATCTGGGAGGGGCGAATCGCGGCGAGCCGGTAATTCGAACGGCCCGCGGCATCCCTGGGCACGATGTCGTGCATCTTCGACCCGCGGTGGAACACCACCTCCAGCAGTGCTTCGAGCGGGTACACGCCGCTGACGCAGGCTATCGCGGTGTACTCACCGACCGAGTGTCCGCACGCCATGGCACCCTCGACGAACGCGCCCTGCTCACGCATTTCGGCGACCTGGGCAGCAGCCACCGTCGCCATCGCGACCTGGGTGAACTGCGTCAGATAGAGCACGCCCTCGGGATGGTAATAGTGCACACCGGAGGCGATGAGGCTGGTCGGATTGTCCCGAACCACGTGCAGCACCGAGAAGCCCAGGGTTTCGCGGGTGAACTTGTCCGCGGAGTCCCAGACCTGGCGTGCCGCCTTTGACCGGGAGCGCACGTCCATGCCCATCCCCTTGGACTGGATGCCCTGACCGGGAAACGCGTAGACCGTCTTGGGTGAGGCCAACTGCGCCGTCGCCGACATGACGAGTTCCGAGCCCACCCGCGCAGCCACCTCGATGATCTCTGCGCCGCGGTCGATACCGACGCGGTCTACCCGGAATTCGATCTCGTCGCCGGGCAGCACCATCCCCAGGAATCGGGAGGTCCAGCCCACCAGGCGGGGCGGCGGCGTGGCCTGGCCGTCGGTGGCGGCGACCGCGTGCTGAGCCGCTGCCGAAAGCCACATGCCGTGCACGATCGGTGTTTTCAGACCGGCGAGCAGCGCGGCCGCCCGGTCAGTGTGGATCGGGTTGTGGTCGCCGGAGACGACCGCGAACGCGCTCATGTCGACCGGTGCGGTGACGACGACGTCGCGGCGCCGGCGGCGCGGGGTATCGGTGGCGTTGTCGGTGATGGCACCACCGGCCCGCGGCGGATCGGTCAGTTCGGCCGCACCGGTGCGGCCGCGGATCGCGAAGCGCTCCTCCAGGGTGGCCAGCACCGCAGGGCCGCCGGCACCCTCAGCGGCATCGGCACCCTCGGCACTGGCCTGCCGGATCGTCACGGCCACCGGGACCACACGGCCGACCTCGGTGTCGGTTGCCGTCGAAGCAGTTGCGGTGACAGTTAATTCGGACTTGACCGCCGGCATCGCCTGTAGCAATCGAGCCGCGTGGTCGAGATGCACCAGACTCAGCAGGCCCTCGACAACGGGGAAGCCCTCGTCTGTGAGTGCCGACCCGATGACCGCGAACACCGCGGGCCAGCACAGCCCGACCAGCGCGTCGGGCACCAGGGTGAGCCCGGGGGCCAGGGGCGCACCGAAAGTCGCTGTGACACCGGTGTGGTCGGCGACCTTCTCCGGATCCCATTCGACCGTCAGCGTCGTGGTGCCGTCCTCAACCGGCGGAAGCGCATCGGGCCCCTCGACGCCGGCGGCGATGGCCAGCACCGCACGCATGGCCGTCGACGCATCATCGACGGTGACGATCGGCATGCCTCCGTCGGCTGTGCAGGAAGGCAAGGTGAAGCGGATGTCGATCCAGATATCGGAGAGCGGGACACTCAACGTGACCGAAACATCCTCCGGTCCTTTCGCTCCTGACCTCCGGCCCGCATCCGTCGCCAGTTCCAGCCGGGCACCCGTGGACGGATGGGTGGCAGTGGGCTTTCCGGGCACGTCGTTGACCTGCCACTCCCCCGGCTCACCGATGCGGTGCACCGGGTTGATCGCGGTGCGCCCCGCCCACAGCACGTCGGGCGAGTCGAGGACCACGGCAAGCGGTCCGTTGATGTCGGCTCGGGCCTGACGGCGGGACACCACGTTGACCGGCTCGATACCTGAGCCGGTAACTCGGTCGATCATCTCCTGCTCGAAGCGATCCAGCAGTTCGCCGACCGGCTCGTCGACTCGGGTGATCCCGGCGACGGCCTCGGTGCCAGGGATGATGCATACCTGTTCGGCGCTGTAGCGGGCGTCATGCGCCTGCCACAACGAGTCACTGCGCCACCAGCGTCGGACGTCCTTGTCGATGACCGGCACGAAATTGACCGGCTTGCCGGGTTTCTTGCACAGCGTGACGAAGAAGGGCACGTCTGCCGGATGCAGCCGGACCGACTCGGCATCGGGATAGCGCGCCAACAGGGCAGCGATCGCCCGGTCGGGCTGTTCAAGCAGCTCTGGGCCTGCGGGGTCTTGGGCGCCGGAGCCAAACAGCGACTCGATCGGGCCGAAGTCCTGGTCGTGCAGGCGCGACTCGGTGCGCTTGAGCATCTCCTCGAAGCGATCCCGCCAGGTATCGGCGAGCCAGGGACTGCCGGGCGCGGCGGTGTCGGCGGTGGTATCGCCCGCACCGATGGCCAACTCGATGTAACGCTGCAGCCACTGCAGGTAGGTCATGTCGTCGAGGTCGCCGAAGTAAGGCTTGGCGGTGTTGGCCATCGCGGCGATGATCTCGGCGCGGCGCTCCGCGACGGCGTCGCCGTCGCCGGCAACCTCATCAAGTAGGCGACCGCAGCGCGATGCGGTGTTGTCGATCTCGTGGATGTCGGCGCCAAGCTGGCTGCGACCACTGGCCATGCCGTTGATGGCCTTGCCCGCGCCGACCCAGGAATCGGTACCGGTCGTCTCGACGAGCATCTGCTTGACAGCGGGCGAGGTCGTGGCCTCCTCGGCGGCCATCGCGGCGGTGCCGACCAGGATGCCGTCCACCGGCATGGAGGGGAATCCGTAATCCTTGGCCCAGTCGCCGGAAAGGTAGTCGGCCGCCCGCTCAGGAGTACCGATACCGCCGCCGACGCAGATCGTGACGTTGGAGTACTTGCGCAGCTCCCCGTAGGTCGCCAGCAGCAGGTCGTCGAGGTCCTCCCACGAGTGGTGCCCGCCGGCGCGGCCCCCCTCGATGTGGACGATGACGTCCCTATCGGGCACCTCGGCCGCGATCTTGAGGACGGACTTGATCTGGTCGACAGTGCCCGGCTTGAACGCTACGTAGCTGATGCCGGCGGTGTTGAGCTCCTCGATCAGCTCGACGGCCTCGTCGAGATCCGGGATGCCGGCCGAGACGACTACACCGTCGATCGGAGCGCCGGACTGGCGGGCTTTCTGCACCAGGCGCTTACCGCCTACCTGCAGCTTCTACAAGTAGGGATCGAGGAATAGAGCGTTGAACTGCACGGCGCGACCCGGCTCCAAGAGCTCGACCAGCTCTTCCATCCGACCGTCGAAGATCTCTTCGGTGACCTGGCCGCCACCGGCCAGCTCGGCCCAGTGCCCGGCGTTGGCCGCGGCAGCGACAATCTTGGCGTCCACAGTCGTCGGGGTCATGCCTGCGAGCAGGATCGGCGACCTTCCGGTGAGCCGGGTGAACTTGGTCGACGCCTTGACCGAACCGTCGGGCAGCTTGATCGCTGAGGGCGCGTAGCTCGACCAGGCCGGGGCGACCTCCGGAGCGGCGCCGGCGGTGAACAGGCTGCGCTGGCCGGCGCGGGTGGCGGCGGGCACGATGCCGATGCCGAGCCCGCGGATCACCGGTGCGGTCAGCCGGGTCACGGTATCGCTGGGGCCCAGGTCGATGATCCACTTGGCACCCGCCGCGGCGAGGCCCTCCACCTCGGAGACCCAGTCGACCGGATTGACGAAGATGATCTCGCTGAGCCGGCGGGCCAGCTCGCGGTCCAGGCCGGTGCGCGCCGCCCACCCGGTCACCAGGTCGACGGCGCCGGCCAGCCGGGGCGTGTGGAAGCCGACCTCGACATTGACCTGGCTGAACACCGGCTGGAATACCGCGCCGCCGCGCAACTTGTTCTTTCGTTCCGCTTCTTCTCTCTCGGTGACCTTCTCGCAGTAGAGCTCGAACCGGGCCAGTTGTTCGGGAGTGCCGGTGATGACCACCGAGCGCCTGCCATTGCGAATGGACAATGCGGGCGCCGCCACGGTGCGCACGTCCTGAGCGAATCGGTCCAGTAGCTCGACCAAGCGAGCAGGGTCGACATTGGTGACCGACACCATCGGCGACTTGTCACCACGACTGACCATGCCGCAGCGACGCGACATGAGCGATCCCCCTGCACCGATCAACTGGCCGATGGCGAGCAACTCGACGTCGCGGGCTCCGTGCGCCTTGAGCGACTCCACGGCGGTGACGCCCTGTGAGTGCCCGGCGATGGCGACCGGAGGATGACCGGTGAGGTCGAGGCCCTGACGCTGGAGCGCGCGAATAGCCGCTATCTAGGTGAGCAGAATGCCGGGTGAGGAGATGGCCGCCGAGGTGAGGTCCCTCGCAGCGGGCAAAGGCTCGTCGGCGGCCAGCGCGCGGACCCACTGCATCGGCTCGAAGCCGATGGGACGAACCACGACCAGCTCGCGCGCCAGCGGTTCCAGCAGCAGCTCCGCCTCGCCGACCAACGCGGTGATCTCGGACTCGATGCCTGCTGAGTTGACCAGCTCCTCGAGGTTCTCCAGCCAGGAACCACCCTGGCCGCCGAACGCCACCGCGTAGGGTTCCCCGGCGTGCAGCCGGTCGACGAGTGCGTGCGACCCGGTCAGTGGCTCCAGGATCTGACCCGTTTCGGCGCCACTGTCTCCACTGGTGGCCGCACGGTGCTGGTCGTTGATCGTCACGTCGTGTTGTCTCCTCGGTCCATCATCGCGGTGGATCGCGCTTGGCCTGTTCGTCTCGGGCTGGTGTCGTCTCGGGCTGGTGTCGGGCTCGGCCCGGGCGCTGGCCCGCGCTCCCGGCGGGGCCATTGCGACTCGGGGTCGAACCGGCTGGTCTCGGCTGGTCTAGTCGGCGACCTCAGCTCTCCTCGCGGGCCATGGCGGATACTCCAGCTGCACTAAGAGTGTCATAAGAAACGGCATGATTTTCGCCCCCGGAATCGTTACTGATGAGTTCTACGCACGGGTAACAGAGGTTGCATAACGCACGGTCTACGAGCACCCAAACTCTTCCCATACAAACGTCCTGCATGCAGGTGGTTACGGTCGAGTAGGAAAGAAGCGCAGATCAAAGCAGTATTGTTACATAATCGTTATCTGAATATTTCAGTTCGCACAATGCCGTCCGTTTTCTCCGCAGGAGTCGACAACTTTGTGCGCAACTGTCTTTTCACACCGCGGCGCGAAACCGCCGAGTTTGCTGCATAAACTTACTAGTCAGTAAGTCTCAGTCCCACTGTCCGAAGCGCGGCTTGAGAATGTGGTTGATGTCGACGCCCACACCGGCCACTTTGCGCTTGTCGATCTCCACCTGATGGAGGTGGGCGGCCTGGTGCGCGACGCGCCCCGGGGAGCCCCAGTTGTGCTGCCAGAAATACGACCCGAGCCCATCCTGAAGTGCCCACTCAATGGTCTTGGAGTTGGCATACACACCGACACGCTGGTGTCCCAGGACCCGCTCCCACCCGCGCAGATATGGCGCTACCTGGGCTTTGTACTGGTCGTACGTCGGGTTGTCGTCGATAGATGTGTAGATGGGCGCACCGACGGGACCACCCGCAGCGGTGTGTAATTGCCAACCCCGCTGGGCGTGCTTGATTCCTGCGGGCTCACCGGCCAGCCAGTCTGCGGTGTCCTGCTTGCCGTATTGGTAGCAGGAGGCGATCTTCAGCCCACCCTGGTACAGATCACGCGCCTCGGCCAATTCGATCGGCTTACCGAGCATCCAGTCGCCGCCGGGCCGGCGATCCGATACGTACCGGATGGCCCCGAGGGCCCCCGAGGCCTTGATATCCGCAGCTTTGATGACGCCGGCCGCATAGTCGAGCAGGGTTCCGAGGGGCGCGGCCGATGCTTGAGGCGCCTGGGCGAGCGCACCCACGCCGAAGACGGCCGGCGTAGCTACGGCGGCGCATTTGAGGACATCACGGCGGGACACTGCCACGAGCGACAGGGTACGACAGCTACATCACTTTTTGCGGTATCGCCACCGGTCACAATTGCATGAAGACACTCGGCCGCCCCTGCCAAACCACCGGTTGCGGCTTACTGAAGAGGTATCCCTGCGCACGATCTACTCCCAGCTCGGCGAGCCTTTCCAGCACAGCCTCCGACTCGACCCCTTCGGCCACCGTCGTCAAGCCATACTCCCGCGCGATCAAGACGATGGTCTTCACGGCGCGTTCGTCGCCTTGACTCTCAAGGATGTTCTGGACAAAGCCCTGATCTATCTTCAATGCGTCGAGATCGAGATTTCGCAGCTCGGTGAACGCGCCGTAGCCGGTGCCAAAGTCATCTAGCGCGACCCGGCAGCCCAGATCGCGCATGCCCTGGGAGAACGTCTTGGCTATGTCAGGCGAAGCCAGCGCGATTGTTTCGGTGATCTCAAAGTTGATCTTTGCGGTTGCCACAGGGCCCGCCGCGGTGAGCGCCTGCAAGATCTCACCCATCGTCGCGCGATCCCCGATCGTCTGCCCGGTGATGTTCACCGAAACCTTTCGGCCAGCGTGCGCCAAGTCGATGGCGCATCCGACCATGTATCGATCGATCACCGTGATCAGCCCGTACTTCTCACACTGCGGCAGAAATTCACCGGGGGCCAGGATCGCCTCGTCCTCAACGGAACCCAGCCGAACTAGCAGTTCCTCTGCAACCGTTTCTCGGGTGCCGATGTCCACGATAGGTTGTGCATAGACCAGCAGTGTCCCGTTACCGATAGCTGCCCAGATGCGTTCTTCCCACACAGCGCGTTCAGCGGCTTCGCGCTGGGCTTTCTTACCTAGGGTGATGTCCGTTCGTATCGTGACCAGTTCGGTGATCGCCCCGGCAGAGTCGCGCAACGGAAAACGCTGCGTCATCACTAAGGTGTCGTCCCGCCCAACGATGACTGACTCTTCCTCAATCGAACTTTCCCCGTCGAGGAGTCGAAGCGCAGCACGTCGCGAGTGTTCCAGAGCTTCGGGCGACAAGATTTCAGCCTCGTTTCGACCGATGACTTCATCGGCCGAAGCCTGCCCGAACAATCGGCAAAACGCATCGTTGACCAGCGTGTACCGGTGCCCGAGGTCACGGACCGAGATTGCCGAAGGCGTGTTTGCCACCACTGCCTCAAACCGTGCCTTTTCGACCTTGATCTGCTGCTCTGCCTCAACCTGATCATCGATGATGCGCGCTGCGGCGAGAATCCCATCAGCGTTGCCTTCGGCGTCGAAGAAGGGACCTGCGCGGGTCTCGACCCAGCGATAACCGCCGGCGGCGGTTCGGACCCGATGGCGCACAACCGTCGATCGGCCGCGGCCTGCCTCATCCAGCGCGTCCGCCACCGCGCCAAGCTCATCGGGGTGGCTGCTACGGCTGAGATCTGTGCCGATCCACTGCTCAGGTAGCCACCCGAACGCAGCGTGTATCGACGGCGAGACCCAGACGATTTTGCGGCCTCGCTGGTGAGTTATGACGTCCACGGCGTTGTCGCCAGAATGCCGTAGCGCTTCTCCGCCTCAGCGCGTTGCTCCCTCTCCCTCAGCAGTCGCTGCTGGCGCTGGAAGAAATAGAACGCCGCGGCACCGACAAGAACGACGCCCACCACCGGCGACAGGACCCGCTCGGTTCCCGGGCTCATCCCTACCGCCAGGAACACCATCCGCGAGAGTCCGAACAAAATCGGAAGGCCGGCCAGAATGGCAACTATCTCGATCAACGTCATCCGGTCGGGTCGAGCCAACAGCCAGGCCACGGGGTTACGGTCAGGCCGGGTGAGTAACGCCGCGGCGGCCAGCAGCACAACACTCACGATGGACGGGAAAGACTGGTCCACCAGCGAGAAACCGAACAAACCGGCCATGAGCTCAATCATCGGCCCTACCAGCGCGGCCGGGAGACACACAAACCACACCACCCGGGCCCACCGTCGATCCAGGCGCAGCACCGCAACCGCGATACCCAACAACAGAATCGACAACAAGGCCGTCGGGCTGGGACGCCGCCCCGGCCACCCTTCCGGAAGCGTGCGTACCGCCTCGGAGAACAACACCTCATCCAGGCCGAATGGCCTGTTCGTCGCGTACTCAGCGAGGAACACCACGACAAGCACCCCGACGGCAACGGCGATGCCACAGCCGATCCAGACCCGAGTGGTCCACCCCCGAGTTGGGGACGGTTTCCCTGACTGCACCAGGATCGCGGCCGCCAGCGCGGCTTGCAGCGCAACTGTCCACGGCGGCATCTGCGGCGAAAACGGAAAAACCCGAGTCAACAGGTCGATACCCGCTGCCCAACCCGCCCAGTTCAGCCCGGCGATGACAAGGACCGACACCGCAGCCGCCCGTGCCCACCACGTCAGCACCGTCAATCCTGGATCTCCGGCAGGGCGAGTCCTGTCCATCGGATGCTCCTCTGCCGACGATAGGGTCATCGGGCGGAAGGGTAGCAATTCGGACCGAAGTGATACCGGAGTATCACCAGGCTGGTCGCTCGCGGGTAGGCGACGGTGACGCCATGCCGTGCGGAATCATCGATGCGAGAGGTATCGCGTGCGTCCGTGGATCGTCTGGGCCACCGGACTAATCGCCTACATCGTGGCTGTCCTGGACCGGACCACGCTGGGTGTCTCCGGGTTGGCGGCGGCCGACCGATTCAGTGCCGGCCCAACCCTATTGTCGACGTTCGTCGTCCTCCAGGTCGTTGTCTACGCGGCCGCTCAGGTGCCCGCCGGGCTGCTGCTCGATCGGTTCGGGTCCAAAGCGCTGATCGTGTCGGGGGCGGCGCTGATGGCCTCCGGACAGCTGGTGCTGGCATTCACCGACTCGCTGCCGACGGCCATCGCGGCGCGCGCGGTGGTCGGCCTCGGAGACGCGGTGACATTCATCTCGGTTCTGCGACTCGTACCGAACTGGTTCCAACCGCGGCAAGTCCCCTTGGTAACGCAGTTGACCGGGATCTGGGGGCAACTGGGGCAGGTGCTCTCGGCAGTGCCGTTCCTGGCGGTGCTGTCGGCCTCGGGCTGGTCGGTCGCCTACGCATCGGTATCCGCGCTGGGCGTGCTGTCAATCGTGTTGACCCTGGCCATCGTCAAGGACACCCCGGAGGGCTCTGCGGTCGTCCCGGAGCGGATGTCCCTCCGCGAAACACTGTCGAGTCTGCAGACGGTGTGGCTGCGCCCCGGCACCCGGCTGGGCTTCTTTACCCACATGGGCACCCAGTTCTCCATCACGGTGTTCGCACTGATGTGGGGCGTGCCCTACCTGACGGTGGCTCAGGGCGTGTCATCGGCGGTCGCGGGCACACTGCTGACACTGTCGGTCCTCGCCGCGATCTCGGCGGGAGTGCTGATCGGCATCTTCACCGGCCGCCACCCGCATCGACGCTCACGGTTGGTGCTGGCCATCATCGCCAGCAACGCGCTGGTGTGGACGGTGGTGTTGGCCCTTCCCGGAAAGGCACCGCTGTGGCTGCTGGTCGTCCTGGTCCTGGTGATCTCGGTAGGGGGCCCGGGGTCGATGGTCGGCTTCGACTTCGCGCGCACCTTCAATCCCAGCGCCACCCTGGGCACCGCGCAGGGCATGGTGAACATGGGCGGCTTCGTCGCCTCACTGCTGCTCATGCAGGCGATGGGGTTGATTCTGCAGGCTGCCGGCGGTCTCTCCGTCGAAGCTTTCCGGCTGGCCTGGACGCTTCAGTACGCGGTCTGGACGCTCGCGGTGGTCGGAATTCTCATCACCCGACGCAAGGCACGCAACCTTCTGCAGCTGCAGAACGACCGAATCCTGCTGGAAGGCTTAGACGAGATAGGACGTTAGGTCTCGTGCAGGTCCTGCACTGCCTGTGCCGCGTACCGGTGGCCCCGCACTTCATAACCCACGACTGACACCACCGGCGCCAAGGTGACGACCAACAGGCAGTTGGCCATCGAGATGCCGCGGGCGGCCAGGAGAACAGCCAGTCCGAGCAGAGCCGCGCTGCCCGCGAGCAGCAGCACGTGGAACAGCGGGATGGTGCGCGTCATCACCGCGTAGAGGAGATAGACCATCAGGATGTAGACACCCACCGGGATGACGACTGTGAGCACCGTGGCGACCGATCCCAGCTCCGAGCGGTGCTCGATGTAGTACGCCGCAGCGTGCAGCCCTGCTCCGGTTGCCACGATCGACGCGAACACCAGCAGATGAAGGTAGCCGAACCCGAAGGACAGTTCCCGACGAGCGTGCAGCATGTCGGCCTGCGGAACGATGAAATAGGTCCACCACATGCCGAACGTCAGTCCGATTCCCGCGACACCGATGAACACCGCCTCGACGGACCAGCCTTGCTCATCCACTACTGCGGTCAGTGTTGCGACGGTGCCGACCACACCCTCGCCGAGGGCGATGATCGTGAACAGCCCGTATCTCTCCACGATGTGGTGGGCGTGCCACGGCGTGCGGCCCAGCCGGCCCTCGGCGACAAACGGGCCCATCATCTCGACGAGCACAAGGGTCAGCACTATCGCCACGTTGACCCGAACCGAGGTGTGGACCGCGATAGCGGCGACCCAGCCGATCTGCGCGACGGTGATCCACAACGCATAGGTCAGGCAGGCCTTGCGCCGCAGCGGGTCGTGCTTGGCGGCGCGCAACCACTGACCCACCATCGCGATCCGCATCACGACTTACCCACCGACGACCACACCGTTGTCGACGTAGCCGCCTTGTTCGATCGATGAATACAACTGCGGAAGGCCGAGCGCCAGAATGATCACGCCGACCATCTGCAGCATGGTGATCAGGCGGTAGATCCAGTCGTCGGTGTCGTAGGCCGAGGCGAACCAGCTGAAGTTGATCCACGCCCAGCAGACCCCGAACATCGCGAAGAAGAACCCGGCCAGCCCGGCGGCGATGTGACCCGCGGCCAGCATGTGCGCGAATTGCGCGGCGGCGATACCGAATGCCACGACGAAGGTGAGGTCGAAGAGCAGCTCCAGCGGTGTCGCCGCCCGATTCGGCTCATGCGGATCACGTCCGACCATCCGCCGGACCCGATGTGCCTGGCCAGCGGTTGGTTGAGATTGCGGTTCCTCGCTCACCGAGCGTCCCCTTCCCACTGGGCGTCGACCGTACCTCCACCATTCGGCAGGTCAGCGTGATCGTTTGTGGCACACCCACCGCGCTACTGTTCTCTGCATGGGCGTGGCGGTCGGCGTGGTGTTGGCCGCCGGTTTGGGCACTCGGGTGGGCGCCGACGGAAACAAGGCCTACCTGCCGTTGGCCGGGCGCAGCATGTTGATCTGGTCCCTGGCCACCCTCGCGAAGCTCACCGATGTCGCGCGAACGGTGCTGGTATTCCGCCTGGGAGAGTTCGAACTCGCGCTGGACACAGTTCGGCGCGAACTCGCTGACGTACCGGTGGAACTGGTCGAGGGCGGCAGCACGAGGCATGCCTCGGAGTTCAATGTGCTGCAGTATCTGAGCGCCGACATCGAGACGGGGGCGGTCGATGTGGTCGCGATCCACGACGCGGCCCGGCCGCTGGCCGGGCCAGAAATGTTTCAGACCGCGATCTCAGTCGCCCGCGAGTTCGGCGGAGCACTGCCCGCCCTGCCGATTACCGGACTGGTCCGAGAAGGCACGACCGGCCTGGAATCCGTGGCCGGACTCGGCGCACCCGTCCGGGTGCAGACTCCGCAGGCGTTCCGGGCGCCTGGGCTGTTGCACGCCTATCGCAGGGCAGAACGCGACGAATTCGAGGGCACTGACACGGCGTCATGTGTCGAGCGGTACACCGACATGCAGATCCATATATTCGGCGGCCAGGCCGCCAACCTCAAGGTGACTTATCCCCGGGATATCGTTGTTGCGCAACGTCTTCTCGCTGACCTTCTCGGTCGCGTGGCTGACCGGAAAGGTTCTGTCGACCATCGATGAGGGCAGCCAGATAGTGGGCGTCGCGCGGTAGCTCGACACCCAGGGCTTCGTCATCACCCTCGATGAGGGTCAGCGGTGTTCCCGCCGACAGGACTTCCTCGAGTTCGTCGAACGAACCCGATCCGCTTCGGTTGACCAGCCCGGCCAACACGTCGGCATCGAAGCCGCGGGGGAACTGCACGGTGCGCAGCTGCGAGCGATCCAGAGTGCCCGCCAGCACCCCTTCCGCGCTGACCACCTTGACGCTGTCGGTGACCGGGCCGGCAGGCATCACTGCGACTGCCCCGCTGCGCAGCGTTGCGACGATGCGGTCCACCGTGGCGGCCCCCACCAGCGGCCATGCGATGTCGTGTACCACCACGCCGGCGCCGCCGGCGAGCCCCCGCAATCCGGCCGCCAGACACTGCACGCGCTCGCCGGGAGGCTCCGCCACCACCACACTTACCGTCGAATACTGCTCTCCGGCAAGGACTTCACGAACGGCGTCGAAAAGTGGGGCGGCCGCGGCGACCACAACGTCGCACCGTTTCTCCAGCGCCCCGACGACCCGGGCCAACGGCGACATCCCGGCTACGGAGGTGAATACGGCGTCGCGACGCTCGGCGAACCCAACGGGCACTGGGAGAATCGCCCTGACAGTCACGGCGCTGGGACTCTACCGCTATACGGGGTCGAACGACGCGATGAGCCAGGCGCCGTCGACCTTTTCCAGGCCCACCTTGACGCTGCTCGCAGCGAACGCGCCGTCCGGATTCTCCTTGCTCGTGGTGGTCTGATTGATGAAGACCAGGACCTGGGCGGAATCAGGCTGGATCGTCGACACTGCGGCCCGCACGACAACCGCCTCCGTCTTGACGGATTTCTCCCTGGCCGCCGGGGTGACGATCTGTTCGGTGAATTGCGTGTAATACGCGAGGAAGTCCCCGGTCAGCCGGGCCTTGGCTGCCGCGAAGTCTTGGTCGAGGGAATCCGGGGCGTAGGACAGCAGTGCGACCGTCCCACTCGACGCGGCGTCGAGTGCGACCTTCGCCGCTGCTGCGTTGGTTTGTTGATCCGGGCGATACTGGTAGAAGTACAGCCAGCCCGCCAGTCCCGCGGACGCGATGAAGGCGGTAACCAACAGAATGACGCCGGCCATGGAGCGCACGCTGCGCGGCGAACGCGGGGTGGCGGTGCCGGCGACGTTGCTGACATCCGCGGTCTCGGTTTCGGCGGCACCAGATTCGGGCTCGGCAGCACCGGATTCGGCAGCATTGGTTTCGGGCACCGCCGTTGCGCCTTCGTCGCTCACAGGACGAACTCGACTTTCGCCAACTTGATTTGTCCGTCTTCTCTTTGCAGGCCCACGCTGAGCCGCCACGTCCGGGGTTCCTGGTCGGCCCCCGAGGAATTGGTGATCCGCGACGAGGCCGCGACCAGGACGACCGCCGTATCGTCGGTCATCGACTCTAATTCGACGGCGGTGGAGTTGACCGTGACATCGGTGATGACCTTCGAATCCTGCGCCACAGCAACGAAATCAGCCGCTTGTTGCTCGAAGTCGTCCTTGAACTGGCCGGTCGAGGTGTCGATGATGCGCTGGACATCCTCCTGCGCCTGGGTGAAGTTCAACGACATCAGTGTCACGACACCCTGCCGGGCCGCCGCGGCGTACTCCGCGTTCTGCGCCTGCAACTTCTGGGCCTGGCGGTGGTTCACGATCATGTAGCCACTGGCCGCCAGCAGTGCCACCGTGCAGAGGATGACTACCGTGGCGGCAATCCCTTTCCACGTCGGGCGGGGCAGGCGACGCCGCGGCGATTTCGCGTTCGGTTCCGCCGCCTCGTCATCACCAGGTGTGCCGGCGTCGACCTCGCCGATGCTCGCGTCGCCGCCCGGCTCTACAGCTTGGGTCTCGACTTCCTGCGCGTCCGCCTCGACGCCCTTGGCGGCGAGCTCGAAGTCCACGGAGTCCGGCTCGATTCGGTCGCTCGAGTCCTGCACGTCGGCGGCCTGTTGAGCCTCCCGGCGAAGTCGGAGCGCGCGCGCACGCGCACGGGCGGCCGCAGCAGTCGCCTCGGCCTCTGTGGCCTCGGCCTCCGCTTCCTCGGCAAGCGCTCGGGCTTGGCCGGCATCCGCCGCAGAATTCGCTGGCGATTCGTCGACGCGGTCGGCGTCGGTCACCGATTCACGGCGCCTGAAAGACCGCACACCGACCTCCTATGTCTGAATTGGTGCAAGTACGCATGCGCACGGAACACGTCGCTGAGAATGTCATTTTTCACGTGAGTGCTGACGCGACGATACCCGCCTCCGCCGCGTGGCGATCCCGCGAATCCGTCAGCGAATGACGAGGCTGCGATGTTCTGGCCGGTTTCTGAGGTCAGGGTCCGCAGGTATGTCCTCTGCCCTGCCTCTTGGCGTGATACATGGCCAGGTCAGCGCGTTCCAGCGCACCGTCGAGCTGGCCGGGGGACATCATGCCGATGCCGATGCTGACGCTGCCGCGGGATTTGACTTTCACCTGCTCGGCCAGTGTCCGAGCCAGGTTCTGGGCATAGCTGGTCGATGTGTGCGGCAGCAGGGCGGCGAACTAGTCGCCACCGATGCGGGCGAACACATCAGAGAGGCGCAGCCGCCGGGTGATCGTGTCGGCGACGCTTTTGAGGTAGTCATCTCCGGCCGCATGACCGCTCTCGTCGTTGACCTGCTTGAGGCCGTCAAGATCGATCATGAACACCGCGGCCTCATCCTGGTAACCGTGGCGAGCCGCCAGCTCTTGATAACGGGCAAGTTCCTCCTGGAATCGGCTGCGGTTGAGCACGCCGGTCAGAGTGTCCAGGGTTGCCTGCCGTCTGAGCATCTCCTCGTCACGCCTACGAGCGGAGATGTCCTCGATGTGAGCTATGAAGTGGCGCGGCTGACCAGCATCGTCGCGCACGATGGAGGCCGAGAGTTGGACCCAAATGAGGCGCCCGTCCGCAGCGAAATAGCGCTTGTCCATCTGATAACTGGTGATCTCGCCGTTGAGCAGCCGGGTCGCCTCATGTACGTCGGCGTTGAGGTCGTCCGGATGGGTGATGTCCTGAAACGTCAGCTCGGCCAGTTGCTGCTCTTCGTATCCCGGTGATCCGGCAAAGCGCCCTGTTGACCCGCTCGAAGGTGCCGTTGAGACCCACGACTGCAATCCCGATCGGTGCGTTGGCGAACACCGCTTCACAGGTGGCGTCGCGGCTGCGCTGGGCAGCCCGAGCCTCAGAAAGCACCGTCATGTCGCGAGCGAACGCATTGAAGGTCAGCTGCGGCCCACAGCCGACCGCATTCACGATCAGTTCGACAGGCAGCTCGGTGCCATCCTCGCGGAGCAGCGTGAACGCGGACACCTGACCGACCGTTGGTGAGCGGATCAACGATAGGGGCTCCGATTCGACCAGCCCGGCGCACCGATCGCACGAATCTAGTCTGCATATCCGCCGCCATCAGCCAGATGCACAGGCTCATCATGCCCGAACTGACCGCATATCGCTGCACTTCATCGCCCATGACCTGGACTTCGCAGCGACCACTACGAACCCACGTTCATCCTGCATGGGTTGACCGACCTGACCATCACGTTCACCCCGGCGCCGAGGCGGCAGACGTGACCGGGCGCTTTGATGGGCCGATGCCAAACCCCGCACATTGCGGGAAGCGTCACTCTAGAATCTGAAAATGCTTTCCCGCAGGCCCTTTTCGTTTGCCGTCGCAACCGCGGTCGGCGTATTGACGGTCAGCGCTGTCGCGGCAGGCCCGCCGGCGGACGCCCAGCCAGCACTACATCACGTCCGCTACACCGTGGGCGCCAGCCAGGACATCTTCGGCGCCGAGATCTACTACCGCGACACAGAGCCGCCGAATTGGGCGGACTACAGCCACAATCCCTACCTCTACAGCCCCAACGCGACGGTCGACCTCGGGCCGGGCAAGCCGTGGGTGTTCGAAGCCATGCTCGCAAACCCCGAGCAGTGGGCGATGGTCGTCGCCGGCCTTCCCACCACTTTGACGCCGGCACTGCAGGACCCAGGCTTCGTCTGCGAACTCCGGGTCGACGACGTGGTGGTCGCGACCGATTCGGGCACCAGAGGGGCGCTCTGTTCACTCCGCAACTGGTAGGACGCCACCGACTGAAATGTCACCCCGCGTCCAGAAGGAGTGATTGTGCTTCGTGATGCACGTGAGGAACAGACCATCCGGCGATTGAGCGACATCGCCATCCAGGGCCGCGCACGAGTCGCCGACGTTTTTGACCCCATGCATCACAGGTGAGCGAAACCAGCGTGGTTCGTATCTGCGCGCCGACCCGCAGAACACCAGCCGTCCCCACGACGTCACACCGAACACGTAGTAGGTGTTGTTGCTGCAGTAGGAGCCCAGCACGATGTTGGGCTGGATGCCCGGCGTGCAGTTCGGATAGTTGCACTCAACGCCTGCCGGCGGCGGTGGCGGCGGCTGAGCAGGTGCTGACGGCGCGGTAATGACCAACGCGGGAGCCGCTAGCGCAGCCAGCGCTGCGAAAAGAGAACGCACCTGCATATTTTCACATGCGCGGGAACGAAATTCTGGCTTTGCAGAGCATTGCATCTCAGCGCCATTAGGCTGCCAACATGCGCGCACAACATGGGATGGCCGGCCTGGCGGCAAAGCTGACCGGCGGCCTGGCGGCAAAGCTGACCGGCGGCCTGGCGGTGGGGGCCACTGCGCTGATCGCCGGCGTAGGTGTGGCGCCGGTAGCTCACGCGTCGAATTTCGGGACTGAACTCAACGGAACCTTTCAGGTGAAGTCAGACGGCCAATGGGCGAGGACCAACGGCGTCAAGATCAAACAGGAGACCGTGGTCGAGACCTGGTCGGTCACAACGAGTTGCGTGAGTCCGATCGAGTGCAGCGGCGTGGTGAAGAGCGACCGTGGATGGACCGGTACTGCCAGGCTCGCCGACTACTGGTTCATCGAGCACGTCATCGATAACTGGATACCGTGCTCGGACGGCACGTTCTATTCCGGCCTGCAGAAGTTCATCCTGTGGGGAATCGACCCCGCCACCGAAGGAAGGACTTACACCGACAGTGACTATTGGGCCGGCCGCAATGTCACGAAGGGCCCCAGCGGCGCCTGCGGCGTCAACAAGCCGGTCGTGATCGAGCTACCCGTGTCGATGGCGAGGGTCGGCTAGCGCTCAGATCGGAAGCAGATCCTTCCATGACTTCGGGGCTCCGCCGGCCGCCTGATGCGTGATCTGTTGCAACTGCCAGTCGGGAGTCAGGTACTGGCCGGTCTGCGGGTTGTACGGCGCGGACGCAACAGACGGTCCACCGCCGGCATCGTCGCCACTGAAGGCGCTCGGCACGGCGGGAACCGCATCCGGTGGCGGTGGTGGCGCCGGCACCGGCGGTATGGGTGTCCCGTTGATGGAGTTGCCCGGTGGAGGCGGCGGAATATAGGGGGCCCGGACCGGAGCAGGCGGCACGACCCCGGGGGCCGGCGCGACCCCGTGGGCCGGCGCGACGCCGGGGGGCGGCGCGATGGGAGGCGTCCCAGATCGGACCGCGCCCGGGGGCATCGGCGTGCCTTCCAGTGGCGCGAAGATCCGGTCCTGGAAATCCACCCGATCGTCGACCGGTATGCCCTGTCTCGCCAGATTCGGATCGAATGGGTACGGGCCGGTGATGTGCTGGCGCATGGCCAGCGGTTGATATCCCCGCGGGTCGTTGCAGAGTTCGACTGTCGGAGCACGCTTTCCGGGATGTGCCATGCAGGGGTAGTTGCGAGCACCGCGCACATTCATCGGCGAGTCCTGCGGTAGCTTGCAATACAACCCGTCGGGCGTGTCTATAGAGGTCTCGTCCTCTGGTGAACGCCATTGTGACGGCGGCAGGAAGCCGACCGTGCACGCCGGTGGATCGGCGACGGTCAGGGCGAAGTCGCCGGAAGGTATTCCGGTGGGATTGCCCGGCGGCGAGACGGACTGATTGACCGCAATCACTGCCGGAAACAACACCAATAGTTGCTCTAGCGCCGGGTTGTAGGTCACGAATAGTTGGCTCACCGTGGTGAGATTTGCCAGGAGTATCGGAAGCGTCGGCTTTACTTGATCCAGCAGGTGGCTGACTTCCTGGGCGAATCCGGGGCCGTTCTGCAGGAGCGCCCGAATTTCTGGGTCGTTCTGCACTACCTGGCCAGTGATTCCGGACAAGCTGCGCGCCCACGTGCGGATCGCGTCGGTGGTCTCGGCCTGTGACTCCAGCAGCGGTACGCCGTCATCGACAAGCGTGCGCGCCTGGTCGGACACACCGCCGGCGTCTTCGCTCACCGTGGCCAACGAGTCAAGCAGCGACCCGAAATCAGGTCCGGCGCCGTCAAATGCCAGAAAGGTTTCGTCCAGCAGGTCGGGAATTCTGTCCTTCGGCAAGCTCTCTACCAACGCACTCAGCTGGTCCAACATCGGACCGACCGCCTGCGGGATGGTTGTGTCCGCCCTGGGGATTCGCGCTCCGTTCTCCAGGTACGGTCCCGAATCGGTGCGCGGAAGCAGATCCACATACTGCTCCCCGACTGCCGAGACGCTACGCACCTGAGCCTGCAGATCAGCGGGAATCTTGGGCGACCTGTCGAGTGACAACGTCGCTTCCGCACCTGTCTCGGTGAGCACCACGTCCGTCACCCTGCCCATCTGCACACCGCGATAGGTCACGTTGCTGAAGTGGTAGAGACCACCGGAGGCCGGCAATTCCACCGTCACGATCAGGCGACCGATGCCCAGCAGCGTGGGCACCCGCATATAGCCGAAGAACATCACCGAGACACCGACGATCCCCAAGATGGCGAAGACGATCAACTGGGTTCGAATGAAACGGGTGATCATCAGCCACCACCTCCAGGTGTCGGCGCCGGGTCCGGCGGTGGCGGTGGCGTCAGCGCCGGGTCCGGCGGTGGCGGTGGCTGCGTTCCCGCATAGGGCCCGGCGAAGAATTGTGACGTCGTGACGGCCTGTGTCGGAGGTAGCCAGGGTGCGGCCGGGGGCGGCGGGACCACCGGCAACAACGGGCCTGGCGCCGACATCAACGCACCCGGCACTGCCTCGGGCGGCACTTCTGTCGGAGGCGGTGCGACACCGATCTTCAACGGATCGTAGGAATAGTTGAGGAAATAGGGATCGCCCGGCGCCGGGATCAGTTTGGCGTTCTCGTCGCCCCAACGGGTTCCGAGCAGGAGCGTTCTCTTCAGTCGCGGATAGGTGAAATCCAAGTTCACGTACAGGTTGATGTAGTCGCCGCGGGTGATCCGGTCAGCGAACGTCGGGCCGTACGGAAAGGCGGTCAGCCAGAGCAACGCACCATTTAGGTCCGGGCCGATGTCGGCGAGTGCCCCCAGGGCCGGTCCCAGGTTCTCCAAGTTCTTCACCAGGTCGTCACCGGCGTCGTTGACAAGACCCGTGGCGGTATCGCTGAATTGCCCGAGCTTCTCGAGGGCGGTAGTCAACTTCGGCCGTTCCCTGTTCAACACATCCAGTGCCGGCGGAATGTCTTTCAGCGCACGGTCGATCACATCACGTTGTCCGGCGAACGTGCCGGCAACCCGGTCCAGCTGCTTGACCAGGTCGATGATGTTGTCTCGCTGGTCATCAAGAACTCCGACGAAGGTGTCGAGTCGGGTGAGGAGCTCTCGGATCTCGGGTTGTCGGCCCGACAGCGCGAGATTCAAGTTCTGCACGATGTCACCGACCTGCCCCAACCCGCCGCCGTTGACGATGGTCGACAGCGCAGACAGTGTCCGCTCGGTCGACGGATAGGTCGACGTCGCGTTCAGCGGGATGGTGGCGCCGGGTTGCAGGCGCCCCCTGGGCTCTTCGCCCAGGGGCGGGTTGAGCGCCAGATGCATCGAACCCAGCAGGCTGGTCTGCCCGACCGTCGCGACCACGTTGGCCGGCACCACGATGTCGGGCTTGACCGAGATGACGACATCGGCGTGCCAGTCACGCACCGTCATCTTGCCGACGCTGCCGACGATGACATCGCTCATCATCACCGGCGAATTCGACTCCAGGGTTGCCACGTTGGCGACCTCGACGTGGTAGGTGACCGCATGGCGCCCCTTGCCCACCGCTCCGGGCAGGGGTAGCGAGTTGACTCCCTGGAACGCGCAGCCCGTCAACGACAGCGCAACGCACGAGCCAACGACCGCCAAACGTTGCACATTCTTCCGGCCCATCATGACGGTGGCATCCCTTCGGCTGGGAGCAAAGGTGCATCAGGCGCTGCAGTCGACGGAAGCAGCATGCTCTCGACAGTCGATGGCGCCGCCGCTGGTGGCCCCGCCGGAATATTCGACAGGACATTGGGCGGCCCAGGGATCGGCGCGCCAGGGAACAACGCCGGAGACGGATTACGAGGCGCATGAGGGTTAGAGGTGTAGAGCCCCGGCGGACCAGGAGGCGCACCCCAGCCCGGAGGCGGCGGTACATCGCCCATGCCGGTGTAGGCCGACACCGTCGGCGGCGGCTCGGGAGGGTCACCCGGTCCCGCGCCTCCGGGAGCGAGCTTTGGATCGGTGTAAATCAGATGGCTAGGACTGATCGCCGGCCTCAGGTAGGGGTTCACCGGAAACGGAAGATCGCCGAAGTTGAGTAGGCGCAGTGCTGGGCCCAGGTACTGCTCGCAGAGTTTGGCGGTTTCCGGCGCAGTCGCGTTCACGACAGCGCCGATCATGCCGCACACGAAGAACACCGGGTCCGAGAAGTTTGCGAGCGAGAATGCGCCCGTTATCGCTCCACCGTTGGGGTAATAGATGTTCTGGTAGTTGGCGATCGCGTTGGGCATGATGTGCAGCACGTTCTCCAACGCCATCCGATGGTCTACCAGAATCTGGGTGACACTGCCCAGTCGCTGGACCGATTCGGCGGCTTGGTCCCCGGTGCCGGCGATGAAGCGCTGAACCTCGCCGGTCGCGACCGACAGGTCAGACAACGCCGCGTCCAGATCGGACTTGCTGTCGTTCACGACGCTGGACAGACTGGCCAGACGATTCTCGAACATGACGATCTGCTGCTTGCTGTCCCGAAGTGCGGTGACGAAGATTTGTAGGTTCGTGATGATGTCAACGAGGTTGCCGCTGCCTTCGGCCAAGATCCGGGCCGCTCCGGACAGTTGAGCCAGGGTCTGCCGCAGCTTTACCCCATTGTCTTCCATGGCGTTGGCAGCGCTGTCGAAGAATCGGGACACCGACGTACCCACCGACCCGTCCCGTGGCCCCAGTTCCGTTGCCAACCGCGCCAATTGGGCCTTGACCTCGTCCCACTCGACCGGAACGGCGGTTCTTTCGCTGGGGATCTCCGCCCCGCTTCGCATAGTCGGTCCGCCACCGCTGCGGTAGGCCGGTGTGAGCTGTATATATCGGGCCGAAATCAGGTTCGGCGCGACGATCACGGCCTTGGCGTCGGCCGGAACGGGCACGTCGCGATTAACCTTCAGGGTCATCTTCGCGTGCGTGCCTACGGGCTCGATCTTGTCGATGGTGCCGACCTGGACGCCTGCTACCCGCACCCCGTCACCGGGATAGATCGACGTCGCCGCCGGGAACAAGACGGTAATGGTCTTCGGGCTGAAGAAGACCTGGCGAACCAGGAAGGCGGAGCCGGCAATCAGCAGAAGGGCCAGCAGGATCACCGTGCTG